>Ga0126380_10000868_pt1 | contig 10785 bp, 14 predicted proteins | sample PanSoiMetPlot_26_FD_92544 | JGI IMG/M metagenome (GOLD analysis project Ga0126380, IMG submission 92544) | Tropical forest soil microbial communities from Panama - MetaG Plot_26 | ecosystem: Environmental > Terrestrial > Soil > Tropical forest > Bulk soil | place: Panama | collected 2016-02-17
CGCGCCCGCCTGTGTCATCGTGGTGGCGGCCCACCAGAAACTGGTTGCGAGCCCTTTGGCCATGCCACCGCCGAAGTTCTCATTCGTTCGCCGTTCGAACACCCAGATCAGGAAACCCACCGTCAACGCGATGCCGATCAGGATCAGCACGGCCTGTAAGAATCCGAAAGACATGAAGATGCGCAGGACCGGAGCCCAGCGGCTCTCGTTACGCGTCGATACCGCGATTCCGAGACCGGTGGTGTAGAACGGCTGCGTGAATTCCAGCACCCGCTGCCGCGCCGCCGTGATGGTGATGGCGGCGACCGCGACATCGAAAGATTCCCCGCGCGTCCCCTCGAGCAGGGCCTCGATCGTGGGCTGCTCCACCAGCCGGTAGCGTAGATGCAGCCGCTCGGCGATGCGGCGCCACAGGTCGATGCTGATCCCGTGCCAGGCGCCATCGGGCGTCTTGATGGCGAACGGCGGCGCCTCCTTGGTGGCGATGACGAGTTCCCGGTCAGGCGGGACCGGCTGTGCTTCGCCACGGCCAGGGCAGAGCACACCAGCCGTCAACAGCAGGATGGCGAGCAACCGCCCTCGCCACGAACAGCCGTGGCCAAAACGGTGAGACCGTGGCGTCAGGGCGGAGCGCAATGTCACCGACCTCAGGAGACTTGGTCATCCTTCCCGTGGCATCGCGGATCTGACGGGCCGCCGCACGCCGCAGGGCCCCCTTCAGGCGGAGCGGCTTCCTGCGAGCGTACGATAGGCCAGCAGAACCACCACGGAGCCTATCACGGCGACAATCATGCTGTAGATATTCAATCCGGTGATGCCTTCAGCGCCGAAAATGGCGAACAGGAAACCACCTGCAAGCGCGCCCACGATGCCGAGCGCGATATCGAGCATGATACCTTGGCCGCTTCTGTTGACGATCTTGCTGCCGATGAAACCTGCGATGAGGCCCAGGATGATCCAACTGATGATCGACATCGACGTTCTCCGTTCGTTCGTGTCAAGCGCTAGAGGGCTTTCCGGTCGTATTGACCCGCGCTCGTCATGGCCGGGGGGCCGCCATTGAGCGGCGAGGGTTGTCCCGGCCATCTCGCTTAGGTTCGCAAGGCTTTATCAACCCAAGCAAGATGCGCGGGTCAACCCTCGCCGCTTTAGGCGGCTCGCCCGCGCATGACAAGGCAAGGCAATGCGGGCGGAAAACCCTGTCGTGCTCCGATTCCGGATTCCGCATCATATCGCCGCACGCTCTGGAGCGAAATTGGGAATCATAACGAGCACTAGCAATATTGATATTTCTGGTGCGGTTTGTGAATTCGAAGTTCCGACACGAGCAAGCCGCGAACCGATGGGAACTTCGAATTCGCCGCACTGGCGGCTCGGCGGTCCACGGACGCAGGCGTGACCCGCTCAGCAGTATAACAATCGTCTGCGGGTGACACGCTTCAACGAAGCGGCGGCCCGCACGATCTGCCTCGCATCAAATCGTGCCGCCCGTCACATGAACCGGGCGGCCTCCTGCCGTGTGGGAAGGCGGCCGGCGGGCGTGAGCTTGTCGACCACGCCGGGAAGAATTTGCGACAGATGGGAGGTGAGCTCTTCCTCGGACAGCCCGGTTCGTTGCGACAACGCCTTGATGACGTCGGGCCCTAGCGCGCTACCGAGCTGACTGGGCGCCACGGGCTTGTTCTGGTCCGGGCCTATCCACGAGTTGATCTGGTCGCCAAGACCGTTTTGCTGAAACCGTTTGAGCAGCCCGCCGAGTCCGTCCGCAATACTGCCACCTTCGCTGTCGGGGGTGGCCGCACCCGCGGGGCCGGCCGGCGCGCTTGCTTTACGCATTGCACCGGACGCCAGCAAGGCAAAGAGCGCGAGAATGAGGGGCTTGGCGAGGCCGCCGCTCGGAACGGCGGAACCAACGACATCGTCGAACATACCCATGATTTCCTCCATGCCATCTCGCGGACGAGGGCACGAGATACCTCCCGTCCCGTATCCGTCGAGTCCGAAGTTCGCATGCGCCCAAAGCCGCGAGAACATGCGAACTTTGCCAATCTGAACGCTAGATCAGTGTTTCAGTTCCTCAGGAACCTTGCCGCCATTCTCGGCAAGCTTGATCATGACCTGCTTGTGCAGCCAAACGTTCAGGGTCGCCGAGTCGTTCATGTCGCCGCTGTAATGCAGTTCCTGGGCGAGCTGCTTGCGCGCGGAAAGGCTGCTGTCGATCTTGAGAAGCTTCATCAGATCGACGATCGATCTCCGCCAATCGAGCTTCTCATTGCTTTGTGCCGCGAGGCCCGTCAGGACCGCAGCGACGTCGATCGACGATGGCGGTGCGGTTGATGCTCCGGTCGTGGCCGCGGGGGCGGCGGCGGCAGCTGGCGAGGACGCTGTTGTCTGCGAAGGGGTGGCGGAGGGGGCCGAGGATCCTTTCGTTTGCGCAGGCGCAGGGCCGGATGCGGCCGGAGGTGGGGGCGCTTGTGCTGCTGCAGGCTTGCTGAAAACCGCCGACATGATGCTTCCGAACACGCTCATGTTTTTCTCCGTGGGTTGACGACTTCACGAACTCGATGCCGCACTCCTGCTGCCGTTGACTGGGGTGGCTATTGTCCGTGATCGCCTCGAAGCGGGGCCGCCGGAATGTTCATCCGCCTCCGCGTTCCATTCCCGGGACGGTGCAAGCCATCGCGCGTGTCACCGAATGGCCGATTCGTCGCGGGTCGAATACCTTGTAGGCCGGTCGGCCTTGACCACGGTGCCGTCCGCCTTGGCATTGGCCGTTATACCACGGGTATCGCTGATGTGGCCGCTGATTCCAATCCCGATCATGAGAAGGCTCGCGAGAAGCGCCACCGCCACGATCCGGAGATGAGTGGCACGATCGCAAGTAAAGAATGAAGAATTCATGGGGTCTGACGGGCTACCGAGGGCGGCGCTGCCAGCGCCGGACCGGTCAATGGAGCGAGGAAGCCGATCGCGCCCTGCATGGCGCATCATAGTACCGATGGCCAAGCTGCTCGCCGGGCTCATCACTCAGGAAATCATCCAATTCGGCCTGCACGGCCTTCTGGTGGTAGTCGGCAGCCTTGAATCGCAGGTAATCCGCAAGGAGCGGGTCGGAGCAGAAGTCAGACAGCCGCAGACACAGCGCCGCGCGACGGCGGAGGTCAGAGGTATTCTCCATGGGGCCCCTCCGGTGAATGAGAATGAGGAGAGGTTAATTCGGTCGACGGGCTTGCTCCATTGTACGTGTGTAGTCCCACGGTATCAAAAGGGATCACCGTGACTATACAATGGTATACATCCCGGCTTGCTATCAGCGGTAGGTGAGGGACGCCTCGAACCTCATCGACCGCGCCCAAGGAAACGCGCGCTGCACCCAGTCATTCCGAGGTGGGGGGGGCCGTTCGCTTTCAGCCAACCGTCAGTTCAAGGAGCAGAGCTACCACTCTTGTGGCTTTGCAGAGCCACTCTTGTGGCTTTGCAGAGCGGTCTCGACGTGCTCGATCAGGCGTTCTTCGTCGAACGGCTTGCTCATAAAGGCAATCGCCCCGGCTTCCAGCGCCCGTCTGCGGAGGATCTCCTCCGGGAAGGCCGTGATGAAGATCATCGGCGTCTTGTTGCCTTGCGCGAGCAGCACGCTCTGCAGTTCGACCCCGCTCAGTCCGGGCATCTGCACATCGGTGATCAGACAGGACGAGTCATTCATCCGTTCGGATCGCAGGAAATCTTCGGCCGACGCGAACGTCGCCGCACGATAGCCCAGCAGCCGCATGAGCCCGTCTGTCGCCTCACGCACAGACGGGTCGTCGTCGATGATCGAGATCATGGGCGCATCCGACAAAGTCAGCTATCCTCCCAGGGAGGTGAGGCAGAATGATATGATTTCGTGAGGCCGCGCTACTGCACTTGGGTAAGGATTCGATATCGGGAATGGTGATTTGAATTATACTTAGGTATAGAATTCACGGCTTGTCACGGCGAATTCCGAGGGCATCAGCCATTCTCACCAGATCGGCCAACGACCTGGCGCCCATTTTGCGCATCACGTTACCGCGGTGCACCTTCACGGTGATCTCACTCACTCCGATTTCCGCCGCGATCTGCTTGTTCATGAGGCCGGCGGCGACGAATCCGATCACCTCCTGCTCGCGATTGGTGAGCGTATCGAACAGGTTATGCAGTTCGGATGTCTTCCTGTCGTGTTCACGACGCCCGCGATCCCGTTCGAGCGCCACCCGAATGGCGTCCAGCATGTCCTGTTCACGAAACGGCTTGGTCAGGAACTCGACTGCTCCTGCCTTCATCGCCCTCACCGACATCGGGATGTCGCCATGTCCGGTGATGAAGATGATCGGAATGTTGGTGCCCGCCTTGGTAAGCTCGGTTTGAAAGTCGAGCCCGCTCAGCCCCGGCAGCCTGATGTCGAGCACCAGGCAGCCCGGGACGTCCGGTAGCGTGCTCTGCAGGAATTCGGTAGCCGAGCCGAAGGCCTGGACCCGCAGGCCGACCGATCGGAACAAGTCGTCGAGGGCCTGCCGCACGGATGCGTCATCATCGACAACGAACACGACCGGGGACGGCTCGGCGATTTTCTCGCGGTTGGCCACCCGCTCCTCCCGTCAGCAAGGCGATCCGCCGCCTCTGTCCCTTGGATCGCCGAATGCTCGTTCACATCCGTGCCCCCCGGCCAACACTCCCTAAGCCCCGTCCTGTCAAACTTGCGGAGAGGCATGTCTTCTTCTCGACCATTCAGCCTCTCCGCATGCTCGATGTTATACAAGAACCGTGCCTCGGCCACAGCCTTGCTAGATGCCGAAAAGCTCCCTGAGGGTTCGGGTCGCCGTGGCAACCGATTCCGTGTTCGCGCGCTCCTCGGCCTTGTTCCTGGGGCTGGAGAAGCCGTGGCCGGTGCCGCTATACACCTCGAGCTGGAACGGAACCTGCGCGGCGCGCAGTTCGTCGACAACCTTGCTGACTTCGGTCAGCGGGTAGCCCTGGTCCTCGGCGCCATGCAGGATGAGGTACATGCCCTTGGCGTTCTTCGCCCATCCCGCCGCGTGGTCACGGAAAGAGCCATGGATCGCCACATTGGCGACAAGCGGCGCGCCGGTCGAGCCGAACTCGACGCCCACGGTGCCACCGAAGCAGTAGCCGATGAGCGCGATCCTGGAAGGATCCACCATCGGATTCTTCAGGAGCGTGTCGAACCCGGCCTGGGCCCGGGCGCGCATCAGGGCGCGGTCCTTGTTGTAGATCGCGGTCTGCGCCTGCATCTCCGGCACGTCCTTGGGCAGCACGCCCTGGCCATAGCCGAATATGTCGGCCACGAATGTCACATAGCCGAGGTCGGACCAGATGGCGGCATGATTGAGCGTATTGGGCGTCATGCCCTCGCGCGCATGGATCATCAGGATGGCAGGGCGCCTGCCGGTGATCTTGTCGTCGTAGGACAGATGGGCCTTGAGCCGGACATCGCCGTGGCTGTAGTCGACCCACTCTTTTTTCATCTCGGCCTGGGCCGGCGCCGCGAACGCGAAAGCGGCGGCAAGCGGTATGGCAACCATCCGGACCGTCGTCATAACCCCCTCCCTCGCACGAACTTTTCCCCGGCGCGCCCCATCTTGGTCGCGCGCCGACCTGCGGAGGTCGATAAGGTCCGCCGCCGCCGCGGCGCTGTCAATCCCGAGTTGTCGGGCGGTCCGATTGGCGCGAATGGCCGGAGCCAAGCCGGGCGCTCAGGCCGCGACGGGATGCGGCGCACGCCCTTACATCCGTCCTGTCAAAGGAGGATCTGCATGGCGTCCTTGGCGATGACGAGATCGCCCTTCCATGTCTCGCGCACACCATCGACCCACTGCTGGTCGGTGATGTTCGGCGCATCGGCGGGAACGAAATGACTGAGCACCAGCGTCTTCACGCCGGCTTCCGTGGCGATGCGGCCGACATCGGCAACTGCGGTATGACTGGCCTGCAGGTGCTGGAGGATCGTGCCGGCATTGGGATTGGCGCGGACGATGAACTCGATGGCCGGCACCAGCATGGCCTCGTGCACGAGGATGTCGGCGCCCTTGGCAAACTGGGCGAGCGGCGGGTGGTAGGCGGTGTCGCCGGAGAACACGATGGTCTTGCCGGGGAATTCGAATTTGAGCGCGAAGCTCTCCTTGATCGGCGGGTGCAGGTTGCGCAGTGCCGTCACCTTGACCTTTTCGGTGGCCAGGACCTCGCCCTCCGTGTACTCGTGTATGCTGACGAGCTGGCGCAAGTCGGGCCGCCCTTCATCGGCAATGCGGGTGTCGATATCGAAGCCGTAGGCGTCCCAGAAGCCCTGCGCCAGCCGCTTCATGCCGGCCGGCCCATAGGCATCGACCGGCGTGTTCAGCCCCATCGCCCAGGCATTGTAGGTGAGCAGCCCGAACTCGGCATTGTGATCCGAATGATGATGCGTGATGAACACGTAGCGCAGCTGCGGCAGCGGGAATTTGCTCTCCACGAGCTTTCCGCTCACGCCGTAGCCGGTGTCGATCACATAGGGTACGTTGTCGAACACGAGAAGGTTGGCCGACGGGCTCGGCACAAAGCCGGTGCGGATCGCCGGCCCTCCGCGTGTGCCGAGCGTGACGAGGCGGTTGGCCCCGAGATTAGGTCCCGGCTGCTGCGCGGCGGATTGCGGCGCATCGGACTGCTGCGCGAGCGAGGATGGAACGTACACCAACACGTCGCCGAGCGCTGCGCCGGCAACGCCGCTCGCGGTCCATAGGAATTGCCGGCGTGTGACCATCGTTCTGCCCTCCCTGGCCCGTGGCTTGCGGCTGATACGTTACTATCGTGCGCCGACGGCCGGAAGACGCGGGGCGTGAACCCTCCCGGCGCCGGAGCGTTCAGTTCACTGGAGAAGAAGGAGCCGGAGCATGACGCAGAGACTGAACTGGACCCGACAAGCACCCGAAGGCGTCGATGCCATGCGCAAGGTCGAGGCGTATCTCGCACAAAGCAGCGTCAACCCCCGGCTTCTCGCGCTCGTCAAGACGCGGGCCTCGCAGATCAATGGCTGTGCCTATTGCCTGCACGTGCACAGCGGAGAGGCGCGTCAGCTCGGCGAGAGCTACGAGCGGCTGCTGCTGCTCGATGCCTGGCACGAATCCACCCTCTACACCGAACAGGAGCGCGCCGCCTTGGCCTGGACCGAGAGCCTGACCAGGATTGCCGAGACACGGGCGCCCGACGACGTCTACGATGAGGTCAGGCGCCATTTCTCGGACCGGGAACTTGCCGACCTGTCGATCGCGGTCGCGATGATCAACGCCTGGAACCGCCTCACGGTCGGCTTTCGCGCCGTTCACCCGGCCGAGCGCAAGGCAGCGGCATGATAAGCACTTCGAATTCGCCGCAGTGATGCAGTGAACTTGCTCCCACGGCGTGACGATCACCGATGGCACAGCGCTACCAGACATAGCCCGCGCTTGCGGTAGTTGGCGTCGTCTTCGCCGCGGAAGCCCGCCTGCTCCATGCGCACGAGCACGCCGCCCGGCGTCGATGTGAGCGTCCAGATGATGAAATCGCGGCGACACGCCGGCGGAGGAGTGGGCGCGAGCCGTGGGCACGGTCCACAGCGGCGGCCACTTCGAGGGCATCGTTTCGTTCTTGCGCCGCGGGCGTACGCCGTGCACCCTGTCGTTGCACGACATGTCCGTGATTGGTGACCGATGTGCTTGACGGAGGGGCCAGCCGGCTTCACGCCACGTCGGCACCGCGCAAATCGTTACAACGCGGGAGGACTTCTCACATGACGCCTGCATCGCTCGTTCGGCATTTCGCTGTCGCTTCCGGCGCGGGGCTTGTGCTCGTCGCGCTTGCTTCCGCCGCCATGGCGCAGGACAAGAGTTTCAAGGCTGTCGCGGTGAAGACGCCCGACGGTCTCACCATTGCGGCGCAGGACTGGGGCAACCCCAACGGCCCCGAGATCATTTTCGTCCACGGTTTCTCGCAAAGCCACTTGTCATGGAGCAAGCAGGTCACCGGCGATCTCGCCAAGGAATTTCATATGGTGACCTACGATCTGCGCGGCCACGGCAACTCCGACAAGCCGCTCGAGCCTGAGCGCTACAAGGATTCGAAGGCGTGGGCCGACGAATTGCTGGCGGTGATGGACGCCACCGGGCTCAAGCGCCCGGTGCTGGTCGGCTGGTCGTATGGTGGCCGCATCATGGCCGACTATCTGAAGACGTACGGGCCCGCCCGGCTGGCCGGCCTCAACTATGTCGACGCAGGGCAGAAATCAGATCCGAGCTTCGTCGGTCCCAACCTCAAGAATCTTCCGTTGATGACGTCGGAAGACCTCGCCGTCAACATCGCGGCAACGCGAGCGTTCGTGCGCGACTGCTTCTCCCGGCAGCCGACCCAGGAGGAGTTCGAAACGATCCTCGCCTTCAACATGATGGTGCCGCCCAAGGTGCGCCTCGGCATGAGCAACCGGGTGCTCGAGGTCGACGAGCTCCTCAAGAGCCTCAAGCTTCCGGTCCTGGTGACCCATGGAGCGGAGGACAAGAACTCGAACCTCATCGCCGCCGAATACACGGCAAAAATGATCCCGGGCGCCAGGCTCTCGGTCTATCAGGGCATCGGCCACTCGCCGTTCTTCGAGGATGCACCGCGTTTCAACGCCGAGCTCGCCGCCTTCGTGCGCGCGGCGCAGAAGGTGAATTGACCCGCTGCACGGCGGCCACGGGCGATCGCATTTTGACTCGTGTTCTCTGTCGTCCCGGACGGCTCGCGGCACGTCTTCGCGCCGAAGCGAGCCGATCCGGGAACCAAAGGCTGCGGAATTCGTTCGCCGCCGTCCAGTGCGGGGTCGCCGAGGACGCCGAAAATGATCTTGCCGCGATTGTCCTCGGTGTGGACAATGCGCCAGGGATCCTCTTGGCTGCATCGCCCGCGAGGTCCGCCGAGAAAGCAATCTGCGAATCCCTGCGTTCGGCGCAGCGACATGGCGCCTCTCTCCTTTTGCCGAACCCATTTAGCGGCGTGGAGGTACCAATGCGGTCTGTCGTTGGAGCGTTCGCCCGGTCGCTCGCCGTCGTGGCGAGCGTGGCGGCGTTCGCCAGTGCGGCACTGGCATTCGCCGGTGCGGCACGCGCAGCCGACTATCCCGAGCGGCCGATCGAATTCGTCGTTCCCTGGGGGCCGGGCGGCGGCGCCGATCAACTCGCAAGGCTCGTCGGCAAGCTCCTGGAGCCGATGCTCGGGCAGGGCGTGCCCGTGGTCAATGTTGCCGGCGCAACCGGGGCGACCGGCATGGCCAAGCTGATGGCGGCGCCGGCCGACGGCTATTCGATGGCCGTCTATATCGCCGACACCCACGCCCTGCTCGCCGGCCAGGATGCGCGCTGGACCATGAACGACATCGTTCCCGTCGCCGTCATGCTGCAGGCGCCGTCCTTCATCTTCGTGACGCAGGAGAGCCGCTTCAAGACCTGGGCCGATTTCGACAAGGAAGCGCGCGCCAATCCCGGCAAGCTCAAGGTCGCTACGCTCGGGTTCGGCAGCGTTGACGATTTCTCGCTCAAGACGATCGAACGCACAGGCATCAAGCTGATCCAGGTGCCGTTCTCCAAGCCGAGCGAGCGCTATGTCTCGATCCTCGGCGGCCACGCCGATGCGCTCTACGAGCAGGCCGGCGACGTTTCCTCGTTTCTCAACAACAAGCAGATGCGTCCGATCCTGATGTTCGGAGAGAAGCGGTCGGAGAGCTTCAAGGACGTTCCGAGCTCCTATGAGCTCGGCTTCAAGATCGCACTGCCGCAATTTCGCGCCATCGCCGTGCGCGCCGGCACGCCGCCCGATCGGCTGAAGCACCTTTCCGACGCGTTGGCCAAGATCGCCCAGACGGCGGAGTACAAGAAGTTCCTCGCGGACCAGTTCGCCGCGCCCGACAGTTTCATCGATTCATCGCGCGCCGCCCAATTCATCGACGACCAGCTTCAGGACATGAAGAAGGCCGCAGCGACGAATTAGAGCCAGCTCCGTCATGACCCGCATGTCTCTGCGGCGAGCGTTGCCGTATGGCGTCGGCCTGCTCGTCGCGGCCGCCCTCTACGCTTCGGCGGATCACATCGCCTACACGCCGAGGCCGGGTGAGCTCGGGCCCGACTTCTGGCCCAAGCTTGCCATCGGCCTCATGGCCGTCGTGTGCGTGGTCGAGATCATCCGCGTCCTGATCGGCACGAGCGCCGCAGGCGCGGTGTCGGAGCCGTCCGTCGCAGCCGGGGAGGGCGAGGCACCGGCACCCTCCTGGCGCCTGCTGATCGGCGGCGTCGCCGTGGTCGTGGCCTATGCGGTCGTGGTGCCGATCCTCGGGTTCCTGCTGGCGACGATGGTGTTCATGGCGGCGTTCATGTATGTGGGCCGCTATCGCAATCATCTGGCGATCTGGGGTGTGAGCGTCATCGCGACCGTGCTGATCGGCCTTCTGTTCCTGCGCTTCGCCTATGTGTCGCTGCCGCGCGGCGCGCCTCCGTTCGACCGTTTCACCGACTTCATTCGCATCGTGCTCGGCGGCTGATCCCGGCAAGCGCAATATCATGTCATGACCGACATTCTCTGGCAGCTCGGCGCAGGCTTCATTCATTGTCTGACGCCGCTGCATCTGGCGATGCTGGTGATCGGCATCGTCATCGGCCTCTTGATCGGCGTTCTGCCGGGCCTGACGCTGGTCATGGGTGTCGCGCTCGCACTCCCGTTCACCTACAAGATAGACGTGACGGCCTCCATCGTGCTGCTCACCGCGATGTA
>Ga0126380_10000869_pt1 | contig 10784 bp, 9 predicted proteins | sample PanSoiMetPlot_26_FD_92544 | JGI IMG/M metagenome (GOLD analysis project Ga0126380, IMG submission 92544) | Tropical forest soil microbial communities from Panama - MetaG Plot_26 | ecosystem: Environmental > Terrestrial > Soil > Tropical forest > Bulk soil | place: Panama | collected 2016-02-17
ATGTTGGTGGATCTCAGGCCCAAGCGGCTGACCGGCAAGGTGGCCGAGGCGGCGCTCGGGCGCGCCCACATCACCTGCAACAAGAACGGCATCCCGTTCGACCCGGAGAAGCCCACGATCACGTCGGGCATTCGGCTCGGCACGCCGGCCTGCACCACGCGAGGCTTCGGCATCGCCGAGTTCCGTCAGGTCGGCGAGATGATCGTGGAAGTGCTCGATGCCCTGTCGGCAAAGGGCGCCGAGGAAGATGCGGCGGCGGAAGCAGCCGTGCGCGAGAAGGTGACGCGGCTGGTCGGCCGGTTCCCGATCTACTAGAGGGTCCCGCTCGAATGGACTCACGGACTTTCAGCGCGCGCGGCCGGCTCCCTCTCCCCAGCGGGGAGAGGGTTGGGGTGAGGGGGCGAGTGACTCTCGATAGGCCCTTGCCCCCTCACCCGACTTGCTTCGCTTGCGCTCGCAAGTCGACCTCTCCCCGCCGGGGAGAGGTGACTCGCGGCGCGGCTGTGCATCCATTTCACCGGGAAGCCCTGTGTAGGAGCATTTTCTGGAAAGTGGGCACCGGTCTTCCGTAGAAAATGCGACCAGAATCGAATTTTGGGTGAACCATGCGCTGTCCGAGTTGCGGGAGCCTCGATACCCAGGTCAAGGATTCCCGGCCGACCGAGGACTCGGCGGTGATCCGCCGCCGGCGCGTGTGCCTCGCCTGCAATTTCCGCTTCACCACGTTCGAGCGCGTGCAGCTGCGCGAGCTCACGGTGATCAAGCGCAACGGCCGGCGCGTGCCGTTCGACCGCGACAAGCTCCTGCGCTCGGTGCAGATTGCGCTGCGCAAGCGGCCGGTCGATCCGGACCGCATCGACCAGATGGTGTCGAAGATCGTGCGCGAGCTGGAGAGCATGGGCGAGTCCGAGGTATCGTCGGAGACGATCGGCGAGATCGTGATGGAGCACCTGCGCGGGCTCGACGACGTCGCCTACGTGCGCTTCGCCTCGGTCTACCGCAATTTCCGCGAGGCCAAGGACTTTTCCGCCGTGCTCGACGAACTGTCGGGCGAGGAGCCGGTCGCCGCGCGGAAATGAACCGGCACGATGAACGCCACATGGCTTTGGCGCTGGCGCTCGGCCGGCGCGGGCTCGGCCGGACCTGGCCCAATCCGGCGGTCGGCGCCGTCATCGTCGCCGAGACCGGGCAGGGGCCGCTGATCGTCGGCCGCGGCTGGACGCAAGCCGGCGGCCGGCCGCACGCCGAAACCGAGGCGCTCCGGCGCGCTGGCGCAGCGGCGCACGGCGCGACGCTGTACGTGACGCTCGAGCCCTGCTCGCACCATGGCAAGACGCCGCCCTGCGCCGACGCCATCATCGCGGCCGGCATCGCCCGGGTGGTGTCGGCCCTGGAGGATCCCAATCCGGAGGTGAGGGGAGCCGGCCACGTGCGGCTCGCCGCCAACGGCATCGCGGTCGAGGTCGGCGTCGGCGCCGACGACGCGCGGCGCGACCATGCCGGCCACATCCGCCGGATCACCAGCCAGCGCCCGCATGTCACCCTCAAGCTCGCCATCTCGGCCGACGGCAAGGCCGGGCTCGCCGGTCGTCGGCCGGTGCCGATCACCGGCGCGCCGGCGACCGCGCGGGTGCATCTCATGCGCGCCATGAGCGACGCCATCATGATTGGCATCGGCACCGCGCTGGCCGATGATCCGAGCCTGACCTGCCGGCTGCCCGGAATGGAAGGCCGCTCGCCGGTGCGGGTGGTGCTCGACAGCACGCTGCGCCTGCCGCTCACGTCGCGGCTGGTCGAGAGCGCGCACGCGACGCCGGTCTGGGTGATGGCCAGGGAGGCGGCGCCGTTTCCGCGCGAGCATGCGCTGCGCCAGCACGGCGTCGAGGTGCTGCGCGTGGCGGCAGGCGGTGGCGACCGCGTCGATGTCGCGGCCGCGCTGCGGCTGCTGGCGAGCCGCGGCATCACCCGCCTGATGGTCGAGGGCGGCCCGATCCTCGCCGCTTCGCTCCTGGCCGCCGATCTGGTGGACGAGGCCGCATTGTTCCGCTCGCCGCATCTCCTCGGCGGCGGCGGCATCGATGCGCTGGAAGGGCTGCGGCTCACGGCGCTGACGCAATCGGCACAGCTTGCGGCGCGCGGGAGCGAGCGGGTAGGGCTCGACAGGATGGAGATTTTTGCGCGAGCTTGAGAGCCATGTTTACCGGCATCGTCACCGATATCGGCGAAGTGCTTGACATCGAGCGCCTGGCCGACGGGCTGTCCCGCGTCGCGGTCGGCTGCGCCTACGAGCGCGGCTCGATCGCCATCGGCGCCTCGATCGCCTGCGCCGGCATCTGCCTGACGGTGGTGGCCACGCGGCAGGACGGCGACCGCACCGTGTTCGACGTGCACGCGGCGGCGGAAACCCTGTCCCTGACCACCGCCGGCCATTGGCGGCCGGGCATGCACATCAATCTCGAGCGCGCGCTCAAGATCGGCGACGAGCTCGGCGGTCACTTGGTCAGCGGCCATGTCGACGGCATCGCCGAGATCGTCGCGCGCGAGGATTTGCCCGACATGGCGCGGCTCGCGGTGCGCGTGCCAAGAACGCTCGCCCGCTTCATTGCCGCCAAGGGCTCGGTCGCCCTCGACGGCGTGTCGCTCACCGTCAATGCGGTCGAGCGCGACACGCTCTCCACGTTGATCATTCCCCACACGCTGCAGGTCACCACCCTCGGCGCGGCCAAGAAGGGCGACCGCCTCAATCTCGAAGTCGACCTGATGGCGCGTTACGCCGCCCGGTTGTTGGAGCCTTCGTAGGGGCATGCTTTGCCCACCCTATGGCGTGTGCTACTGACACCCGTCATGGCCAAGCCGCGTACCGAAGCCGCCCGGGAAGAGGCCGCACTGACGGATGCCCGCGTTCTCGTGGTCGAGGCGCGCTTCTATGACGGCATCGCCGACATGCTGTTGCAGGGTGCGACGCGCGAACTCGACAAGGCAGGCGCTGCCTTCGACCGCATCAGCGTGCCAGGCTCGCTGGAGATTCCGCCCGCCATTGCCATCGCGCTCGAGGCCGCCGAGCGCCACGGCAGGCCCTATGACGGCGTGGTCGCGCTCGGCTGCGTGATCCGCGGCGAGACCAGCCACTACGACATCGTCGCCGGCGAGTCCGCACGCGGACTGATGGACATCGCGCTGGCGCAAAAACTTCCAGTCGGCAACGGCATCCTCACGGTCGACACCCAGGAGCAGGCGGAGGCGCGCGCACGCCCCGACAAGTGGGACAAGGGCGGCGGCGCCGCCAAAGCGGCGCTCGCCCTCATCCGGCTCAAGCGCAGCGTCGCCAAGTGAGATCCGCCATGGCGCGCCCCGCTCCCAAACTCGAACGCAAAGGCAACCGTCGCAGTGCCGCGCGGCTCGCCGCCGTGCAGGCGCTCTACCAGATGGATATCGCCGGCACCGGGTTGAACGAGATCCTCGCCGAATTCCAGACCCATTGGCTCGGCCGCGAGGTCGAAGGGGCGCAATATCTGCCGGCCCAGGCGGCGTTCTTCCGCGACGTGGTGGAAGGCGTCGTACGCGACCAGCGCAAGCTCGATCCGCTCATCGACCGCGCACTGTCGGAAGGATGGCCGCTCAAGCGGGTCGAAGCCTTGTTGCGGGCGGTGCTGCGCGCCGGCGCCTACGAGCTCGATCACCGCACCGACGTGCCGGCGCGCACCGTCGTGTCGGAATATGTCGACGTGGCGCAGGCCTTCCTCGACCGGGACGAAACCGGTCTCATCAACGCCGTGCTGGATCAGCTCGCGCGCCAACTGCGCGCCGGCGAGTTCGCGCAGGCGCGTTAGTACTGGGAATGACCGATGCGCGCGGTTTGTGATCCCCACCTTATGCTTCCCCTTTCAGGCAGGGCTATCGCATATCCGTCGCGAGTATCTCGGCTGTCATCCCGGGCGCAGCGCAGCATCCCCGGGTCCGCGCGACAGCGCGGCCCGGGGACGAGCTTGCCCTCGGGCGCGCGAAGCGCGACCCGAGGGTGGTGCGCTGCAGACCCGGGACCCAAGTACCCCGGCATCAGAAAAAAGGCACGGCAGGGGTACTTGGATCCCGGCTCTCGCTACGCTCGGCCGGGATGACAACGGAGGGAACGGCGCCATATGCGATTGCCCTGCCCTTTCAGCGGAGAGGAAGAGTCTGCGGCGCGCGGTGTTTCCAATGACGCGACGGGCGTGCACTTTGCTCATCCCTTCCCCTGAAAGAGGGAGGGAGGGGGTGGGGGGCGCCGGCTTGCGCGTGAGGTAATGGCGGTGGAACAGCGACTACCAACGGAATCCGGCGAAGACCGGTTGATCGCGCGCTACTTTGCTCCGCTGGCGCGCCATCCCGGCGCGTTCGGCCTGAGCGACGATGCTGCCATTCTGACCCCGCCGGAAGGCCACGACGTGGTGCTCAAGGCCGACGCGATCATCGGCGGCGTGCACTTCTTTCCCGATGATCCGGCGCACGCGATCGGCCGCAAGGCGTTGCGCGTCAACCTGTCGGATCTCGCCGCCAAGGGCGCCGATCCGGCGGGATTCCTGATGTCGCTGGCGCTGCCTGAGGGCGTCACGGACGAATGGCTCGATGGCTTTGCCCGCGGGCTGGAAGCGGATGTTGAGCACTATCGCTGTCCGCTGATGGGTGGAGACACCGATCGGACGCCGGGGCCCACAATGGTCGCGATCGCCGCCTTCGGGCTTCTGCCGCGCGGCAAAATGGTCCGGCGCACCGGTGCGCAACCCGGCGACGCCATCCTGGTCACCGGCACGATCGGCGACGCAACCCTGGGTCTGCGGCTGCGCCACGACCCGGGCGCGGCCAACCGCTGGCACCTGGGCGATGCGTTCCGCGATCATCTGTTGCGGCGCTATCTCCTGCCGTCACCGCGCAGTGCCGTTGCGCCGGCGATGCGGACCCACGCCGCGGCCGCCATGGATGTTTCCGACGGGCTTGTCGGCGACCTGGCCAAGTTGAGCCAGGCATCCCTTTTGTCGGCCGACATCGAGCTGGCGCGCGTGCCACTGTCGGAGGCGGCGCGACGCGCGCTCGCCGCCGAGCCGGCGCTGCTGGATGAGATGCTGACCGGCGGCGATGACTACGAGATCCTGTGCGCCATGCCGCCGGACCACGTCACCGCGTTCCGCAGCGCCGCTGGCGCCTTGGGCGTCGCCGTGACCGAGATCGGACGCTTCGCGGGTGGCGAGGGGACGCGGTTTATCGATGAGGATGGGAAGGAGAAGACCTTCGCGCGCGCGAGCTACAGCCATTTTTGATGTGGCGACGCGTCCTCCGTAGCCCGTATGGAGCGAAGCGGAATGCGGGGACGGCGCATCCGGACGGCAGGGCTGTTTGCAGGCGCTGCACCCGGATTTCGCTTCGCTCCATCCGGGCTACAGATCGGCGGACCGGGGCGCCCGCATTGAAGCCGCACGGCACCCTCTGCGCTATAATGAATGGACTTCAGGAGAAATTCGCGATGCACGACACGACGGCGGTGCCGGTGAAGAAGACAGCCACGGGAAACCTGGCCAACCCGCGCTACGAGGCGCTGCAGCGGCGGTTTCCCACCACCGCCTATCTGCGCGAACGCGCCCGCCGCCACGTGCCCAGCTTCGCCTTCGAGTACATGGACGGCGGCTCCGGCCAGGATGGCGGCATTGCCCGCAACTGGCGCGCGCTCGATGCGGTCGAGCTGGTGCCGCGCTACGGCGTCACCACCGGCTTGCCGCCGGTCGAGATCGAGCTGTTCGGCCGCCGCTATGCGGCGCCGATCGGGATCGCCCCCATGGGCGGCCCTTCCATCGCCTGGCCGGGCGCCGACCACTACCTCGCCACGGCGGCGCAGGCGGCGCGCGTGCCCTATGCGCTGAGCACGGTCGGTGGCATCACCATCGAGCGCGCTGCCGAGATCGCCCCCGACGTGTTCTGGTTTCAGCTCTATCGCTTCGCCAAGGACGAGCATCGCGTCGGGTTCGACCTGGTGAAGCGGGCAGATGCGGCCGGCGCCCATGTCCTGATGCTCACCCTCGACGTGCCGGTGCGCACCACGCGGTCGCGCGAAGTGGCGAGCGGCATCACCTATCCGTTCCGCGTCGGCCCGCGCATGGCGGCGAGCGCCATCACGTCGCCCGGCTACCTGTGGTCGTTGTGGCGGCACGGCATTACCCGCTTCGCCTGCCTCGCACCCTATGCGGGTGGCGACGCCGGGATAAATGCGATGGCGAGATTCATGCAGGGCGAGCAGCGCGGCGCCTTCACGTGGGACGAAGTCGCGCGCTTCCGCGAGCGCTGGAAGCGGCCGCTGGTGCTCAAGGGCATTATGCATCCGAGCGATGCCGAGAAGGCGGTGTCGCTCGGTGCCGACGGCATCGTCGTGTCCAACCATGGCGGGCGCCAGGTCGAGGGCCTGCCCGCCGCGATCGATGCGCTGCCGGCAGTCGCGGCCGCGGTCGGCAAGCGCGCCACCGTGATGATGGACAGCGGCGTCCGCAGCGGTCTCGACGTCGTGCGCGCCATCGCGCTCGGCGCCGACGCGGCGTTTGCTGGAAAGGCGTTTCTGTGGAGCGTGGGGGCGCTGGGCGCCGACGGGCCTGCCCATGTCATCGACATCATGGTGGACGAGATGCGATCGGCGCTCGGCCAGATCGGCGCCCGCAACCCCCTGGAGGCGCGGTCGGTGGTCGTGCGCCACCCCGGCGCGCTCAACTTCGAGTCGAACCGGTAGGCGCAAATATCTGAAATCTGATGTGAAGAGCGGGGGCGAGGGCGGGCCGTGGCCGCGGCCCTGACGTGGCTCTAACTTATACGTAGCGCATGAGCTTTTTCCGAAAACCGGTATCCAGCCCGGATCAAGTCCGGGCCAGGCTTTTTCGGGATCATGCGCTAAATTAGGCATTCGCCAATTCGCTGCGCGCTATTCCGGTTGGGAAGTAGCGCCGTGCTGCAAAGCCCGGTAAGACAACAAAACTGTCCTACTGAAATCCCGCACCGGAGAAAGTTATGACGGCGCTCGCCGAGGCGGATTTTGCGACGGCGATCGATGACCGTCTCGCCCGGCGCAATGCCTTTGTGCTCGCCCTCGCCCAGGCGCTGGCCGGCGCCAACAACACCGTGATCGTGGCGACGGGCGGCATCGTCGGCGCGGTGCTGGCGCCTGATCCCGGCCTCGCGACGCTTCCCATCAGCGTCCAGGTGCTCGGCATGTGGGCCGGGACGCTGCCGCTCGGCGCCCTGTGCAAGGCGATCGGCCGGCGCTCGGCGTTGCAGGTCGGATCGGTATTCGGCGTGCTGTGCGGCCTGATCGCCTGCCTGGCCGTACAGCTCGGCTCGTTCGCGCTGTTCCTTGTCGCGGCTTTCTGTGCCGGCCTCTATGCGGCGGCCCACCAGTCCTACCGGTTTGCCGCCACCGATACGGCGAGCGACGACTTTCGCCCCAAGGCGGTTGCCTGGGTGCTGGCCGGCGGCGTGTTTGCCGGCGTGCTCGGTCCGCAGCTCGTCATCGCCACAAAGGATGTTTGGCCGCCTTTGTTTGCGGCCACCTATCTCGCCCAGGCGGCGGTCGCGGCCTTGGCGGCGCTGGTGCTCGCACTGGTGAAAATCCCGCGGCCGGTCGTCCGGCAGGACACCAGCGGCGGCCGGCCGCTGGCCGAGTTCGTCCGGATGCCGCGCTTCGTCGTCGCGGTTGCCTGCGGCGTAGCCAGCTTCGCCATGATGAACCTGGTGATGACCTCAGCGCCCGTGGCCATGGTGGGCTGCGGCCACTCGGTCACCGAGGCGACGCTCGGCATCCAGTGGCACGTGCTCGGCATGTACGCGCCGAGCTTCTTCACCGGCGCCCTGATCCTGCGCTTCGGCCTCGAGCGCATCATGCTCCTCGGCCTCGTGCTGATTGCGGCGAGCGCCGGAATTGGCCTCGCCGGACAGACCGTCGCGCATTTCTGGTCGGCACTGGTGCTGCTCGGCGTCGGCTGGAATTTCGCCTTCGTGGCCGCCACCACGATGGTCACCCAGTGCCACCGCCCGGAGGAGCGCAACAAGGTTCAGGCGTTCAACGATTTCCTGGTGTTCGGCGCCATGGCGATCGCATCGTTCTCGTCCGGTCAGCTCCTGGCCGCCGCCGGCTGGAACGCCGTCAGCGGCGTGGTGTTGCCGGTCATTCTCGCGGCCGCCGCCCTCCTGGTCTGGCTGACGTTGCGGCAACGACTGCGCCCCGCCTGAAGCCTGCTTCTCGCCCCGGTGCGGCCTGCCTGCCGTTGCGCCGCCGCATCGTTTTTGGCTATACGGGCGCCACTTCCGCGTCGGAATCAGCCTCGCGGCCATTCGCTCATCTCTCCGACGGCGGGCGGAATCCAGTGAACGGGGTCAATCATGACTGCTTTGTGGGTGATCATCGCCTGCGGCGCGCTTGCCATCGTCTATGGCATCTGGGCCACCCAGTTGGTGATGTCGGCCGACGCCGGAAGCCAGAAGATGCAGGAGATCTCGGCGGCCGTGCGCGAGGGCGCCCAGGCCTATCTCAAGCGCCAATACCTGACCATCGGCATGGTCGGGATCGTGATCTTCCTGCTGGTCGGCGTCCTGCTCGGCTGGCTGGTGGCGGTCGGCTTCCTGGTCGGCGCGGTCCTGTCGGGTGCCGCCGGCTTCATTGGCATGAACGTCTCCGTGCGCGCCAACGTGCGCACCGCGCAGGCCGCGATCCGCTCGCTGGCTGACGGGCTTGAGCTCGCCTTCAAGGCCGGCGCCATCACCGGCCTGCTGGTTGCCGGTCTCGCCCTGCTCGGCGTCACCGTCTATTTCGGCTTCCTCACCGGCACGCTCAAACTGGCGCCCAACAGCCGCACCGTCGTCGATGCGCTGGTCGCGCTGGGCTTCGGCGCCTCGCTGATCTCGATCTTCGCCCGTCTCGGCGGGGGCATTTTCACCAAGGGCGCCGACGTCGGCGGCGACCTGGTCGGCAAGGTCGAGGCCGGCATCCCGGAGGATGATCCGCGCAACCCGGCCACCATCGCCGACAACGTGGGCGACAACGTCGGCGACTGCGCCGGCATGGCGGCCGACTTGTTCGAGACCTACGCGGTGACCACGGTCGCCACCATGGTGCTGGCAGCGATCTTCTTTGCCGGAACGCCGGTGCTCCTGCCGATGATGACGCTGCCACTGGCGATCGGCGGCGCCTGCATCGTCACCTCGATCATCGGCACGTTCTTCGTCAAGCTTGGCGCCAGCCAGTCGATCATGGGGGCGCTGTACAAGGGCTTCATCGCCACCGCGGTGCTCTCGCTCGTCGGCGTTGCGCTGGTAATATATTACCTGATCGGCTTCGGCCCGCTGCCCAATGCATCCTTTAGCGGACTTCACCTGTTCATCTGCGGCGTGGTCGGGCTGGTGGTGACCGGGCTGATCGTGTGGATCACCGAATACTACACCGGCACCAATTTCCGTCCGGTGCAGTCGATCGCCAGCGCGTCGAAGACCGGCCACGGCACCAACATCATCCAAGGCCTCGCGGTGTCGCTGGAAGCCACCGCGCTGCCGACCCTCGTCATCATCGCCGGCATCCTCGTCACCTACGGGCTCGCCGGCCTGTTCGGCATCGCCATCGCGGTGACCACCATGCTGGCGCTGGCCGGCGTGGTGGTGGCGCTCGACGCCTTCGGTCCGGTCACCGACAACGCCGGCGGCATCGCCGAGATGTCCGGGCTGCCCAAGGAGGTGCGCAAGTCGACCGATGCGCTCGACGCCGTCGGCAATACCACCAAGGCGGTCACCAAGGGCTATGCCATCGGCTCGGCGGGCCTGGGCGCTCTGGTGCTGTTCGCGGCCTATAACGAGGATCTGAAGTATTTTATAGCCAATGCGTCGACGCACACATACTTCGCCGGCGTCAAGCTCGATTTCTCCCTCAACAACCCATACGTCGTGGTCGGTCTGCTGTTCGGCGGGCTGCTGCCTTACCTGTTCGGTGCGCTTGGCATGACGGCGGTCGGCCGCGCCGCCTCGGCCATCGTCGAGGAGGTGCGCCGCCAGTTCCGCGAGAAGCCCGGCATCATGGAGTACAAGGACAAGCCGGACTATGCCCGCGCGGTCGACCTGCTCACCAGGGCGGCGATCAAGGAGATGATCGTGCCGTCGCTGCTGCCGGTGCTGTCACCCATCGTGGTCTATTTCGCCATCTACTTCATCGCTGGCGGGGGAGCCGCGGGAAAGTCGGCCGCGTTCTCGGCGGTCGGCGCCATGCTGCTCGGCGTGATTGTTACCGGCCTGTTCGTCGCCATCTCGATGACGTCGGGCGGCGGCGCCTGGGACAATGCCAAGAAGTACATCGAGGACGGCCACTACGGCGGCAAAGGCTCGGAAGCGCACAAGGCCGCGGTGACCGGCGACACGGTCGGCGATCCCTACAAGGATACGGCCGGTCCCGCCGTCAACCCGATGATCAAGATCACCAACATCGTCGCGCTGCTGCTGTTGGCTGTGCTGGCGCACCATTGACGCGCTTTGCGTCGCCCGACTGCGCGTACGCGGCTCGCCGCGGGCGACAGCCGCCTCAGCGGATGATCTGCTTCATCAGGAATTGCAGGTAGTTCAGTTCGCTGCCGGCGGTGGGCGTGGTGCGGCTGATGAAGTCGAACACCTGGCCATCCTTGAGCCCGTAATCGGCCAAGCGGCGCACCCGCCGGTCCTTGTCGAAATAGACCGCGACCACCCGCCGGTCGACTTCCTTCTGCGGCAGGAAGGCGGTGCGCTCGGTGCGCTGCGAAATG
>Ga0126380_10000872_pt1 | contig 10777 bp, 10 predicted proteins | sample PanSoiMetPlot_26_FD_92544 | JGI IMG/M metagenome (GOLD analysis project Ga0126380, IMG submission 92544) | Tropical forest soil microbial communities from Panama - MetaG Plot_26 | ecosystem: Environmental > Terrestrial > Soil > Tropical forest > Bulk soil | place: Panama | collected 2016-02-17
TACAGCTTGACGTGGATTCGTGAAAGCCAAGCCACAGCCCAAGCGCGGGCGATAATCGAAGTTTTGAAACAGGCGGACAGTAAGGGCCTAAACTCCGATGATTACGATGCGAGCCGATGGGACGCTCGACTTCAGCAGCTCAGCGATCCAACTGCTGCGGTACAACTCGACGTTGCGCTGACCGTCTGTGTCATGCGTTACATTTCGGACCTTCGCATCGGCAGAGTAAATCCCCGGCACTTTAGTTTTGGAATCAACGTAGAACGCAAGAAATACGACCTCGCGCAGTTCGTTCACAGTCGTCTCGCTAACGGTGACGGCATTCGAGCAGCATTAGACGAAATCGAACCTCCCTTTCCTGGATACAAGCGCACGCAGGCTGCGCTTCAACGCTATTTGAAGTTATCGGTAGAAGATGATGGCGAGAAGCTGCCCGAGACAACGAAGAGCATCACCCCCGGGAATGAATACGCTGGAATCCCGCGTCTTACGCGCTTGCTTCGCCTTCTTGGCGACCTGCCTTCATCGGCAGACATGGAACCCGGCAGCGTTTACCAGGGACCGCTCGTGCAAGCAGTGAAGAATTTCCAGCGGCGCCACGGCCTCTCATCGGACGGGGTTCTGGGAACGCAAACGATAAAGCAGCTCAATACCCCGTTGGGCAATAGGGTCGAACAGCTGCGACTAACGTTGGAGCGGTGGCGGTGGGTACCGATCGAATTCCCACAGCCGCCAATCGTCGTGAACATTCCGGAATTCCGCCTGCGGGCTTTTGACAAAGACGGCAGGGTCGTGCTGAGCACAAATGTAGTCGTTGGGAAAGCCTACCGGCATGAAACGCCGGTTTTTGAGGAGGAAGTGCGGTATGTCGTGTTTCGTCCCTACTGGAACGTGCCTCCGGGTATTCAGCGCTCCGAAATCTTGCCGGCTATCCGGCGCGACCGTGACTACGTTCCGAGGAACAACTACGAGGTCATCACCTCTGGTGGGAATGTCGTAACTTCAGGAACGATAAGCGACGAGGTTCTCCAACAGTTGAGCTCTGGAAAGCTCGCCGTTCGACAAAAACCGGGACCTGGTAACGCCCTTGGGTTGGTCAAGCTGATGTTCCCTAACGAGTATAACGTTTATTTGCATAGCACTCCGTCACAACAACTGTTTTCGTCGTCGCGGCGCGACTTCAGTCACGGCTGCATTCGAGTTGAGAAGGCTGCCGAATTGGCGGCCTGGGCGTTGGCGGTAAACAAGGAAGATTGGACTCTCGAAAAGGTCCTCGGAGCGATGCAGGGTACTAAGGACAACGTGCAGGTGAATCTGGCAAGCTCAATTCCTGTTCTCATTCTGTACGCTACGGCAATTGTCGACGATAACGGAGTCGAACACTTCTTTGACGACATATATGGATACGATGCGAAGCTCGAGAAGGTGCTCGCCAAGGGATATCCTTATCCAGGGTGAGAGTTTCTCTCGATCCAAATTTTATGGCTCCTCACTTCGTGGAGGTGCGCCTGGCAGGTCTGCGGACCGCCTGTCCGCGGACTAGTCGGATTAACCGTCCGCGGCGAGGCTGGCCGAACAGTTGAAACACCACTGTCGGACGCGTCCGGTGTCAACGTGGATGAAGTCTGAGTGAGGATAGTAGCCGACGCCCCCGCGAGCAAGGGCGAGAGCTGCGCGGCGCAGCGTCAGCGTGTTGATGCCGGGCATGCGCAGGTCAATCGCTTGCCCTTGAACGTGAAGGCTGTTTTTGGCGACCCCCGCGGTACGCGCGCGAAGAGACTCATTTGTTGACGGAGTGCGATAGCCACAGACGATATCAATCTCCGCGCCGGGATGCCCGACCGACACGGTGAGGTCGGAAAGGATATCGTAAACGTGTGGATCGAAATGGCGAACCGCGCCCGTGCGATGGTCGCGCAGGAAATAATCGAGCTTGGCCAGCGCACTCGGAATGTACTGTTCACCCTGGCGGTAAACAACATTAATCCGCTCGCCGGTGTGCGTGTTGTAAAGCAGTAGGAGATGGCGGTGAATCTCGTTGCCGGGTGTGCTAGACGACAGCGCGAGCACTTGGGCGCACGGACTGCTCTGCGAAAGGAATACCATCGCGGTCAGAAGGCAAAGAAACCTTGCGATGTTTATAGACGCACTCATATGTTTATCTCCAAGTTCGTTAGACCACGGCATCATGTATCCACGGTTATGATTTCAGTGTAAGGTTGACGGGTCGTTGCGCTTGGGCAATCGGGCGGTGGCTACTGCCCAATCCTGTGTTAACCCCGTTTCGTAGGACCGATTAGCGCGTCTCGCACAATACCCGCACGTATTCTCAGACAGTGGGGCGGCATGCCTCTTTACCGGTGAAGTGGTGCGTGCGCGCTAGGGCACGGTGAGGGTCGTGGTCAGGCTGCCCGTCTCAAGCGAGAGTTGGCGGGGATTGACCCACGACACAGAAAACTTTTGAAGGTCTTCTTCAGACACGCCATTCAGGCCGAAAAATATGGCCTCTCCACTTCTCGAAACAGCCACGACGGAACGTCGGCGGTTATGCTCCTCCCCATCTCCTTCAGACTGCGATTCAGTGCTGTTAGCCTCCCAGTCATAGACGCAATCAACTAGCGCAAGCCGCCGGGAGTCGGCCGACCAATACATTTCAGGCATGAATTCGTGGATGCCTTGGTAGAGCAGGCCTTTTGCTGTACGACTTTCGGCGGCTCTGCCGGCCCCTTTTGCTTGACAGGGCTCATCCCTCTTGGCAGAGGATAAATTGTCGTGTAGTCAATTTGAAGGTATCGCTTTTGGCATAGGGCGGCGCAAAATGCGGAACCCAGCCCACACGGGCGACCTCTTTCCGGTTGGGTGAAACCGTGAAGTTATATCCGACAAGGTCGCGGACCGCTTGTCCAGTCGATAGATCAATCTCGACATATTCGCTCATGGAAGGATTACCGTGGCAGACAGCCGAAACCGCGTTGTACCCAGCCCAAGCAATGCAAAGAATGCTGGAGCAAGGCTCAACTGGGGAAATCGCTTGGTGCCTCGGTTGGAAGGAGCTGATTCGATGACCTTCGAGATCAAGAACGATCACTGTAGGCGTACAGTGCTCCGCTTCAGTACACTGCTCATAGTAAGCAATTCGGTTTTGCGCTGGCGACAGTTTCGCCAAGTTCCGCCTGTAAAACTGTTCGATTTCGATGGTGCGTCCGCCCGGACCTTTGAGATAAGCCGTGCGTGTACCCCACGGTTTATCTTGGGGCTGCTCAATCGTCTCGGCGCCCTGGCTCGTGACCAAACGGTAGTCTGCATCGCAATCCTTGCTGTCAAACCCTAGCGTCACGATGCTATCGTCGGCCGCCGCGTCGAGAATCACGCCAAGCTCCCCAAAGGAAAGCCATACCATACGCTCGTTGTTGAAAACGGGGGCGACTTGCCATACTTTCTCGAACCACCGAGCAGCTGCCTGTAAGTCACGTACGCGGCAATGCACATGAGACATTTTCATTGAGTCTTCACGTCGTATCTGACTTCTGCCTTATGGTCCGGACAGAATTCTCAAAAACCGGCCTTCTTGAAGTTGTTTGGCGGCATCGAGATCCCCCCACTGAATATGACCCCATTTATTTCTTGGGGGCCCGAAATCGCAAGGCTCTCTTATGCCACCCTTCTTCGCGCAACCACTCCTCTAGGGTGTGCAGATGAACTTCAGGGTATCGACTTCGGAGGTCGGCGATGTCCGCCTTGTAGCCCTCCTCGTTGAACCAACGGAACATTGCATAGAACTCTCTCCCCAGAACGAGACGAACCATGGGTAGTGGGAGTCTCCTAAATCTTACGGGCTTGCCTAGGACCCTGCTGAAAACCTGCGCGGCTTCGAGATTCGTCAATTCGCTGCCGGCGATCTCCAGCTCCCTCCCCATGAAGTCCTTGGGACGCTCAAAGGCCAAAGCCACAAAAGCCCCGATGTCGTCGGTGGCGATGGTTTGATACGGCTTGTCACCACGGATCGGGTCCCCCAGCCTACCTTGCAAGATTCCGACTTCTACTTCAAGAATGTGGTACGTCTCCATAAAAGAAGCAGGCCGGAAAATCGTGGCAGCCAGGCCGAGTCGGCGAATGTGCTTTTCGATCTCCCATTTGCTTTCCCAATGAGGGATGCCGGTGTTGCGCTCAGCACCTCCAACCGAGCTGAAGACAAAGTGCTGCGCACCCGCTTTCTTGGCGGCGTCGGCGAGGTTCTTGCCTTGCTGAACCTCACGCTTCGCTCCAACGCTCCAGAAATCCTGGACACTGTAAATGCCATAGGTGCCCCGACAAGCACGGTCAAGCGAAAGAGGGTCTTCCAAGTCTCCTTGCACAACTTCGACCCCCTGTCGCGCAAGTTCCGTAGAGGCAAAAGAGGCCCGGTTGCGCGTCAACGCTCGCAACTTCCAGCCCTTCGCAAGCATGTGGCGAATGACTGCTCCGCCTTGCCGCCCGGTCGCTCCAGTGACAAGCACTGCCTTGTCTTCATTGGACATGGCTCACATCGACCCTTTCTGGACTCTCTCAGATCCAATGGCAAAACTTCACGGCACACGAACACGACTGTTGGGAACCGTTCCGTATTCGAGCAATCCGGTTTCCCAATGCTGCACACCACAAGTTGAACTAGGCTCCAGCGCCTATTTTCTTGAGAGCTTCGAGGATTTTGGGGTTTTCGGACTGAATGCGCCCGTCCATAGCCACGTTTTCCACCGGATACTCGCGAAGAAAGATCAGCGTGTCCCCGATGTGGTAGGCCTCGTCAATGGCTTGGGTGATTTTTTGCATCATCACCCGCTTCTTCTCCGGGCGAATGCCGGAAGGCGCCTCGATGAAAAGGACTGGCATAGAGATTTCTCCTTTTTTCCCGAATAAATTGTTCTGGAGTGCAGGGCGTGCTAGCATCCTCTGGACTCCCCGGTACAATCCTTCTCGCCAAGCGACGCCGAGCCAGGGTAGATCCTGGAAGGTCCGTGCGATGCCCCTGCAAAACGTTGAGTTAAATAGCGAAAGATGTAGCGGAAATCAAGTACAACATAGAAGGCTAGAATTGAGCCGGTTGTGCAACACCTACAGCGGCATATTGTACCCATAGGTACAACTTAAGGAGTCTTATGAAAAGCAAGTTCGTAAGAGGCGCAGAAACACGACTTCGCATCATTCGAACGGCCGCCGACTTGTTTCACAAACAAGGGGCTCGCGCCACCAGCCCAGATGAAATCATTGAGGCTTCGAGGACGGGCAAGGGGCAGTTCTACCACTACTTCAAAAGCAAAGAAGGTCTCATCCATGAAGTGCTTCAAGCCTATCTGGAAGAGATCAAGACACAAACGGCGCGCGTCAACTACGAGATCGATTCATGGGAGCACTTGGAGAAGTGGTTCGCAGCCCAGGTCGAATTGCAAAAAGACTATGAAATGACCCGCGGGTGTCCGTTCGGGACCTTGGGCAACGAAGTGACCGAAAATGATGAGCTCATCCGACAAGACCTCAATCTCATCTTCGAAGTCATCAAGAACAAACTGGCTGCCTTTTTCTTGGGAGAGAAGGCGAAGGGAAAACTTGCCAAGCAAGCCGACACCGAGCGGATGGCTGATTTCTGCATCGCTTCGATACAAGGCGGCATGCTGATGGGCAAAATCAGAAGGAGTAGCCAGACTGTTGAAACCACCGTCCGGGAGGCTCTAGCACACCTCAGGAGCTATTTGCGAGAGACCAGCGTTGAAGCGCGTCCGGGCTTCAGGCGCAGCGACTAATAACGAAAGACGACGTTCTTGGCCGTCGTCGGCAATCCGCAAGCAATCGCCCCAGTGACGTGGTACTAGTGTCGTGTCCCGGAAATACATTCACTAAGCCGCGTTCTCTAAAGCACGCAGATTCAATACAAGAGCCTACAGCACATTTCCTATGTAACTGCGGGATGGCGCTTAGGCGGACCGACGTGCACGGTGATCACTTGGCAAGCGGCGAATGACTATCACTTCAAACCGGTCGATGAGAGCGAGTCCCGGAACGTACATCCTTTGCTGTGTTAGTGTCATGGTTTTGAGTCCCTAGCCGACCCGTCGCCAAGTTCGGCAGGCTGGTTAACGAGACCTATCTAGGTGCAGCGGCGTTTTCCGGCACCGGAGCACGGACTAAGTCGAGCAATTGCCTTGACCAGAGTGGGAGCTTTTCGTTGGTGTTTTTGTTCAGTTCTTCCGCAGCCCGGTTGTAGCGAACGAGAAGCAACCGCCGGTCGAGCATGCACTGGATCAGCGCCGCACGTCCGAAGCGCTTTTCGACGATGCTCGCCATTTTGTATCCGACGGTGTACCAAGGTCCCTGAATGTCTCCGAAAAATGACATCGCTTTTTGATTCGCTGCACCTTCCGTGAGCTTGGCCTGGGCCACGTCCAGAAAAAATTGGTTTAGGGTTCGGAGGTCTTGATTGAAGGCTTGCATCCCCCGCGCCCAGTTTTGCCGGACGTCAACCGCTTCATATTGGTCAGGCGGCACATCGGGACCGCCAGCCGCGGCAAGCACGGCCTCGCCTTCACCAAAAGCGCCCATCGCCTCTGCGGCCATCTTCGGGGCGGAAGGGAGCGATGCTATTGTGGCGGCATAGATCTTGTCGGTGCTGGAAAGCCCGATGTGGTGCATCTCGTGCGAGACGGTGCTGGCAAATGCCTGTTTGGAAATTGTTGGATCGAGATAGAGGAAGATCGCTGGGTCGGTATCGAGGTCGAAGACGAAGCTGTTCAGCTTGGGCTTGATCAGAGGGAAGACCTTCGTGCGCACTGTCGCGCTCGTGGGCAGGTAAGCCAGCGTGCGCCGGGCAGCGGCTTTCATGTCGGCGCGCTTCCATTCATCAAGCGTGCGGCGCAGTGTGTGGTATTGCGAATCGAGCTGGGTAGAAAGAAGGAATTTCTTGAAATCATCGTCGGTGAAGTCCCTATGCACCGCAGTCTCACGCTTTTTCAGCCGCTGGTAAGGTCCGGTGGCGAAGAACGCATTCCAGTCAGCATCGGTGATGTCTTTGCCGGCGTTGTGCTTGGCGATAATTGCTAATGCTTGATCTGCCTCGCTGGAATCAACTCTGATCTGAATGCGGTTGGCGGCGCTCGCGAGCATGGGGCTGACAAGTACAATGAGCAAACAGACAGCGACCGAATTCAGTTTTCCGGAAACCGTCGCAAAGGCCGCTAAGGACGCGGTACTGAAAGCGGCTAAGAAGTCAATCCGTTGCGTCGTACTTGAGCACATCAGAAGGAGATCGCCACCTGAAGCGTTAAGAGTTTGCCCAAGACCGCCTGCCATCGACCGATAGTGATTCCGGCTTGATTATCGTTCCGCGAGGAGTGGCAGACAAGCGTTACAAATGGTGCACCAGCTGACAGAACAGGCCATTGTGTCATCCAAGGCCTTCTGCGCCAAACAAAAGAGTCATTGAACCAACCGATGCTTCCGCCGCCAAAACCAGAGTAGAAAAGCTTCTCGAAGAGTTGAAACGGTCTTAATAGGTCAAACTCCTGGATAACCGGGTAATCGCCGACGTCCTGTGAAAGGCAATGTCAAGAGAACAATCTCCTCCAGGGCTCGATGCTGGCGCTTTTTTGTCTCGGCATTGAGCCAAGTGTGGGAACGTGCACTCTTACTCCGAGAGTGGTCTTGGCCGGACGAAAGGTTTTGCTTTGTCTCCGTGTGTGAAAGGGAGAATCAATTGTTGTTTCCTGTGGTTCCATTTCGCTGTTGTGACGGCGCCCGTCGTTTTTCTGAAACGCAACAAGCCCGACAGTTGTCCAGCCGATGAGGGACAACACATGGTCCTATCGGAGACTCGAGAACGGACTCCTCAGCGGATGAATAGGCACTGTCGCAAGTGACAGATGCCAGGAATTCCTCTTGCCGATTAGATTGGACCGGAAGCTCACCTAGGACGAGGCTCGTGAGTAGACGATGATACGAGATGTATTCGTGATACGAACCGACGACGATTTCATCCGAGCGCATATGACCGCCATAGAACCGCGGGCCAAAAGGAAGAGTTCAAAGGGGGCCAGAAGGAAGAGTTCAAAAGTGCGGGATTCATCGAGCGGCTCGCTACGTTCCCCTTCTTCGAGACAGGAACTAGGTCATGGCAAGGGCGCAGAAGGCCCGTCGTGACCTGCGTCTGGAAGCAACTTGTTCGGGATTGAACCGTCTTGTGGCCTGCACCACCGAGACGAAACAGTTGTGTTCCGGGATGCTTTATTCCGCTTAGAAGGTCAATGGCTTGGCAGAGCAGAACTGCTTGCCCATTTTTTCGCTTCGCCGAAACTCGCGCCCGATAAAGCGCTAGAGTGATTCGGTCACCAAGCCTCCTGGCTTGTGGGTCCGACCGTGTTTTGAGGAGGAGCGAATACGGTTACATCAGCTTCGCGTACTCGGCTTTGGCCTGCTTCAGGATGGGAATATCCGGGTCGGCATCTTTCCACAGCGTAAGGAAATCCCGATACGCGGCGCGGGCTTTGGTGATGTCGCCGTGCATTGCGTAAGCGCGGGCAAGTCCGAGATGCGCAATTGGCCCGAACGCATCGCCAATCGTGATTCCCGGGTGATCTACAACTTTCTGAAATTCCCTCGCAGCTTCGGCGCCTTGGCGCGCGGCCAATAAGCCTAGCCGCGCAAATAGACCGGATAAAGGGCCCCGAAATATGCGAATGTGGCGCTGCGCGGCATGCCTAAGTCAAAGGGCACGGCGAGTTGGAGAAATTCGATCGCCTTGGAAGGTTCTTCATGGTTCAGCGCGAGAGATGCGCGAAGGGAAGGAAGGTAATAGAATGGGACCGAAGTGTCCTCAGGGTAGTCTCTTCCCAAATCACTAGCCAGAGACTCGGCCTGCGAAGCATCGCGCGACATTGCTAGCACGAGTGCCGCGCCAAACTTGACCTCCCGGTTCTCGGCAAGCGCGAGTGCAGCCATCGCAGTCTTTTTTGCCATAGACGCGTTCCCGAAAAAGGCCTCCCACAGTGCGGAGCGGGTCTGGAAGAGAGCAGCTCTTTCGCGATGTCCTGCCTGCCGTGCCAAATCGCTCGCGCGCTGTGACCACCTTCTGGCCTCTTGCAGCTTACCGGCACGTGCCAGAGCAAATGCTTGTCGGTCAGAGAGCAAGTCCTCGGTGCCAGGTTTTCCTTGGGCCGCGAGCACTTCTCGCTGCATGCTTGCGCTGTCGCCTTTCAAAAAGGCGAGGTCGAATCGCAAATGCGACAAGAAGGGACCTTCCATTTTTCGCTCGGAGGTTCTCCGAAGCACGTCATCAGCTTCTACCGGGCGGTCAAGGTAAACAAAGTTGTCGGCAAGGCGGTAATATCCAGTGTAGGTGTCTGGCGAAAGTTCAACAGCCTTATGACCTCTTCTACTCCTTTTTCATATCTGCCGAGCACTGGATAAATGAAACCGGACAGGAAACCGTGAGGCACGAATTCACGGGGATAAGTTTGCGCCCACTGCGCGCAGGTCTGCTGAGCCTTTTCCTGGTTTCCGGTCCCGCGCCCGTCATAGTAGGCAGTGATAAAAAACCTTTCTTTGTCAGTTGCACGATCGCGCAGTTCGTAGGCTTCCCAATGGAACTTTTCGCCAGGCCTTGGTCTTCAAGGACCAAACCAATGAGAACGTCGCCCGTGTCAATCTCAGTCGCACCAACATTCCCCCGCCTTGAGAGGTGCAGCAAAAACTGCCTGAATCGACCGAGTGGAAAGTTGTCAAACATGGGCTCAAAATAGCACGACACTGATAGACGAGACTATGCCGCCAACGCCACGCCTCGGACCAACCGCCTTACAGACCGGCACGACTAATCAGGTACAATCCGGTTGTTTGACGTATCGAGGCGTATACTGCAAACCGTCACCCTCTTAACGCACGCGCCGTGGGTTGCATGGGAAACAACGCGAAATGAAGCAGGTAATCGGATTTTGCATTATGGTGCTTGTCCTTACGGCGCACACTCGTGGTCAGGTGCCCAGTGATGGACCGCCTGAAGCCAATCCCGGTCGCCCCACAGTTTCCACGCCGGCCACTCTTACACCCACAGGATATTTGCAGTTTGAAACCGGCGTGAGTGCCGCGAATCATTCTCCCGAGTTTTCGTCTCGCGTCGCGCCAATCGAAGTGATGAAACTTTCCGTTCACCGTCGCTTGGAGCTCCTAGCGTCCAGCGAGCCCGTCGTGCACTCGCGCTTCGCTGGGCAAGACTCAAACCTGGTTGCCGAAGTATTTTTGGGGGCGCAGGCAGTTATCAACTTAGGTGAACGAGCGGAGCCGACGGTATCCGTGAGCTATTTCCACCGTGCCTATGACGGTGGGGCGCCAGAATTCGATTTCGGCAGTCCCTTGAATTCCGTTGTGCTGTTGGCCAGCGCGGATGTGAAAGGATTTCATTATGATGCGAACGCCATGCTTAACGAACTCACGGAAGGGCCGGTGCGGAGGGCCCAGTTTGGCCAGAGCCTGACGATTTCGCATCCATTAAGGGGTAAATTCACGCTCTCTGGTGAAATTTGGCATTTTACCCAGCCCTTTTTGCGAGGTCATGCCCTTGGAAACCTTTGGGCCGTCAGTTATGCGCCGCGCAAAAGCTTGGTACTCGATGGCGGCTTCAACCATGGGTTAACGGTCACATCAACGCGGTGGGAGGCCTTTGTAGGCTTCACCTATCTACTTCCTCATCGCTTTTTCTGATGCTAAGTAGGCATTCACGCAGTTGCGCGAATGCGCCATTTCCTCCGTGCATCGA
>Ga0126380_10000875_pt1 | contig 10767 bp, 9 predicted proteins | sample PanSoiMetPlot_26_FD_92544 | JGI IMG/M metagenome (GOLD analysis project Ga0126380, IMG submission 92544) | Tropical forest soil microbial communities from Panama - MetaG Plot_26 | ecosystem: Environmental > Terrestrial > Soil > Tropical forest > Bulk soil | place: Panama | collected 2016-02-17
CGCTGGTAGAGCGCGGCGACGATGCCGAGCGCGAGATGCAGGCCGGTGCCGGAATCGCCGATCTGGGCGCCGGTCACCAGCGGCGGACCGTCGCGGAAGCCGGTGGTGGAAGCGGAGCCGCCGGCGCATTGCGCCACGTTCTCGTAGACCTTGCAGTCCTCGTACGGTCCGGGCCCAAAGCCCTTCACCGACGCGACGATCATGCGCGGGTTGAGCGCTTGGATACGCTCGAACGTGAAGCCCATGCGGTCGAGCGCGCCGGGGGCGAAATTTTCCACCAGCACGTCGCAATGCTTGATCAGGCGCTCGATGATCTCTTTGCCCTTGGGGTTCTTGGAGTCAACCGTGATCGAGCGCTTGTTGCCGTTGAGCATGGTGAAGTAGAGGCTGTCGACATTGGGAATATCGCGCAGCTGGCCGCGCGTGATGTCGCCAACGCCCGGGCGCTCGATCTTGATCACGTCGGCGCCCATGTAGCCGAGCAGCTGCGTGCAGGTCGGCCCTGACTGCACGTGGGTGAAATCGAGCACGCGCACGCCGTCGAGTGCCTTGCCGGCCTGGCCCCACGGCTGGCGGCTGGGAGGCGGCAGCCCGGCGCTCTTGCGTGCTCCGTTCTGTCGCGCCTTTTTCGCCGGCTTGCGGGTCTTGGCGGCCGAGCGCAGCGCCACGACCTTCTTGGCGGCGCGGGCGCCCGCCTTCCGGCTTGCGGCGGTCTTGCGGCGCGCGGCTTTCGCGTTCTTCGGTTTCCTGGGCGTTGCCATGCGGTCCTTCCTTCAGCGTTCGAATGCGTTCGCGGCGCGCGCCGCTACTTCTTGCGGATCACGCTCTGCGGATTGAGATTGCCGATGCGCCCGCTCTCGGTGCCGGCCGCCGGGTCGATCACGGCGTTAATGAGGGTGGGCTTGCCGGAGTCCATGGCGGCGTTCACGGCGCGGCTCAGCTCGTCGGGCGTCGTCACGTTCACGCCGATGCCCCCAAAAGCCTCGATCATCTTGTCGTAACGCGCGTCCTTGACGAACACCGTGGGCGCCGGGTCGGCACCGCCAGTGGGATTGACGTTGGTCCCGCGATAGATGCCGTTGTTGTTGAAGACGACGACGCAGACCGGCAGGTCGTAGCGGCAGATCGTCTCCACCTCCATGCCGGAGAAGCCGAAGGCGCTGTCGCCTTCGACCGCGAGCACGGGCTTGCCGGTCTCGATGGCGGCCGCGACGGCAAAGCCCATGCCGATGCCCATCACGCCCCAGGTGCCGACGTCCAGGCGCTTGCGCGGCCGGTACATGTCGATGACGCCGCGGGCGAGGTCGAGCGTGTTGGCACCTTCGTTCACCAGGATGGCATCCGGCCGCTCCTTGATCACGGTGCGGATCGCCCCGAGCGCGCCGTGGAAATCCATCGGCGCCGAGTTCTTCATCAGCCGCGGCGCCATCTTGGCGATGTTCTCTTCCCTCTTGGCCTTGACGGCGTCGATCCAGTCGGCTGGCGGCGCCGGCCACTTGCTGCCCATCGCCTCCAGCAACGCGGCGACGCAGGAGCCGATATCGCCGACCACCGGAGCTGCGATCTCGACGTTGCTGTCCATCTCCTTCGGCTCGATGTCGACCTGGATGAATTTCTTGGGTGCTTCGCCCCAGGCCTTGCCCTTGCCGTGCGACAGCAGCCAGTTGAGACGGGCGCCGATCAGCATCACGACGTCGGATTGCGCCAGCACCGTCGAGCGCGCCGCGCCTGCGCATTGCGGATGCGTGTCAGGCAGGAGGCCCTTGGCCATGCTCATCGGCAGGAACGGAATGCCACTCTTCTCGACCAGGGCACGGATGGCGTCGTCGGCCTGGGCGTAGGCGGCGCCCTTGCCGAGAATGATCAGCGGGCGCTTGGCACCTTTCAGCACGTCGAGCGCGCGCTTGACGGCGGCCGGCGCGGGAATCTGGGCCGGGGCCGGATCGATGACCTTGACCAGCGATTTCGCGCCCGCCGCGGCGTCCATGACCTGCGAGAACAGCTTTGCGGGCAGATCGAGATAGACGCCGCCCGGACGGCCCGACACGGCGGCGCGGATCGCGCGCGCGATGCCGATGCCGATGTCGGCGGCATGCAGCACGCGGTATGCCGCCTTGCACAGCGGCTTGGCGATGGCCAACTGGTCCATCTCCTCGTAATCGCCCTGCTGCAGGTCGACGATCTCGCGTTCGGACGAGCCGCTGATCATGATCATCGGAAAGCAGTTGGTGGTGGCATTGGCGAGCGCCGTAAGGCCGTTGAGGAAGCCGGGCGCCGACACCGTGAGGCAGATGCCGGGCGTTTTCGTCAGGAAGCCGGCGATGGCGGCGGCGTTGCCGGCGTTCTGCTCGTGGCGGAACGAGATAACGCGCATGCCGGCGGCCTGCGCCATGCGGCCGAGATCCGTGATCGGGATGCCGGGCACGCCGTAGATCGTGTTGATGCCGTTGAGCTTGAGCGCGTCGATGACGAGGTGAAAGCCGTCCGTCAGTTCCTGCTCTGCCTCGGCCTTGGTTTCGGGCTTCGTCTTGGTCGCTGCTTCAGCCATGGAAGCCTCCCGGCTCAATTCAGATAGTCGGCATAGCGCGCCACGTGGTCGGCCAGGCCGAGTGCGTGATCGCGCACGAGGGCTTCGGCGCGCTCGGTGGCACGCGCCTCCAGCGCCTCGATGATGTTCATGTGATCGCGGATCGAGCGATCGGCGCGGTCCTTCTCGCCGATCGTCTTGCCCCGGATCATGCGCATGTGGGTGAACAGGTTTTCCGCCAGGTCGATGAGCACGTGGTTGTGGCTCATGCGGATGATGGTCTGGTGAAACTCGATGTTCACCTCGGAATATTCATCGAGCTTGGCGTGCAGCGTGCCGTTCTCGAAGGTGGCGAACATCGCCCGCAGCGCCGCGATCTCCTTGTCGGTGGCGTTCTGCGTGATCAGGCGCGCCGCCATGCTCTCCAGCGCCGCCCAGGCGGTGATGAGTTCGATCACCTCCTGCTTGGTCTTGCGCACCACGTAGACGCCGCGGCGCGGCACCGAACGGACGAAGCCCTCGCGCTCGAGCTGAGCCATCGCCTCGCGCACCGGCGTGCGGCTGATGCCGAGATCCTGGGCCAGCTGGCGCTCGTCAAGCCGCACCTCGGAGGGCTGGTCGTAGACGTTCAGCGATACGATCACGTCCTTGAGTGCCGCATAGGCGCGATCCGCAAAGGTCGACGTGTCCTCGAGCGGCGCCAGCACGATGCGCCCCTCGCCGGCCCGGTCGCGTGGAGGTATTTCCGTCATGCGTCGCACTCCCATACGCCGACGTGGTATACATTATACCACGTCCCTGCCTTGTCAAAGCGATCTTTGCGGCATGGCCAGGTCGCGCAACCGCGACCAGGCATCCTGGATGATCGGCCAGAACAGGGCGATCAGGCCGAGCGCCATGATGGTGCCGACCAGGCCGTTGGACCAGAACACCCCGAGACTCCCCTGCGACGCCAGCAGCGACTGGCGGAAGGATTCCTCCGCCTTGTCGCCCAGCACGATAGCCAGGACCATCGGCGCCAGCGGGTAGTTGCACTTCTTCAGCAGGTAGCCCAGCACCCCGAACACCAGCATCAGCACGACGTCGAAGGTGCTGTTGTGCACCGTGTAGGCGCCGATGGCGCAGAGCACGAGAATGATCGGCGCGATGATGCTGAACGGGATGCGCAGGATGGCGGCGAACAGCGGTACCGTGGTCAGCACGATGATGAGGCCGGCGATGTTGCCAAGGTACATGCTGGCGATGAGGCCCCACACGAAATCCTTCTGCTCGACAAACAGCAGCGGCCCCGGCTGCAGGCCCCAGATCAGCAAGCCGCCGAGCAGCACGGCGGCGGTGGGCGAGCCGGGAACGCCGAGCGACAGCATCGGCAGCAGCGCCGAGGTGCCGGCGGCGTGGGCGGCGGTTTCCGGCGCCACCACGCCTTCGATCTCGCCGGTGCCGAACTTGTGCCCGTTCTTGGAGACGCGCTTGGCGATGCCGTAGCTCATGAACGAGGCCGGCGTGGCGCCGGCGGGCGAGATGCCCATCCAGCAGCCGATGATGCAAGAGCGCAGCGACGTGCTCCAGTAGCGCGGGAGCTCGGCCCAGGTTTGCAGCACCACCTTCGGATTGATGCCAGCGGCGCGGCCCTTGAAGCTCAGGCCCTCCTCCATGGTGAGCAGGATTTCGCCGATGCCGAACAGGCCGATGACGGCGATCAGGAAGTCGAAACCGTTGAGGAGCTCGGGAAAGCCGAAGGTGAGCCGCAGCTGGCCGGTGACGCTGTCGAGGCCGACGGCGGCGAGCGCGAAGCCGATCATCATGGCGGCCACGGTCTTGAACGGCGGCTCCTTGCCCATGCCGATGAAGCTGCAGAACGCCAAAAAATAGACCGAGAATTTTTCCGCCGGCCCGAACTGCAGGGCGAACTTCGCCACCAGCGGCGCCACCAGCGTGATGACGATGACGGCGAACAGCGCGCCGACGAACGATGACGTGAAGGCCGCCGTGAGCGCCTCGCCGGCGCGGCCCTGCTGCGCCATGGGATGGCCGTCGAACGTGGTGGCCACCGACCACGGCTCGCCCGGAATGTTGAACAGGACCGACGTGATGGCGCCGCCGAACAGGGCGCCCCAATAGATGCACGAGAGCATGATGATCGCCGACGTGGGCGACATGGAGAACGTCAGCGGCAGCAGGATCGCCACGCCGTTGGCACCACCAAGCCCGGGCAACACACCAATGATCACACCGAGCAGAATGCCGATGACCATCAACAGGATGTTGAAGGGCTGGATGACGACAGCAAAGCCGTGAAACAGATTGACGATGTCTTCCATGTGAGGGGCAACTCCGCCGCCGCTCGGCGATCCGGGCGGCTGTCAAATACCGGATCAGAGACCGAGCAGATCCTCGATCGGCCCCTTGGGCAGGGGGATGAGGAACCATTTCTCGAACAAGAGGTAGGTGATCGCCGGGATGGCGACCGCGATGCCCAGCGTCAGGCCCCAGCCGTAGCGGCCGAACCATTTCATGAACAAGGCGATCAACAGGGCCGAGGCGACGTAGATGCCGATCCATGGAACGGCGAGCACATAGATCGTGGTCGGGATGACGACCGAGATCACCTGGGCGAGCTGGTCCCAATCCGCGAACAGGCGGTCGCGATCGATCTCGACGACGGCGCGCATCAGGTTGACGGCGCTTGCCCCGACGATGACGATCCCCAGGTAGAACGGAAAGAAGCCGGACTTCGGCCCCTCCGGCCCCCAGCCGATACCCACCTGCAAGCTGCCCGCGATGACGATGAAGCCGAACAGCGCCATGAGCACGGCGACCCCGGCTTCAACCCAGCGGTGGGACGGCCCACTGCCGCCGCCCGGCGACGTTGCGTCGGTCATTGCTCCTCCAAGACGGTTCCGCCGGCGGTTTTAAACGCGCCGGCGGTTCATGCCCCTGTCGGTCAGTTGCTGGTTGCGAGGAAACCGGCTTCCTTCATCAGCGACTGATGCCGCTTCTCCTCGGTCTCGACCCACTTGGCGAAGTCGGCGCCGGTCTTGAAGCTCTGATTGAAAGCCCCGTCGTTCATCAGGCTTTTCCACTCCGGCGTCTCGCGCACCTTCTGCAGCAGGTCGACGTAGAAGTCGACCTGGTCCTTGGTGGCGCCAGGCGACATGAAGATTCCGCGCAACATCAGGTATTCGACATCGAGCCCGGCCGACTTGCAGGTCGGAATGTCGCTCCAGCTCTTGCTATCGGCGATCTTCTCCTTGTAGGCGAGCGGATTGCTGTCGAACACGCACAGCGGCCGCAGCTTTCCGCCACGCCATTGCGCCACCGCTTCGATCGGATTGTTGACAGTGGAATCGACGTGATTGCCAACCAGTTGCACGGCCACCTCGCCACCGCCCTTGAACGGAATGTAAGTGAGCTTGGTGCCGGAGGACTTCTCGATCGCGACCGTGATGATCTGGTCTTCCTGCTTCGACCCGGTGCCGCCCATCTTGAACTGCGCTGGCGGCGCGGCCTTGATGGCCGCTATGTAGTCCTGGGCATTCTGGTACGGCTTTTCGGCATTGACCCACAGGATGAACTCGTCGAGCGCCATCATGGCGACCGGAGTCAGATCCTTCCAGTTGAAGGGAATGCCGGTGGCGAGCGGGGTGGTGAACAGGTTGGACAGCGTGATCACCAGCTTGTGCGGATTGCCCCGCGAGGCCTTGACATCGAGAAAGCCCTCGCCGCCGGCACCGCCCGCCTTGTTGATCACCACCATCGACTGCTTCATCAGCTGATGCTTGGTGACGATGCCCTGGATGACGCGGGCCATCTGGTCGGCACCGCCGCCCGGGCCAGCCGGAACGATGATTTCCACCGGCCGGTTCGGCTCCCATGCGGCCATCGACGGTACCGCCGCCGCCAGCGCGAACGTGGTTCCCAGCACGGCGGCAAAGCCGAGCCGGCAAGAAAGGATCGGACGTGTCATGCGCTTCACTCCCAGAGGTTTGTCTTTGCCGTCGGCCTGCGCCGGCTTGTCTCGTTGCTCCGCGGTATCTGGTATAAATCATACCACGGCCCGCGAGACCAATAGCACATAGCTATCGCGGCTCAATAGTCTCCCGAACGCCTGTGATTAAGACCAGCCTGCAAGGCCCCGCCATTTTGTCGCAGCACCGTGCGGCGGGAGGCCAGGCCGGCACGGCGAAACCGGTCATGCGGCGCTTGCCGCACCGCAACCGGAAATGGCGGCGTTGAAAGCGAGTCGCGTGTCGCGACGCCCTCGTTCTCCATTGCCACGTAGCTGGAGATCTCACGCATCTCGTCGATGGTCTTGCCGATGCCCCGGATCACGGCCACGAGCTGGCCGGCGGCGCCTTGGATGGCGTTGATGGGGTTGCCGATCTCGCCGGGTGAGCCGTTCCGTACGCGACGGCAATGTATTCGCCGGACCTTAGCCGCGACCTGCCGCTCCGCCGGTAACCCTGTCTCGCGCGATGGACTCTGCCTGCGCAGTCCCGGCATGCGCCAAGCGAGCCAGTCCGGCAGGCAGGGAGCTGAATCCACGCCGGCGATCGGCTAGATTTCACCCGAAGTATCTGCAGCCTGACGTCATGACTCCTTGCTGTATCGCGATGACGATCGCAGCTCCCGGCACCGTGATCCGTCTGGCCGTCGCACCTCTGATGGTGGCTCTCGCCATCATTGGCGCGCCGCCGGGCATGGCGACCGACTGGCCGACGCGGCCGGTGCGCATCATCGCGCCGTCGACGCCGGGCGGCGCTGCCGACACGTTCGGCAGGCTGCTGGCCGATCATCTTGGCGAGATCGTCGGCGGCCGCTTCTTCGTCGAGAACCGCGCCGGGGCCGGCGGTCTGATCGGCGCGCAGGCGGCGGCGAACGCCGAGCCGGACGGAGCCACGTTTGTCACGTCGAGCGTCGCCTACCACGCCATCGCGCCGGCCGTGAGCCCCAACCCCGGATTTCATCCGCTGCGCGACTTCACCCATGTGGCGTTCATCGGCGGACCGCCTAACGTGTTCGTGGTCAATCCGGCGTCAGGCGTGCGCTCGCTCCGGGAGCTCGTCGCGCTCGCCGCGCGCGAGCCGGTCGCCTATGTGTCGCCCGGCGTCGGCACGCTCGGGCATCTGACCGCCGAGCGGCTGGCGCAGCTGGCCAACATCCAGCTGCAGCACATCCCGCACAAGGGCGCGTCCACCGCCATGATGGATCTGGTCGCCGGCACCGTGAGCCTCGGCACCATGACATGGACCTCGGCGCTCGGGCAGATCCGCGCCGGCAAGGTCATCCCGATCGCCGTGACGTCGCGGGCGCGACTTGCCGAGGCGCCCGACCTGCCGACCTTCCAGGAGCTCGGCTACGACGACCTCGTCGCCACCACGTGGTTCGGGCTGTCGGGACCGGCCGGCGTGCCCCACGACATCGTGCAAAAGCTCAACCGCGCCGTGATCGATGTGCTGGCGCTTCCCGAGGTGCGAGCCCGCCTGCAACGCGACGCCGTCGAGACGCAGGCCATGACGCCGGAGGAATTCACCGCCTTCCTGGCGCACGAAATCGACAAATGGGCTCCGCTCGCCCGGCGGGTTGGCCAGGCGAATTAGGGCGCAGGGGTGAGGATCGCCCGCTGCCGGACCGGCATCCGCGACGTGCCTTCGATCGCTCTACGCGTCGACGGCCAGGGCGGCAGCGAGCGACATCGCGCCGCTGCGCCCCGGCTTGATTGCAAAACGACTTCTGCTGATCATGGCGCCAATGGTCGGCGCGTCACCCGCCACGAGGGGAGGCGAAACATGATCTCGACCATCAGCCGGCGTGGGTTCCTCGCGACCACCGGGGCGGCCGCGCTTTCCGTTGTCGGACACAATCCCGGCCTCGCGCAGGAGTTTCCCGCCCGCGGGCTTCTGGTGATCGTGCCCTATTCCGCGGGCGGTGGCAGCGACGTTTCGGCGCGACTGCTTGCCAGGGATCTCGAACCCATCCTCGGCAAGCCGGTGACGGTCGAAAACCGCGCCGGCGGCGGCGGCTGGATCGGTTGGGGCTCGCTCGCCGCGTCAAAGCCCGACGGCTATACCATCGGCTACATCAACGCGCCGAGCATGTTCGCCGGCTATCTCGACCGGGCGCAGGGCGGTGCGCGCAAGGAGAACCTGGAGAGCTTCACGCCGCTGATCAATCATGTCGTTGATCCCAATCTTTGGGCAGTGCGACCCGACAGCAAGTACAAAACCGTGAAGGACGTCATCGACGAGGCCAGGCGCCGCCCCGGTACGATCACGCTCAACGGCGGCGGCCACGGCACCGACGATCACGTCGCGGCACTGGGAATCGGGGCCAACAATGCAACGAGCTTCCAGATGGTGCATTTCCGCGGCACGCCGGAAGGCAAGACCCAGGTGCTGGCCGGCAACATTGAAGTGCTTGCCTGCAACGTCAGCGAGGTCGCAGAGGACCTCAGGGTCGGCCAGTTCCGCATCCTCGGGGTGATGTCGGCAGAACGCTCGCCGTTCATCCCCAACGGGCCGACCTTTCGCGAGCAGGGCTTCGACGAGGTGTGGGCGGTGTCGCGCGGCATCGCGGCGCCGGCCGGTTTGCCGAAGGACGTCGAGACCGCTCTGATCGGCTATCTGGAGAAGACCATCGGCTCAAAAGAGCACAGGGCCAAGGCCGAGGCGCTCGCGCTCGACCCGCAGATCATCAAGGGCGAGGATTACCGCAAATTCCTCAAGGACAACGAGCAGGCCACCAAGAAATTGATGGGCTGGTAGCCTCAGCCAACGGGCGGGACCCCTCGCGCTCTGTCGCCGAGGGCCGGACCAGGACGGCGCGCCGATCAGTCACAAATTCATGACTACGCGGCCGCGCCGTCCTGCGCCGTCATCCCCGCTCTCGCCCCGGATCAAGTCCTGGACGCGCTTTGGCGCGAGAGCCCCGCCCGCGGCAAGCATGCGCCAAGCGAGCCAATCCGCGATCCGGGCCGCCAAGCACCTTGGATATGATTGCCCGCTCCCCGTACAATTCCATCGTTCGGGGGACTCTGGGTCCCGGCCCTGAAGGAGTGCAGATGTTGCGCACGACAACGGCGCTTATTTTTCTCGCGCTTGCGCCCGGCCCGGCTGCGGCACAATCGGATTATCCCGCGCGCCCGGTGCGCATCGTGGTTCCGTCGCCGCCGGGCGGCGGCACCGACATCATCGCGCGCGTGCTGGCGCAGTACCTGTCCAAGACCATGAGCCAGCAGTTTTTTGTCGAGAACCGGCCGGGCGCCGGCAACATGATCGGCATCGAGTCGGTGGCGCGGGCCGCGCCCGACGGCTACACGCTGCTGTTCGCGCCCAGCACGCTGGCGCTCAACTCGGTCCTGTACAAGAAGGTCAGCTACGATCCGGTGCGCGACTTCGCCCCGATCACGATCGCGGCCACCACCGCCAACGTGCTGATCGTCAACCCTGGGCTTCCGGTCAAATCCCTGGGCGACCTGATCGCGTTGGCCAAGCGGCAGCCGGGCGAACTGACCTATGGCACGCCCGGCATCGGCACGTCGCCGCACATGAGCATGGAGCTGTTCAAGAGCATGGCGGGTATCGACCTGCGGCACATTCCCTACCGCGGCACGGCGCCAGCCGTGACCGACGTGATCACCGGGCAGATCGCCGCGACCTTTGCCAACGCACTCACGGCCAAGCCGCAGGTGGACGCCGCAAAGGTGCGGGCGCTGGCGGTGTCCGGGCCCAAGCGGATCGCCGCCCTCCCCGACATTCCCCCGGTCGCCGAAGCCGGTGTACCCGGCTATGCGGCCGTGCAGTGGTATGCGCTGCTGGCGCCAGCCGGCACGCCGGCCGAGATCATCCCACGCCTGCACGCCGAGGCGACGCAGGCGCTGAAAACCGCCGAGATGCAGGAGAAGCTGGCCGCCGACGGCGCCGAGCCGGTGGGCAGCACGCCGGACGAGCTCGCCGCGCTGATCCGCAACGAGCTGGACAAATGGAACAAGGTGGCGCGCGCGGCCAATATCGAGCCGCAGTAGCGCCGCCCGCCTTCGCTCCTCAAGCAGCAATGCCGTGCGATGACAGGGAGACCAAAGCCTTGCCGTGGATCACCGCCAACGGAATAAGCATTCACTACCGGCTCGACGGCAAAGGCGGCCCGAGCGTCGTGCTGCTGCATGAGATGGGCGGCACGCTCGACAGCTGGGATGCCATCGCGCCCGCGCTCGCCGGCTCCTTCCGCGTCCTGCGCTACGA
>Ga0126380_10000876_pt1 | contig 10762 bp, 12 predicted proteins | sample PanSoiMetPlot_26_FD_92544 | JGI IMG/M metagenome (GOLD analysis project Ga0126380, IMG submission 92544) | Tropical forest soil microbial communities from Panama - MetaG Plot_26 | ecosystem: Environmental > Terrestrial > Soil > Tropical forest > Bulk soil | place: Panama | collected 2016-02-17
GACGTGGAGGCGATCAACGCCATCTCGGGCGAGCGCTGCAACCCGCATCCGCACAACTTCACCGACCGCATGCTGCGCCCGGGCGACCAGGCGTTCTTCGACATTCTCCAGTCGTTCATGGGCTACCGCACCTGCTACTACCGGACCTTCAATGTCGGGCGCGCCACGCCGGTGCAGCACGACGCCTACAAGAAGGCGCGCGAGTGGCTCGACAACGCCATCGCGCTGATCACGCCCGGCGTCACCACCGACAAGGTGTGCTCGGTGTGGCCGAAGGCGCCGGAGTTCGGTTTCCCGGACGAGATGGCGGCGTTCGGGCTGCAGTTTGGCCACGGGCTCGGCCTGGCGCTGCACGAGCGGCCGATCATCTCCCGCGTCGTGTCGATGGATCACCCGACCGAGATCAAGGAAGGCATGGTTTTCGCGCTCGAAACCTATTGCCCGGCCAAGGACGGGTTCTCGGCCGCGCGCATCGAGGAGGAAGTGGTGGTCACCGACAAGGGCTGCCGCGTGATCACGCTGTTCCCGGCCGAAGAGCTGCCGATCAGCCACAGGTATTGAGCGCGGTTGCCGTGTGAGGGGACGCAACCGTTCTGCGCTGGAGTTCCTATCGGGCTTTTTTCTATTCGAATGAACGCGACGAACCTGCGCACGTGCATGTCCGTCAGGGCGACCGGGAAGCCAAATTCTGGCTTCATGACCTTACCGTCGCGGTGAATATCGGGTTTCCTGCACACGAACTCGGCGATATTATCAGTCATCTGCGATCACATCGCGAAGAACTGCTGGCGAGCTGGAATGACTACTTTGGAGATTAATGTTGGCGACCTTCGTGCACGCGCGGTCGAGTTCACGGCGAGCGAACTGGTGGTAACCCTCGTCGATGGCCGCAAGATCGCGACGCCGCTTGAATGGTATCCGCGCCTGAAGAACGCCACGCCTGAGCAGCGCGCCAACTACGAAATCATGCCGATGGGCATTCACTGGCCGGACCTCGACGAAGATCTCGGGATCGCCGGAATGCTGAAGGGGCGTTCCTGAGCTGCGGCATGCTGGCCGCCTTCGCCATGCTCCTGGTCTGTCAACTCGCTGGCGAAACCCTGGTGCATGCCGTGGCGCTGCCGATCCCCGGACCGGTGGTCGGCATGCTGCTGCTGGTGGGGTGATCCTTCTTCGCGCACCCTTGCGTGCGAGTTGGGCGCGACGGCCGATGGCCTGCTCAAGCACCTGTCGCTCCTGTTCGTGCCGGCCGGCGTCGTCCGGACGGCTCGCGTCAGCGAGCCGATCTGGGATCCAAGTCTCCCGGCATCAGCAATTTATCCAGACGGGGATACAGGGTTCCCGGCTCTCGCGCCTTTGGCGCTCGGCCGGGATGACGGCAGAGACATCGATGACCCAATGATCAATCCGCCGCGATCCCCATCGCCTCCTGAAAGGCGCGGCGCACGTGCGGCGGCTGGCCGTAGTGATGCCGGAATTCCTTGAGGCGCGCCTTGAGCAGCGGAAAATTGTCGAACTCGGCGAGCGCAATGCCCTCGGTATTGACCTCGCGCGCCATGTTGGGCAGCGCGATGCACTGCGCCGCGTTGGCGGTGCGGATGACGCCCTTGGGATCGCGCCCCGCCGCAACCGCGTCCATCTCCTCGAACAGCCGCTGGCGCATCATGGTGATGCCAACATCGCTCGAGCGCAGGTTCTCCTTGGTGCGGTCCGCGATGGTGCCCTGGCCAACCCAGGCGACGATGTCCTGGTTGATGACGTGGCTGGAAATCCAGCGGCCGGACGAGTCCTTGATCGGGCTCACCCAGGTCGGGATGTCCTGCTGCACGAAAGGCTCGCGCTCTCTGGGCACGCGCATGAAGAACCACGCCACGCTGAGCGTGTTCTCGTCGTCCACCGGCACGCGCCATTCGAAATGGCTGCCGAGAAAGAAACCGTTCGGCCACAGCGCCACACGGCCGACCGTCCAGTAGCGGTCGCTCTCGCTCTGGCCCTCGCGCACGCGCTTGTACACAAAGCCGTGCTCGAACTCCTCGAACTTGATCCTGAGATGTTTTGGCGCCGCGCCGTCGCGGCCGGTGAGGCGTAGGCTCCAGTTGTCGTGCATCCATTCGAAATGCACCGGATCGATCGAGTTCTCCTGGCACTGGAACCAGTTGCACGGCACATCGGCGAGCACGATCTCGCGAAAGCCGTTGGGCCAGGTGAACGGCTCCCACGCGGGCAGCTCGGGCGCTGGCTCGGGCCCGAGATAGGCCCACAAGAGGCCGGCCAGCTCACGCACCGGATAGGCCGTGGTGGCACAGCGCTCCCTGGCGCGCGGGTTGGGATTGGCCACGTCCTCGTAGGGCTGCTCCAGGCAGCGGCCGCTCTCGTCGAACAGCCAGCCGTGGTAGCTACAGCGGATGCCGGTCGCCTCCACCCAGCCACAGAGGAGATCGGCACGCCGGTGCGGGCAGTGGCGGTCGACCAGGCCGTAACGCCCGCCGAGATCGCGGTAGAGCACGAGGTCCTCGCCCATGAGCCGGATCGGCTTGATCGGATTTTTTTTGCCAAGCTCCGATGCGCCGGCGATCGGCTGCCAGTAGCGCCGTAGCAGCGCGCCCATCGGCGTGCCCGGCCCGACGCGGGTGAGCATTTGGTTCTTCTCGGCTGTAAGCACGGGCGCCCTCCCCTCTGGTGCTCGAGGAGATTGGCAAGCACGCGATGCCGCCGCAACCGGTCGCGCTATGCGTGCGCGGCGCTGCTCTGGCGCAGATGCGGCATGCGCTCGCTGAGCAACGAGCCCGGATAGTAGGTCAGGGCGAAGGCCGGCTGGGCGCGGATTTCGTCGAACCAGCGCACGACGCGCGGCAGGTCCTGCCAGTCCCCGGCGCGGCCGAGGTCGGCCATGCGCACCAGCGCCGGCATCACGGAAATGTCGGCGAGCGTGATCTCTTTGCCCAGGAGCCACGGGCCGCCGCTGCGGGCGATCTCGGCGTCCATGCGCTCGTAGGTGCGGCGCAGGCGGGCGAGCGCGGCCTGCATCTCGGCGTCGGGGAAGCCCTTGCGCCCCATGGTCAGCATGAACTCGCGGCGCAGCGGCTTGGCCTCGGCAAAGGCCTGAAACTCCTCGTCGCTCATGGCGGCAAAGCGCGGCAGGAAGGCGAGATTGAATGTGGGCACGCGCACCGCCGCCGCCGGCATCTCGTCAATGAAGCGCATGAGCGAACGCATATGCGCGCGCTCGGCCGGTTCCGGCGGCGTGAAGCTTTGCGCCGGCGCCACCTCGTCGAGATATTCGACGATGACCGAAGAGTCGATGATGATCGCGCCGTCGTGGTCGAGCGTCGGCACCACGCCGTTGGGATTAAGCTTGAGATACTCGGGCTTGAGCTGGTCGCCCGCCAACAGGTCGAGCTTCACCTCCGTGAACGGAAGCTGTTTGGCATTGAGCACGAAGCGGACCCGCTGGCTGCAGGTCGACGGCGGCGCGTTGTAAAGCGTGAAGGGCATGGGACACTTCGCACGATAGTGGCGGTTGTCATCCCGGACGGCGCGCAGCGCTGATCCCGGATCCAGGTACCCCGGCATCACAGATCAATGTTGGCCGTATTGCAAGCGCGATGGTCGTGGATCCCGGCCCTCGCGCCTATAGGCGCCCGGCCGGGGTGACAGCCGAGAAGATGGCTGGACCTCGTTCCGCCTCAGCTCTCCAGCCCGGTGGGAACGTTCTTGTGCTCGCTCTCGAGTTTCATGCCGGAGGCGAGCGCCATGGTCTCGGCCAGCGCGGCAAAATCCTTCTGCAGGTATTCGTCCGCGTTCTTCTGCAGGGTGGCTGCGCCAAAGTGGCTTTGGATCACCTCGCGCGCCGCGGCTGTGACCGGCATGATCACGTCGTTCTCGCGCCCGAGTTCGAGCCCGAGGTCGAGGTCCTTGCGCAGCAGCTCCGGTGTGAACGTGGTGGTCCAGTCGAGGTTGACCAGCGCCGGCGACTTGTAGGCCGTGAACATCGAGCCCATGACGCTGTTGTTGAGGAAGGCCAGGAAGGCGTGGCGCGGCACGCCCATCTTGTTGGTCAGCAGCGTGATCTCGATCAGGTTCTCGATGACGACGCCGAGCATGACGTTGTGGGCGATCTTGCACACGCGGGCGAGCTCGCCTTCGCCGACGTAGGAGACGCCGCGCGGCGCGAACACCTGGATCATCGGCTCGGCGGCGCGGAACGCCGCTTCCGGGCCGGACGCGACGGCGGACAGCTTTCCGGCCTTGATCACCTTGGCGTTGCCGCTCACCGGGCAGGCGACGAAATCCCCGCCGAGCTGCTGCAGGCGGTCGCGGATGGCGGCGGATTCCTCCACCCCGATGGTGGAGCAGTCGACGAACACCGGCGGCACTTTTCCGCCCGACCCGGTCACGCTGTTCTTGCCGAAATAGACCTGGTCGAGATCCTTTCCCGTCGAGACGATGGAGAATAGCACGTCGACGCCCTTGAGTTCCGACAGGTTGTCGACGATCTTGCCGCCCTTCTTGGCGAGCGGCTCGGCCTTCGACCGCGTGCGGTTCCAGATCGAGACGTCATAGCCGGCATCGAGCAGCCGCTCGGCCATGGGGTAACCCATGCGGCCCATGCCGATCCAGCCGATCTTGTGAGTGTTCTTCGCCATCGAAAAGTTCTCCTGTAGCGGCATGCGCCGGGCCCCTGCAGGCAACACCCGCAGCGGACATCCGGATGATGATCGCGGATTTCGCCGCCCGCACTAACACGGCAGCGGTGACGTCGCAATGCGCTTGAAAACCGCGCTGGACTGGGGAGAGGGAGCGCGCCGAGCTTGCCGTTAATACATCATTTCACCAGTCGCGCGAACAAGCGGTAGGCCGGCTGCGCCAGCAGCAGGATGACGATGATGCGCACGAGCTGAAAGCCCGCCACCAGGGTGCCGTCGAGCCCCAGGAGCTTTGCGGTCAGCACCATCTCGGCCATGCCGGCGGGCGCGAAAGCGAGCACCAGGGTGGGAACCGGCAGCGCCAGCGCCAGCCCGACGCCGGCAGCGATGAGAGCCATGACAGTGGCGCCGACCACCACGACCACGCTCGAAGCGATCATGAGGGTGACGAGACGGGTCAGGAACTCGCGGCGGAACTGGACGCCGAGCGACGCGCCGATGAGGATCTGCGCCGGGATGAGGACAAGGGCGGGCATACGCCCTTGCGCCAGGCCGATGAGCCCGAACACGACGCCGACCGCGATGGCGCCCATGAACCAGGCGTTGGGGAACGTGAAGGACGCGAAGGCGGCGCCGCCCAGTGCCGCGGCGGCGAGCAGCGCGCAGGTGATGGGCCAGTCCATGGGAATGCCGGGCGCCACCGCCGTGGTGGCGCCGTGCGAGAACTGGATCACCAGGAACGGCGCAATGGCGACGATCAGTCCGACGCGCAGCGTCTGCGCCAGCATGATCGGCTCGAGCTCGGCGCCGTAGCGTGGCGCGATGTTGACCATTTCGGCGACGCCGCCCGGCACGGTGGCGAAGAACGCCGTGGTCTTGTCGAGGGGCGACAGCCTCATGAGCAGCAGCGCGCCGCACGCCCCCACCACGACCGACACCACGGCCACCGCGACCATCAGGTGCACGAGCGACAGGAGCGTGAGGATCACGGTGATGTTGAACTGCACGCCGATGCCGGCGCCGATCACCACCTGGCCGATGGTGCGGCCGTAGCGTATCGGCTGAATCGGCGCGCCCAGGAGGCCGACCAGCGCGGTGGCGAACAATGAGCCCAGCAGCCACGGCAGCGGCAGCCCGCCGAGGCGCGCCAGCACGGCGCCGACCACCGCCGCCACCAGGGTGGCGACGCCGGCCGCGATGCGTGGGAGAGCGGAAGCTGAAGCAACCAGGGCGTCGTCCTTCATGGCACCCCGAGTTGCGATGTTCGAGACCTCGACGCGTCTTTAAGCGGCCGCCGCCACGCGCACGTGGTCGGGCACCGGCATGGGCTTGTTGGCGCTGTTGAGGAACTCGATGGTCATGAAGACCATCTCCTTGTCGCCGAGATTCTCGAGGTCGTGCACCTTGAACTGGCCGGGCCCGTAGGTCTCGTGGCGCGTCTCGCCCGGCTGGTAGGTGTATTCCACCGTGGTGCCGTCATGCACGTGCTGGCGGCCGCGCCCGCCGGTGACCGAGGTCCAGAAATAGTCGAGCACGTGGCGGTGGAAGCCGATGCGCTCGCCGGGCGCCAGCCGGATCATCCATACCCGCACCCGGTCGCTCTCCGATACCAGGGTAGTGCCCACGCACGGATTGGGGTTTTTGGCCTCGCGCTCGAACTCCGCCTTGATTTCGGCCGGCCACGCACTCTTGTCCGAACGTTCCGCGGCTTTATCCACCATCGACAGGGCCATATCATTCCTCCAGCAAAAGCGGGTCTCCTATATAGCGCGTTTTCTCCCCCTGAGAACCGGCAGGAACGAAACCCTTGAATGACGCCACGTCACGCCGCGCCCTGGTCGTCGGCGGCTCCATGAGCGGGCTCCTGGCGGCGCTGCTGCTGCGGCGCGCCGGCTGGGCGGTCGACGTGTACGAGCGGGTTGAGGGAGAACTGGCCGGCCGCGGCGCCGGCATCGTGGCCCAGCCCGAGTTGATCGAGACGCTGCGCTCGATCGGCATCGATCCGCCCGACCTCGGCGTCCACATCACGACGCGAAAAATTTTCGATGCCTCGGGCCGGCTGACCGGCGAGATCGAATGCCCACAGGTGCTCACCGCCTGGGAGCGCGTCTATCGCTGCCTGCGCGACGCGTTTCCGGCGCAAAATTATCACCGTGGCCGGGGCCTGATGCGCCTGGAGCAGGCCAGCGATGCCGTCGTGGCGTACCTAACCGACGGCACCCGCGAGCACGGCGACCTGCTGGTGGGCGCCGACGGCATCCGCTCCACCGTGCGCCAGCAGCTCCTGCCCGACTTGGCGCCGCTCTATGCCGGCTACGTGGCATGGCGCGCGCTGATCCCCGAAAGCGCCTTCACGCCGGCCACGCATCGCGAGTTGTTCGAATACATGTCGTTCTGCCTGCCGCTGGGCGAGCAGTTTTTGGGCTACCCGGTGGCCGGACCCGACAACGATCTGCGGCCCAGCCATCGCCGCTACAACGTGGTCTGGTACCGCCCGGCTGACGAGCGCAGCAAGCTGCAGTGGCTGCTCACCGACGAGAGCGGCACGACGCATGCGATCTCGATTCCACCGCCGCTGATCCGGCGCGAGGCGATCGCCGAGATGCGCGCGGATGCCGAGCGCCTGATCGCGCCGCGCATGCGCGAGATCGTGCGGCTGATCGAGGAGCCGATCCTGCAGCCGATTTACGATCTGGAAACACCACGCATGGCGTTCGGCCGCGTCGCCATCATGGGCGACGCCGCCTTCGTGGCGCGGCCGCACGTGGCGGCGGGCGTCGCCAAGGCGGCAGACGACGGCATGGCGCTGGTCAAGGCGCTCGCCATGCAGGACGACGTCACCACGGCGCTGCGCGCCTTCGAGGCGGCGCGGCTCGGCGTCGGCCAAAGAATCATCCAGCGGGCGCGCCACCTCGGCGCCTACCTGCAGGCGACACAGGAGACGGAAGAGGAACGCGCCCACTCGGCTCGCTACAGCATCCCGGACGCCGTGCTGGCCGAGACCGCGGTGCTGGATTTCTTGTATGGGTAAGCGCGTGTCCCGCACGCGGTGCAGCGCGAAGCGATGCACCGCAGATGCGGGACCCCGGTTTCTTTGTGATCACAACCGGGGTCCCGGGTCCGCAGCGCACCACTGCGTGCTGCGCTGCGCCCGGGACAGGCAGCGTCACAACCCCAACAGCCGCTTCGCATTCCCGCCCGCGATCGCCGCCATGGCGGACGCATCCAGGCCTGCCGATGCGAGATGGCCGATCGGGTCGTATTCCGCCATGTCGAACGGATAATCGGTGCCCATGATGACGTGGTCGGTACCGACGAGCTCGATCAGGGCCCTGAGCTGGTGCGGCGTGAACACCACCGTGTCGAAAAAAATCTTCTTGAGATACGTGGTGGGCGGCTTGGGCAGGCTGCCGTGCGAATCCGAGCGCGCGCCCCAGGCATGGTCGATGCGGCCGGAATAGGCGGCGAGGTAGCCGCCGCCATGCACAGCGAGAATTTTCAAGGCTGGATGACGCTCAAGCACGCCGTCGAAGATCAGGTAGTGCAGCGCCAGCGTGGTCTCGAACGGATTGCCGATGACGTTGTTGAAATAGAAGCGCGACAGGCGCTGCGCTTCCGTGAAGCCGTTGGGATGCAGCACGACCAGAGCGCCCAGCTCCTCGGCTTTCTTCCAGAACGGCGCATAGGCAGGCTCGCTGATCTCGTGCCCGGCGACGTTGGTGAGAATTTCCACGCCCCTGAAGCCGATATTCATGCAATGCTCGAGCTCGTTGGCCGCCTCCTTGCCGTCCTGCAGCGGCACCGTGCCGAGTGCGACGAAACGATCCGGTTTCTTGGCAACGTATTCGGCGAGCCCCTGGTTCACCATGCGCGAAGCTTCGACCGCGATATCGAGCGGCACCGTGTAGTAGCACTGGTTGGGCGGCGGCATGACGAGCTGCAGGTCGAGGCCCATGGCCTCCATGTCCTTCAAGCGCGCGTCATAGGTGGTGATGCGCGAGCGGATGTCCTCCTCCTGCTTCTGGCTCAGCGCCTTGGTCTCGGCCGACGCGAAGTGCGCCAGCGGGATCGTCGACATGTCGAGGTGGGGCTTCACCAAGGCCGCCGCCTGCGGCACCGCCACGTGCGAGTGTATGTCGATCGTCGTGCTCTTGGGCCTGGTCACGCGGCCGGGCTGCCCATGCTCGCGCGCGGCAGTCGGCTCGTACTTGTTCCATTGGGCCATGACGTTTCTCGCTCTCAGGAGGTCCTGTTCTGGCGATACGGTTCGAGCGCACGCGCCAGGATTTCGCGCGCCGGCTCCGAGCCGTCGAGCGGACGCAGGGTGCGGCGCCTGATCTTCCAGCCCTGCGGCGTGCGCACGAGCTCCCAGCGGTTGGCGCCGACGCGATGGATGCGAAAGCCCTTCGAGGCGCCGTGATTGGGCACCTCGACCGGCTCGCCCGTGGTCTGCGGCGTCAGGATCTGCAGGTAGGAGGTGACCACCGCGGTGTCGCCGTCGATGGCAATGTGCGGCAGGCCGGCGAAATGCGCCAGGCCGCCGCGGATCGCCGCCTGGTGGCCCGGCGTCTGCATGATCGCCGCAACCTCCTTGTTGCCGGTGGCGCCCATCAGGTGCTCGCCTCGGTCGAACACGCCGTCCTCGGCATAGACCTGCGCCGTGTAGTAGTCGGCGCCGGTGTCGGCGCTGGGCGGATGGCTGGCGATGAGATTGAGAATCTCCAGCCGGTCCTCGATGGCGCGCAGGCGCTGCTCGATATTGCCTTGGGTCATGGCGACATTACCTCGGCTGTCATCCCGGACGGCGAGCAAAGCGCTAGCGCGCCAAGCGAGCCGAGTCGGGATCCAAGTACCCCCGCATCAGAAATCATGGTTGGCCTTTCTTCAACTGAAGCACCGGGAGTGTTGGATCCCGGCCCTCGCGCCTTCGGCGCTCGGCCGGGATGACACCGGAGACGGTGCTCCCCATCAAAACACGCCGAGGTGCTGGCGCAGGTCGACGCCGTCGCGCGTGAGCTCGGCGGCGGTCGACACAACGGCGACGCGGCCACTATTGAGGATGACGACATCGTCGGCGATGTCGAACACCAGCTTCGGGTTTTGCTCCACCAGCACGATCGAGAGCCCGCTCTCCTTGAGCTTGCGGATCGTGGCCATGACCTCGGCGACGATCTGCGGCGCCAGGCCCTCCGACGGCTCGTCCATCAGCAGCACGCGCGGATTGGACATGAGCGCGCGGCCGATAGCGAGCATCTGCTGCTCGCCGCCCGACAGGTAGGCAGCGAACTGGCTCCTGCGCTCGGCGAGGCGCGGGAACATGCCGAACACGGTGTCGATCGTCCATGGCGCATGACGGGCGCCGGCATCGGGCTTGCGCGCTGCCACGACGAGATTCTCGCGCACCGTGAGGCTTCTGAAGATGCGGCGGCCCTGCGGCACCAGAGCGACGCCATGCGCCGCGATGAGTTCCGGGGGCAGCCCGCCGACCGAGGTGCCGAACACCACGACGTCGCCGCCGCGTGGCGGCAGCAGGCCGACCGTGACGTTCATGCACGTCGTCTTGCCAGCGCCATTGCGCCCGAGCAGGCCGAGCAGGCAACCTTCGCCGAGCGAGAACGACACCTTCTGCAGCACGTGGCTGTCGCCATAGAAGGCATCGACGTCGCGGAGCGTGAGCGCGCTAGTGCGGTGCATTTGAAGTTCCTAACAGGTTGCGGCAAGCTCGCATAGGAACTTCAAATGCATAAACCGCACTAGCAATATTGATATTTCTAGTGTTCCTTTGATTGCGAAGTTCGCACGAGAGTTTGCCGCGAAGTCTTGCGAACTTCGCAATCGGAACACTAGTGGCCAAGGTAGACCTCCCGGGTACGCGGGTCGGCCACGACCTCGGCGCGCGTGCCCTCAACGATCACCTCGCCGAAGTGCAGGAGCGTGATGCGCTCCGCAAAGTCGAGCGCCACGTCCATGTTGTGCTCGATCATCACGATGGTGACGTCGCGCGGGATTTTTTGCAGCAGCTCGCGCACGTCGCGCCGCTCGTCGATGGAGAGGCCGGCGAACGGCTCGTCGAGCAGCAGCACCTTCGGGGCCTGTGCCAGCGCCATGGCGATCTC
>Ga0126380_10000878_pt1 | contig 10754 bp, 10 predicted proteins | sample PanSoiMetPlot_26_FD_92544 | JGI IMG/M metagenome (GOLD analysis project Ga0126380, IMG submission 92544) | Tropical forest soil microbial communities from Panama - MetaG Plot_26 | ecosystem: Environmental > Terrestrial > Soil > Tropical forest > Bulk soil | place: Panama | collected 2016-02-17
ACCATGTTGGTGTTGCCCACATCAATCGTCAGCAGCATGGGCCCTCCCTCACCGCGCGAGCCTCGGCCCAGCACCCCCACAGGCCTCGACAACCCCACAGGTCCCAGCAATCCCACAAGCTAGCGGGCCCAGTTTCGTGATCATGGTGATATGGCTGTTGCAACAGCCATATCACCATGATCACGTTAGTAGCGGACGGGGAGTTGGCGGCAGAGGGCGGGGGCGCAGTGACCACGCCCCTTGGTGCCCGTGCGCTGGGAGGCGGGGTCATGGGTTGGGGCCGCCCAGGGTCAGCGGGGTGTTGTCGATCAGGCGGGTCGTTCCGACCCGGGCCGCCACCAGCAGCAGCGCTTCGCCGGCGAAGCCGGGTTTCAGCGGGGTGAACGTGTCCGGCTCGGCGAGGGCCAGGTAGTCCAGTACCAGCGGCGGGTCGGCCCTGGCCGCCTCGTCCAGCACCCGCTGCGCGGCCGCGAGTACCGCGTCCGGCCCGGACCCGGCCGCCTGCCGGCCAGCGGCCAGGGCGCGGGACAGGGCCAGCGCGGTCGCCCGTTCGGCCGGGGAAAGGTAGGCATTCCGGCTGGAGACGGCCAGGCCGTCGGGGGCCCGCACGATGGGCACCCCCGCGATCTCGACCGGCAGGCACAGGTCGCACGTCATCCGCCGGACCAGGGCCAGCTGCTGCGCGTCCTTCTCGCCAAACACCGCGACCTGCGGCCCGACGAGTTCGAACAGCTTGAGCACCACGGTGAGCACCCCGGTGAAAAACCCCGGCCGCGACGCGCCCTCGAGGACCTGCCCCATCGGCCCTGGATCCACGGTGATCAGCTGCTCCCTGGGGTACATCTGGGCGTCGCCCGGCGCGAACACCAATGCCACCCCTTCCCGCCCGCAGATCTCCAGGTCCGCGCCCAGGTCACGTGGGTACCGGTCGAGATCCTCACCGGCCCCGAACTGGAGCGGGTTGACGAACACCGAGACCACGACGCTTCCGTTTGGCTGAGCAATCTCGGCGGCGCGACGGAGCAGCGCGATGTGGCCGTCGTGGAGGGCACCCATGGTCGGCACCAGGACGAGGGGAGAGCCGAGCAGCTTGCGCGCGGCAGACATGCCGAGCCCGGTGCGGGCCAGGACGGGGATCACCGCGGCGCTCCGGCGAGCACGTCGAGCAGGCGCTGCGCGTCGGGCGCGGCGAGCAGCCCCGCGGCAAGCGCCCGGTCGGCGGTGAGCCTGGCCAGCGCGACGTACGCGCGCAGGGCCTCGGGTGAGGCGTCCCGGAGCGCCCGTACGTGGCTGGCCACGGTGTCCGCGTCGGCGCGGGCGACCGGCCCGGTCAGGCCCGCGTCACCGAGCTGAAGCGCGTTGTCCAGCGCGGCGGCCAGCAGCGGCCTTAGCATTCGCGGCGGGTCCGGCACGCCGGCCATGCCGAGCAGTTCGGCCGCCTGAACCACCAGCGTGACCAGGTGGTTGGCCCCGCTGGCCAGGGCGGCGTGGTAGAGGCCCCGGCGGTCCTCGTCGATGAAGACCGGCTCACCGCCCATCTCGATGACCAGTGCCTCCGCGGCCGGGCGGAGTGCGTCGGGCGCGGTGACCCCGAAGCTGATCCCGGACAGCCGGTTCAGGTCGTCCGGGCGGCCCGCGAACGTCATGACCGGGTGCAGGGCCAGCGGCAGCGCGCCCCGGCGGGTCGTCGAGTCGAGCACGCCGATGCCGTACCGGCCGCTGGCGTGGGCGAGCATGCGCCCCGCCACCGGGGCCTCGGTGGCGGCCAGCCCGTTCACCAGCCCCGGCAGCGCGTCGTCGGGCACCGTGATGAGCACCAGGTCGGCCTCCGCGACGACCTCGGCCGGGCGGCGGACCGGCACGCCGGGCAGCATCGTGGCCGCGCGGCGGACCGAGGCGTCGGACACCGCGGAGACCGCCACGACCTTGTGCCCGGCCCGGGCCAGCGCGGCGCCGAGGACGACGCCAACCTTCCCGGCCCCGATCACGCCCACCCGGAGCCGGGCAGGATGGGATTGGCTCGGGTCCACCGGGCTCGGCATGATTTCGTTCCCTCTCGTCCAGTCTCACGCGTGACCGGTGAACGGGCCCCTGCGGCGGGCCCAGGTCCGTGGGCGCCGGACGGCAACGCTCAGCATATCCACGGCACCTCCCCGCCATGGCCGGCGCGCGCCGTAGGGTCGGCGGTGTGTGGATGACCTGGCGTGCGGCCATGCAGGCCGCGCTCTACGGCCCCGGCGGGTTCTACGCCAGGGGTGAGCCTCCTGCCCGTCATTTCCGCACCTCCGTGCACGTGTCTCCACGCTACGCCGCGGCGATCTGGGAACTGCTCCGCCAGGTCGATGCCGGGCTCGGCCATCCGGGGCGGATCGACCTGGTGGACATCGGTGCCGGGCGGGGGGAACTGCTGGAACAGGTGCTCGCCGCCGCGGCGGAGCCGGGGGCCACCGCGGGCGCGGGCGCGGGAACAGGTACGGGCGCGGGAACCGCGGCGGATCCGGCAGCCGCGGCCGCGGGGCCTGGGCTGGCCGGGCGGATCGCCGCCTGCGCGGTGGAGGTGGCCCCGCGGCCCGCCGGGCTCGACCCGCGGATCGGCTGGCAACCGATGCCGCCGGCGGGCATCACCGGGCTGGTCATCGCCAGCGAATGGCTCGATAACATCCCGCTGGACGTGGTGGAGCTCACCGCGGCCGGACCCGCCCTGGTCCTGGTGGACCCGGCCACCGGCGCCGAACGGGCCGGGTGCCCGCCGGGCCCGGCGGACCTGGCCTGGCTCCGCGTCTGGTGGCCGCTGACGGCGTGCGGTGACCGCGCGGAGGTGGGCCGCGCCCGGTGCGAGGCGTGGGCCGCGGTGATCCGCCGGATCGACCGTGGTGTCGCGGTCGCCGCGGACTACGGGCACGTCAAGGCGGCCCGGCCGGCCTGCGGGACGCTGACCGGTTACCTGGAGGGGCGCGCGGTGCCCGCGCTCCCCGACGGGTCCAGGGACATCACCGCCCATGTGGCCCTGGACGCCTGCGCCACGGCCGGCACGGCCGCGGGAGCAAGTGAGAGCGTGCTCGTCACGCAGCGGGCGGCGCTGAGGGGACTGGGCCTGCACGCGCGGCGGCCGTCGCTGGCGCTCGCGGCCACCGACCCGGAGCGTTATGCCCGGGCGCTGGGCCAGGCGTCGGTGGACGCGGAGCTGGTGGACCCCGAAGGGCTGGGCGGGTTCGGCTGGCTGGTCCAGGCGGTCGGCACGGGCCTGCCCGCCCCGCTGGCCCGGCTGGCCACCCCCGGCCACGACACCTGATCCCCGGCCCACGACACCTGATCTCCGGCCACGACACCTAACCCGGGCCGAACGGGGGGCTAAAACCCCGCCACACGGGACCGAATTGTCATGGTTGGCGCAACCACTACAGGAGATCGCGATGGTTGGGGCAACCGTCACAAACGCGCCCGCTGCGGCCGGGCCGGACGGCCTCCGGAGCGTGGCAGCATGGGCGGATGCGCGAGCGCGGCGCCCCCGGGGAGCCCGGTGAGAGTCGGCAGGTGGCGGCGGTCACCGGTGCCTGGCTGCCCGGGATCGCACCGGGCGGGCCGGGCGCCGGGCCAGCAGGGACAGCCAGAGCACCACGCGGGCCGGGTGCCGAGCCAGCAGCAGCCGGGGCGCCGGGCGGGCCGGAGTTTCTCATCAACCTGGGGTCAGCGCACCCGTCGGCGCACGGGATGCTCCGGTTGCGGCTCACCCTGGAAGGTGACCGGATCACCGCGGCCGAACCGGAGATCGGATTCATGCACCGCGGTGCGGAGAAGCTGTTCGAGGCGCGTGACTACCGCCAGATCATCGTGCTCGCCAACCGGCATGACTGGCTGGGCGCCTTCGCCAGCGAACTGGGCGTGGTGCTCGCTGCCGAGCGGCTGGCCGGGATCGAGGTGCCGCCCAGGGCCGTCTGGGCCCGCACGCTCCTCGCCGAACTGAACCGGGTGCTGAGCCACCTGGCCTTCCTGAGCGCCTACCCTCCGGAGATCGCCGAAGAGCCAGGCCAGGCCGGGGCACAGGCCGCGTTCCGGGCGCGCGAGGCCATCCAGTCGATCATGGAAGAGATCACGGGCGGCCGGATGCACTACATGTTCAACCGGGTCGGCGGGCTCAAGGAAGAGATCCCGGCCGGCTGGCTGGACCGGGCCTGCCGCGCCATCGACGGCGTCCGCGCGGCGCTGCCCGTGATCGGGGCACCGGTCGGGCACGAACGGTTCCGCGCGCGCACCGGGAGCGTCGGGGTGCTGACCGCGGCCCAGGTGCGGCAGTACGGGGTCAGCGGGCCCGCGGCACGGGCCTGCGGGGTGGACTTCGACCTGCGCCGCGACGAGCCCTACCTCGCCTACGGTGAACTGGCCGGGACTCTCCGGGTGCCCACCCGGGCGGCGGGCGACTGCCTGGCCCGGTTCGAGTGCCTGCGCGATCAGCTCGCGGTGTCCCTGGACCTGGCCCAGGAATGCGCTGTACGGCTCTCCAGATTGCCTCAGGGCCCACTGAGCGCCCGGTTGCCCAAGGTGTTCAAGGTGCCGGAGGGACACGTGTACGCGTGGACCGAGGGCCCGCTCGGGCTCAGCGGCTATTACCTAGTGTCCCGGGGTGGCAAGACGCCGTGGCGGCTCAAGCTACGGTCGGCTTCGTTCAGCAACATGGCCGTACTGCCGGAGGTGCTGCCCGGGCACCAGGTCACGGACCTGGCCGCGATCCTGGGATCCCTGTTCTTCATCGTGGGTGACATGGACAAGTAGCCGCCGGCGGGCCAGCGGCCGGGGTTAGCGCGGGGTGCCGGACTGCGGCGGCAGCCCGGGCTCGGCGCGCTGGTCCCGGTTGGTCGGGACGCGGCAGCCATACTCCAGGTACAGTGCGGCCGCGACGAGCAGCGCCGCCGCGCCGAGCGTGGCGCCGGAGGCGAACGAGTCGGATCGGTAGGCCGACGACTTGTCCACGGACCCCAGCACGTAGATCAGGAAGCCTGCGGCCACCCCGCCGATGGCCGCCCCCGCCAGCGAACTGGCCTTTGCCAGCACGGCCAGCCGGGCCACCGCGATCGGCGGGATCGGGGTGCCGCGGCCGCGCAACCGGGCCCGCACGCTCCGCCCGCAGATCGCCTCGGCGATCGCCAGCAGCGCCAGCGCCGGCACCCCACTCCACGGCAGCAGCGGCAGGGATGTGTACACCTGCCGGAGCAGCAGCCACATCCCGACCGCGCAGATCACGGCGGTGAGCACCAGGGTGCGGGCCCGGGTGGGTTTCATCGAGACCTCACCGGCACCACGCTGGTCCGGGCAGCGGTCATGCGGGCGGCTGCAGCACGGCGTCGTCCAGCCGGGTGACCCCCGCCGTGCCCAGCGCCTTGAGCAGGTCCGCCACCCTCCCCCGGCCCGGAAGCTCGGCGTCGGGGTCGGTGTCGTGCCAGGGGGCGAGGACGAAGGCGCGCTCGTGGGCTCGGGGGTGCGGCAACGTCAGTCCTGGACTGTCACTCACCTCGTCACCGTAGACGATGAGATCCAGGTCCAGCGTCCGCGGTCCCCAGAGTTCGCCGCGGACCCGGCCGAACGCGTCCTCCAGGCTGTGGCACCGCTCCAGCACGGTCCGGGCGGGCAGGGTCGTTTCCCCGATCACCACGGCGTTCAGGTAGTCCGGCTGCTCCGGCCCCCCGACCGGGGTGGTCTCGTACACCGGTGACACGGCAACGAAGCGGAGGCGGGGGGTGTCGAACAGCCCGTCCAGCCCGCCCTGCAGGTAGTCCAGCCGGTCACCGAGGTTGCTGCCCATGGCCATGACCACGCGCGGGTTCACGCGGGCCGCCCTGGGCTTGATGACGGTCGCTCCCGCCGGATGATCACGGCAACGTCGTCGAAGGGATGCGCGATGGGTGCGTGCGGCTTGTGGACTGTGATCTCGACCTCCGCTACCAGGGGTTCGGACAGACAGCCGGCCGCGAGGCGCTCAGCCAGCGTCTCGATCAGCCGGACCGGCGGCTCCCCGGCCAGCCGTACCAGCCGGTTCGCGAGGGCGCCGTAGTCGATGGTCTTGGCCAGGTCGTCGCTGGCCGCCGCGGCGCTGGTGTCCAGCCATAGCACCGCGTCGATCACGAATTCCTGGCCGTCGCGCCGCTCCGCCTCCAACACCCCGTGCCGGGCGAACACGCGCAGCCCTCGCAAGACGATCCGGTCCAGGGTCATGTCAGGGCCTCTTTCGCGGCCGCCCGCCAGGCTTCGGCGACGCGCACGGCGTCGGAGTTGCCGGGCACCTCGTGCACCCGGGAGCACCAGGCGCCCGCGGCGGCCGCGAGGGCGGTCACCGCGACCGTGGCGTCGTCGGAGCCGGCGAAGGACCGGGGGGTGCCGTCCGGGGCGGCCAGCAGCCTGCCCAGGAAGCGCTTGCGCGACGCCCCGACAAGCACCGGGAACTCCTGCCCCACACCGTCCAGGCTGGCCAGGCGGGCCAGGTTCACCAACAGCGCCCAGTTGTGCTCGGGCAGCTTGGCGAACCCAAGCCCGGGGTCGACCACGATCATCGACGGATCCACGCCCTCGGCGACCACCGCGTCGACACGGCGCCGCAGTTCCTCGCAGACCTCCGTGACGACGTCGGCGTAGACGGCCCGGTCCTGCATCTGATGGCTGTGCCCGCGCCAGTGCATGACCACATACGGCACGCCCGCCCGTGCCACCAGGCGCGGCATGTCCGGGTCGGCAAGGCCGCCGCTTACGTCGTTGACCAGCCGGGCACCAGCGTCCAGGGCGGCATGGGCCACCTCGGCCCGCATGGTGTCCACGCTGACCGGCACGTTCTCGCTGGCTAGGCCCGTGATCACCGGGATCACCCGGCGCAGTTCCTCGTCCGCCGTTATCCGCTGGGCACCGGGCCTGGTAGATTCCCCGCCCACGTCCACGATGTCGGCACCCTGGGCGGCGAGCTGCCGGCCACGGGCGATCGCCGCGCCCGGCCCGAACCACGCCCCGCCGTCGGAGAACGAGTCGGGGGTGACGTTCACTACCCCCATGATCAGGCACCGGCCCGGATCGGGGAGACCGGGTGGGCCCTGGCCGCGCCGCAGGCCGGCCGGCCAGCCAGCACCGGTCGGCGACCCGGCGGGAGTGCCGTTTGTCACAGTGGTCACCCTATGCTCGCAGGTCGACATCGACACAGCCGGCTGGCGGCCGGGAACCGGGCCGGCGGCCGACACGGGGGCCGCGGGCCGACCACCAGGTCAGCGGCCCAGCACCCGGTCAGCGCCCGGGCACCGGGGTCAGCGGGGCGCTGCGCCCGGCGGGCGCCGGGCGGGGCGAAACCGCCGCGCCAGGCGCGTGAGTCCCAGCCGGCGGGCGATCCTGCGCACCTCCACCGTGGGCCAGACCAGGAACGCTTCCGCTTCCATGGCGGCGAGGGCGACCCGCGGCGCGTCCCTGGTTCCGGAGAACACGAAGAAACGCGGCACCCACAGCGGGCAGAACTTGGCGTTGAACTTGTACAGCGATTCGATCTGAAACCAGCGGGACGCGAACAGCAGGATGCCCCGCCAGGCGCGCAGCACCGGCCCGGCACCGATCCGCTCCCCCCGGGCCAGGGCCGAGCGGAAGACCGCGAAGTTGAGCGACACCCGCTTGATGCCGAGTTCCTGGGCCGCCTTGATCGTCTCCACGATGAGGAAGTCGTTGACGCCCGGCTGCGCGGTCCGTTCCCGCCGCATCAGGTCCAGCGAGAGCCCGTCGGTCCCCCACGGCACAAAGTGCAGCAGGCCGCGCAGCACGCCGTTCTCGGTGGCCGTGGCGATCACGCACTCCCCGTCGCCGGGCCCGCCGACGCGGCCCAGGGCCATGGAGAACCCGCGTTCGGTGGGGCTGCCCCGCCAGGAGTCGGCCTGGCGGACCAGGCGCTCGACCTCCTCGGCCGGAACCTCTGCGAGCCGCCGGACCTGCGCCTGGTACCCCTGCCGGCAGACCCGGGCGGCCATCTGCCGTACGTTGCGCATCTGCCTGCCCTGGAGGCTGAAGTCGGCAACCTCCACCACGGCCTCGTCGCCGAGTTCCAGGGCGGTCAGGCCGCCCTCGCGGCACCAGACCTCCGCGCCGAGTTCGCTGCACCCCATCACCGCCGGGGCCCAGGCGTGCCGCGCCGCCTCGTCGAGGAACGCGTGGATCGCGCCCGGCCAGGCCTCGGGATCCCCGATCGGGTCGCCGCTGGCGAGCATGACACCGGAAACCACGCGGTACCCGACGCAGGACTTGCCGGTCGGCGACCAGATGATGCTCTTGTCGGTGCGGAGCGTGAAGTAGCCGAGGGAATCCCGGTGCCCGTACCGGCGCAGCAGTTCCCTGATCGCCTGGTCATCCCGCTGGGTGAGCCGGGCCTTCTGCTTGGCCGGGCGCAGGAACAGGTACCCGGTGACCAGCAGCGTGAACACGCCGAGCGAACTGGTCAGGATGTTGAAGAAGTCGCTGCGGCCCTCGGGCACGAACTGGACCGGGCCGGTCACGCCGACCAGGCCGTAGCCGACGTGCACGATGCGTTGCCACACCGAGTAGTCGCGGGCCAGGCCGTGCACCATCAGCATGTAGGTCAGGCCGATGGCCAGGTCCGCGGCCAGCAGGCAGAGGAAGACGCCCACCGCGCGCCAGCGGGTGCGCAGGTCACCCACCGCGTAGAACTCGTCCCGGTAGAACAGCAGGCCCGCCAGCACGATCGCGGAGACCACGCCGGGAACCAGGTAGGGCGCGTGAACCACGTGAATGACGACGCTGAACGCAAGCAACAGGGTGACCGCCTGCCATGCCCGGCGTTTTCTCCGCCGCAGCCCATGAGAGAGCATCAACAGGAGCAACCCGATGATCACGTCCGCGGTAAAGGTGACATTTGTCAGGACGCCCGGCACGAACGGCGTGATCCGGTGCAGCCGGTGCACCAGTTGCAGCCTTGGAATGACCGCGCTCACCACGTCGGCGAGCCCGATCAGCAGGCAGAGCCACCCGGTGGTGATGGGTACCCAGCGGCGCTCCTGCCTGCGGTCGGGCCCCCGGCCCGGCTGCGGCCCCGTGTGTTCCCCCTCGTCGCCGACGGCTGGCAGGACGCTCGGCGCGGTCGCTTCAGACATCTGCGTAAGGCCCTGCGTCACGGGGAATCAGCGTAGTCCCGCTGGCGCATTTCATGGGTAATCTCCAGGTATTCACAAAGTACCCACGAGGGCCACTTCCGTCCGTGGCCGGGGTCCTTGCCCAGGCCTTTGTTACGAGGCCAGCTTCCCTTTGCTGGAGACGATGCATGCGGCGGCAGGCCGGCGTGCCGGCCGCGGGAGGCGAACCGGTGCGCCGGGTCAGCCGCGGGACGGCGGCCGGCCGGTGCGCCGGCCGTGGGAGGCGAACCGGTGCGCCGGGTCAGCCGCGGTGCAGCAGCAGGCTCATGGCCTCCGCGCGGGTGCTCGCGTTGTCCCTGATGATGCCCCGCACGGCGGAGGTGACCGTCTTGGCCCCCGGCTTGCGCACCCCGCGCATCGACATGCACAGGTGCTCCGCCTCGATCACCACCAGTGCCCCGCGCGGCTCCAGCACGCGCATCAGCGCATCGGCGATCTGGCTGGTCATCCGCTCCTGGACCTGTGGCCGGCGGGCGTAGACGTCCACCAGCCTCGCCAGCTTGGACAACCCGGTGATCTGGCCCTTCTCGTTCGGGATGTAGGCCACGTGGGCGCGGCCGAAGAACGGGACCAGGTGGTGCTCGCAGGTGCTGTAGACCTCGATGTCGCGGACCAGGATCAGCTCGTCGTGGTCGGCGTCGAACACCGTGCCCAGCACGTCCTCCGGGTGCTGGGACAGCCCGGAGAACTGTTCCGCGTAGGCGCGGGCGACGCGTGCCGGGGTGTCCGCCAGCCCGTCCCGGTCCGGGTCCTCCCCGATCGCGGCAAGGATCTCCCGTACGGCCCGCTCGATCCGTGGGAGGTCGATCGGCTCGGTCAAAGCGGTTCGCCCGGGATGGCGTCATCGGCGCCGAACGGAGGCAGCGCGGGCGGAGCCGAGCTGCCCCGGCTTCCCGTGGTGCCGCCGGACTGGCCGTTGCCCGCGGGCAGGTCCTTCCCGTCGGCGGCGGTCAGGGCGAGTTCCTTGGGCGTCAGCACCGGCGGGCGGTCCGAGGGCAGCCGCTTGCCGTAGCCGGTGTAGGAGCCGCGGGAGGGACGGGTCTGGATCGGCGCGAAGATCCGGAGCACTTCGTCCCTGCTCAGGGTCTCCTTGTCCATGAGCTGGAGGACCAGGTCGTCGAGCACCTCGCGGTAGGCGACCAGGATCTCCCAGGCCTCGTCGTGCGCGGCCTCGATGAGCCGGCGCACCTCCTCGTCGATCGTGGAGGCGATCTCTTCGGAGTAGTCCCTGTTGTGCGACATCTCGCGGCCGAGGAACGGCTCGCCGTCACCGGTGCCGAACTTGCGGGCGCCCAGCCGCTCGCTCATGCCGTACTCGGTCACCATGCCGCGCGCGATCTGGCTGGCCTTCTCGATGTCGTTGGCGGCACCCGTGGTGGGCTCGTGGAACACCAGTTCCTCGGCGGTACGCCCGCCCAGCAGCATGGCGAGCTGGTCCATCATCTCCGACCGGGTGACGAGGAACTTGTCCTCCTGCGGCGCCGAGGCGGTGTAGCCGAGGGCACGGCCGCGGGGGATGATGGTGATCTTGTGCACCGGGTCGGCGTTCGGCAGCGCGTGGCCGACCAGCGCGTGGCCGCCCTCGTGGTAGGCGAT
>Ga0126380_10000879_pt1 | contig 10753 bp, 9 predicted proteins | sample PanSoiMetPlot_26_FD_92544 | JGI IMG/M metagenome (GOLD analysis project Ga0126380, IMG submission 92544) | Tropical forest soil microbial communities from Panama - MetaG Plot_26 | ecosystem: Environmental > Terrestrial > Soil > Tropical forest > Bulk soil | place: Panama | collected 2016-02-17
CGATCTCCTTGGGGAAGTTGCTAGTTCGAAATGGAGAGGTGAAGGCGGAATTGATTGAATTGAAAGGGTAGAGACGCCCGTCGCGGCGGGCGTCTCTACTTGAATCATTAGTCTACTCGAATAGTTCCCGAACCGGTGCTCACTTGCAGCAGAGTGCCGCCGCCGTTCACTGTTCCTTCGATATGGTTTTTCTTGAGGACGCCTTGCATGGTGACTGGATGATGGACTTCAACATTGCCGGAGCTGCTCTGAGCATTGATATTGAACTTGGCATCGGAAGGGAGTTTCACCTCGACCTCTCCTGAGCCTGTGTGAATACGCCAGTCGGAAGCCATCTTGCCCTGCACATCCACGTCGCCGCTGCCCGCTCCCGCTTCGAGGCCACCAGAGACGTTGCGCAGATGAATGTTTCCGGATCCGGTTTCAGCGCGAACAGAACCGCTAGCGGTTTGCTCGAACGTAATGTCGCCCGATCCTGCGCGTGCGTCGAAGCCGCCAGCAATACCTGTGGCAACGGTGTTTCCGCTGCCGGTCTCAGCATAAGTGCGCCCCTGTACGTTTTTGATTTCAAGGTTGCCGGAGCCGGCATTGGCGCGCACTTCGGCGCCGATGCCACTGATGGTCACGTTGCCCGAGCCGGTGTTGGCACGTACCGGCCCACTTACGTCACTTACACGCTGGTTGCCGGAGCCAGTGTGCGACTCCACCGACGTGTCCTTCGGGACGGTGACGTCATAGCTGATCGAGACATTGCGGAGAGCCTGCTCCTGAATACGTCCGAGCCGGATGTTATTTCCATTTTGTTCAATCGGCGGATTTTGTTCGAGCCGTTTCACCCGTTCCTCGGCAGACAGGCCGCCGCTGAACCAGGAATTGCCTGCTCGAATATGGCCTATCACGAGTACGGAGCTGGAATCGCCGGAATGTACGGTGATGTCGCCAGAGCCACTCTGGACATCGAGATCGACGTGCCCACTGACTTTCAACGTGCGCTCAAAGTGCCCCTGTACTTCTGCGAATGCTGCAGAACTGAAGGTCGCAAAGAGTACGACTGCGAGAATTTGAAGTTTCCTGTTCATAGATGCCTCGCAATACTGCCAAATTGGACTGCGGAGGTATGAATTCGTGAGCGGATGGACCGCAATGAAAAGGACCGCAGAGCCTATCTACGGTCCTTTTCGGGAAACCCTACTGCAGTATTACTTTATCGTCCTTCTTCAGGCCAGCGAGCAGCTCTGTCTTGGCGCCGTTTGAGATGCCCACAGTGACCGAAACCTTTCGCTTGCCATCTTTGCCTTTAGGATCCGGAACCTCTACTTGGGCTTTCTTGTCCTTGTCGTAGATGATGGAGTTTTCGGGAATGATTAATACCCCTTTGTGCTCTTCCAGAATGACCTCGGCGTTAGCAGTCATGAGAGCTTTTAGTTCGCCACCAGAGTTGTCGATCGAGACGCGCACCTGGAAGGTGGTTACGTTGTCCTTTTCAACACCCATAGGAGCGATCTTCGTGACTTTTCCGCTGAAGCTCTTGTCCTTAAACGACTCGACTTTGATGCGAGCAGGCTGTCCTAGATAGACCTTGCCGATATCGCTCTCATCCACTTTGCCGTCAACGTAAACCTGCTTCATATCGCCTAGAGTCATTACCAGTGTCGCGGAAGAGCCTAATACCAGAATGGAACTGACAGCATCGCCGACTTCGACGTCGCGGGAAAGGATGATGCCATCGATCGGAGCAACGATGGTGGCATAATTCAATTGCTCAGCCGCGCGAGCTAGAGAAGCTTTGTACTGCGTTACTTGGGCTTGAGCTTGCTTTACCTTCGCCTGATTCACGATCAACTGTGCGCGCGCGATGTCACGCTTATTGACCGCCATCTCGTAGTTGCGCTGAGCATCATCGAGGGCAGACGCCGAGACTACGCCTTCAGAAGCCATGCTCTTAGCCCGCTCATAGGCACGCTGCAAAGTGGGAACATCAACTCCGGCGGCGTCGACCCTTCCCCGCTCCACGTCGGCTTCTGCAGCACGAAAATTCGCTTCGGCAGCGCTGAGCTGAGCTTCGTTCTCGCGCACTTGTGCCTGGAGTTCCTCTTTGTCGAGCTCAGCCAAAACCTGACCTTGCTTGACGCGGTCGCCGGCATCAACAAACAGCTTCTTCACGATGCCGCTGGCCTTCGATTTAACTTCAACCTTAGTAATCGGCTGCACCTTGCCAGTCGCAACCACGCTCTTAGCCAGGTCGCCCTGCTCGACGCTTGCGATCTTAGTCGGATCGATTTTTGTATTACCGCTGGCCGCTTTGGAGACGACTCCGCCGATCAGGAGCACAACGACTACGGCGCTTCCGATCCACCAAAGGCGCCGTTTCCTCTTCCTATGATTAGAATTGCCGTTCGCCACTTATTCCTCCACCCCGTTGCTCATGGCTTCATACGCGCGTAATCGGCCACGAGTTCCTCAATATTTTCCTATGATTTAAGGGTGCCCGCGCGGACACACAAAAGGCAATGCACCTTAGACCTGAAAACGGCCTAAATGTAAGCGGTGCCTAAGAAATTAACTTTAAGATTTTCTTAGGATTGCGGGTTAACACGGTCGCGAAGGTGCGTCAATGGGAGCTTCCGCGGCGAAGCCTAGGTACCTGCCGATGCTAGACTAACCAACGATGGCGCCTCTGGTGCTCCTCCGCATCCTGACGGTCGTGCTGCTGGTGGCTTTGAACGCTTTCTTTGTGGCCGCCGAGTTCGCCATCGTGAGTCTTCGCGACACCCGGATCCAGCAGCTGATCGACGCCCGCCGCACAGGCGCTCGGACGGTCCAGCGTCTGCAGCAGCGTCTCGATGACTTTCTGCCTGCGGTCCAGTTCGGAGTAACGTTAGCCAGCCTCGCCCTGGGCTGGATTGGCGAGCCTGCAGTTGCGCAACTGCTCCTGCGGCCTTTGGCGGGACTGCCTCACGCAGCCGTCTACGCACACACAGGAGCGGTGGTAATTGCCTTCATACTCATCACTTACCTTCACGTGATTCTGGGCGAACTGGTGCCAAAATCTCTGGCGCTACAACGAGTAGAGCAGGTAGCTCTCTCGGTCGCGGGCCCAATGGACGTGTTCATCACGATCTCACGTCCACTACTGCATCTGATGACGCGGTCAGCGAATGCTGTGCTCAAACTCTTTGGCTCGCGGCTGATGCGTGAAGGTGGAATGCACTCTCCGGAGGAGCTGAAGCTGATTCTTACCTCGAGCCGCCGGCTTGGACTGTTGCCACCGCTGCAAGAAGAGATCATGCACCGTGCCCTTGAGCTCGAAAACATGACAGTGCGAGAAATCCTCGTGCCTCGCCAAAACATGTTTTCGCTGCCTGCCGACATGACGCTCGAAGATGCGATGGCACGAGTTGTGGAGGATCAGCATTCGCGAATTCCCATCTACGATCCCGCTTTGGGTAAGGAGCACATCGTCGGCGTGCTCTACTCCAAGGACCTGGCACGGTTCATGCATCTGCGGATTTCGGCTCGAGCGCGCCCGCTACCTCCGGAAGTGACGCTGCGGGTGCGTCACATCATGAGGGATGTGCTCGTAGTTCCCGAAACAAAACTCGTGATCGATCTGCTGGAGGAGTTTCGTCAGCGCAAGCGCCACCTCGCTATTGTAGTCGACGAATACGGGACGACTGTTGGTCTCGTCACCGTCGAAGACGCACTCGAGCAGGTGGTCGGTGAGATTGAAGACGAGTTTGACGTCACAGTTCAACCGCATTTGCTGGATACCGGAGCGCTGGTTTTGGAGGGCGGAGCGAACGTCCGTGATCTCGAGTCTCACCTTCAGATCCGTCTTCCCCGGGATGAGGGTTTCGAGACTTTGGGCGGCTTCATCATGTGGCGACTGGGACGTTTGCCACAAACCGGCGATTCAGTGGAATACGAGGGACGTTGCTATAGCGTGCTACGGATGCACGAGCGTCGGGTCGTGCAGGTAAAGGTCGAAGCGGTCACCACGCCAGAACCTCAGGTTGAAGAGCAGCCTTCACTTTTCAATGAGACATAGACTAGCGTCACAGATAGCAGCATGATTCGGCTGATTGCATCGCGCCTGCTCTATACGCTGCCAGTGCTCTGGCTCGTGGTGTCTGTTGTGTTCCTGCTAATTCACCTGGTGCCAGGGGATCCCATTGTGGCAATGCTCGGCGAGGGCGCCGCGAGTGCCGACCTGCAGGTCGCACGCCACGCTTACGGACTCGATCAGCCCATCGGCAAGCAGTACCTGCATTACTGGAATGGCGTGTTACATGGAAGGCTTGGGCAATCAATTCGCCTCAACCAGGAGGTCGCACGCGTAATCTGGGATCGTTATCCATATACGCTCAGGCTCACGATCGCAGCGCTGGTTGTCGCGCTTCTGCTCTCGATTCCCGCCGGAGTAAGGTCGGCGCAGCGGCGCGATCGTTGGGACGATCGTTTGCTTAGCGTCGTGAGCCTCTTAGGATTGTCGTTTCCCAATTTTGCACTTGGACCTATTTTGATCCTGTTTTTCGCAATCAAGCTTGGATTGTTTCCCGTTTCTGGAGCGGGCACGTCGGAGCACCTGGTGCTCCCTGCAATCACGATGGGTGGAGCATTGGCTGCGATTCTTACTCGGATGGTCCGTACCGCAATGCTTGAAGAGCTGAGTCAGGACTACATCCGTACCGCGCGTGCAAAGGGCGTGAGCGAAGGCAAGGTGGTGTACAAGCACGCCTTGTGGAATGCCATGATCCCCGTACTTACCGTTGTGGGACTGCAATTTGGCTCGCTTCTCGCTGGCGCGATCGTGACCGAGACGATCTTCTCGTGGCCGGGCATCGGCCGCTTGACCATTAGCGCAATCAGCAACCGCGATTATTTTCTTGTCCAGGGATGCATACTGGCCATTGGACTCACTTACATCGCAGTAAATCTCTTGACCGACATGTTGTATGCCTTAGTGAATCCGCGCATTCGACAGTGAAGTGTATAAATCACTTGCGAAACGTCATCATCAGCATCATGCCGGCCTGTTCCAGGCAATCAATCACGCGGAATAACGCAGGAGCCACATGAAACCGATGAGCCTCTTCTCTTAGGCCTTGTCGCTTAACGATGTCCGATAGCTCACATCGAGAAAGTTGATGAGCTTGATGGTTGAGATATGAGTCAGGTCCGGTTAAGTGATCGAGAGTTGAAAATCGTTGAAAAATTTGTGGGTGCCGATAGATGAACTTCTCAATCGTGCGCAGCCAACTCTTACGATTCGGCACCGACACCACCAACATTCCATTTGGAGTAACTAGAGCGCAGAGGCGAAACAATAACGAGTGAATACCCGGAACAAACTCGAGAACCGAAAGGCATAAGACGATGTCGTAGCAATCTTCCTCATATTCGCCTCTGCCAGAACCGCTATGAAGCCACTCCAGATTGACCTGCTTGCCAAAGCCGGACAGTTGCTCGCGTGCCGCGTCGATCATCGCCTGCGAGTTGTCAACTCCTGTGACCTGCAACCCGAGGGTAGCTGCGTCTTTGGCAATGACACCGCTGCCGCAGCCGAAGTCCAGGAGTTTAATCGTCTTTGCGGGACGATTAAGTTTCAGCACTTCTTTGCGAATAGTTTCGCCTACGATTTGGCGTCGTTGCTGGTAAGTTGGACTTTGATAGCGATCCAAAGAGGCAGCTGCTTGCTTACTGAAGAAGGTACTGGCAAGAGTGTCAGGATGAGAATGCGCCATTGTTAGCTAGCTAACCGACCATCGGAGGCTGCCTAACATCTTCCTCGGATCGCTTCATTTCAGGCGTGACGCGAGTTCCCGTAATAGCCCTTCGTGAGTTGCGGATGATAGCCGTAGTAATACGATCCGGCCGAGCGAGAACTGACATCGTTTACGACAATGCCCAGTACCGGCACGCTTGCCTGATTCAACACGTCGCAGCTGCGAGCGAGAGCATCACGCGATGTTTGCCCCGAGCGGATCACAAGCAGCACGGAATCAGCTTGACTGGAAAGGCGAACTGCATCTGTGACCGCCAGCATCGGAGGCGTGTCGAGGATTACATAGTCATAGCGTGTCCGCCACGATTGCATGAGCTCCTGCATCTTCGCGGAACCGAGCATCTCGGCGGCCATTGCTTGCGAGGATCCCGCGGCGATGACAGATAAATTGCTGAGCCGATTTAACTGTTGAATTGCACGTTGTTCATCGATGGAATCCGACAGAAGCTCGGCGAGGCCTGAGTTATTTGCGATTCCAAATTCCAGATGAACTCCGGGCTTGCGAAGGTCTGCGTCAACCACCAACACGTGCTTCCCTTGCTGCGCAATCACGACTGCAGCATTGGCAGCCGTCATTGTTTTTCCCTCGCTGGGAAGCGGACTTGATATCAGCAACGTCTTTAGTTCGGGAGAAGCCAGCAAAATCGAAGTTCCAAGAGCCCGGTAAGCCTCCGCTGTTGCAGATCGAGGCTCGGCTAAACAGATGACTCTTGTTGGGTCATCGAGTGAAGTACTAAGCAATCGCGGAGTCGGATGATGTTGCGGAATAATCGCCAATGAGGGCATAGCAGTAAATGACTCGACTTCCGCGGGATCGCGAAGAGCGCGATCCATGCTCTCGCGAAGTCCCACTACGGCGGCACTAAGGAGGAACGCAATAAACAAACCTACGGACGCGGTTCGCGTGGGGTTTGGAGATACCGGAAGACCTTTTGGCTGCGCCGAATCTATCAGACGAATATTCGTAGATCGCAGGCCGGCAGCAACGCCTGCCTCCTTCATGCGTTCTTCCAGATTGTCGTAGAGCTGACGGTCGGCATCAGATTCCCGTTTTAGTAGTCCGTACTGAATCGTGCTTTCTTTCAAGCGGTTGGCTTCGGCAGTTTGTGCTTCGAATGCTGAGCGCAACTTCCGCTCGCGACGTAAAGAAACCTGGTATTCGAGTTCTGCTCTGTCCCGCAGCCGCCGGAGCTCGGTTTGAATACTTGCGTCCATCGCACGGATGCGATTGGTCAATTCGAGGACCTTCGGATGGTTTGGTCCATAGGTGGTCGTTGATTGTGCGAATTCGTTCTTCAGCTCTGCTTCGCGGATATAGAGGTTTTCCAGTGCTTCGCCGCTCTTGCCTTCGGGCAGACGATCAAGGCTGCCGGCTGAGATCGCCTGAAAAGCAGCCTCTCTTCCCATACGGTCCTCTTCGGCGGCGGTCAGTTGCTTATTCAGGTCGTCAAGTTTCGCCGTGACCACATTCTGCTTCTCGTCGACCATGATGATGTTGTGTTCGCGCTCATACGCAACAAGTTTCTGCTGGGATTCCCCAACCTTCGTTCGCAGTTCGCTGAGTTGTGTGGAGAGGAATTTGGCTGCGCGATTCGCCGCTTCGTATCGCGAACGGATGTTGTCGTCGATGAAGGCATCGACGAGGGTGTTCACGATTGTTGCGTTCAGGTTGCGGTCTCGACCGGTGAAGCTTACCTCCACCACTCGCGTGTTCTTGATCGGTTTCACTGACAAGCCGGAGAGCAGAGCTTCCACAGCGATGCTCTCTGGATCAGCATCTTGACGGGAAGGGAAGTGGCGGTTTGCGTCGCGCATAAACTGAGCGTTGTGATCAAGTCCGAGTTTGCTAACAACGACAAGAGCTAACGTTCGACTTTCCAGGACACGAATCTGCGTTTCCAGGCTGACGCTGTAGTCGTCCGTGTCGCCGAGTGCAGAAGCGAAGGTCTTGTTGAGTGGGACACTCGCACTGCTGTCGCGATCGATCGCGATATTCCCCGTGGAACGATAGAGGCGCGGCCTGCTCAACGCGTACAGGAAACTGATTGCCAATGTCAGCGCGAAGCAGGCCGCAATAATCCACGCGTGTTTACGTAGGAGGCGAGCGACGCGCTGTACCGGATTTGTGGGACCAAGACGAGCAGATGCTCGATAGTTGAGATGAGGAAGCGGCGACTCCTGGACTGAAGTGTCAGGCGAGGTCCACTTTATTAGCCCACGCGAATCCATGACGGTGTAGTTCCCTTGGCAATAGTTCGCTCATCTCGGATAGGACGCAATTGAAGGCGGAACTACACCCATCTAGGTCCTGGATTCCGAGGACCGAAAAGGTACTCTTGTCTATGGATTTATTCAAGTACAGACTTTGAATGCAGTCAGGGCCAATTAACCCGGAAGTATTAACTCATCTAATTCCAGGAATTGGCGTAACACTGGATCATCGCTCTCGCTCATGCCCTTCATAGTTCCGAAATAAAGTGCCTTACCTTCATGCAGGAATAGTACCCGGTCGGCAAGTTTATGGGCGAGGCGCATATCGTGGGTAACTACGATACTCGTAAGTTTCAGCTGGAACTTGAGCTTCTTGATAAGGTCGCCGAGCAGTTGCGCCATCAGCGGATCGACCATCGTGGTTGGCTCGTCGTAAAGGATGCACTCGGGCTGAGCAGCCAGAGCGCGCGCAATCGCTACGGAACGCTTCATGCCCGTGGAGAGATCGGAGGGCAGAAGATCGCGCATTGCCTTGACTCCCACCATCTCGAGCAGGCCGTCGACCACCTGGAAGATCTGTTCCTCGTTGAGGTCGCGGCGCTCGCGCAGGGGAAATGCCACATTCTCTCCGACGGACAAGGAGTCGAAGAGGGCCCCATTCTGAAACACCATCGTCACTTTCTTACGGATTCGTTCCAAATTGGGCTCGTCCATATTAGTGATGTCTTCTCCCGCCACGATGACTTCTCCGCCGTCGGCTTTTAGGAACCCCATAATGAGCTGCAGGGAAACCGACTTGCCGACGCCGCTACGACCCAGAATGCACATGGTTTGTCCCGGCGGAACGTCGAAATTCACATCATCCAAAACTACGTGTGAACCGAAAGCTTTGCAGACGTCATTGAACTCAATGTACGGACGCCCCTCCTGCAAATTGCCGTTCGATTGCGAGAAATTGTGTCCGTTGCTAGACATGCGAACCTCTCGCAACTGCTCGGGCGCGTTCCAAATCTTCGGGGGTGTTAACGTTCAAGAACGTCTCCGGGCTGAAGCCGTTAGCAATCAATTGGTCTTCTTCAATGATGCGCGTATTGACCCGTTCTAACAAGCGATGAATTGATGACTGGCGCTTCTCCAGCGCGCGCTCAACATCAGGTAGCAAGTCGCGGTGGTATAGGGCAGAAAGCGGTTGAAGCCGAGATTGAACTCGAGGGACGATAGCTACTTCAGTGTGGGCCTCGAGATGTGCCAGCCACATCAACATCTCTGTGGCCAGTAACGGCAGGTCAACTGCGAGAATCAGATTCCAATCGCTGGTGGAATGACTCAGCGCTGTATGAATGCCGGCCAAGGGTCCGATGCCGGATTTTGTATCGGCAAGAAGCACCACGGAAAGGTTGTCTGCCTCAACGCTGCCCACAATGTAGACATCGTCAGCTACACGATTGATTCGCTCGATAGCGTGAGTCAACAACGTACCTGCGCCCCACGGAATCTGAGCCTTATCGTGCCCCATACGGCGGCTGGCCCCGCCGGCCAGCACGAATCCGGTCAGCGGTCTGTGGTCTGTGCCCGCATCACGAGCCATCATTCAGCAACGTACCTTAAGCCAGCATAGAACAACCGTTTGGAGCGGGTGCGGAGATGGATTCATGCTAAGATTCAGCTACTTTCCCCACCTGTATCGGGCCTAATGGAACTCCGCCGACAACTTAGGATTGCCTTCGTTTGCCTCTCCATTGTCTTAGCAGTCAGCGTAACCGGCTATCGGCTTCTAGGCGGTCCTTCGGTCACAATACTCGACGCCCTGTACATGGCAATCATCACGCTGTCGAGCGTCGGCTACACCGAGATTGTCGACACTGCGCACAATCCGATGCTTCGGGCGTTCAACATCTTCGTGATCGTGTTCGGCGTGATGATCATGCTGTACGTGTTCTCGGTGGTGACTGCTTTCCTCGTGGAAGGGCAGATCACGGATTTTTTCTGGAGACGTAAGATGCTCAAGCGTATCAACGAGCTGAAGGATCATTACATTGTTTGTGGACTGGGCGATACTGGCCGGCATGCGGTTGAAGAACTGGCAAGAACTCATGCGCCCTATGTAGTGATTGAGACCAATGAAGATCACATCAAGCGGATGCTGAACGATGAGAGTGGCGCTTACCGCGAGATGCTGTACGTAGTTGGCGATGCCACGGATGCCGACATGCTGGAGCAACTCGGAATCGATCGTGCGAAGGGCATGATCACAACGCTGGCGTCAGACAAAGAGAATCTCATCATTACAGTACTGGCAAGACAAAAGAATCCTGAACTGCGCATTGTCGCTCGTTGCATCGATCAGAAGTTCGCCGACCGGCTTACGAAGGCTGGAGCAGATTCCACAGTTTCTCCGAATCAAATTGGAGGCATGCGTATCGCCAGCGAGGTGCTGCGTCCCCACGTGGTCAACTTCCTCGACCTCATGCTCAAAGACAAGAGCCGTACTTTACGCATCGAGGAGATCGAAATCCCCGAGCATTCAACCTGGATTGGCAAACCCGTCGCGGATCTTCGTCTGCGTGGCAGCTACAACTTGTTACCGCTTGCGATCAAGGATGCATACCACGATGGCAAGAAGCACGGCTTCTGGGTGAATCCTCCAGAGAACGTTACTTGTCATGCGGGACTAGTGCTAATCGTACTTGGCGATGCAAAGGACGTTTGCAGCGCGCGAGAGCATGCATCCAGTAAGGCGCAATTCGCTACTCTGTA
>Ga0126380_10000880_pt1 | contig 10752 bp, 11 predicted proteins | sample PanSoiMetPlot_26_FD_92544 | JGI IMG/M metagenome (GOLD analysis project Ga0126380, IMG submission 92544) | Tropical forest soil microbial communities from Panama - MetaG Plot_26 | ecosystem: Environmental > Terrestrial > Soil > Tropical forest > Bulk soil | place: Panama | collected 2016-02-17
ACTCAACGATCAAAATCGATTCGCAGGGCTGCGTGTCGAGTTCGAGCAAATCGCGCGCCGCCCGAAAATGAAGCTGACCTTTGGTTTGATCGAGCAACGGACGATCGATGTGCTCAATGGCGGCCGGTTTAAGATCGAGAAGCTCAACGGTGGCCTGCATCGCTTCATCTACCGATGAAAAAAAGATCAGACCCAGGCCTTTGTCACTCGGCAGGGGTGAAATCTTGAGTTCGGCGGAGAAAATCGCGGCGAGCGTTCCTTCGCTACCCGCGAAAATGTTCGTCAGGTCGTTGGGTGCAGTCAGGAACCTTTCGATGCCGTAACCGGGCCAGCGCTTTATCAATCCCGGTGGCCAGCGATCAGCCATCTCTGCGCTACGGGTACGAATGAGGCTCTCGATGGCAGCTCGCTCACCGCGCAACGATTCGTGCGCTCGGCCGATCTTTTCAATGCGACCATCGGCCATTACGACTTCCAGGGAGACTACGTGAGCGGCGGTTGTCCCGTAAATTGGGCAACGCGCACCGGACGAATTGTTCGCGATCATTCCACCAAGTGTCGCTCGTGAACTCGTTGCTACGTCCGGACCGAAACAAAATCCATGCGGCTTTAGAAAATCATTGAGCTGATCGAGCACAACGCCTGCCCCGACACGCATGCTGCGTTTTTCGAGGTCGAGGTCGGTGATCTGCCGGTTGTACCGCGAGAATTCGACAATCAAACCTTCGCCAATCGCATTCCCAACCAGACTAGTGCCGGCTCCACGCGGAGTGATCGGAAGGTCCGAATCAGCAGCTGTGCGAATGACTGCGCTCGCTTCCAGTGCACTTTTCGGAAACGCCACGCCGGCCGGCTCGATCTGGTAAATGGAAGCGTCCGTTGCGTAGAGCTGCCGCGTCAGGTTATCAAAGCGAACGTCACAGCCGGTTTGCTTGATTTTCCTTTCCTGCTCGGAAGTCATTTGTCAAAGACAAATGTTAGTCCGCAGCTTGCCGCGAGCGAGTGGCAATTCGACGCGCAGGGCAGTAGCGTCCTACAGCAGATCCAGCTGTGCGTTTTCCCGTGTCGTTTCAGCGAAGCGGACGCCAGCGCCGATGAGACGCACTGCCTTTCCTGTACGACCAAACGCTTCATCGAGAAGAGCTCGGAAGTCTGGTAACGTCGGCCCTAGGCCCACGCGCTCGGCAGTAGTCCGCGTGAAATCGCTGAACTTTAGCTTCACGAATATCTTTGTGATCTCGCGGGTTGATTCCTTTTGCGCCAGATCAGCCATCAACTCCTGAAAGAGTTCCTCGAGCTTTTCTTCGCATTGCTCGAGCGTGGTCAAATCGACAGCAAACGTTTCCTCAGTGCTTAGTGATTTACGTGGGCGATCCGGTTCGACCGGCCGGTCGTCGATGCCGCGGCAAAGATCGTAGAGATCCAGGCCGAATTTCCCGAAAAGATTGACGAGCTCGGGGCGCGAGAAGCGCTGTAAATCGCGGCATGTTTTTACAGCGAGTTCTTCCAGTTTTCGCTCGGTCTTCTCGCCGATTCCCCAGATCTTGCGAACCGGCAAGTCCTCCATGAAACCCGGCACATCTTCCGGTTTCACTTCGAATTGGCCGTTTGGTTTATTCATTTCGCTGGCGATTTTCGCGATCAATTTATTGGGACCGATTCCGGCTGACGAAGTGAGCTTCGTTTCCCGAAAGATTGTTCCGCGGATCACCTGTGCGAGCGCTCCTGGGGCTCCGGGATGGCCGCTAACATCGAGATACGCTTCATCGAGCGACAAGGGTTCGATCAGGGACGTGAACCGATGCAGAATTCCGCGAATGGTTGCAGCTTCACGCCGATAAACATCGAACCGCGTCGGCAGCACGATTAAATCCGGACAACGTTGGAGTGCCATGAACGTCGGCATCGCCGAACGCACTCCAAATTTGCGGGCTTCATAATTGCACGTTGTCAACACTCCGCGCCGATCGCGGGCGCCGCCAACAGCGACAGGTTTGCCACGTAATGAAGGCCGGTCTCGAACCTCGATCGCGGCATAGAAGCAGTCCATGTCGAGGTGAATAATGGAGCGCGGTTTGGATTCGGTTTGCACGCGGAAAACCTCGCATAACGGAGCCAAAAGACATCCGAACCGGGATTTGCGGCAGGCAACTGCAACCTGAAATAATTGAATCCAAACCGGGTATGACGCCCTTCTTATCCCCAGAGAGTTTCCATCCGAAATTGCTTTTATCTATGAAACGAAAACAGCTGTTTGCTTCGCTCATTCTTTTGATCCTCGCTGGCGCGGCTTCAAGCCCGGCCGAAACGGAGCCCGTGCAGGTGCTCATCCTGGGCACCTATCACTTTGATAACCCAAGGCGTGATTTACACAATATGAAGACAGACGACGTGCGGACGCCGGCAAAACAGGCTGATCTGGCCGACGTCGCCGCGCGCTTGTCGCGATTCAACCCAAACAAGATTACAGTCGAAGCGGTTTCGGATCGCGGAGATCTAACAACGAAAAAATTTGATTCATTCACGCCTGAAACACTGACGAAAGACGCAGACGAACGTGTGCAAATTGCGTTTCGGCTCGCGCATAAACTTGGACATGAGTCGGTTTACGGAATCGACGAGCAAAGCGACAAGATCGATTATTTCCCGTACGACAAAGTGCAGGACTATGCGAAGGCGCATGGCAAAATGGCAACGCTCGATGCTCTGAACGCGGAAGTGGCCATGATGATTAACAAAATGGAGGCCGATCAAAAAACGAAGTCGGTTCGGGAAATGCTTGTGTGGCAAAATCAACCTGATCGGATTGAGGCCGAGCATAAGAATTTTTACTATGCCATGTTGCCGTTGGGCGACAGCAACACGCAGCCCGGCGCGGATCTCAATGGGTATTGGTACCTGCGAAACGCGAAGATTTTTGCGAAGCTCACCCAGATCGCGAAGCCCGGCGATCGGATTCTAGTCACGTTCGGTACTGGCCATTGCTACTGGCTGCGCCACTTCGTTCGCAACACGCCGGGTTTCGCTTTGGTCGAGGCAAACGACTACTTGCGATAATCTTGCTTGTTTCCAAGCGCGGAAGAGGCAGCCGCTTACACTCGGTGTTGCCAATGGAAGCGGGATTGCATTCTTCCGTGATTTGGGTCATGACAACCGAAAAGCATGACGGCACCCGCAACGCGCGTTTTCATGGTAAGGCACGGCGCCACCGTTCTGAGCGCCGAGGATCGGTTCGCGGGAGTGACTGATGTAGAGTTGTCCGAAGAAGGGCGCGAACAAGCCCGACGCCTTGCGGAGAGATTAAGTGGCGAAAAAATTAGCGCCGTTTACGCCTCACCGCTCGGCCGGACAGTCGAGACCGCGCGAATTCTCGCTGCGCCACACAATCTCCCGGTGCAAACATGTGGTGGTTTCCGGGAAATCTCGCACGGTCACTGGGAAGAGATGAAGCGGCACGAAGTGGAAGAAGAATTTCCGGAGGAAATGGCCGACTGGGAAAAGGATCCGTACACATTTGCCCCAGCAGGTGGAGAGAGCGGGCTGGCCGTGACGGCGCGCGCTTTGCCGGCATTGATCCATTTGGTACGCAAGCATCCCGGCGAAAACATTCTGATTGTCTCCCACAAGGCGACAATCCGGCTTCTACTGAGCTCGTTGCTCGGATTCGATCCGCGGCGATACCGCGATAATCTCGACCAAAAACCGGCCGCGCTGAATATTGTCGATTTTCGAGATCCGAAACGCGCGCGATTGACCCTTTTCAACGACACTTCGCATTACGACAAGGCCTCAATTCCGGAAATTCCGAAATCCGGCTTGTCGAAATGGTGGAACACCGGTACGTAATTTTGGTAGGGTGCGACCGCCGCGCGCGCCGTTTTTGGTCGGTGGAAATGTTTTTCGGCTTTGCAAACCGCTTTTCCCTCTAGATATTAAAAATGATAACTTTTTCCTGAAATGGATTCTTCTGCTTCTGTCGAAACGCATCACGATCCACATTCACACGCGGGCGAACACGAGCATCACGAGCTCGGGTTTTGGCGAAAATATATTTTCTCCACGGACCACAAGGTGATCGGAATTCAGTACGGTCTCTGTGGTCTCGCGTTCCTATTCTTGGGCTTTTGTCTGATGATGATGATGCGCTGGCAATTGGCTTATCCCGGCCAGGCTTTGCCGGTGATCGGTAAATTTCTCCCGTACATCTTCGGGCCGGGCTCAATGCCAGACGGCAAAATGACGCCCGATTTTTACAACTCGTTAGGCGCAATGCACGGCACGATCATGATTTTTGCCGGTGTGGTGCCGTTGGCATTCGCAGCGTTCGGAAATTTCGTGGTGCCGCTGCAAATCGGCGCGCCGGACATGACCTTCCCGAAGGTGAACGCCGCAAGTTTCTGGGCGTTTGCGGTTGGCGGCTTGATCATGCTCATCAGTTTCTTCGTGCCCGGTGGCGCGGCCAAGAGCGGCTGGACTTCCTACACGCCGCTCGCAGCAATTGCCGATAGCGGACCCGGACATAATCCGGTGTTCAATGGCCAGACTCTCTGGCTGTTTGGATTTATTTTTCTAATCACGTCGTCGTTGCTTGGCGCCGTCAATTTCATCACCACCATCATTCAATTGCGGGCCAAAGGGCTGACCTGGATGCGACTTCCGTTTTTCGTTTGGGCGCAATTTGTCACCGCGTTTCTTTTGCTGCTGGCATTCCCGCCGCTCGAAGCTGCGATCATCATGCAATTAATGGATCGGCTCGCACATACCAGCTTTTTCCTGCCCAGCGGTCTGGTTGTGAATGGCGTGCCCTTGTCGATCAGCGGCGGTGGCAGCCCGCTCTTATGGCAACACTTGTTCTGGTTCCTCGGACACCCCGAGGTTTACGTGTTGATCTTACCCGCATTTGGCATTGTTGCGGAAATTCTCGCGAACAATTCACGTAAGCCGCTCTGGGGATATAAATCACTGGTCTTTTCCGTGTTGGTGATCGGATTTTTGTCGTTCATTGTCTGGGCGCATCACATGTGGCTCACCGGTATGGGCACGGCGGTCAGCGCATTTTTCCAAACGACCACGTTGCTGATCTCCATTCCGTCGGTGATCATCTTAAGCGCGTTTTTTATTTCACTTTGGGGCGGCTCCATTCGGTTCAATGTTCCAATGCTTTTTACCATTGCGTTTTTACCAATGTTCGGCATTGGCGGTCTTACTGGTATCCCGCTGGCGTTTAATTCGGCCGATCTTTATTTACACGATACCTATTACGTCATCGCACATTTCCATTACATCGTTGCACCAGGGACTATTTTCGGCCTTTTCGCAGGCGTCTATTACTGGTTTCCGAAAGCTACTGGCCGAAGGATGAGCGAGTTCTGGGGCAAAGTGCATTTCTGGCCCACGCTCATTTGTATGAACGTGATTTTTCTGCCGATGTTTTTGCAGGGAATGGCCGGAATGCATCGACGCTGGTACGACGGGGGACAGGGATGGGGCGTCGCGAACGAGCATACGGTTTGGGGATTGACCGGGTTTCAATGGAACCAGCCTATCTCATGGGCGGCTTGGACAATGGGGCTCGCCCAAATCCCCTTCATCATTAATTTCTTCTGGAGCATCAAGCACGGCGAAAAAGTGAACGACAATCCGTGGGAGGCGACCACGCTGGAGTGGACTGCGCCTTCACCACCGCCGCACGGCAACTTCGTTCACACGCCTGTCGCCTATCGCGGTCCCTATGAATACAGCCTCCCCGGCCGCGAACGCGATTTCACGATGCAAAACGAACCGGTGGAACCGGCTGAACGTACTCGACGAAAGCCGCCAGCCGAACCAGTGCTGGCTTGAGTCCGACGCAATGGAAATTCCGTACACAGTCTCCACTCGTCCCGACACTGGTCTTTGGAACGCCAAAATTGGCATCTGGCTCTTTCTCGCTTCGGAAGTGATGCTTTTTGGCGGGCTTTTCTCCGCCTACATTTTTTTGCGGCTTGATGCGGCGCCTGGGACGTGGCCGCATGGGCTGCTTAACGTCCCGGTCGGGACCATGAACACGGCGATCCTCATCATATCGTCGGTGACGGTTGTGCTGGCGTGGGCGGCACTAAAGATGAGACGCTATCGCGCGTATTGGTGGTACATGCTGGCCACGATCACGTGCGGGGTAATTTTCTTGACCGTTAAACTAGCCTATGAGTGGCCACAAAAGTTCGAGCACTTTGGCGTTTTCATTAAGCCCGATGCGCTCGCGAAGTACGAAAGATATTTGGGTAACGAACGGCGGCTCGAAAAGGGCCTGGAACCGCGAATTGAGATCACCGGGCACCTGCACAGCCAAACTGCAACCGAATACGAGGTCGCACTCGACCCCGTAAATGCTTTTCCAGACGATCCGAGGATGGATCGACCGCGCTTCTTCCCGCTGCCCGTTACCGACAAAATCGCAACGATCGAAAAGGCAGACGTCCAGCGTGCATCGATGTTTCTGCCGACTCACAGCGCGTATTTCGCCAGTTATTTCACGATTACCGGTCTACACGGCCTGCACGTGCTGGGCGGAGTGCTCGTATTTATTTACATGTGGCTGCCGGTCAGCAAAAAGCTTTATCAGCGCAACCCTGAACATCTCGCGAATCGCGTCGAGGTGAGCGGCTTGTTCTGGCACTTTGTCGATCTGATCTGGATTTTTGTGTTCCCTCTCTTTTATCTCCTCTAAGCTATGAACAATCCGCCTGATATTTCGCAGGACTCGAAGGAATACGAGGAATACGCGCACGGCGTGCAAAAGCACGTCAGAGGTTACCTGATGGTAGGCGCGCTTCTGCTCACGTTTACCGTGATCACCGTTGCGTTGTCGTACGTCCATTTCGGGACCGACAAGGCCAACATCGCAATTGCCATGCTGGTGGCCACGTTAAAGGCGGGAGCGGTGGCTGCGGTTTTCATGCACCTGGCGGCGGAAAAGCGCCTCATTTACCGCATTCTGATTTTTACCGGCTTTTTTGTCCTCGGCCTCTTCTGGCTTATATTATTCGCGTGGTACGACTACCCAACCTTTCACTGAATGTCCCTTAAAGCCTTCCATATTGTTTTCATTGTTTTCTCCACCTTACTTGCGGTGGGAGTCGGCCTCTGGTGCGTCTGGGTCAATCTGGTGGAAGGGGCGCCCATTTATCTTGCAGGGGCGATCGGTTCTTTTGTGACCGCCTTGGCCTTGATCATTTATGGGGTCTGGTTCTATCGGAAAATGAAACGGCTGCGGATCATCACGTGAAGGCAAAGATTCTGTCAGTTTTGCTTTTGTTTATCCTCTCACCTGTCGGGCAGGCGCTGGCGTGTCCCTTTTGCTACGGCGCGAAGGATGGCAAATCGACCGAGCATATGGCGGTTGCGATTTGGTTTCTTTTTGGCGCTGTGTTGTCGGTCCTAGGCGGGATCGGCGCGTTCAGTTTCCGTCTTTGGCGCCACGGACGCATGCCGGCCGAGCCGCACCAGGAGATCACCGAGGAAGATCTGAGCAAGTATGAGTAGCCTTGCGCTGATCAATGAATTCCTGGGACAGCCACCAAACGCTTCCTCGCATGGATATCAAATCGATCATATCCTCGAGTTTTGTCACTGGTTTATGGGTGCGCTTTTTGTGGGATGGTCGGCATTTTTTATTTACGTGCTGATCCGATTTCGGAAACGCCGGCAACCAGGAGCGGATTTTCTAGGCGTGAGGAGCGGCATCTCGACCCATCTGGAATTTTCCGTCGTCTTAATCGAGGCCGTGCTCCTACTCGGCTTTGCGATTCCACTGTGGGCAAGGCGTGTGAATCAGTTTCCGCCGGGTAGAGAAGCGCTGCTCGTCCACGTTGTCGCCCAGCAGTTCAGCTTCAATTATCACCTGCCCGGACCGGATGGACAATTTGGCCGGCGCGATATCAGTTTTGAGAGCAACTCAAATCCGCTCGGCCTCGATCCGAATGATCCTGCCGGCAAGGACGATATCGTGACGACTGGAGAACTTCATGTTCCGGTGAATCGGCCAGTCGTAGCTGAACTTTCGTCGAAGGATGTGATCCACGATTACTTTTTGCCGAGCATGCGTATTGCCGGCGATGCGATTCCTGGTTCACTTATTCCGATCTGGTTCACGCCAATTAAGACCGGGACTAACGAAGTGATTTGCGGCCAGCTTTGCGGCTTGGGTCATTATGGGATGAAAGGCACGCTTGTCGTTGATACACAGCAGGACTACGAAGCGTGGTTGAAAGAACGCGCCGAGTTGGCTGGTGGCGCGCAAAGCGCCCCGTCGCCTTCCCCTGGCGCAGCGCAGCCACAAAACAAACCCGCCGCTTCTCCGACTCCTGGCGGGTAAAGATTTTCCCGCCAGCAAGCCCACCTACATTTGTCCGATACGCCTCATTTGTCGTATTCTTTCCCCGTGGGGAAATCGACTAAATGGCTGAATCGTTTCACATGGTTCGTCTGCGTGGCCGCCCTGCTGCTCATTTGCAGTGGTGGGATGGTCACGAGCAAGAACGTCGGTCTCGCAGTGCCGGATTGGCCGACCACGTTCGGCTATAACATGTTTCTGTTTCCTGTCGCAAAATGGGTCGGCGGAATTTTATTTGAGCATACCCATCGGCTCATTGCTTCAGCCGTTGGGTTCCTAACGATCGTTCTGGCGATCTGGCTCTGGCGCAGCGAAAGCCGGCGATGGGTTCGCAATCTCGGGCTGATCGCGCTCGGCGGTGTAATCTTGCAGGGAATTCTCGGCGGGCTTCGTGTCACCATGCTCAAGGATGAGATTGGCATTTTTCACGCGTGCGTCGCGCAAGCCTTTCTCGCGCTGCTGGTGGTGATCGCGCTTGTAACAACAAATTTTTGGCGATCTCTCGAGCAAACTGATATCAATCCCGAAAAATTCGCGCCGATTCGAAGACTCGCGGTCGCCATCACGCTCGCGATTTATGTGCAACTTGCCCTGGGGGCGACAATGCGCCATCAGCATCGCGACCTGTCGATTCTCGATTTTCCCACGGCGAACGGCGCGTGGATTCCGGATACTAGCGCCACAGCATTAGCAAAGATCAACACGTGGCGTGACTCGCGTGGTTTATCGGACGTGGATGCTTTTCAAATTTGGCTGCAGATGACACATCGTTTTGTCGCGCTGCTGATTGCAATCGGTGTAATTGCATTTTGTTCGCGAGTTTGGAGAGACGCCCGTCGTGTCCCTCCGCTCAAGAAATTGTCGATGTGGTGGGTCGCATTTCTTTTCGTTCAACTGACGCTGGGCGCATGGACAATTTGGAGCAATAAAGCGGCGGACATCGCGACTGCGCATGTCGCAGTTGGGGCGGTCATGCTATCTTTTGGCGTGAGCATCTCGGCCATTTGCTGGCGAATTTCGCCAAAACAATTTGGTAGCGCGCGACAATGCCAGTCCGGCTCGGACCCGGGCGCGCCGCACAGCGAACCTGTCGCCGCATGAAAACCGCCGCGCTCGAAGTCGAAACTGCAAAACATGCGTTCGTGCCAAGGAGGTTCATTGCGGATCTCTTCGAGTTAGTCAAAGCGCGGTTGACTTCACTTGTTTTACTGACCACGGCAGTTGGTTTTTACCTCGGATCGGAACGGCCGGTCGATTATGCCGCATTGTTTCACGTCGTGTTCGGAACTGCGGCTGCAGCTGCCGGCGCCGCTGCACTCAATCAGTGGTGGGAGCGTAAAGCGGACGCGCTCATGCACCGGACGAGAATGCGCCCTGTGCCGGCGGGCCGAATGCGACCAGGCGAAGCGCTTGCAATTGGCCTTGTCTTTTCAATCTTCGGAGTTGGTTATCTTTGGCTGGCTTGCAACCCGCTGAGCGCGGTCCTCGCTGCAATCACGATCGCAATTTATATCTTCGGGTATACGCCGCTCAAACGCGCCAGCACGGCCAACACGATTGTTGGTGCGATCCCGGGGGCGCTTCCGCCAGTGATCGGCTGGGTAGCAGCCGGTAGAGCGATCGACGCAGGCGCGTGGAGCCTTTTCGTAATTCTTTTGCTATGGCAATTGCCGCATTTTTTCGCCATTGCATGGATGTACCGCGAAGATTACTCGCGAGCGGGTTTTCGCATGATCTCAAGCGATGACCTCAGCGGCGAACGTAGCGCCAGCCAAAGTGTGTTGTTCTGCATTTTGCTCCTGATCCTGGGAGGTCTGCCCGCATTTGTTGGAATCGTCACATATGCGTATCTCGCAATCGAATTGGTGCTTGGTGGTTTGTTCATTGCCGTTGCCATGCGGTTTTTGAGAGTCCGGACCAGAGACGCTGCACGTTTGTTGTTTATTATGTCGATTGTTTATCTGCCGCTGCTGCTGGCGGCACTCGTCCTGACGAAATCATGAACACAACGTCCGCTACAATGAACCAGGCACCGGCGCGCAGTGGCCTTGCCTGGAAGCTGATCCTCATTCTGATCCCAATTGTTACCTTGCTGCTGTTACTTTGGCTGCGTCACATCGAAGTGGCAGCCCTTAGGCAACGAACTGTGTCTTCTTACGGAACCGTCCCGGCTTTTCAGCTGGTGAATCAAAACGGACAGCCCTTTGGCTCCGCGCAATTGGCCGGCAAGATCTGGATCGCCGATTTCGTTTACACTACCTGCCCAGGGCCTTGTCCAATGATCAGTAGCCGGATGAGCGAACTGCAGAAGCCATTGGAAAAGACCGACGTGCATCTGGTTTCATTTAGCGTCGATCCCGAGAAAGATACGCCTCAAG
>Ga0126380_10000881_pt1 | contig 10750 bp, 12 predicted proteins | sample PanSoiMetPlot_26_FD_92544 | JGI IMG/M metagenome (GOLD analysis project Ga0126380, IMG submission 92544) | Tropical forest soil microbial communities from Panama - MetaG Plot_26 | ecosystem: Environmental > Terrestrial > Soil > Tropical forest > Bulk soil | place: Panama | collected 2016-02-17
AGCCCGACCGCTGACCTGTCCATGGCGAAAGTCGCGTTCACCAGTCGCTCACAGGCAGCACGCCAGGAGAACGATCTGGCCAACCGCCGCCCGCCCATGCCGTCCTCGACCACTACGCGTGGCGGCTCCATTGCCGGGGTCTATTCCAGATGCCAATCGCAGCGTGATTTACGAATTCGCCATGGACAGCAGCGCATGAGCGCTGAAGCCACCCTTGCGCAAGCGAAGACGCAGCAGGACCAAGCGCAGGTGAATCTCGAGCGCACGCGCATTCTATCCCCCGTCAATGGCTACGTGACGAACCTGCAGGCGCAGCTCGGGGATTATTTGAATGTCGGGGCAAATACCATCTCGCTTGTCGACGCCGACTCATTCTGGGTCGATGGATATTTCGAGGAGACGAACCTCGCTCCGATCCGCGTGGGCGATCGGGCCCAAATCAAGCTGATGGGCCATAGTCAGATCCTGCGTGGCCGCGTCGACAGCATCGCCCGCGCGATCAACGTCGCGAACGCGCAGCCCAACAATCAAGGGGTGGCGACCGTCAACCCGATCTTCACCTGGGTGCGCCTGGCGCAGCGCAAATCCTGCTACTCCGACCGACACTTAAGCAGAGTATCACCAGTCTCGCGCCACATGTTGATAACGACGGTCGCTCTCGGAGGCGCCCTCGCGGTCGAGGTCGCGTGCTGTCGTATTCGACCTTCGCCCGATCGCCTGCGGCGGCTGGCTCTAAGCCGCGGATGAATAGCTTGGTCATGACGCCTTTTGGCACCCAGTTAGCATCGAGCTCGTGTCGACGTGCGAGCTCGGCCGCCACCGCAGCCCGCCACTTCCGGATAGGTGCGGGGCTTGTCCGTGCGGTGGCTCCGGTCGATCGCGTGACAGCATCATGAGCCGGGCGAACGGCGCGTTTGGCCGGCACGACCGGCACGACAGTTGCGGGATCAGGCCGCTGATCCCCGCGTAGGGATGGCGGTCGACCTTGGCCAGATCGATGTCGTTCACCATGCCGCAGGCCGGGCACTGGACGGTGAGCCATCGATACCCGGCGACTTCGCGGCGCCAAGCGTCGGTGACCACAGCACGCGGCGGCCGGTGGCGAGCCTCGCGTTCCAGATTCCGACAATCTTGGCCGCCTCGACAACCTGGGCCTGACGCGCCTCGTCCTCGCGTCGGCGCTGTTCCTCGCGCGCTCTCGCTTCCTCGCGTTCTAGTCGGCGGCGGTTCGTCCCCATGGGTACAGGCTAGGCCCCCGTAGCGCAGTGGAGCAAACAGAACCGTCAGTTGCGCCCACTTCACTCTTTACGGTTGGCAGGTTGCGGAATACCATCGCTCACAACTCTCCACGGGACCGCAACGAAATAACGAGGGCGTACGATCGTACCCCGAGGGAGGATCAACCATGGAAGGCGGGCTTTGCTGCACTCACGAATTTGATGTCGACGCGATCATCGCAGTTGCGACTGCATTCGAAGAAGCGAGCGACGTGCTTGCTTTCGCCGCTCGGAGATATCCGATGCTGGTCGTGTTAGCGGAAAAAATTGTCGAACTCGCGCGATCCGGAGAACGCGATCCCTTGCGCCTGCGGGAGCTTGCATTGCGATCGATGCAGCAATAGCCGGCTTTCGGTCGAAGGCCGCCTTGGGGCCTGGCCGGGCGGCCACTCGGTTCGGTGCCGGGACTCCATCCGTAGGCATGAGCCAACCCCTTCATTCAACTCGCGATGAGTGTTGGCGAGCGCCTGGTTAGAGCAGCGGAATCGTAGGAGGAACGTGCTTCCACTCGCGAAACGTGGTCATTGTAACGCATTCGCGAATTTGGAGGATTACCATGTCCAAGTCGACTCGAAACTCTGGCAACCCTTGGTCGCCAGAGGATCTCAAGCAGTTGAAGCAACTTGCAGCGGCGAACACCCCAACGCGGGTCATCGGTCTTAAGCTGGGGCGGACTCCCGATGCCGTTCAAGCCAAGGCGGCTGAGCAAGGTATATCGCTGAAGCCACCTAACCAGTCTCCGTACAATCGCCGAAAGGCCCGTTGAGGGCGCACAGCGCTGACGTTTGGCAACGGTGCGATAGGGCAGGAGCATGACCACGTATGTGGCGTTCGACGGCGACAAGGACATGTGGGCCTACCAATATATGCGGGGTTGGAGCCGGAACAATCGGATCGACTTCGACCTGTTGGACGCCCATGACTTGGACAACATGACTTCGCGCGCAAAAGACGAAAATTACGTCAAGGGAAAGCTTCGAGAACGGATGGAGAAGTCGAAAGCTTTCGTGCTGCTGGTCGGCGAGTCGACGAAATATCTGCACAAATACGTGGGGTGGGAAATCGAACTGGCGCTTGACCTGGGCCTGCCCATGATCGTGGTGAACCTCAACAAGAATGCTGGAATGGATCGTGATCGCTGCCCGGCCAAACTCCGCGACGAATGTGCCGTGCACATCCCGTTTAAGCTGGCAGCTATCTCCCATGCTCTTGACAACTGGCCATCCCGGTTCCGCGGACTTACTGCCGCGGATAAGGCGCACGGTGCGCGCTCTTATCCGAACCAGTTGACGTCGAAATGGCTGGCCGAGAGAGAATAACCGCGCGGGAAGACTGGGTCCACAAGAACGGGAGGAAACCATGCCCGGCGCTGAGATCGCTGCTGGAATCACAAGCCTTCGCGCCACGCTCCACATCGCGAAGATGATGATAAGTTTGCGCGACGCTGAGGCCTTTCGGGCCAAATCGATCGAGTTGCAGGAGACGATTCTACGGGCGCTCGATAGCGGAATCGAGGCTCGCGAAGCCTATGCCAAGCAGTTGAATGTTGTCGGCGAGCTTGAAGAAGAGGTCGCTCGCCTGAAAGCATGGGACGCTGAGAAGCGGCGCTATGAACTGAAGGCAGTAGGGGCCGGAGCCGTGGCTTATGTCCTGAAGCCAGGGGACCGCGGAACCGAACCACCTCATTGGCTGTGCGCAACCTGCTTTCAGCAAGGCAAGAAATCGTTTCTTCAGAACGAAATGAAGATGGTGCTTCGACGACTGATTTTTACCTGTACCGTCTGCAATTCGACTTGGCGGCCACCCAAGACGTGACGAAGTGGCCAGATTAGACCGGAGTCGCACCTCGACAACTACCCTCGCGGCTGGGACGGCTGTCGGAGCGAGGAGCTTGCAGGTGATCCGGCAGAAATCCGAAGACGGGAGAGTGCTCCGAAAATCCAGAACCGTCACTGGCTTGCCGATGTTCGGCTCGTTGTGCACAAGGGCCAAGGACCTTACGGGCCGTAGCCACTTAGCTGTCACCTACGAAGGCCGCCACGCCTTCAACGCGGCGACGATTTTCTCGCCTTCAGGCGCCAACTGTGCCAGCCGATTCGCGCTTGTCTGGGCGTTTGTCAACGCGTCCTGTGCCTGCTTTTTGACCTGTTCGGCACGCGGACCGTCTCCAGCGGCTGAGATCTGATCGGCATTTGCCATGTGCCGGTAGAATTCTGCGAGGTTATTGCTGATTTCGGCTCGTCTGATGACGACAGTGTTGATGAAGGTGCGAAGGGGGCCCCTGAGGTCCGGATCGAGATGGATGATGTGCTCTCGATTTCGCCCAAATATTGCGAGCTCACCCTCCATGACCGCGAGAAAATCGCTGTAGATGACGCTGGTCCGGTCGCGGATTTCTTGAAAGCTTCGGATCGTTTGCAAGATGTTCTCGACAGTATCGAGCGAGAACTGACGGATAAGCTCTTTGCGCTGCCGCCGTTGTGATGACTCCTGCAAGTGAACAATCAGGTAGCTTCCCGCCCCAGTCAGGACGGCGCCAATTACTATACCCCAGAAAAACTCGCTCCTGAAAAGCCCCGTGAGTGTTTCGAACATGGCCCCTCCTGTGCACGGGCATTGTTTCGTTGGATTACTCATAGAATTTGTGGAAGCAGATTCATCTTTCGCGTGTACTTCTAACGCAACACACGTTAACGCCCGGCGTGCCGACTGCTGACGTGTACCTCCCTGAGCACTTCCTACATACGTATCATGTGTGGACGCGTCATCCAGGCCAAGGGGGCCGTGAACTAACGCGATCGTCGAAGGGCTCAACGTCCGCGACTTCGCGCCTCGATAACTTCCCCCGCCGCTGCAACGGCTACCCGAGCCGGGACTGGTGATCCGGCAGAACCCGAAGACGGGTGAGTGTTCGCTCGACCTGTTGAATTGGGGGCTGATCCCGTACTGGTGCAACGACCTGAAAGGCGACCGCAAGACCGCAAGGAGATCAACACCAAGAGCGAGACCGTCGGTGGCTGCCGATCATGTCTCCGTCCACTATAATGCGGATTTCGGCTCTCTAGATGGTGGACCCCGTGTGGTCAAAAAAATTGGAACGGGGACCCGTGGTTCTGTAGTTCAAAGGGCGTCGTAAGGTTATCGAAGCTGCGGATGTGGGACAACGGGTAGCAAAGCGTCTTCCGCGATGTCCCGATCGCAGCGGGGAATCAGAGTTCGGGATTGAACCTGGGGCGTGCGGTCACGCCGCCTCTTGATGATAATAGTGTAGCAGCCCACCCAGCCGCTCGCGGCATTGCACGGGCCCCTCGCGGCGGGCCTCTGTATGGCGAGGAAACAGCAGGATGTTGCCCTTACCTTGGTGATTGCGCTCCGCATGGAAATGCTCGACATATTCGCTCAGCGCTCGCCGCAGCGAGCGCTCTCCAAAGAGGATCACCTTGGACAAGCATTCGTCCTTCACCGATCTGACCCAGCGCTCCGCATAGGCATTCAGGTTCGGGCTGCGCGCCGGCAGCGCCATCGGTTCAACCTGACCTGACGCGATGATGGCTCGGAACGACTGGGTGTATTTCGTGTCGCGATCGTGCAGAAGATAGCGACAGTCCCGCAAGATGCCGGATCCCTCCATGGTCACGTTCCGGGCGATTTGCTTCATCCATGGCTCGTCCGGGTGAAGGGTGATGCCGGCGATGTCCACCCGGCGGCTCTCGAGATGGATGGAAAACAGCACGTAGTAGGTCACCAGTCCGCGCAGCGTGAGAACCTCCGCCGTGAAGAAGTCCATCCCCGCCAGTAGCGCCAGGTGGGTCCGAATGAATGTCGCCCAACGTTGTCGTATGCTTACGCTCGGGTGCGGGCAGTAGACCGTGACGCTGGAGCACATTGCCAACGGTTTGATCGGAAATCTCAAACCCGAGATTGGCCAAGGCGCCCACAATCCGATCATAGCCCCAGTCCCGGTTCTCAGAGGCCATGCGAACAATCAGCTGCTCAAGCTCTCGCTTGACGCGCGGTCGGCCCGGACCTCGACGGGCCTCCGATCCATCGAATTTGCGGGCGACAAGCTTGCGGTACCAGGCCAGGATAGTGTCCGGCTTCGCCACCGTTGCGACCTCGGCAAGAACCTTGCGGCCCAGGCGATGACCGATCTCGCCGAGCGTGGCTCGCTCGACGTCCGAGAGCTTCAGCCGCCCGTCCAACTGGGCCTTCAGGATGCGGTTTTCGGCGGCCAGATATTCGTTCCGCGCCAGCAGCTCTTGGTCCACCGTCCCGGTGACGTAGGCCAGGATGCGCGCCCAATCCATAACGGCCCCCTCACCCCGATCGTCCGCGACATCATTGATCGCCCCAAAAAATGTACCCGCCGGCCTCCGGCAACGCTATGTCTGCCGTCGATAAGTGACCGTCTTCTCAGCTGTTTCAGTTTTTTGACCTTACGCCATCGCGCGGACATGCCGGATGAACACTTCGCCGTAAACGCGATCGCGATCGCGAACAATGTATCGTTGTGCCTGTCGCAAATCAAATCCGCCTGTAGTGATGATGCCAGACGATCTTCGTTCGTGAGCTCAGCCCGACCGCGGGCCTTTCGCTGCAACACGATCAGCTGATGTCGGAGCGCAGTGTTCTCCGCTTCAAGTCGGCGGCCCACTTGAACGGAGAGGCTAACAGCCTGAGCAAGAAGAATAGCAGCGCAAACATTGTCCTGTGACGTTACGCGATTCCGTCAGCAGATCAATACGGATGGAGTTTTTGGTACACACACACCCATCATCGTGGCTCCCGAGACGTCAACACGACGTCAAGCTGCTAGTTCTTTTACCTCGTTTGCGCTACAAATTTCGAAATTTACCTCGCAAATCTACGAGGCAAAAGCGGTCTCGAGCAGATGCCCGACCAATCAGCCACTTAGGAATTCGGCGGTGCTAACAGAATTACCTCGGTTGACGCTTCGCTGATACTACGACGCGTCGACTTTGATCGTCGTCGTGTATACACCGCCTTCAGGATCTGCGACGAAAAGGGCGACGTGTCCCGGCGACGTGACGACTGCCGAGACGGGCGCACCCGGTGTGGTCCGCCCTTCGGACACATCCCTCCACGGCCGCCAGCCGCTGCTCGTGTTGCCCGACGTCGTGTAAACGCCGCCGGCGGGATCTGCGAGAAACACGGCGACGCTATTGGGACCGGTCGCGACGGCCGTCACTCGCGCTCCGGGTTTCGTTCTGCGTTCAGAAACACTTGCCCACGGGTGCCAGCCGGTCGCGGCATTGCCCGACGTCGCGTAAACACCGCCCGCGGGATCGGCGAGGAACACCGTGACCCGATTCGGACCCGTGACGACGGCCGTGATCGCTCCGCCCGGTGTCGTCCGCCCTTCCGAGACGCTCGTCCACGGCCCCCAGCCGCTCGTCGTGTTCCCGGAGGTCGTAAAGACGCCACCACCGCCATCAGCGAGGAACAGCGTGATTCGATCCAGCCCGGTAACGACGGCGGCGATCGGCGCGCCGGGTGTCGTGCTGCCTTCCGAAACGCTCGCCCATGACCCCCAGCCGTCCACGGCGTTGCCCGACGTCGCGTAGACACCGCCGGCAGGATCGGCCAGCACCACCGTCACACGGTTCGGCGTGGCCATCACTGCGGCGATGGGCGCGCCCGGTGTAGTACTGCCTTCGGAAACACTTCTCCATGGCCCCCATCCACCGGCGGGATTGCCCGACGTCGCGTAGACACCGCCGGCAGGATCGGCGAGCGCGACCGTCACGCGATCCCCCGCCGCGACCGCAGCAATCGGCGCCCCGGGTCTCGTGCTGCCTTCCGAGACACTCGTCCACGGCCCCCAGCCGTCCCCGTCTTTCCCGGCCGTCGTGAAAACCTCGCCGCCCGGGTCCGCCAGAAACAACGCGATGCGACTTTGTAGAGCGATCGCGGTCACAGGGGCTCCCGCCGTGCTCTTTCCCTCGGAGACCGGTATCCAGACTGGAGGATGAGGCCCGAGGCGATTGAGGACGTTCAGGGTAATCCGGTCGATGACGTTCGGCTCGTCTTTCAGGTCGAGACCCGACGCCCAATTGAGCGTCGCAGCGTTGAAGACGGTCCCTTCGCCTCGATGAAACACGCCCATCGTCCCGACCTCGAGACGACACGTCTTGGTCTGGTCGGGCGAGTTGTAGACGCTCGCCACGGTGTAGTCGGGTGGCGACGTCAACCCGTTAGGACCATTCCTCTGCAATCTGTCGGTCTCCGGGCCGACGACGGAGCGATCCATTTTTGAACTCCCGGAGCTGCTGTAGCCGCCGAATTGTGCGTTCGGCTCGAGCCCGGTTCCGTCGAAGACCCAGTGGCCGGCCTGTTTGACTTCGTACCGGTGATCGGAATCGGAAAAGATTCCTTCGGGACCGTACCAGCTCACGCCGGTCAACGTCGTTTCGGGCCGCTTCACGAGATCGTCGAACCAATGCGCGGTCGTCAGCGCATGATCGCCCGTCCTCGACACCGGATCGAGGCCGGCGACTTTGTAGCAGCTCTGACGCGTGCCGTCGCCGCTCAGACGCACCTGCCACCAGCACGTATTTCCGGTGAAGAACGCGACGTTCCCTCCCGACTGCATGAACGACTCGACGTGCGTGCGCATCTCCGACGTCCAGTACTCGTGGTGTCCGACGAACAGCAACAGGGGGTACGCCTCGCGGCTCGGCGCCTCGAAGTGCAGATCGCGAGACGTGCACACGTCGGCACGGATTCCACGGCGCGCCATCCAGTGGATGAACGGGATTTCCCACGTCTGCGGCACATTGCCGAACCCCCCATGGGATGGCCGCTCGAATGAAAGCTGGAAGCCGAACGGAATGCGATACGCCGACGTGCTCGGAAAGGCGCCGACGAAATCCTCCCCGGACAGGTGACCGTAGGAGTTCCTCCCCCCCCAGTCGTTGTAGGCGCAGTAGCTGGTGTCCGCCAACACTAGAAGGACGCGCGTTCCAGAAGCAAAGGGGGCACGAACGACAAACGGCAGGTCCACCGCAGCCGAAGGAGTGCTGGTGGCCTGAACGCGCGCGACATACAAGCCGCTTGGCCAGTCCGGAACGACGAAGCTCTTCACGGCCGGCCATCCGGCGCCATTCATGTACGCGTTGCGCGAAATCGCGAGGGGCTTCGGATCGGCCGGGAGCCCGCTGATCTCGGTCATCAATTCTTCCGTTCTGCCGCCGCTGAAGAATCCTTGTCTATAGATCCTGATCGAATACGGGCCTGCCTGACTGCTCACATGAAATGCAATCGCTTCACCCGGAAGCACGCTGCCGCTCGCGACCGGTGGGGCGCCGCCGTGAGAACTCCGCGACGTGACGTATCCCTCGATGAGCTCCGCGGGAGGCGAGAGCGGTTCGTGGAAATAGAACTCCCCTAGTCCGGCATTGCGATCGTAGAGCAGCAAATCCGAGAATCCGCCGGTGCCGTAGCGCCAGTCCGGGTCGAACGGTGGGTTCGACGCTACAGGTGGACCATCGTCGAATGCGCGATCCTCCGGGTTCGCCATCCAGAACTTGCCGGCGACGACGACATCCGCCGACCGCCGCAGTCCTGACTGCGTTTCGCGCAGCAGCAGTTCCGCCTCGGTATCTCCGACGTCCTTGAAATGGTGAAAGGTCAAAGTGCCCGTTGCACCGTCGTAGAACGCAAGATCCGTATTCCCAAGGCCTCCGAAATTGCCCGCGACTATGGTCGTCGCACGGGCCGGCAGGTCGGCGTTCGTCGCGGCGCTCGCGAGAACCACACCTGTGTCCGTGACGCAGCGATACATCTCGCCGCAACCTGGCGTGGCGTTGCCGTCGTAAAAGAACAGATCGGTCAGCGACGGAACACTCTCGATGAAACCTGGCGTCCAGTGGAAGTCGCCGGCTACGACATGTGTAAAAGCGCGATTCGAGAAGCCGGGGAACGTCTTGTACGGATAATTCCCTGCGAGTCCCTTGCCGTCGGTTCGCCAGATCTCGGCGTAGTTCTCCGACGCGCTGTAGAAGAACAGGCCGCCGTACGAAGACGACGCGTCGAATCGTCCGGCGACGATGTGTGTCCACGACGTGCGCCATCCGGCATACTCGCGCATCAACGTGAACCCGCCGGCCGGACTGCAGTCGTAAAAGCGGCCAATGCCCGCGACCTTGTCGTAGAGAAGGAGTCCGGTCAGTCCTGACGGTCCGAAGTATCCGGGAACGATGTGGGTCCAGGTGGCGCGATCACCCAGATGATCGGACTTCCACCGGAACGGCGCCACGATTCTTCCCTGACCGTCCGTGTCGTACAGCTCGGCGTACGCCGTGCCCCGCTCGACGAACAGAAGGCCGCTGAAGGGAGATGGCGAGAATCTGCCGGCGACGATCGTCGACCAGGTCTTTCGCCAGCTCGCATCGGCAGCGAGGCGACCGAAGTTAGGTTCGAACACCTGAGAGAGTGGCACCGCCGGCACTGCTCGGGCGGCCGCCGAAAGAATCATGGTCGGGGCTTCACGTTCCTGCATCGCTCGCTCCCATGACTTGACTTGACTAACGAACGGTGAACCGTACTCCTCGCCCCGCCGTGTATTGACCTTTGGTCGCTTCGATTGCGATGAAGCTGACACACGTTCCTGAGAATAAGGTCAGACCGCAGGTAGTGCCCAGACATGGAAATCCAATTGAACCCTGAGTTGCCCGATACCTTCAAGCTGACTAATAGGTACCGGCGTATGTTGCTAGGCGCCGCATGGGCCAACGAAAGCCAGCCAATTGCGATCAGTGCAAGTAGTGGGCTTGCAAGGATGAGCTTGCTTCATGATCGCCATCGCTGACATGTTCGTGGTCATCCGCCTCCAGTCCGCCAACTTATCGGAAGCTTTATGTATCGCACCTCAGCTCGCTAGGATTCCAAATTTCCTTCAGAGCAATTTCATTCTAACGCCCTTAACAGCGTGCACCTGTGACCTGCTTCACGGCAGTGGTGTCGGCGCCATCATGTGACCGTGTGAACAGGGCGTAAACCTAGCACATCCGAGCGAAAGTTTTGATCCCTGTGTGTGCCGAAAACCTAGATTCGGCAATATTTGTGATGCAGGGCGCCGAGAAGAGGCCGTGATGTGATAACACCGAGATGGTCGATCGCCCGATGGAGCGGGGCATCCTTGCCTAGGGATCGATGAATGCGCGACTCGTTATAATGGGGGGCAAACGCGCCAACGATCCGGCGGGACTGAGCGACAGCAAACCCGAGCTTGAGCAGTTCGCCATGAATGTGCGGTGCACCCCAAAGCACATTCTCAATGCTCATCCGCCGAATCAATGCCCGCAATTCCGCACTGATTGGCGGATGACCTTCAGGATTGCGAGATTTCCAACGCCAGTAACGACGAAAGCCAGCACGATGCCAGCGCACCAGCGTCTCGGGCCGGATGATCGTGATGGCACTAAGGATCGACGGAAACCATCGATACAGCA
>Ga0126380_10000883_pt1 | contig 10714 bp, 9 predicted proteins | sample PanSoiMetPlot_26_FD_92544 | JGI IMG/M metagenome (GOLD analysis project Ga0126380, IMG submission 92544) | Tropical forest soil microbial communities from Panama - MetaG Plot_26 | ecosystem: Environmental > Terrestrial > Soil > Tropical forest > Bulk soil | place: Panama | collected 2016-02-17
CATCGTGAGACGGTCGATGCCGATGCCCTCTCCGGCCGTGGGGGGGAGGCCGTGGCACAGGGCGCGAATATAGTCAACGTCGAGCTGCTTGGGAACTTCGTCGCCACCCTGGGCGATTTGCGCGAGGAAGCGGCGTTCCTGCTCGGCAGGGTCGTTGAGTTCAGAGAAGCCGTTGGCGATTTCCATTCCTGCGACAAAAATCTCGAAGCGCTCGGTGAGGGTGGGGTCATCGGGCTTCTGCTTGGAAAGCGGCGAAATATCAGTTGGGAAATCATAGAGGATCGTGGGCTGGACGAGCTTGCTTTCCGCCATGGTTTCAAACAGCAGGCCGGTCCACTCGCCGTCGGAGAGTTTGCCTTTTGCGGCGGCGTATTCAGCGTGATGTTCTTTAGCCCACTTGTTGTAACGCGAGGTGATCTGCTCCGGACTACCCGGAGACGCGAGTTGCTGCACGGTTGGTGGATCGGCCGCAGCAGGCCAATATTTGACGATGGCTTCGCGCATGGTGAGTCGCTGCATGTTGCCGAAGTCGAGGTCATGCTCACCGTATTTGACGATTGTAGAGCCGGTGATCGTTTTGGCCAGCTGCGCAAAAAGCTCTTCGTTGAGCTTCATCAGGTCCTGATAGTTGCTATAGGCTTCGTAGAACTCGAGCATGGTGAATTCAGGATTGTGCTGAGTGGAGATGCCTTCGTTCCGGAAGTTGCGGTTTATCTCATAGACGCGATCGAATCCGCCAACGGTGAGGCGCTTGAGGTAAAGTTCGGGCGCGATGCGGAGATAAAGGTCGATGTCGAGGGTATTGTGATGCGTGACAAAGGGGCGGGCGGCAGCGCCTCCGGGGATCGGGTGCATCATCGGGGTCTCGACTTCGATGTAGCCGCGGGAATCGAAAAACTTGCGGAGTTCACGGATAATCAGGGCGCGCGTCTGGAAGATTTCGCGCGATGTTTCATTGGCGACGAGATCCAGATAGCGCTGGCGGTAGCGCAGCTCGATATCCGAAAGGCCATGCCATTTTTCAGGCAAAGGAAGAAGAGCTTTGGTAAGAAGGAAGAGCTCTTCCACCCAGACGGAGAGTTCACCCGTTTTGGTGCGGAACACGTGCCCACGGACGCCAATGTGGTCACCCAAATCCAACAAATGGAATAACTGGAAGCCTTTGTCTCCTACGACGTCTTTCCGTACATAAATCTGTATCCGCTTGCCAGAGCCCTGGAGATGAGCGAAACCCGCCTTGCCCATCAGACGGTAGGAAACGATGCGGCCAGCAACACGGGTTTCGACGCGATTGGCTTCCAGATCGGCAGCAGTGGCGTGAGTATGTTTCGCCACAAGGTCGGCAGGAGTATCTGTCCAACGAAACTCATGCGGGAAAGCTTCGTAGCCGAGAGCCTGAATCTGTTCGAGTTTTTTTTGGCGCTGCAGGAACTGGTCTTGAGGCTCGAATTGCAAGAAGGGGCAATCCTTTCTGAATCGGATACTTCTGGAGTATAAGGTCGGGTAGAGCGGGAGGGCAAGGAAACGCCGCCAGAGCTAGCGAGGAAGTGCGTGGCCGGTCAGAATTTTGATATTAATCTTCTATTAATGTTGATATACTAATTGTTCAGTCGGAGGTTGCGTGCGTTCACAGTCCCGCCAGGCCCGCCCGGGTTCCGTGTCAGAGGATTGGCGAAGACCGTTGAACGGCGAGAAGTCTGAGTCGTACGTAAATTACCTGCAAAACCTTGAAAACGCCTACACCGTGTTCAGCGTGTCGCTCGATGAGGCACTGGGGATGGAGAGAATCGGCGAGCGCAGCCATGCACAGCAACTGTTGAGCTTGTCGCCTGCCTTGTGCAGTCGACTGTCCATACCGTTGAGGTGCCTGCTGACGAGCATGGAACGGCACGCACGGCATTTCGGGGTAATGCCGAATATGGCGTCGTTGAACCCAGAGAATTTCCAGAGCCCGAGAAGCCAGAGAGTGGCGACGTTCAACGAATTGTTCAGCCGAGTGCTGCTAACGAGGAAATCACAATTCATCAACAAGATATCGACGCTGGAAGACCTCGTGGAGGAGCTGGATCGAACCTTCGGTGCGACAGCGGGAGAATTGGCGGGCGACGAATCGATCGAGCCCGAGAGGGATTGGGGACTGTTGGACGCGGTGCACTACGATCTAAACACCTGCCTACGCGAGACGGCGGTGTTGTATAAGTCGTTCCTGCTCGCCCTGCCCGAAGAGCAGTTGGCGGAATTTGAAAACACACTCCAATGCCAGGATGAGGCGACCCAGGAACCGGTGAGGTCGCGGGCACGGCATCTTGCCCATAGACGGATAGCATTCCTCAAGGGACAATAACTCATCCCCGCGGGTAGGGGTACTCGATGCAACCTATTGGAGGCCATTGCCTTCTTAGGGGCATATGTGCTCCTCGACCTCCGTGCTAGGGACAACTCTACGAGGGACTCGGCGCATCGCAAATAACGGTGGCGCCGCGATAGGACAGTTGGCCCGACAAAGACCAACCGAGCCCGTTGCCTGGACCGAAGCGGAAGCCATCCGCCGCGCTCAAGAAGGCAACTCTGCCGCTTTTGAGTATCTGTACCAACTGCATGGGCGGCGCGTGTACGCCCTATGCTTGAGAATGGTGGGGAATCCGGCGGACGCGGAAGACTTGATGCAGGAAGCGTTCCTGCAGCTGTTCCGGAAGGTCGGAACATTTCGAGGAGAATCCGCTTTTTCCACGTGGCTGCATCGCATGACGGTAAACGTGGTGCTGATGCGGCTGAGAAAGAAGTCACTCCCGACCGATTCACTGGAAGAGACGCTGGAACCTGACGCGGAAAACAGCGGGCCAAAGAGGGACGTGGGGGCACCGGATCTGCGGCTCTCGGGAGCCGTCGACCGGGTCAATCTCGAGCGCTCGATCGAGAAGCTGCCACCAGGGTATCGAATGGTGTTCGTGCTGCACGATGTACAGGGCTACGAGCACAACGAGATTGCAGAAATCATCCGATGTTCTGTAGGGAATTCCAAGTCGCAATTACACAAGGCGCGCACCCGCCTGCGGGAGTTGTTACAAGAGGAGTTACGGGAGCAGGCGCGGCAGGAACGGCAGTCTGCGAAGACGCAGACGGGCACGTGAGGATAGGTTAGAATGAGGCATTCGACTGTGTCCGAACCTGCGTGCAGAGAGTTTGGGAAATTGGGAACGAGAGCCAACCAGCGCTGCTCTTTCCGGAGTTCGAAGTATGGAGTGTAAGGACGTCGAAGCAGTACTCGAGCAGGAAGGCCTGAGCCCGCTGCCGGCGGATGCTCGCGAGCATCTGGCCGATTGCGAATCATGCCGCGGCTTTTTGGCCGGTCTATCCGCCATTCTGGTAACCGCAAAAACAATCCCCGCTGAAGAAAATCCGCCAGAGCGAGTTTGGGTGTCGCTCCGCGCACAATTGGAAGCGGAAGGAATTATTCGCGAGCCACAGGTCGTGGCTGGAGCAATTGGGGCGGCGCCTTGGTGGGAAGGATTCGTGCAGTTACTGCGGCCGCGCACGCTGGCGATGGTGAGCGCGGGAATCCTGGTGGTGGTTAGTGGGGTTTATTTCTCGAACCATCACACCAAGGTTGGCGCACCGGCCGTGGCAACAACCGCGCCGCCAGTAGCGACAAAACCGGCGGAAGCACCGCAAACGGAAATTCCGGGTACCGTGAAGGCTGCTGCACCGACTCTCAGCGCAGAAAACGCGGCAAAGAAGCCGGCGGGGCGGGCAGTTGCCGCGGAAGCAAATAAGCCATCGCCGATTCGGGAATCGAAGGGCGAATTGCAGCCGTCGCCGTCCGAACTTGCGTCGTTTGGAGAGAGCGCGGCGGTGTTGGATCAGACGGAACGTTTTGTGCCGAGCGGCGCGAATAACAATGCTGCCGTGGAAGCGGCACTCCGTGAGAACTTGCGGACTCTGAACGAATTCATCGCCGAGTGCAAAACGCGCCTGAAGGAAAATCCCCGGGACCAGCTCACCCAGGAATATCTGAATATGGCGCTGCAACAAAAAGCGGAATTGTTGAACGCGATGATGGACAGCGGAAGGAGCGAACACTAATGGAACGCCAAACGATGGGGGGTCGCGGCGGGCTGTATGTGCTGGGGGCATTGGTGTTTCTCGGTGGCGCCATTGCGGCAATGGGGGCTTCGAAGGAGGAACAGGAGAAGCACTTCACGGTTAGCGGGAAGCCGCTAGTGACGCTGAACAACATCGTGAACGGGCGAATCGAGGTCAAGAGCTGGAAGAATCCGGAAGTGGTAGTGACCAGCACTTCTGTGCCAGGCAAAGTTTCGATTGATGCGGAGCAAGTGGGAGACCGTATCGAAATCAACGCGACATCGCTAGCGGAGTCTTCTTCCTCAACGCCACATGAGGTGGAAGCGAATTTCCAGTTGGTTGTGCCCGAGCAAACGGAATTGCAGTTGCGTACGCAAACGGGCTTGATCCTGGTGGAACAGGTGAGCGGGGACATGAAGCTGCAGAGCGTTGCGGGCGATGTCCACCTAAAGGAAGTGTCGGGCTACGTGATCGTGAAGACAGCCAGTGGTTCGCTGGTATGTACGGGTTGTACAGGGAAACTAGACTTCAACTCCATCAGCGGAAGCGCACAGATCCTGCAATCGTCGCCAACGAGCCTGAATCTGATGACGACGACCGGGAATATTTTGTACGACGGAGAATTCCGGCGGATGGGGCTGTACACCATGAACAGCGGGCGCGGCTTGGTGGAAGTACGGTTCTCGCGCGGCGATTCCTTTGACCTGAAGGCCTCAACGTACCGGGGTAGCGTGGATAACCAGGCGCCGGAAGTGCTGCAGCCGGACACACACGCGAAGCGTCATTCGATTTCGAGCATGGCGAAAAGCTTGTTTGTAACGATGGGCCAAGGATCGGCTCGTGTCGAAGTCTCTTCCTACAGTGGTACAATCCGAATCGTGATGCGCAACTAGCGCGACATCCTCAAAAATCGTGAGTCAAATTTCATCAGTGCGTGGCGCCATGGCCCGCGCCACTGTCGTCTGTCTGGCCGGATTCATGGGCTCGGGCAAGAGTACCGTGGGGGCTCGACTGGCGCAGCAGCTCGGATGGCGATTCGTCGATCTGGATGAGCGGATCGAACACGCGGCTGGAGTCACGATTCCGCAATTTTTCGAGCGCCATGGCGAGCCAGCGTTCCGGCAATTTGAGGCCGATCAATTGCGGGCAGCGTTGGGGCGAGCGGCGGAATTCCGTGAACCGACGGTGTTAGCGCTGGGCGGTGGGACCTATGCGCAGCCAGGAGCTCCCGAATTTTTGAGACATGCGGGGGTACCGGTCATCTGGCTGGACACGCCCATAGCAATCTTGTTGGCACGCTGCAGCACGATGACGGGACGGCCATTGTTCCGCGATGAAGCGAGCTTCCGGGCGCTCTATGCGCAACGGGTGAGTTCATATCAGTTAGCCGACTTCCGTGTGGACAGTTCAGGAGAAGCTGCTGCAGTGGTAGCCGAGATCCTGCGGCGTGGCATCGCGGGGATCGCGAGCGAGACGAATTTGCCCTCCGCGTCGCAATGACGTGGAGATAAGTTGCGTTCTGCGAACGTCAGCCGCAGAAAAAGTATCGGACGAAATCCATTCCCCATATGCTTTTTGGTGTGAACCTCGTGCGGGCCGCTACGCGTGCGACGAATTGAGGGTATGGCGATGTGGAAACAATGTAGCCGGATGAGACAAGCGCTGACGGTGGTCGGATTGTTGGTGACAGTGTTGGGAGCGGTGCTGCTGGCACGCGCCGACAAGAAGGGTGCGGGCTCAGTGCTCGTGTCCGACAAGGGCAAGCTGAACATTCTGATCGACGGAAAATCGATTGGACGCGAGGAGTTCGAGATCACCCCAAACGGTGACAATTGGATCGCCAAAGGAACGACGAAGGTTTCGGTGGAAGGGGCAGCGTCAACGATAACTGGCTCGCTGACGATGGCAGCGGATGGTTCACCCTTGAGTTACGAATGGACTTCGCAGGCCGAAAAAACGAACGGGGCGCACATTCTTTTCCAGAACGGCGTGGCGAAAATGACGCTGGAAATGCAGGGAGCGCGGCCGTTCGAACAGGATCTGACATTTGGGACGGCGCGCATCGCGGTGCTGGACAATAATTTGTATCACCAGTACGCAGTCCTGGCGAGATTGTACGACTGGAGCAAGAAGGGCTCGCAGAGCTTTTCGGTGCTCATACCTCAAGAACTGACGCCGGGCACGATCACCGTGGATTCAATAGGTTCGATCAGCGCGGACGGAAAGTCATATGACGGGCTCAAGGTGATCACTGCGGACATCGAGATGCTGCTGTACCTGGACTCGAATCACAAGCTCATGCGACTGGAAGTGCCGGCGTCGAAAGCAGCGGTAGTCCGGGAGTAGCACAGCGCCGCATGGCGTTGTCTATGGACCAGAACCGTGGCCACCGCTTACTTCGATTTCGAGAGCGCCTTGCGCGCTTCGATGATTTCCTCGAGCTTGGCCTTGTCGACTTTGGGATAGCTCAAATCCAACGCGTGAAGTGTTTCGATTAACGCGCAAGCAACGACAACGCGCGTGAACCATTTGTTGTCGGCGGGTACGACATACCACGGACTGTCTTTTGTGGCGGTATTGCGGATCATGTCCTCGTAGGCATTCTGGTATTCGTCCCAGAAGTTGCGCTCGGCCATGTCGGCAGCAGAGAACTTCCAGTTTTTCTCAGGAGTGTCAGCGCGTTCAAGGAATCGTCGCTTCTGTTCTTCCTTGGAGAGATGGAGAAAGAATTTCACTACGACAATACCGTTGCGGTGCAGGTAACGTTCAAAGGCGCGAATATCCTGGAAGCGCTCCTCCCAGATATGTTTCGTGACCAACTTGGACGGGATCTTCTGCTTCGCGAGCAGGTCTGGATGGACACGGACGACCAAGGTCTCCTCGTAGTAGCTGCGGTTGAAGATTCCAATGTGGCCGCGATTGGGAGCGCACTTAAGACAACGCCACAGATAATCATGGTCAAGATCTTCGGCCGAAGGCGCTTTGAAGGCATAGACCTGACAGCCTTGAGGATTAATGCCAGACATCACATGCTTGATCGCGCCGTCTTTTCCAGCAGCGTCCATAGCCTGAAAAACCACCAGCACCGCCCATCGGTCTTGCGCGTAGAGCATGTCCTGCAATTCGGCCAGGGCCTCGACGCCGACTTGCAGCGCCTCTTTGGCTTGCGGCTTGGCTTCGTCCTTGAGGGCAAGCGTGTCGCCCGGGTCGTAGTTCTTCAGCTTGAATTTCTCTCCATTCGTGACGCGGAATGGCTTGGCAAACTTGCGCGCTTTTTTGATTACCTTTTTTAGTTTCATGGGTACGTCACCTGTCTGGCGAGCAATTGCGTAAGTGCGAAGATACTCACAAGCTGAGATTGTGACACACATCACGGGCTTGACGTGAGAATCCGACGCCTTTGGCATGTGTATCGGACTGATTTTCTTTTAGTATTTGGAGAGGGAATTTCCGGAAGTGGTTTCTCTGGAGCGACACGACGGATTCGCCCAGGCAGGAAGAGCGCATATTTCATAGACAATGAAAATCACACAAATGCTGGCGGTTGTTGTGGCAGTTCTTGCTTATCCGGTGTACGCGCGTTGCGCCGAGTCTTATTACCCTGAGCGGTTGGAGGACGCGAAGGCAGTCTACCTGACAGCGGATCAATTTTCGGCTCACGCGGACGGACTGGCGGATGACAGCGATGCGTTACAGAAGGCCATCGACAAGATTGAGGAGACGAGAAACCAGGGAATCTTGTTCGTGCCTTCGGGACGATATCGAATCACGCGGACGATTTATATCTGGCCGGGCATTCGGGTTTTTGGGTATGGCAAAACACGCCCCGTAATTGTGTTGGGTGCGAAAACGGCAGGATTTCAAGCGAGTCCCAAGTACATGATCTTTTTCGCCGGCGGGCGGCCTGCAAAGGACAACGCGAATGGGACGCCGCCGGACGCGAGTCCGGGAACTTTCTATTCGGCAATCAGCAATGTGGATATCGAAATTCAGGATGGTAATCCCGGTGCAGTCGGCATACGAGCACGCTACGCGCAGCACTGCTACCTGGCCCACATGGACTTCCATCTCGGCTCCGGGCTCGCGGGAATTCATGATGGCGGCAACGTGGTGCGCGATTTGCACTTCTTCGGCGGCAAATATGGCATTTGGACGCGAAAACCGTCGCCGGGATGGCAGTTCACGGTTATCGATAGTTTCTTCGAGGGCCAGCGCGAAGCTGCGATCCGTGAACATGAAGCTGGACTGACACTGATCCGTCCACAGTTTAAGAACGTTCCGATCGCGATATCAATTGATCCGGGATATTTCGATGAGCTTTGGGTGAAAGATGCGCGACTGGAGGGCGTCAGAAATGCGGGGGTAGTAATCAGCGACGAGAACAGCCGTCGGACCGAGATCAATATGGAGAACGTGGTGTGCCGCGGTGTGCCCGTGTTTGCTTCGTTTCGGGAAAGCAACAAGAACGTGTCCGGGCCGCAGGAAATCTACGCAGTGAAGACGTTTTCGCACGGGCTGCATTTCGACGACATCGGAGCGGTGCCGGAGATTCGAGATGTGTTTGAAGTAGAGCCGCTGAGCACGCTACCTCAGCCGGTGAAGTCTGATCTTCGCAATTTGCCACCGATGAACACGTGGGTGAACGTTCGGCGTTACGGTGTGGTTGGTGATGGCGTCGCGGATGACACGGCAGCTTTACGCAAGGCCATCGCCGAAAATCGCACGATCTACTTCCCCATTGGCCAGTATAGGGTGACCGACACAATCGAGCTGAAACCTGACACTGTGCTGATCGGGCTGCACCCGAGCGTCACGCGCATGTTGCTTGCGGACGAGACCCCAGCATTCCAAGGAGTTGCGGTCCCAAAGGCGTTGTTGGAGTCCCCAAAGGGCGGAAGCAATGTCGTGACAGGAATCGGCCTGTATACGAACGGGATTAACCCGCGAGCCGTTGCGTTGAAGTGGATGTCGGGCGTCGAGTCGATGGTGGAAGACGTGCGATTCCTTGGCGGACATGGAACAGTAAATCCTGGTGACACACCGGAACAAAACCGGAAGCTGTGGACGCAGATTTATAACAACACGAACACGGCCGATTCCGATATTCGCCGGAGATGGGATGGGCAGTATCCGAGTTTGTGGGTGACAGACGGCGGTGGGGGCACGTTCGTGGATATCTGGACACCGAGCACGTTCGCGCAGGCAGGGATGTACGTTTCAAACACGGCGACGAGCGGAAGAGTCTACGAGATGTCCAGCGAGCATCACGTGCGGAATGAGATCGTGCTGGATGGGGTGTCGAACTGGCAGCTTTATGCGCTGCAAACGGAAGAGGAGCGGGGCGAGAGCGCGTTTGCGGTGCCTCTGGAAATTCGTGAGTCGCGCAACATTACCGTCGCGAATCTGCACATGTACCGCGTGGTGTCCAGCTATCAGCCATTTCCCTACGCCATCAAGCTGAGCGATTCCCAGAACATCCGGCTCCGCAATATACATTGCTATAGCGACAGCAAGGTGTCGTTTGACAACGCAGTGTTTGATGAAACGCACAATTTTGAGATTCGGGACCGCGAGTTCGCGTGGCTGACGATTTCCGGAAATGCACCCGTGGCGCGGCCTCAGGTTCCTTCACCCGTAGTGGCGCCTGGCGCGAAAGTGCAACGGTTGGCGGGCGGCTTCTTCAATATTTCCGGGGGAGCGGTAAGCAGTTCGGGCGACGTGTATTTCGTCGATGCATGGCGGCAAATAATTTACCGGTGGTCGCCAGCCACGCGTGAAGTTTCGTGGTGCGCGACAATCCGTTGGACCCCGTGCAACTGGCGTTCGACAAGACTGACAACTTGATGGTGATTTCCCATCAAGGGAACGGGACGGTGTATACGTTCAAGCCGGGGTCCAGTTTTGATGAGATCACCCTATTGACGCCGGAGCCGAGCACTCCTCGCCCGGGCATGACACCAGTTGTGCCGGTGGACTACTGGCGCAACGAAAATGATTTCCAGAAGACGATACCTGTGCCGCGCCCTTATCAATTCGTCTCGCTGGATCACAGCACGTTTATCCCGGCGGGTGAGGATTTTGTGAGTGGCAAGCTCTATTACGGGTCGAAAATGCATGATGTGATCCGTGCATTTGGGCTCGCGTCTGCAACGATCGGTAGGACCATTTATGTGTGCGACGAAGAAGAGCAGAAGACCTATAGGGCCAAGGCGGGCGAAGACGGTACGCTCGTTGGCCTCGAGTTGTTCGTGAATGTGGGCGGCGAGAGCGTGGCCGAAGACACGCAGGGAAATGTCTACATCGCGGCGGGGCAGGTGTATGTGTTCAGCCCGGCCGGGAAGCTGATCGGCGCCATCGAAGTGCCAGAGAGGCCGACGCAATTGCTGTTTGGAGGGACCGACCGAAAAACGTTGTTCATCCTGGCGCGGAGTTCGTTGTATGCGGTGCAGACAAGATAGACAAATGAGTTGGCAGCGCGCGCGTCGCCCTAGTAAATCTCGGGAACGAAGCACTGGGTGGACATTTTGGGGCGCTGGTACTCGATCGATTGCCGAAGAGGCAGGTCGAATTCCACCGGAGTGTCTTCCGTGCAGAAGCCCCATGACGCGCTCGACGCCAGCGCAGTTGTACC
>Ga0126380_10000884_pt1 | contig 10706 bp, 8 predicted proteins | sample PanSoiMetPlot_26_FD_92544 | JGI IMG/M metagenome (GOLD analysis project Ga0126380, IMG submission 92544) | Tropical forest soil microbial communities from Panama - MetaG Plot_26 | ecosystem: Environmental > Terrestrial > Soil > Tropical forest > Bulk soil | place: Panama | collected 2016-02-17
GAATACGGCGCCTTCCGCGTCCCCTCCAAGCAGCCCGACACCAGTTGGAACTATCTCGAAGCCCAGAAAGAGTTCGACCGCCGGCTCCTCAGCCAATATTCCCCTGCCACCGTCTTCATCAATGAGGACCTGGAGATCATTCACACCCGCGGCGCCGTCAATCGTTACCTCAAGCTCGCCCCCGGGCGCGCCAGCCTGAGCATCCTCAAAATGGCCCGTGAGGGCCTCCTCCTCGATTTGCGCAATGCCCTTACCAAAGCCAAGAAGGACAATGTCACCGTCCGCAAGCAAAACATTCAGATCAGAAACGCCAACGGCAATGGCAACGGCGCGCCGGATGCCATTCGGGTGATTAACTTTGAGGTTGCTCCCATCCATATGGGCAATCTCAAAGAACTTTATTTCATGATCGTTTTTGAAGAAACCATTGCTCCCCCGCGCCCCCGCGCCGTCAAGCCCACCAAACACGCGCGCGAAGCCGAAAGTGCCGTCTCTGGAAGGATTGCCAAGCTCGAGCAAAAGCTGGCTGCCACCAAGGAATATCTGCAATCCGTGATTGAAACCCAGGAAGCCACCAACGAAGAGTTGCAGTCCGCCAATGAGGAAATTCTCTCCAGTAACGAAGAGCTGCAGAGCACCAACGAAGAGTTAGAAACCGCAAAAGAAGAGTTACAGTCCGCCAACGAGGAATTGAGCACCGTCAACGACGAACTGCGCAGCCGCAACCAGGAAGTCACTCAGATTAACAACGACCTGACTAATCTTTTTGCCAGCATCGATTTCGCGGTCGTCATCGTCGGCAGCGACCTCTGCATTCGCCGCTTTACGCCCCAGGCCCAAAAATTCCTGGGTCTGATTCCCGCGGACGTCGGCCGTCCCCTGACGAACATCAACCCCGCCATAGAAATCCCTGAATTGCAGTCGCTGGTCCTTCAGGTCATGTCCACTTTGCGCCCGTTGGATCGCCAGATTAGCGATCGCCAGGGCGCGCGCTACCAGTTGCGCATTCTGCCTTATCGCACTATCGAGAACAAAATTGATGGCGCCATCATCACCATCATTGACATCTCTTCTTACGCCGCGGGCGAAATGGTCGCCAATTAACCCCCATCGGGACCAGGCGATAAAAATCAGGTCTTTTACCGATACACGCGTCGTCACAGTACGACGTACCCCTTATTAGCGGCGCCACCGAATCAGTCGTTGTGACTCCAGGCCGCGTGGACGTATTTTTAACACCAATATTATATTTACAATTTCTTTAAGCTAGTAGATACTTGGTACCTGTCTTGACCCGGCGCGGTTCCCTCTTGGGGCTTATCCGCATGGAGCATAGATTCGCTTTTACTGCGCAGTTTTGGGGAGACGGCGCCGTCGTTTGCCGCGCTGTGGAAGGTTGCCCCGGCCCCATTGTCGAACAACAATTCGGTAAGTTCAGGTCCTGGACGCAAGCGCAAAACTTCGCTTCTAAACTCAACGAAGGTTTGGATCTCGATTCCCTCACCGCCCGCCGCATCGTAACCAGTTCCATTTTGGCCACTGCCTGCGTGGTTCAAAAGGCCCTCAACTCCCGTTCCTCCTGGGCCTCAAGCACAACTGGAACCGCGGCTCGCTCCGCCCAGTTGCAATAGGTCCTTGCGGAACTAGCCCTTGCCCTCACCATGTGCCGTTCGGCCTCTTATTTGTCCGAGACTTCCGCTCGCCGCGTTCTTTTGCACACCCGAAGAGTGCTCAACGACTCGACGCATTTCTTGAGGGTCCACGATGGCGACTATGACCAGTTGAAGGGCGTTGCCGCGGGCACCGTGGCGCTTAATTCCGCTGTCCAACGGCTTTCTGCCTGCCTGCCTTATGAGGGCACAGAATCCGCGTGAGAGCGTGGCGAGCATGCACCTGCCGGGGTCAACGCATTCGCTCGGTAGCTCAGACCTGAATTCAAGAATAAGGAGTCTGTGGAAGCTCGTTTCGCCCTTACTGCGCAGTATTGGGGCCATGGCGCCGTTGTCTGCCGCGCAGTGGAAAACTCCCCCGGACCCGTTGTCGAAGCGCAATTCGGCGAATTCAAGACCTGGACTCAAGCCAACGATTTCACCGCAAAACTGAACGAAGGCCTGGATCTCGATCCTGTCGAAGTGCGCCGAATCGCAACCAGTTCCCTTTTGGCGACCGCCTGCGTCCTTCAGGAAGCTCTCAAGACTCAGTGCCTCCGCAGCGACGTAGAAATCGCAAGTCGTGCGGCTCAGTTGCGGTTTGTTTTGGCGGAGATCTCTCTTGCGCTCAACTTTTGCCGTTCCGCTTCCTTGTTGTCCAGTCCTGCTGTCAGCCGCGCTCTCTTGAACGCGCAAAAAGCTCTGGATCATGCCGCTCGGATGGTGCCGCTGCAACGTACTGTTCAGCCATCGTAAGTGCTTCGCATGCAAGGGTGAAAAGGATGGCGTCTAACCGGGCGATTCGTTGACCTCGCCATCTCGCACCCCGTCCGACCGAGGGCAAGCCCTGCAACTACAGAACCACAGATAGAGTTCCGGCCAGCCGAAATGACTTTTTTCGCCCTCTCGCATTCGGCCTGCACAATACCTCATGTCCCCGACTAGAATCTTAGCCTGCCAGGCATCTCGCTCACACAAATCGGGATACCGATTCGGCCAATCCGGGCGAGTCCTCAGCCACCTCAAGGATCACTTTAACTCCTCGTTTCTGCCTTTTGCGTGGTGAGGTAGGCCAAGTCCTGTGCAATCTTCAAATATCTACCGCAATGCAAAGCTGCCATGCCGAAGTACTGTCACCTTAGCTTGGCTCGGGCTTTGCCCCACCCGGCTCCTGCATTGTGGTCTTACTCGTCTGACAACTCGTCTGACCTGCTCTTGCCATCCTCCCGACTTCACTTTATTGTCAAAGGCCCGAACGTCTCTAAATAAGGAGCAAAGCATGTCCCTTCGACGCCCCCTGAGCCCTTTGATCTTCGGTCTAAGCTCCCTGCTCGTCGCGCTGGGAGCCATTCTGGGTGCCAATGCATCCCATAGAGACTCCCCCTTCGCGCAATCCTCCCCTGCGCCTGCAAGCGCGCCAACTCAGGTCCCGCAGGCGCCCGCGGTCTCGCCTCTCGGCGCTCGCAACGATCTCCCCAACCCCTATCTCGCGGGAGTGAGCTGGGGCCAGTTCCCTGGCGGCAGAAAATGGGGCTCCACAGCCGGCATTGCCGTCGGTCCCGATGGAAAGATCTGGGCCATTGATCGCTGCGGCTCTTTCGGCTCGCGCGGCACCAACTGCGCCGGCTCTCCCCTCGACCCGGTCCTCGAGTTCGATCCGTCCGGCAAGCTCATCAAAAGCTTTGGCAAAGGGCTTTTCGTGAGCCCGCACAAAATCACCGTGGACCATGACGGCAATCTCTGGGTCGCCGACAACGGGCTGAAAGACGGCAAGGGGCAGCAGGTTTTGAAGTTCGATCAAAGCGGCAAAGTCCTGATGACTCTTGGCAAGGCCGGCGTATCCGGACCGGGTTTGGATACTTTCGACCAGCCCACGGAAGTTGCAGTCGCTCCTAATGGCGACATCTTCGTGGCCGACGGCCACGGCGAACGGCCCGACGCCAATGCGCGCGTTATGAAATTCGATTCCCACGGCAAGTTCCTTAAGACCTGGGGCAAAAAAGGAACCGGTATCGGGGAATTTGACTGCCCGCACACGTTGGCGTTCGATTCGCAGGGCCGCTTGTTCGTCGGCGACCGCCAGAACAACCGCATCCAGATCTTCGATCAGGAGGGCCACTTCATCGCCGAGTGGAAGCAGTTCGGCCGCCCCAGCGGAATTTACATTGATAAGAATGACGTGATCTATGTCGCCGATTCGGAGTCCCGAGAAGGCAAGCCTGGCTACGGCTACAATCCCGGCTGCCGCCGCGGCATTCGCATCGGCAGCGCGAAAGACGGTTCCGTGAACTATTTCGTGCCTGACGCCGCGCCTTACGGATCGTCGGCGGATTCCACCGGAGCCGAAGGCCTCACTGTAGATTTCGGCGGCAGCATCTATGGCGCCGAATACACCATGGACGTGAAGAAATACGCTCGGAAGTAGCCTCGCTTTCTAGATGGCGCGCGCTCATTGAAGGAGCGCACGTTCCTCGCTTGGGTCCGCACCGGCCTCGCCCTGATGGGCTTTGGTTTTGTCGTCGCGCGATTTGGACTTTTCCTGCAGCAACTCCGGCTTTTCCAAGAGGCTCCTCCGGCATCTTCACCCGGCCTCTCGTTGTGGTTTGGTACCGCCCTGATTGCGGCGGGCGTGCTTGTGAATGTGTCTTCCGCGTGGCGCCACGTTCGTTTGGTTCGCGAACTGGACCGCGGCCACCCGGAAAGTTATCGCTCGTTGACGCCCGCCGTAGGTACCGCGCTGTTCCTCGCGCTGGTCGGGCTGGCGATGGCCATCTACTTGATTTACGTTCGCGGTTCCGCAACGCAACAATCCGAAAACGTGGAGGACACGTCCGTGGCAGACGCAACAAGCAAGTCCGCATCCGCGGCGAATCGAGGAATCGTCGACAAGCCGAGCAATCATTCTGTCGATCAAACCGTGGAAAAGCTCAAAAACACATTGCAATCCAGGAGCGTCACGCTCTTTGCGGTCATCGATCACAGTGGAGCAGCCGAAAAAGTGGGGATCAAAATGCGCCCCACCAGGCTGCTCATCTTCGGCAGCCCCAAAGCGGGAACTCCTCTCATGCTGGCCGCTCCCAGTATCGCCATCGATCTGCCGCTGAAAATTTTGGTCTGGGAAGATGAACAGGGAAAAGTTTGGGCATCGTACAACAGCCCTGACTACCTAAAACAGCGCCACGGTCTCCCGGAGGAGCTGTTGGCAAACATCGCGGTCGTCGAAGCGTTAGCAGCTCAGGCCGGTCGGTAGTCTGGCGGTTCTTGTACATTCGTTTGCACCGATTGCCTGCGAAAGCAGCGAAATGTATATTGGCGTGCGACTCCAGAACGCAAAGCATAAGGACCGTGAATCGTTTGAGGAGGGAAAACATGGCCAAAGTTTGTGCGTTTTTGTTGGGGAGCTTGATTCTGGTGGCGCATCCGGCGACGGCGCAGGCGCCGGCAGTTGCCGATGTGTACGCGCAGATTCGCGCGGAAGAGACCAACAACTCGAAGATCATGTGGATCATTCACGAAGTGGCCGACGTGTACGGGCCGCGCGTGACCGGTTCGCCCAATTTGAAAGCGGCCGACGATTGGGCGCTGAAGACTATGGTCGCGTGGGGACTGGTGAACACGCATCTTGAGCCGTGGACCTTTCAGCCGCCGAGCGCCGCGACGCCGGTGCCCGGCTGGGAGAATATGGAATTGCTCGCCGAGGCAGAAGTGCCGTTTCACGGGCAACTGATGGTGAAGCCCTTGGCGTGGACGCCCAGCACCAAGGGTGTCGTCACTGCGAAGGTGGCTCTGCTCGATCCGCCGGGACTGGCCCCGCCTGCTGGCGGTGGCTTCAACTTCTTCGGAGGGCCCCAACCTCCACCGGAGCCGAAGTGGGCTGCGCCGCCGGCGCCCGCGACGGAGAAGGCCGGGGATGCCAAGCAGCCGACGCAGGCTGAACTCGATGCCTATTTGAATTCCGTGAAAGACAAAGTGCGCGGAGCGATTGTTTTTGTCGGCAGGCACGTAGAAGTGCCGGAAGAAATGAATCCGGCGCCCATGCGGAGAAGCGACGACGAATGGAAATCCCGCTTCGGTCCCAATGCAAAACCGTTTCGCTTTCCCGAACAGCCAAAATTGGCCGAAGGCCAACTGACACGGCAAGAAGTTTCCCGGCAAGTGGACCAATTCCTGGTGGATAACGGAGCGCTTGTCCGCGTGAATGACGGGGGCCGCGCGCACGGCATCATCATCGCCCAGGGGAACAACACGTTTGATTGGACCCGCGCGGTGCCGACACTCGTGATGCGCAACGAAGATTACGGGCGCATTTCACGCATCATGGCCGACGGCACGCCAGTAACGCTGAAGATCAACGTCCAAAACGAGGAATACCCTGAAGGAACTACCGCTTATAACGCGATTGGAGAAATTCGCGGCACGGACAAAAAGGACGAAATCGTGATGCTCGGCGGGCACTACGATTCCTGGCATGACGCCACGGGCGCAACGGACAACGGCATCGGCTCTTCGATGATGCTCGAAGCGGCGCGCCTCCTGGCGACACTGCATGTAAAGCCGCGCCGGACAATTCGCATCGCGCTTTGGAGCGGCGAGGAAGAAGGCCTGCTCGGCTCGCTCGCCTACGTGCAGCAGCATTTTGGAAGTTTTGAAAAGCAGAAGCCGGAGTACGCCAAGCTGGATGCCTACTTCAACATTGATTCGGGTACGGGCAAGCCCCGCGGCGCGGGCGTGTTTGGCCCGCCAGCCGCGGCAGACATGGTGCGCGAAGCGCTGATGCCGTTCGCGGATTGGGGCTTCATGGGAGCGACCGCGAGCGACAGCCGCAGGACTGGCGGAACCGACAGCACTTCCTTCAATAATGCGGGGCTGCCGGGCATCGGACTGGCGCAGGATGCGTTCGACTATGGATCGTTTACCCATCACACGAACCTCGACACTTATGAGCGCATCTACGAAGAGGATGTGAGAGAAGGCGCTGTCGAAATCGCGTCCGCGGTCTACGCGATCGCCATGGCTGACCAGATGGTGCCGCGATTCAAAGATTCAGAGATGCCCAAGCCTGTACCGGAACCGGGACCGGGCTCGCAAGCAACAAAAGTCCGCCACGTCCCCGCCAACCAATAGGAAGAGCCAAGCATGGACGCACTGCGTGCTCGGGGATAGGGACAAAATCCGGCACGCGAAAACGCGGCGGCCGCTTCCCTGTGAAATCGAGGTAGAGCTTGTGCTTGAGGATCCACTCCGGAAAATACCCCAGGCGCAGCAAAGGATATTTCATGGCTTTGCCGAGAAGCCGCCGGCCCAGCAGGCAGTAGTACAGCGGAATTCCGAGGTTGTACACAAGAGATGAGCGCGCTTGGAACGATGGAAGAAGCCCATGTTGTATCGCCAGCATGTAAAGGGTTGTGAGCGGGTATCCCCACTGCGCGCGTATCCGGGCCTACAAACTGGTCGAGTTTGTCCGCATGGCATACGGCGATGTAACGCGAAGGAAGCGTGGCAAGGAGCATTTGCTTCCAACCGCTGTGCAAGTGCTCCGCGTGGAAGATCGAGGCGCTCCGAGGATTCCGCAGTGCTCGCGGCGAGCACCATTCTTCGCCCGCGACTCATAATCAGTACAAACTCGTTGGACTAGTGGCGCAAAGTCTTCGCAAGCTCGCCCACGTCCTGGTTCGCAGATGAGGCGAAATGCACTCTAGATCCAAAAATCCTTAGCGAAGGGAATCCCAGGTTGGACAAAACGGCTGATTGAACTCGCCGCGGGGGACAGACGGCGGCGTCTAGAGGCTTTTAGCTCCGGCAGCCCTTGCGCAGCCTTCTCCGCCGCCGTGTCGTAAATGGCTTCGATCCGCTCCAGGTTCTCCAAGAGCTGGCGGCCCCGGCGGCAAAGGTCCTTCCTCCGAGCCCATTCCATGCCGGCATTCTTGCATTTCCGGCAGCGGTAAAGGTGCCGGCTGGCTACCTCGAAGCTGTTATCTGGATCCAGTACGATGAGTTTCTTGCGTGCCATGGCTCGCAACTTGCCAGACTGCGAACCCCGGCGCAACCTGTACTTTGGGTCAGGTTTTCGGCATAGGAGGTGACTGTTTCGATGAAATCCCACATTTTTGGCGGGTTCCATAGCGCATCGCAAAGGAAGGGTCAACCGCATTTTCTGTTAAAAAAATTTAACTTTGTCAGTGGAAGACTGACATTCCCTTGTGGAAAACGGCAGTTTTCTGGGGTTTTTACCTTAATTCCCAGGCTGTTGCCCCAGCTCTGGCGTTAGGGGACGGCCTTCTGCCGCCTGGCGGCCGGAGGGGGCTCTGGGAGCGCCCAGGCGTACAAAGCTCCTCCGCTGGCAACAAGAACATATTGCCTGCCGTCCAGCTCATAGGCGATGGGGGAGTTTCCGACATGACCGATGCGCGAATGCCAAAGCGTTACGCCGTCGCTGGTGCGCAACGCGAGAACGTTGCCAGCGGAATCTCCGGTGAAGGTTAGTCCGGAATCCGTAGTCAGAACGCCTGCGCTCGCTCCGCCGGGACCGAGGTCGTGCGACCATATGACTTTTCCTGTTTGATAGTCGATCGCTTCCAGCATTCCTTTTCCGAAAACTCCGTAATCCGCGCCCGCCCAGCCATACTCGCCGTGCTCCGGCTTGGAAAAATAGACGCCGTAACTGTCCCGCGCGCTAACAAGAAATAGTCCGGTGTGCGCATCGAAACTCGGTGAGCGATAATTCGTCGCGCCACCTTCATCGGGAGCAATCAGCCGCCCATCGCGCGCCGGATCCTTCGCGGGGTTGGGAATCGGGCGCCCGTCCTTGTCCACGCCCGCGGACCAATTCACGGCCGCAAACGTCGTGGTGAGAAGGCTCTTCCCGTTGGTGCGGTCGAGCACAAAGAAATAGCCATTGCGCGAAGCCTGCATCAACATTTTCCTCGGAGCGCCGTTAAATTTTCCGTCCACCAGAACGGGAACTTCGACTGCGTCCCAATCATGCGTGTCGTGCGGCGAGGCCTGAAATCCCCACGCCAGCTTGCCGGTGTCGGGATTGATGGCCACGATGCTGCACGTCCAAGGATTGTCGCCGGGACGATTCTGCGCGGCGAGCACGGGCGTGGGATTTCCCGTTCCCACATAAACGAGATTGAGTTGGGGATCATACGTTCCGGTGATCCACATGTTTCCGCCGGTAGCGCCGCCGCTGAAGGCGTCTTGCGACTCAGGAGGAAGCGTGCTGTAAAAGGTCCATTGCTCGTTGCCGGTTTCCGGATCAAAGGACCTCAGCATTCCCGGCAAATTGTCGAAATCGCCCGAAGTGCCAACGATCAGGTGGTCACGCACAATCAGCGGCGCCACTGTGGTCCAATAGCCTTTCTTCACGTCGGCAACCATGACGTCCCACTTCACTGTGCCGTCTCTCGCGTCGAGGCGAATCAAGTGCGCGTCGGGAGTGGTGAAGTACACGGAGTCTTTGTAAACAGCAACGCCGCGATGCCCGATGTGCAGGCCCTGGTTGGGCGGATAGGTGTAATGCCAGATGGGATTCGCCGAGCGTGCGTCAAGCGCCCAGACATGGTCTGGCGTCGTTACGTACAAGATGCCATGGAAGAGAATCGGCGTGGATTTAATCTCTGCTGGCTGCCGGGTGTCGAACGCCCAGGCAAGCGTGAGCTGATAGACGTTCGCCGGAGTAATTTGCACGAGCTTGCTGTGATGCTGGCCGGAGTAGGTGCCGTGATACATCGGCCAGCTACCGGCCGGCGGCTTCAAAAGAGTGGCGGCGTCCAGCGCACGGTCCATGGCTCGATCGCCAGCACTTTGAGCACGAGCCGTGCCCTGAAACGCGAGCAGCAAGAGCCCGCTCGCGGGAACGAGAAAGCGGCGGCGTGCAAGTTTCATCGGAGCACAATTTTCTATCACTGGAAGACGACTCTCTTTCAACGCGACTTTCCGCAACGGAAATCAGCTTTCAGCGCAACGTCTGCAAATACGCCAGAACGTTGTGCATGGTTTCTTCGGTGTACTTACCGAGCTGCTCGCTATGCGCTTCCAAGGGATTATTCACCTGGAATCTCACTTTGTTTCTGAACCACGAGCGATACCAGCCGGAGGAATCCACGAGACCAATTACAAATTCGTCGCGATACGCCAGTTTGCCCATCACGGTTTCACCCGAGGGTAAAATTACCGTGGCCGTCGCCGGAGAACTGGCAGGACCGGCTTTGCGGCCCCAGGGATAAAGCATGCGTTCCAAAAGTGCTAATCCGCGAAAACGATTTGCGACCCCACCAAGATCCCCACTCGGAGAATGACACTTTGCGCAGCCGCCTGCTCCATGGAAATACTTCTTCCCTTCTTCGGCGTTGCCGGTCCGGAGGTCTTCGGCCTGGACCGTCCGCCGGCGGCCGGCATGAGACTCCATTTTCCTTTTCTGGTCGTGAATAAATGCGACGACCGCGGCCAAATCCGCGTCCGAGAGACTGAATGGCGGCATTCCTTTGTCAATCCGCCCCAAACGCACCACCGTGCCGATTTCGGTGCCGCTGAGGTCTTTTTCCACGAGCTCGGAGCTTGTCAGGTCCGGGCCGGTTTCGCCACCCTCCGCGTCGCGGCCATGGCAGAACGCGCATTGCGTGGCGAAAACCGATTGTCCTTTCTGCACTTGCTCCGTAGATGCTTGCCCCGCCGTTGGCGGAGGTACTGCCTGCGCTCCCTGTTGCGGCATATTCGCGGCCTGAGAAGCCGGTTGCGCCGGCTGCTGGCTGGCAAAACTCAGGCTGCAGAAGAGCGCTATTAATGAAACGCCTAGGACAAGCGAGTGCGAGTCACGCACAGCAACTCCATCACGGCTTGAAAGCAAAAGTTTCATGAAGGAATGATCAATACCCGCAAGCAAACAACGGTTTCGATGGACCCAGAGTCCCACGAAACACAGTCAATTCTAGCGGGTGAATTTAGGGAAGTCACTCGTTCAACATCCGGAATCCGACCGCAGATTGAGGGTGTTTGGAAAAGGACCACTCCACTCTTAAGGCGGTGATATGCTCGTCTCTGCGTCAGTTTAGTCAA
>Ga0126380_10000885_pt1 | contig 10701 bp, 12 predicted proteins | sample PanSoiMetPlot_26_FD_92544 | JGI IMG/M metagenome (GOLD analysis project Ga0126380, IMG submission 92544) | Tropical forest soil microbial communities from Panama - MetaG Plot_26 | ecosystem: Environmental > Terrestrial > Soil > Tropical forest > Bulk soil | place: Panama | collected 2016-02-17
CACAAAAAGCTGCTCGATTCCAACGCCAACTTTGAGCAGTTCGAAGTCGACAGTCCGAAAGCGCACCTTCACATCAAAGCGCAAACGCTTCGCATGTACAACCCGGAGTCACATCAATGGAGTATTTATCTGGTCGATCTCGATAAAGGGACTCTCGAGCTGCCGCCGGTGGTTGGTGAGTTTAACGGCAATCGTGGCGAGTTTTACAATCAGCAACAATGGAAAGGCCGCGCAGTTCTCGTCCGTTACCTTTGGTTGAATATCTCGCCGAAATCGGCGCGGATGGAACAATCGTTCTCGGCCGATGGCGGAAAAACGTGGGAAACGAATTGGATTTGCGAGCTGAGCCGGTAGGCGACCTGATCACGTGAAAGTTCCCGGCCTGAGACATTCTTCAGAGAAAGTCGGCGGGATCGTTTTTTTCGGGCGGATGCTGGACAAGATCCGATTGCACGCCAAAGGCGCGTTACCAGATGATTACAAAGCGAATCTCGGCGCCGGCTCCGACGGCCGCGTCTGTCGATTTTTGCATATCGAATATCGCGGGTTAGTCGAACGCGTCCTGGCCGGCGGCAGCGATGAAGAAATTTTGGCGTGGTGTTTCGACCGCGGCCGGCGACCCAGCGAAGAAGAGATATTCATCTTCAATGCGTTTCTGACCAAGCAAGGTTGGCGAGACGACCTGACTCCTGAGTTGGAAGAGATGAAGCAGAAGTGGGGATTCGCCGACAGATCAGACATTCAAACTTTCTTTGATTTTCACAAAGCGGACGAAGCGCGAGAGTGACGCATCCTCATCTTTTTTGGTCGTCAGCTCGCGCCTCGATCATTTAGAAACCAACCATGACTGAGGCCACTAAACGTTCGACCCTTCGCTGGTTTCACATCGCCTTCGGGATCCTTCCGATACTCGGCTATGTTTATAGTCCGTTTGATCAAATTCCTCAGTACGCGCCGCCGACTCGATTGATCTTCGTCCCCATTCTTCTTCTTACGGGATATTGGATGTATGCCGGCGCGTTGTTCGCGATCATCGGCGCTGGATTGTGGCTCGGCGCGTCTTACTTCGCGGGATATTGGCCGGCCGTGTTGAGTCAGATTGTGCTCTTCGTCGTGTGGAAGCTGGTGATGCGTGCGCGACGTTCAAACGCGGCCTAGTCATGAAAGCTGCGAAAAAGGAATTGTCGGCAAAGCAACGCGACCAGCTGCTTAAAGCGTTGAAAGCGCGCTTCGAGAAAAACAAGAATCGTCACGCGGGTCTCGAATGGGCAAAGGTGGAAGGAAAGCTGAAATCGAATTCGGAAAAGTTGTGGTCACTTAACGAAATGGAAAAGACCGGCGGTGAACCGGATGTTGTCGGTCACGATCAAAAAACGGGCGAATACATTTTCTTTGATTGTTCGGCGGAAACTCCCAAAGCCCGCGTCAGTGTTTGCTACGACCGGGAAGGATGGGAATCACGGAAGGAACATCGACCAAAGAATACCGCGATGGATATGGCGGGGGCGATGGGGATCGAGCTCTTGACGGAAGAACAATATCTGGAGCTGCAGAAATTTGGGGACTTCGATACAAAGACATCGAGCTGGGTGAAAACGCCGGCGAACATTCGGAACCTTGGCGGTGCGCTTTATTGCGATCGCCGTTACGGCCGCGTTTTCACCGGTCACAACGGCGCGCAAAGTTATTATGCCGCCAGGGGATTCCGTGGCTGGCTAAAGATTTAAATTTATGAAACTTCGATCTTTTATTTTCGCAATCACATTGGGGCTGACGGTTGTAATCTCGGTTCACGCGCAAGATCCGGCGGTCGTTAACGCCAAAACGATAAAGGTGACGTTCGAGAACGATCGCGTGCGCGTGATGGAAGCGACGTTGCCGCCGGGCGTGAAGGAGGCGGTGCACTCGCATCCGGCTTACGTGATTTACGTTTTGGAAGGCGGGAAGTACCGCAATTACACGTCGGACGGGAAGACGTCAGAAGGCGAATTAAAAACGGGCGAGGTTTTGTTTCGGGAGCCGTTGACTCACGCAGCGGAGAACATTGGGACCACGACCATGCACATGATTCTGGTCGAGCTCAAAGGCGCGGCTACGAAACAAACGTTGCCCGGTCACTGAGCGCGGGAGCGCGTTATGCCTCTGCCGTTGTCGAAAGAACAAAAGGCGGAGGCGATCCATTCGATCCGGCGTTTCGCGAGCGAAAAGCTCGATCTGCAGTTGAGCGAACTTCAGGCGGAATCGTTTCTCGATTATATTTTCAAAGAGATCGGTCCCTTTGCCTTCAATGAAGGAATCGCCGAGGCGCAGAAATTTTTGCTTCGGTTCGGCGAAGATTTGCCGGGAACGTGTTTTCGCGAACCGATGACTTACTGGGAGGAGAGCGGTTCCAAAGTCGTTCGTCGAAAACCGCAGGATTAGAAAATTCTCCGTCAGATTTCTCGTTGTCGATCTTTTGATCGAGGCATACGTTCTTGGTTCACGGAAGGAGTACTATTGTGAGCACTGCTATCGCTGAACCGAAAACCAAGCTCAATCAGCTCGAGCAAATCAAGAAATTTACCAAGGTCGTTGCCGACACGGCTGACTTTGAGCAGTTCAAGGAATTCAAACCCGAAGACGCGACGACAAATCCGAGTCTGGTTTACGCCGCGACGCAGAAACAGCAGTACGGCCGCTTGCTTGAGGAAGTTTTGAAAGATCGCAAGAATTCCGGCCTGAGCGGGCAGGCGCAGATCGAGGACATTTGCGATCATCTTCTCGTCCAATTCGGCACCGACATTCTCGAGATCGTGCCGGGACGCGTCTCGACTGAGACCGACGCGCGCTTGTCATTTGACGTTGAGGGTTCGATCGCGAAAGCGCGGCGATTGATCGAGCTCTACGGGAAGAAAAAAATTCCGCGTGAGCGCGTGTTGATCAAGATCGCGTCCACGTGGGAAGGACTCCAAGCCGCCGAGCAACTGCAGAAGGAAGGGATCCGCTGCAATCTAACGTTGATGTTTTCGCTGGTGCAAGCGGTGCGCGCAGCGGAAGCGAAGGTGCAACTGATCTCGCCGTTCGTCGGCCGGATTTACGATTGGTATAAAAAAGAAAACAAGCGCGACTATCAGGGCGCGGAAGATCCGGGCGTGCAATCAGTGACCGAGATTTACACCTATTACAAAAAATTCGGGATCAAGACCGAAGTGATGGGCGCGAGTTTCCGCAATGCCGGACAAATCCGCGAGCTGGCGGGCTGCGATTGTTTGACGATCAGTCCCGAGCTGATGAAGGAGCTGTCCGAATCGAACGAACCGCTCGAACGCAAACTCGATCCGGAAAAAGCGAAGTCGGCGAAAGTCGATAAGCTGGAGCTCGACGAAAAGAAGTTTAAATACTTGCTTAACGACAACGCGATGGCCTACGAAAAAACGGGCGAGGGGATCCGGAAATTCGCGGCCGACGTGGTGAAGCTGGAAAAATTCGTCGCCTCGAAGCTCTGAATCTCTAAGGAAAGCAGGAACGCAGGAAATTTAAATTTTGGCTTTTCCTGCTTTCCTGAGTTCCTGAGAGATTGTGTTCAATGTTGTCTTAGTCGAGCCCGAGATTCCACCGAACACGGGGAACGTCGGCCGGCTTTGTCTCGCCACGAAATCGACGCTGCATTTAGTGAAGCCGCTTGGCTTTTCATTGGACGATCGCCAATTGAAGCGCGCCGGGCTCGATTATTGGGACGAGGTCGATCTTAAGATTTGGGATTCGTTGGATGATTTGATGAAAGCCAACCGATCCAGGCACCGTAATTATCTTGTGACCACAAAAACGAAGCGAGCTTACTGGGACGTGAAATTCCGGCCCGGCGATTTCTTGATTTTCGGCCGGGAAACGAAAGGCTTGCCGGAAAAGCTACTGGCGGCGCACGAGGCGGACTGCATCACGATCCCGATGTATGGCACCCGCAGTTTGAACTTGGCTACCGCCGTAGGAATTGTTTTATTCGAAGCAATTCGGCAGCAACACCCGGGGCAAAAGAGGGTTGAATAACCAAGACAGGTACCTGTCTAATTAACGCAGGAGGCAACACTAACTAACTACTATGAGAAAGTTTTTAACATTAACCTGTTGTATCGGGCTTGCGTCGCTCGTGGGCGCCGCTCAAAACAACAATCAAAACAATAACAACCCGCAGGGTAAAAAGAAGAAACAGCAACAACAGCAGCAGCAAGCTGTCATGCCGCAAGGTGGCGGCAAGAAATACAAGCAGCAGGGCGCTGGTCCTCACAATCAGAACTTCCAACAGCCCAACACGGTCGGGAATTACAGTGCGATGAATAAGAAGGGAAAGAAATCGCAGAATTTCCAGGGACAAGGGCAGGGACAAGGAGGTCTCAGTACCGGCGCGAACCAGACGAAGTTCAACAAGTCGAAGAACGTCAACAAGAACATGAACCCCAACAAGAACATGGCGGGGAACAAGAACTACAAGTTCCAAAAGAAGCAGTTCAATCTGCAGACGAACAACAAGAACTACGTCGTGAACAAGTACAAGACGGTCAATTACAACGCGAATTACAAGATTCCCGGCGCTTACAAATGGAAAGGCGCGCAGTATCAAGTCTTCGCGAACTACCATCCGCTTTGGCATGACACCTGGTGGTGGAATTGGCATTACCCGCAGGTCGTCTTCATCTACGGCGGCTGGTATTACTGGAACAGTTCCTACTGGTACCCGGCGTGGGGTTATGCTCCGAACTCGGTCTACGTTTATGATGGACCGATCTACGCTTCGAGTCCGCATGAAGACCCCGGCCAGGTCGTAGCCAACGTGCAGTCCGCGCTCCAGGAGCAGGGCTACTATCAGGGCGATATCGACGGAGTGCTTGGGCCGCAAACGCGCGCTGCGCTCGCGGAATATCAATCTGCGCAAGGCCTCGAGCCAACTGGCGCGGTGGATGAGCCAACGTTGCAAACGCTCGGCATGGTCTAACCGAAGTTTTAGCTGAATAGCCAAATCGCCGCGGGGCAAAAACTCCGCGGCGATTTTCTTTTGGGGAGAAGACGAAGATTGACGATGTCGATCTTCGGGCGACTAATTCTTCCGTGCAGCAAACGCAACTGGTCGCCCGCGATTTATTTCAATCGTTCAAGATGGGCGCGCGCCGGATTGAAGTCCTGCGCGGCATCTCGGTCGATGTTGCGCAGGGCGAGATCATTTTTATTTGCGGCGCGTCCGGCGCGGGCAAAACAACTTTGCTTTACACACTCGCGGGCTTAGAGCGACCGGAATCCGGCACGGTCGAATTCGAAGGGCGCAATCTTTACAACGGAAGCTCGAGCTCGCAGGCGCGGTTTCGAAACAAGAAAATGGGTTTCGTGTTTCAAGGTTACTTCCTGCTGCCGGAGCTCACCGCGCTGGAAAATGTTTCGTTGCCGGGAATGATCGGGCGGAGCTCAACGCGGAACGCGGCGGAAGAAAGTTTGGCGGCGGTCGGCCTGGCCGATCGGTTGCAACATTTGCCGGCTGAGCTTTCGGGCGGCGAACAGCAACGTGTGGCGATTGCGCGCGCGCTGGTCAACGATCCCGAGATTATTTTTGCGGACGAGCCGACCGGTAATCTCGATTCCGAAACCGGCGCGGCGATTGTCGACCTTCTCTTGAGCCTGGCGCGCGACCGAAAAAAAAGTTTGGTGATCGTAACCCACGATACGAGCCTGGCGACGCGCGGCGACCGCGAATTGCACATTAAAGATGGCCGGCTCGACTGAATTTACGCCCATTTTTGTTTCTTGAATTAGGCGAACAAACAACGAGATTTTTCCACGACCTATGAAAACCTCTGATGTCGGCGGGACGGTGATAGACAAACCAAAATCGCGCGAAGCAGTGAAACCTGTCGTCGATAAACCGACGACAGCGAAACCGGCGGGGAAGAAATCGCAAATCTACGTGGACGGAGAATTTTACGCTGAGGGCGAAGCGAAAGTTTCCGTGTTTGACCACGGTTTGCTTTACGGCGACGGAGTTTTTGAAGGCATTCGTTTTTACAATGGCCGCGTTTTCCGTTTGGAAGAACATCTCGACCGCCTCTGGGATTCGGCGCGCTCGATTTGTTTGGAAGTTCCAATGTCATCCCGCGCGATGGCCGAAGCGGTCTTGGAGACGATTCGGCAGAACGATCTGCGCGACGGTTACATTCGGCTCATCGTTACCCGCGGCGTCGGCAATCTCGGTTTGAATCCGGAACACTGTAAAACGCCGAGCGTGATCATTATCGCGGCGCAGATCGCTCTTTATTCGGAGGAAATGTACAAGCGCGGGTTGACCGTGGTCACGGTCGCGACGCGGCGCACGAACCCGAGTGCGCTCAATCCGGCGGTGAAATCGCTCAATTACTTGAACAACGTGATGGCGCGGATTGAAGCGAACCAGGCGAAAGCGGATGAGGCGTTGATGTTGAACGATGAAGGCAACGTGGCCGAGTGCACGGCCGACAACGTTTTCATCGTGAAGCACGGCCACATTTTCACGCCGCCGATCACGGCCGGCGCGTTGCGTGGCATTACGCGCTCGGTGGTGTTCGAAATTGCGGCCGAGACGGGAATCAAAGTTGTCGAGACGGACATTACGCGACACGATGTATTTATCGCCGACGAAGCGTTTCTGACGGGAACGGCGGCGGAAATAATTCCGCTCGTGAAGGCGGATGGGCGCGCGCTTGGCACTGGCAAGCCGGGCCCGATTACCACGCGGATGATTGCGCGTTTCCGCGAACTGACTAGAGAAACAGGGACACCGATCTATTCTTAATTAGGCAACACCGGCGCGAAAGGTGCTCGACAAACTCGCAGCTTGAATGATTTAAGCGTGGAAGAGGTCTAAGTAGTAGAAATGTTGTGCGACGTTTGTAAATGTAATGACGCAACAGTCTTCCTGACCCAGATCATTGAGGGGAAGATGCAAAAGGTGAATCTTTGCGACGCATGCTCGAAAGAAAAAGGCGTGCAGGACCCGACTGGTTTCGCGCTCGCGGATTTGCTGCTTGGGATCGGCGCGGCGGAGGAAATCGAAAAAGGAGCGGCCACCCAACGCTGTCCGGTTTGCGGTTTCACCCAGGCCGACTTCAAAAAAACCGGTCGCCTTGGGTGCAGCGCATGCTACTTAACTTTCACCGAAGCGTTGACCGCATTGTTGAAAGCGATGCACAAAGGCACCTCACACGTTGGCAAAGTTCCGGAGCGCGCGCACCGCGTTGGGGAATTGAGCGATCGGATGCGCAATCTGAACGAGAGCCTGCAAAAAGCCGTCGCGGAAGAAAATTACGAAACGGCCGCGTCTTTGCGCGACCAGATCAGGCAACTCGAAAGCGAATTGGCGGGGTAGGGCCGTGAAATTTTCAAACGTGATGACGAACGCCGGAGAATGGCTCCGTGGCGAAGGCCCGCATCACCAAATCGTGATCAGCAGCCGGGTGCGACTCGCGCGCAATCTGCGGAATCGCTCATTTCCCGGTTGGGCGAAAAAAGCCGAACGCATGGCGATCCTGGAAATGATCAGGCCGTATGTCGAAAAACTTCCCGAGATGCAGGATTCGTTTTCGGAATTGCTGCAGGACCTGTCAGCGCTCGAAAAACAAGTCTTGGTCGAACGTCATCTCATCAGTCGTGAGCACGCCGCGAAAAGTGCCGGCAGCGCGGTCGTCATGAATCGCCGGCAAACGCTCAGCATCATGATCAACGAGGAAGATCATTTGCGGATGCAATCGATGCGCTCGGGATTGCAATTAAAACAAGCGTTTAAGCTTCTCGACAAGATCGACACCGCGCTCGAAGGCGAGCTCGAGTTCGCTTACGACCAGAAACTCGGCTATCTCACGGCTTGTCCGACGAACGTCGGCACCGGAATGCGCGCGTCGGCGATGTTGCATTTGCCCGGTTTGGTTTTGAGCGAATTGATCAACCAGGTCGTGCAAGCGGTGAGCAAGATCGGTCTCGCGGTCCGCGGTCTTTATGGTGAAGGCACCGAAGCGATGGGAAATCTTTTCCAGATTTCGAATCAGACCACGCTCGGCGAAAAAGAGGACGAGATCATCACGCGTTTGACCAAGGTGATCGAGACCATCATCGAAAAGGAGCACGACGCCCGGCAGGTCTTAATTCAAAAAAAATCGAACACTTTATGGGACCAGATCGGTCGAGCATACGGTGTGCTTACTTATGCTCACGCAATGAGCTCTAAGGAAGCGCTCAATCTGTTGTCGATCATCAAGCTCGGGGTCGACCTCGGCGCGTTTCCCGAAGACAAACGGCTTCCGGTCGATGAGTTGTTCATCGACACACAGCCGGCCCACCTCCAGAAAACGTCTCAACAAAAGCTCAACGCCGAAGAGCGCGACCATCTCCGCGCCCAAATTATCCGGACCCGTTTGAAAGTGCTTCCCAAACCTGATATCAGTAAGCTGGCGAAGGAAGCGGGCAACGGCTCGGAACCGACGCCGACAGAACAATGAATAATTTCACGCCCCGCGCTCAACAGGTCCTCCAGCTTGCACGCAAAGAGGCCGATCGTTTCAATCACAACTACGTCGGGACCGAGCATCTTTTGCTCGGACTGATCAAGCTGGGCCAGGGCGTTGCGGTTAACGTCCTTCAGAAGATGGGACTCGATCTCGAAACCGTACGCATGGAAGTCGAGAAACAAGTCGGCTCCGGACCGGAAACGAAAATTGTCGGCAACATTCCTTACACGCCGCGCGTGAAAAAAGTTTTGGCTCTCGCGGGCAAGGAAGCGAAAGCGCTTAATCATTCCTACGTTGGCACCGAACACATCTTGCTCGGACTCCTTCGCGAAGGCGAAGGCGTCGCCGCGCGCGTGCTCAAGAGTCTCGAGATCGACATCGAACGGACCCGCAATGAAATTTTGAAAGAGCTCGATCCAAACTTCACACCGTCGGAAACGGAAGAAGGCGAGCCGACCTCGAAGAAGGATGTCAAAACTCCAGCGCTGCGCGCGTTCGGCCGCGATCTGACCGAGCTGGCGAAAAAGGGCGAGCTCGATCCGGTGATTGGTCGCCGTAATGAAATCGAGCGCGTGATCCAAGTGCTTTGCCGTCGCACAAAAAACAATCCGGTGCTGATCGGTGAAGCGGGCGTTGGCAAGACCGCGATCGCGGAAGGTCTCGCTCAGGAAATTGCGAGCGGCAATGTTCCGGAACTTTTGCGCGAGAAGCGCGTGGTCACTCTCGATCTTGCGCTAATGGTCGCCGGCACGAAATACCGCGGCCAGTTCGAAGAACGTATCAAAGCGGTGATGGACGAGATTCGCCGCTCCAAGAACGTCATCCTCTTCATAGACGAGTTACATACCATCGTGGGCGCCGGTTCAGCCGAAGGCGCAATGGACGCATCGAACATTATCAAGCCGGCGTTGAGTCGCGGCGAACTGCAGTGCGTTGGCGCGACGACGATGAACGAGTATCGCAAATACATCGAGAAGGACGCCGCACTCGAACGCCGTTTCCAGACGGTGAAGGTCGATGCGCCGACAATCGATGAAGCGATTGAAATTTTGAAAGGCCTGCGGCCGAAGTACGAGGCGCACCACAAAGCGAAGCTGACTGACGAAGCGCTCGAGACCGCGGTGAAATTTTCCGAACGTTACATCACCGGGCGTTTTCTGCCGGACAAGGCGATCGACGTGATGGACGAAGCCGGCGCGCGCGCTCGCATCAACGCGATGACGCGTCCGCCCGATGTAAAAGAGATCGAGAAAGACATCGAAGCAATCCGTCTGCAAAAAGAGGCCGCGATCAAGGCCCAGGATTTCGAGAAAGCTGCGTCGCTCCGCGACAAAGAGAAGCAGACCAAGGAGAAACTGGATTCGATTTTGGCGAAATGGCGTCAGGAGCGGGAAGAGAGGGAAGTTCTCGTGACCGGCGACGACATGATGCACATCATTTCGAAAGTGACCGGTGTTCCGTTGCAACGAATGGAACAGGCCGAAACCGAGAAGCTTCTCAAGATGGAAGAGGAGCTGAAAGGCAAAGTCATCGGTCAGGACGAAGCGGTCACTGCGATTTCGAAAGCCTTGCGTCGCAGCCGCGCCGATCTCAAAGATCCGCGCCGGCCGATTGGTTCGTTCATTTTCCTTGGGCCGACCGGCGTTGGAAAAACTTTCCTCGCGCAAAAGCTTGCCGAATTCATGTTTGGGGATCGCGACGCGCTGATTCAGATCGACATGTCGGAGTACATGGAAAAATTTACCGCCTCGCGGTTGATCGGTTCGCCGCCGGGTTACGTCGGTTACGAGGAGGGCGGCCAATTATCCGAAGCAGTCCGTCGTCGCCCGTATTCGGTTGTGCTTTTCGACGAAATCGAGAAAGCGCATCCGGACGTGATGCACTTGCTCCTGCAAATTCTCGAGGAAGGAAAAATCACCGACTCGCTCGGCCGAAAGATCGATTTCCGGAACACGATCATCATCATGACGTCGAACGTAGGCGCCGAGTTGTTGAAAAAGCAGACGACGATGGGATTCGGCGCGCCGAAGGAAGGCCACGACTACGATTCAATGCGCGAGAAGATTCTCGACGAAACCAAGCGTGTCTTTAAGCCGGAGTTTCTGAATCGTCTCGACGAGATCACCGTCTTTCACTCGCTCACGAAAGAAAATCTTCTCCAGATCGTCGATCTTGAGGTCGAGAAAGTGAAAGCGCGCCTGAA
>Ga0126380_10000886_pt1 | contig 10694 bp, 12 predicted proteins | sample PanSoiMetPlot_26_FD_92544 | JGI IMG/M metagenome (GOLD analysis project Ga0126380, IMG submission 92544) | Tropical forest soil microbial communities from Panama - MetaG Plot_26 | ecosystem: Environmental > Terrestrial > Soil > Tropical forest > Bulk soil | place: Panama | collected 2016-02-17
ACATCGATCCGTGTTTATGAAGAAACCGGCGTAACGCTCGATTCTGATTTCTCGGTCGAACTGATCCTGAGCGTTTTCCATCCGAAAGCGGCGTTGCACGATGGCGGCGTGATCATTCGGAATGGTCGCATTGCGGCGGCAGCCTGCATTTTTCCGGTGAGTCAACGCGAGACGCTGGATCGCAGCCTCGGTCTGCGGCATCGCGCCGCGCTCGGTATTACCGAGGAATCGGACGCCGTCGCGATTGTTGTTTCGGAGGAAACGGGTGGGATTTCCATTTGCCATCGGCGCCGAATTGAGCGCAATTTCACGCCGGAAACATTTCGCCAGCGGATCAGCGAAATTTTATTGCACAGACGTTATGAAGAAACTGCTCCTGAGGAACTGGCGAGCGAAGTTGATCTCCCTGTTGCTCGCGACAACCCTCTGGTATCTCATCAAGAAGAACGTGGCCACGACTCCGTCGCCGTCTGAGTCGAGCTCGCCGCCGCCTGCGGCTCAGAGACGCTAGCGCAGAAAGCGCGCGAGATTTTGTTCTTCCCAACGTCGTGCTCGATTGTAATTGCGAAACGAGCGCTCGCGACGGTTGAACTCTTCGGTATGCACGCGCCGTCGCCCGCTCCGCAAAGTTTGATCCGGCACGACTGAATGAAGCATTTCGTGGTAAAGCACGTATTTCAAATACCAGCGCGGCACGAACGCCTGATCGAGCAGGGGATGAATTCGGATTACGCGGTCCTCTTCCTGGATTGTTCCAAAAACGAAATGATCTTTCGGCGGTTGTTTGCGACGACGGCCCCACTCCACTTTGTAATTGCGAAGGCGACCGCGAAAATATCGCTGATTCACTTCGCGAAAAAGTTCGCCGAGATCGAAATGCTTTCCCTCCTGCCGAAGATTTAACTGCTGCTGCATCGGCAGCGTCCGATACGCGATCTTGCGCTTTGTTTTCTTCGCCATAACTGGAACCCCCGGCTCGAAAGCACTCAATTCTAAATGGGTCGAAAGAGGCCGACAAGAAAAGCGCCGATTTTTTCTCATTTTCATTTCAAATAGCTGATAAACAGGAACTTAGATATGAACCCCTGGGCGATCCCCGAACCTACTGGGCCAAGGGTCTTTGCCCCCGGTTTACCTGAATAGAGTTGCGAAATTCAGGCGCTGGTTATACTCGAAATACTCTGGTTTTCGCGCCAGGATAGATCGACATGACGCCGTTTCTTCGAAAGCTGCTCGGCCTCAACTGGCTGCTCCTGATCGTCATGCTCGCGCTCGCCATTTTCGGCGTTATCGCGATCTACAGCGCGACTTACATGCGCGAAGATCCGGTGGCGGCGGATTTTTGGCGGAAACAAGCGCAATGGGTGCTGGTCGGGTTTTTTGCGTTCATGGTTGGCAGTTTGGTGAATTACCACTGGATCCGTTGGGGCGCGTTGCCGCTCTATCTTCTCGGCATCGTTTGCCTCGTCCTGACAAAGATCATGGGCACCAAGGTTTACGGTGCGCGCAGCTGGCTCCATATTGGCCCTGTCAATTTCCAGCCGGCGCAGCTCGCGGTGATCGCCGGGATCATGGTGCTCGCGCTGTTTCTCAGCCAGTTCAAGCAAATGCATCCGATGTTTCGTTTGCTCATTTGCGGCGCCATCGCCGGCGCACCCTGTCTCTTGATTATGCTTCAACCGGATTTGGGGGAAACGCTCATCTGGATTCCGGTCTTGCTGGCGCTGCTTTTCGTCGGCGGAATCCCGTTGCGCTACCTCGTTTGCATTCTTCTGGTCCTCTTCGCGATGATCCCGATCACCGCTAATCTCGCTCTCAAACCATACCAACAGGCGCGGCTTACAGCTTTTGCCCATCCCGACATCGACAAACAAGGTTCGTCGTGGGCGATCAATCAATCTCTCATCGCCATTGGTTCCGGCGGTTGGGCAGGGAAAGGTTTCAAAGCGCCGAATACGCAAGTTGAGCTCGGCTTTCTGCCGTCCACTGCAGTGCATAACGACTACATTTTCTCGGCGATCGGCGAGCAATGGGGTTTTGTCGGCGGCGTGTTTCTGATCAGCGCTTTCGCTCTGTTGCTCTTAACCTGCCTTTTCGTCGGCTTTTTCGCCGGCGATCAGTTCGGGCTGCTCTTGGTCATTGGAATCTCGACCCTCATTTTCACCCACATCTTTCAAAACGTCGGAATGACGATTGCAATGCTGCCAATCACCGGCGTTCCGTTGCCGCTCATCAGTTACAGCGGTTCGTTCGCGCTCATGATCATGTTCGCGCTCGGCGTCGTGAACAGTGTTTGGGTGCATCGTCACGAAGTCGCGTAGCTGACGACAAAGATCGACCCGCCTTCGCTTAGCTACGGCGCGACAAGCATCGAATCGCAGCGCGATTTACTTCGAGCGCGCGTTGTTTACAATTCGTCGAACGGATGGAGACTGATTACAAAGTTAAGCTCGAGATCTTCGAGGGCCCGCTCGATCTCCTTCTTTACCTGATCAAACGCGACGAGATCGATATTTACGAAATCTCGATCGAACGCATTACCAAGCAATACCTGGAATATCTGCAGGCGTTCAAGGAGCTGCAGATCGACATCGCGGGCGAGTTCGTCGTCATGGCGGCGAATCTGATTTATCTCAAAAGCCGGAGCCTGCTCCCGCTCGATCAACAGCCGCCCGAAGAGGATGCCGACGAAGACGATCCGCGCTGGGACCTGATCCGTCAGCTGATTGAATACAAAAAGTTCAAGGAAGCGGCCGTGCAATTGCACGATCGCGCGCTCGAGCAGGAGCGAATCTTTACACGCGATAGCGGCAGTGCGCCGGCTTCCGATGCGCCATTGCCGCTGCACGAGGTTGGAATTTTCCAGTTGATCCACGCTTTTCAGGAAGTGATCAAACGCGTCGAAGCCCGAGAGGATCTGCGAGAAATTTTCGGCGAACGATTCACCGTTTCGGAAAAGATCGAGAAAATCCTCGAACGCGTCGCCAATGGGGCGTCCATCCGATTTTCCGAGCTGTTCGGCCAGATCGTGTCGCGAGTTGAGATCGTGGTCACGTTTCTGGCATTGCTCGAATTGATCCGGCTGAACCAGGTGCGCGCGTTGCAGCGGAAAATGTTCGACGAAATCGAAATCGCTGCCATCGCAGCGTAAGATCGAGATCATGCCGCGCCTGCTCATCGCCGGATGCGGTTACCTCGGTCAGGCAGTGGGTGATTTGTTTGCGGCCGTGAACTGGGAAGTGGAAGGCTGGACACTGTCGGCCGAATCCGCGAACCAGCTTAGATTTTCTTCTGGCCGTTCGGTCGATATTTCAAACCTGGATCAAGTGCGCGCAGCCGCCGGAGATTTTGATGCGGTTGTTCATGCTGCGAGCACGCGCGGAGGCGCGCCGGATTCCTACCGTCGCGTTTACTTGAAAGGCCTCGGGAATCTCCTCGAATGTTTTTCCAATTCGAAAACCGTCTTCGTCAGCAGCACGAGCGTTTACGCGCAGGCGGCCGGCGAATGGGTGACCGAGGAAAGCGCGGCCGATCCGACAACCGAGACTGGGAAAATTTTGCGCGAAGCCGAAGACTTAGCGGTCGCGAAGAACGCGATCGTTCTCCGTCTCGGCGGAATCTTCGGTCCAGGCCGGTCAGCGTTATTAAAAAAGTTTCTGAGCGGCGACGCGACGATCGATCCCGCAAACGATCGCTTTATGAACGAAATCCATCGCGATGACGCAGCCACTGCAATTCAATTACTTCTGACGAGCGGCGAGTCGGGCGGCCAGGTCTACAACGTGGTCGATAACGAACCAATTTTGCTCAGCGAAGGTTATCGCTGGCTCGCCGCCAGATTAAATCGACCGTTGCCGCCGGTTGGAAGATCGACATCGAAAAGAAAACGCGGCGACAGCAACAAGCGCGTGAGTAATGCGAAGTTAAAGGCATCCGGCTGGACGCCACGCTACCCAAATTTCGCCGCCGGCATGGAAGAAAGCGTGCTTCCAAGTTTCGCCGGCGAAATTACGTAGCCGCCAGCAGCCTCCGACATACCGGCATGGTAGCTGCTAATTTTTTGCGTGTGCGGACGATCAAGCTAACAGGCCGGGAAGCGAACGTGGTTCGCGCGATCGGCTTCGCTGAATCGATGCTCGGCGCGGAAATTTTGGACTTCACCCGGATGCAGTCCGAAGACGTTACCGACACGCTCAACAGCCTGATCTCGGCCGGGTTTGTCGAGAGCATTCCTTACACAGAGCAAATTCAAATTGCCGAAATGCCCGTGACTGCGTTTGAAATTAATCCCGCCTACGCTCATCAACTCAAGCAGGCGTTGATCCGCAATTAGTTGTTTCCGCTCGGCGCCGCCGAGCTCTGCGAGCGACGTTCGCCAAACAACTGTCGAATCACTTCCTCGACCGGGACTTCCTGCACATTGATGTCGATCACGCTGCAGGCCTGAAGCAATTCGCGTGTTGTCTCGGTGACTTTAGCGCGGGCCACTTTCAGCTGCACCGACATCGGCGTTTGCTCGATTACTTCACCGAAACGCGCGAAATCGCAGTTGGGATTCTTGTCGAAGGTCAGGCTCACAATTTTGTAAACCGAAAATCGATCGACAATCTTATCGAGCGGGCCGTCAAAAAAGATCTTGCCGTGATCGATGACCAGCACGCGCCGCGTGAGCTCTTCGATGTCCTGCATGTAGTGACTGGTCAGCAGCGTCACGATCCGGTGTTCCTTGTTGTAAATGCGCAAAAATTCGCGGACGCGTTTTTGACTGACCACGTCGAGGCCAATCGTCGGTTCGTCCAAGAACAAAACGCGTGGCTCGTGGATGAGCGCGGAGATGAGCTCCATCTTCATGCGCTCGCCGAGAGAAAGCTCGCGCACCATCACGTTCATCTTGTCCGTGACTTCGAGTAGCTCGGACAAACCGCCGACCACTTTTTTGAAACGATCGCGGTCGATCCCGTAAATCGCGCGATTGAGCTCGAGCGATTCTTGCGCGGGCAGGTCCCACCAGAGCGCGTTTTTCTGTCCCATGAGTAAACTGAATTGCCGCTTCATTTCGTTGCGGCGCTCCCAAGGAACAAAACCGAGCACGCGCGCGTCGCCGCCCGTTGGGTTCAATAAACCCGAGAGCATCTTCAGCACGGTCGTCTTGCCCGCACCATTTGGTCCGAGAAATCCCACGAATTCGCCTTCTTCGATTTGAAACGAAACCGCATCGGCGGCGCGAGTTTCGTCATAGCGGCGCTTAACCAGCCCCTTTACCGCACCCCAAAGACCACCTTCTTTGCGGTAGGTGCGGTAGATCTTGGTTAGATCGCGAGCCTCAATTGCGGCCATGTTAAGATCGACAATCGACGTGCCGATCTTTCACGCAACTACGCGATGGCGGGCTTCGCGGCGGGCTTTTTCTTGAGCACTGCGAGGATCTTTTCAACGAGCGCGTCGGCGGTGATGCCGTGCTTCTTTCGCAACAGCGGCACCGCGCCGTGTTCGATGAATTCGTCCGGCCAACCAACGCGCGCCACCGGCGTGTTGATCTGTTGCGAGTGGAGATGTTCCATTACCGCGCAGCCGAAACCGTTGTGCAGCACGTGGTCCTCGATCGTCGCGACGACTTCCACGCTACGCGCGAAAAATTCGAGCGTGCCGGTATCCATCGGTTTGATCCAACGCGGATTAATCAGCGCGACTGAAATGCCCTGCTCTTCGAGTTTTTTGGCCGCTTCCTCCGCGACTTCGAACATGTTGCCGAGGCCAAAGATCGCGACATCGCGCCCGTGTTTCACCACTTCGGCTTTGCCAATCTCGAGAAGCTTCGGTTCGGGTTTAACTTTCGCGCCAGTTCCGGAGCCGCGCGGATAACGGATCGCGATCGGTCCCTGATTGTAATTCGCCATCGTCCAAAGCATGTCGACGAACTCGTCTTCGTCCTTCGGTTGCATGTGCACCCAGTTCGGGATGTGCCGCAGATATCCGATGTCGAACAAACCGTGGTGCGTCGGGCCGTCGTCGCCGCTCAATCCAGCGCGGTCCATGCAAAGTCGCACGTTCAGTTTCTGGATCGCCATGTCATGAATGGCCATGTCGTAGGCGCGCTGGAAAAACGTGGAGTAAATCGCCAGGAACGGCGTCAATCCCTGCGTGGCGAGCCCGCAAGCGAACAACGCCGCGTGTTCTTCCGCGATTCCGACGTCGAAGTAACGACCAGGGTGCGCTTTTTGGAAATGTCCGAGGCCGGTTCCGCTTGGCATCGCCGCCGTGATTGCGACGAGCTTTTGATTGTTGTCCGCAAATTTCGCGAGTGACTTACCAATGATCTCCGAATAAGTCGGCGTCGCCGCCGGCGCCGTTTCGCCGCTCTCGATCTTGTATTTGCCGAGGCCGTGGAACTTGTCCGGCTGCTTGATTGCCGGTTCGTAGCCTTTGCCTTTTTTGGTCAGGATGTGGAGCAACACTGGCTCGTCCTGCGTTTTCAAAAATTCAAACGTGCGGATCAGCAACTGAATGTCGTGACCATCGATCGGTCCGTAGTAACGCAACCCGAGCTCTTCGAAGATCACGCTCGGCACGAGCAAGCCTTTGACGCTTTCCTCAACTTTGTGCGCCAGTTGGACGCCAGTCTTGCCGAGGATCCATTCCACGAAGTCGCGCGCCTTGTCGTGCAAATGCGCGTAAGTCTCGTTCGTCACAATCCGGTTAAAGTAATTCGCGATCGCGCCGACGTTTTTCGCGATCGACCATTCGTTGTCGTTTAACACGACGATGAATTTCTTCGTCTGCGTGCGAATATTGTTCAGCGCTTCGTAACTGATTCCGCAGGTAAACGCCGCATCACCGGCAATCGCGATGATGTTTTCATCGCCGCCACGAAGATCGCGTCCCACCGCCATGCCGAGCGCGGCCGAGAGCGCGGTGCCGGCGTGACCGGCGCCATAGCAATCATGCTCGCTTTCGGTGCGCAGCAAAAATCCATTCAGGCCGCCGAACTGCCGCATCGTTGAAAAACGATCGAGCCGGCCGGTGAAAAGTTTGTGGACGTAACCCTGATGGCTCACGTCCATCACGAACCGGTCCTTCGGCGTGTTGAACACGCGATGCAGCGCGATCGTCAATTCGACCACTCCGAGATTTGGTCCAAGGTGTCCGCCGGTTTGCGACAAAACGCGGATCAATTCCTCGCGGACTTCCTGCGCAAGTTGCGGCAGGTCCTGTTCCCGCAGCGACTTGATGTCGGCGGGTCCGTGGATTCCGTCGAGTAATCTCACCGGTTTTTCCACAAGCATTGTTGTTTCAGAAGAGTCTGACTTCATCATTCCTTAATTCTTTGTCGGCTTTCTCGTCATCGTTGTTCGATTCGGGCGCAGATTCGAAATCTTTCACCACCGGCTTCCCGGCGCTGTTCCGCGCGATGATCTCGATCTTTTGCTCGGCCTTGGTCAGGCGGTCCTGGCAAACTTTCACCAGATTCATCCCTTCCTCGTAGCGAACGATCAAATCCTCGAGCGGCAATTTACCGCTCTCCATTTGTTCGACAATCGATTCGAGCCGGTCCATCGCCTTTTCAAAATTCAATTCGGTGGCCTGGGGTTTAGCCTTACTGCTCATCGCGCGAATCCGAAATTAAGCACAGCGCGCCGAAGTTGAAAGGAGCGATTCAGTCTTTGCGGCCGCGTCCGGCAAGCTGGGATGGCACATCGCATGCTCGGGAAGGTGGCGAATCAACCAGTTACCACTATGAAGTTTCCGAAGAAAATCCTCTTAATCGATCACGAGCCCGGCGTGACTCGCCTTATTCGGCGAGCTCTGGAACGCGCCGGGAAATATTTAATCCGCGAAGAGCACGACGATAAGCTCGCGCTCAATGCCGCGCGCTGGTTCCAACCCGATCTCATCCTGGTCGATACTCCCGGCCAGAGCCAGCTCAACATCGAACGCGCGGTCAGCAGCGATTCCACCCTAAAAGATACACCGGTCCTTTCCCTCAGCAGTCTTCGGCCCGAAAGCCAGATGGTTTCCGGCGGAATTCTTTCCGGCTACAGCTTCTTCGCCGCGCCAATCAAAGTCGAAGAGGTTCTCAGCGGCGTCGACGGACTGCTCTTCGGCAAAGACTAAAGTCGTTTCCGCTTCGCTGACGCTGCGATCAGTTTCTCGATCCGTTGTGATCGCGTTTCTTCTTTCTTCGCGCTCACGATGTACCAATTGATCATTTTCCGATACGATGGCGGCTGGGCTTGGAAAAAATCCCAAGCCGCTTTGTTTTTCTTGATCAGTTTGGCGTAATTCTCCGGCAATTCGACGGGGCGTTGTTCGTAGGAATAAATTCCCGACCGGTACTCGAGTCGCGCTTCGAACGCCTTCAATCCCGTCGGCCGCATCCGTTTCCCTTTCGTCAGCTCGCGTGCGCGCTTGATGTTGATCGCGCTCCAGATGCTTCCGCGGCGCCGCGGCGTAAACCGGATTTTGTAACTGACTTCATCGACGCGCTTTCGAATCCCGTCGATCCAACCAAAACAAAGCGCCTCGTCCACCGACTCCGGCCACGTGATGCTCGGCTTGCCCGAGGCCCGTCTATAGAAACCAACCCAAAGCTCTGCGGCGGTTGCGTGATTCTCTTCCAGCCACTTTCGGAAATCCGCCGACGTTCGAAAAAATGTCGGCATCAGCCGCCGATTTGCTTTTTATACGCGGCGGCGTCTTTCAGACTCTTGAGATCGTCGGCGTTGTCGATCTTGAGGACAAACAGCCAGCCCTGGCCGAACGGTTCGCGGTTGATCAGGCCGGGATCGGCTTCGAGCGCCTTGTTCACTTCGACGACTGTGCCTTTGACCGGCGCGTAAATATCGCTCGCCGCTTTCACAGATTCGACGACCGCGATCGCTTCCTTTGCGTTCGCCGCACGATCCATCTTCGGCAGCTCGACGAAAACGACGTCGGTCAATTCGGATTGCGCGTGATCGGTAATGCCGATGCGGATCTTGTCGCCTTCGCGTTTAATCCATTCGTGACTCTCGGTGTAAAGCAAATCGTCTGGAACGTTCATGAAGTTGTAGTGGCGGCCGTGTCGGCCGCAGTTTTATTTTTTATATAGCGGTTTTTTCTCGATCATGGCCGGAAATTTCTGCCCGCGAATCTCGATGTCGATCTTGTTGCCGATTTTCGCGTTCGCGGCATTGATGTAAGCCATGCCGACGCCCCAGTTCAAGCTCGGTGAAAGCGTTCCACTGGTCACTTCGCCGACGCGCTGGCCATTTTCGAACACGGAATAATGCGAACGCGGCGGAGGACCTTTATCTTTCATTTTGAACGGCACCAGCTTTTCGCGCGGCCCGTTCTCCTTGGTTTTCAGCAAAACATTGCGGCCAGTGAACTTCGGTTTCGTCAGATCGACAAAGAACCCTAGCCCGGCCTCGATCGGATTTCGTTCCGGCGAAAGATCGGAGCCATTGAGCGGGTAACACATTTCCAAGCGCAACGTGTCGCGCGCGCCCAGTCCGCAAGGTTTCATCCCGAACGCCTGTCCTTTTTCAAGGACTAGATCCCAGAAGTTCGCCGCATCATCCCTGGAAAAGAAAACTTCGACGCCGTCTTCACCAGTGTAACCGGTCCGCGCCATTGAAACCGACATCTCGCCAAGATCGACATCGACGATGTGATTTCGCGCAGGGAGATTCACGAACAGTTCCCCGATTCGCGGGCCCTGAATTGCGACGCCGCCAAAGTACGCGCTTCGATCTCCGAGACGAACATTGTCCGGGCGATGTCGATCCAGCCATTCATAATCTGGATCCGTGCATGAGGCATTGACCACGAGGAGAAATTTCGCGTCGCCGATGCGATACGCGATCAAGTCGTCGATGATTCCGGCTTTGTCGTTGAGCAGAAAAGTGTATTGGCCCTGGCCGACCTCGAGCTTCTCGACGTTGTTGGTCAGCATCGTGTTCAGCCAACCGCGCGCATCTTTGCCTTCGACGATGAACTGCCCCATGTGCGAGATGTCGAACATGCCGACGTTTTTTCGCACGGCCTGATGTTCGTCGACGACGCCGGTGTATTGCACGGGCATCAGCCAACCGGCGAACGGCACCATCTTCCCGCCGAGCTTCACATGCTCGTCGTAGAGTGGCGTTTTCTTGTGCTCTTGGGTCACGAAAACAGCGTAACCGTCAATCTAATCAAAGCAAAGAAGCCTCGCACAAACGTCACAACGGTCACGATCGAATCATCGCCGTGAAACTTTGTGTCCTTCGTGTCCGTTGTGCGAGCAGTTGAACATCGGTAGCGCAGTATCTACCGTGCGGCGCAACGATGAGCTTGCTCGATAAACTCGAACGCCGCTTTGGGTTTCTCGGAATTCCGGGACTTACTCGCATTCTGGTCGGGTTCGCTGCGCTCGTGTTCGGGCTCGCCTGGTTTCTTCCCGGTTTCACTTCCATCCTAACGCTCGACCCGAGCAAAATCCGGCATGGCGAAGTTTGGCGGCTCGTCACTTACATTTTCATTCCGCAAACGCTGAGCCCGCTCTGGTTTGTGTTCGCCCTTTGGTTTCTCTGGTGGGTTGGCGAAGGAGTCGAGCGCGCGTGGGGGCCGTTCCGGCTCACGCTTTATTTTTTGGTGGGAATGATCGGCACGACCATCGCCGCGTTCTTCTTCGGCAGCAATTTTTCAAACTCAATGCTGCTGACGTCGTTGTTCCT
>Ga0126380_10000887_pt1 | contig 10690 bp, 9 predicted proteins | sample PanSoiMetPlot_26_FD_92544 | JGI IMG/M metagenome (GOLD analysis project Ga0126380, IMG submission 92544) | Tropical forest soil microbial communities from Panama - MetaG Plot_26 | ecosystem: Environmental > Terrestrial > Soil > Tropical forest > Bulk soil | place: Panama | collected 2016-02-17
CTGACCTTGTGTTCGCTCGAGCCAGGTGCACGGTGACCCATTGGCCATCGTGATCTCCATTTGATTGCCGTTATCCGTGTAGACAAATACTGCGCCCCAGTCCGTGTACTTTCGCACGCGAACTTTCGTCCAAGGCGGCCCCGTGGGCTTAGTCAGACCGATCGGATGTACGTTTTCCAAGCCAACGGTCACCACTGCCTGAACTTGGGGCGCGAGCAGACCGCGATCAACAATGTTCTTCCCGGCATTGAACGGCGCAGGGGTTGGAGTGGGTGTTGGGCTGGGTGGAGGTGGTATAACACCGTCGGTCCTCACTGCGATGGCGTTCGCGTTCCAAAGCCGGAGACCGTGTGGCGGCGGAAGCGGCGGCTGCATACTGCCGCTTCGCCCGTCGAAATCGACGAATTGATAGTAGAAAGGCTCGCTGATGAACCCGGCTGAACGGATGACGCCGTCACTCCAACTGTTTGCCCAACCGGAGTTAGTTTTATCGACAAACCACTGAAGCCCAGCGCCCGTCCACCAGTCACTCGATTGCACGGGCCGGGCACTGTTCTCGTAAGCGATGAAGAAGGGCACTTGCGGATCCTGATGAAATCGCGGGTTGCTCGGGTCCGCTTCCTGACCTTCCCCGGGCAATACATAGAATAGCGAGTTGAACGTTACCCCGCTACCTTGCGAAAGGGGTAACGGCCTGATCACGTCGCTGCCCTTAACAGTACTAACCGGACCGTTGAAAATAATGTCCGGGTTCGCGCCTTGCGCGATCAGCGCGGCAGGAACCAGGAGCAATATTGCGACGCACAGCGATGCCTGGAAACGCATTCCTATTTTCGGTAGCGAAAAAAACTTCTCCGATAACGGCGCTAACCGCGTATTCATATGGATCTTCCTTTGTCATCCCCGCTGACTGATTCTGCTAGCTGGGAGTCCGGAAGAGACGAAGAACGGAGCGGGGAAGAATTCTTCGCCTGATTCAGATCCGTTTCGATGCTCTGGATTCACGTCTCACTTGTCAAGGGTATTGATATTGGACCTTAGTCGTACGGATCTATTGAACCTTAGTTCGCGTGTTTATGTGGTAAGAAGTCTGAACGACATCAGTGTTTCGTTGCTGAAATGTGATTTTCACGAGCGTTGAGTAACGAGTGAAGCCATGGGCAATTTCATCGTTACTCGCGTCAACGCTCGGAAGGTGTTTTTTTTGGGCGGCAAGAATTTTGTTTTTCCGACAAAACCGCAACGCCTAATTTACTGCTTCCTCGACACGCCTCGGGCTCCGAACTACATTTCGCCTGCTTTGAAAATGCGCATCTTGATTACCGCGGCCGCAGCAGCAGGCGCGTTTTTCGGAGCTATTGGCTACGGCGCTTCTGACGTCCCAGCGGCTAATACCGGCAATTTGGATTTCAAGCAGTGGGGATTACTCGCAGTCCAGGAGGGTGGCCGGCGCAAACCAGTGGACACCTTTGCAAAAGAAGCGCTGATCCGGGTCACTGGAAGATCGACATATACAGATAAGACCGGCCGACCATGGCGGCCGAACGATCTTGTCTTGTCTGCTTTGACGGTGACGCACGATTGGAAAAATGAGCCGATGGTGCTGATCTCGTCGGGACAGTTGGTCGAGCAGCTTGGACTCAATAAGGCGCAGCGGCGATTCTCGTTTGCGCAATTAGCGGGTTCGGCTGAACTGCAGCGTGTTGCGACTGAGGCGCAGGCGCTCAAACGCGCAGAGAAACCGTTGACCCGGGTCCAGCAGGAAGCGCTCAGTGTAAGCGACCGGCTTACGCTTCTTGCTCATGTAATGGATGGAAGCGCTTTACTGATCGTCCCCGCGCCAGTCAGCGAAACAGATCCGTGGGTCGATCCATTGGGATGGTCGAAGTATTACTCCGAGGCACAAGTCGCGCCCCTCCAGACTCAATTGCAAACGGTCGCCAACTCGTATGTGCAAGGTGACGGATTTAGTCTCAATCGCGCTGCGAATCAGCTTCGTGAAAACCTGCGGGCTTTGAGTCCATCGATTTATCCGGGAGATAAAAAATTACGGCTCGAATACTTCTACAATCATTTCGAAGCGTTTTATCGAGCGATCTGGTGTTACGGAATTGCGTTGGTAATTCTGATTGCGGCCCATCTTCGCAAGCGCGGACGCGTGCTGCAAAATATTGGTGTCGCAGTGGCGATAATCGGGCTGGCGTTTCAAGCGACTGGCATCGTGATGCGTTGCATGATTGCCGGCCGGCCGCCGGTTACGAACATGTATGAATCTATCATCTGGGTTTCGTTCGCGGTCTCATTTTTCGGAATGATCTTTTTTGTTCGTTACCGGGCGCTTATCTATTTGCTAGCGGCGTTACCGGTCACACTCATCGCGCTGTTGCTTGTGCATCAAATGCCGATTGCCATGCCTTCAAGCATCGATCCGTTGGTGCCGGTGTTGCGGGATAATTTCTGGCTCACGATTCATGTGCTCACGATTACTTTGAGCTACGCGGCTTTCGCGTTGGCGATGGGTTTCGGGCACATTTTGCTGTGGCGATATGCGCGGAATCCGGTAGCGGCGCGCGCCGATGCGCCCATGCATTTCTGGCTTTATCGCGTGCTTCAGCTCGGCGTCCTGTTGCTCGCCGCAGGCACAATTCTCGGAGGAGTCTGGGCGAATTATTCCTGGGGCAGGTTTTGGGGTTGGGATCCAAAGGAGACATGGGCATTGATCGCCTTGCTTTGTTACATCCTGGCGTTGCATGGCCGGCTGGCGGGTTGGTGGACGCAATTCGGGCTGGCAGTTGCGTCCGTGGTTTGTTTTCTCGCCGTGTTAATGGCGTGGTATGGCGTGAACTTTGTATTGGGCAAGGGGCTGCATAGCTATGGTTTCGGCATCGGCGGCGAGACCTATGTCGCGATTTTCGTTGTGCTCGATCTTTTGTTCGTCGCGTTTGCGATCTGGCGATACCGAAGGAGCGCAATCGCCACGGTCGCGCCCCGGCAGATTGGAGCCGAACGCGCGGCAGTGGAACTGTAGCAGGGATCGTTGATCCCGGTGAAGGCCATTATCATCTCAGCTACGTTCCGCGTCCAGGAATTGGATCGCGCGGCTTGATCGGATTCGATTAAGCTTCAGTTCTATCCATTACAATCATCAGAACACAGAAAGGAAAAGCCATGCCGCTAACCCGCCGCGATTTTCTAATCAGTGGTTCCCTCTCGCTCGCTGCCGGAACATTCTCACCGCTCGTTGTCCGAGGTGACAAGACAAAGCCGGGCGCGCCTGCCGACCTCAAAGACTGGGAGTCGGTGCGGCGGGAGTTTGAACTGGCTCCTGATTACATTCATCTCGCCTTGTTCTTTTTAGCGTCTCACCCGAGGCCGGTGCGGCAGGCGATTGAGCAATACAGGGAAAAAATAGATGCAAATCCGTTTATTGCCGTTGACAGCGCAGTCTTTGAATCGGGTAATGGAAATGTTCCGTTGCAGGTCTGCCGTGCAATCGCCAGCTATATCGGAGGCGACCCGGAGAACATCGCGCTGACCCAGAACACCACGACGGGACTCGCGCTTCTCTACCACGGACTGCCGTTGCGCGAAGGCGATGAGATTCTAACGACTACGCACGATCACTACGTGCATCACGAATCCATTCGACTAGCTACCGGACGTTGCGGAGCGACCTGGCGCAAGATCCCGCTTTTCGATTCATACAACTCGATTTCGCCGGATGAAATCGCGCAACGTGTTCGCGAGGCAATCGGACCAAAGACCCGCGCTGTGGGCGTGACATGGGTGCACTCCAGCAGCGGTGTGCGTCTTCCGATTGCACGTATTGCTGACGCCATTGCGGACGCGAATCGCGGTCGGGAAGAGAACGATCGTGTGCTGCTGATCGTCGACGGCGTGCACGGCTTGGGAGTCGAAGATCCGAAGATCACCGCCCTGGGATGCGACGCGTTTGCGGCCGGAACGCATAAATGGATGTTTGGCCCACGCGGCACCGGGTTCGTTTGGGCCAAGCCTGCAGTTTGGCAGAAAATGCGCCCGGTGATTCCGAGTTTCTTCTCACTCCAACCTTTCGAAGCGTGGGAACAGGAACATGCCCCGCAAACGCCGGCACATGCGGCCTGGTTTTCACCGGGCGGTTTTCAGGCTTTCGAACATTATTTTGCGTTGCCAGCAGCCGTCCGATTTCATCAGAACATCGGGCCCGCTCGAATTACGGCGCGCATACACGAATTGAACGCTCAAATGAAGGACGGACTTGCCCGGATGCCGAACATTCAGCTCTATACTCCGCGCGACGAGAATCTGTCGGCCGGGATGGTTTGCTTCGATGTAAAGGGGATGAAATCCGAGCAAGTGGTGAAGCGGCTTCTCGATCAGCGCATTGTCGCTTCAACGACTCCTTATCGCGTGTCGTATGCGCGCTTGGCGTGCAGTGCCGTCAATACTCCGCAGGAGATCGACACGGTGCTTGGGGCAATCCGCAATCTGGCATGAGCGAGCCGGGGTGATCGTCGGGCACGCGATGACCCTGTAACCACCGGGCTGTGGCCGGTCTTGGGATGCAAAGCGAACGGAGACGTCGCACAGCGACGTGGCTACAGATTCGCTGTCAGCGCGTCGATAAATTCGCGGGGAGTTTGAGTCCGCAAAAGCCCGGATCGAATGGTGTCCTCTCTTACCAGTCGGGCAAGCGTGCCTACGCAAATCAGATAATCGTTCACCAAGCGCTCCGGAACGCCGATGACAAAAATCAACCGGGCGCGTACTCCGTCATGGCTGAATGGAATCCCGGCGTGGCTGCGACCAATGCCAACGACAATTTCATTAACCAGATCCGTGCGCGCATGGGGAAATGCGACGCCGTTTTCCACCACACTGGGTTGCATCTGTTCGCGGGCGAGCACCTTCTCAAAAAACACTCCGGGGTTATCGATCTTTCCATTTTGGGCCAGCAACTCGATAATCTCCCGCAGCGCGTTTGGCACTTTCCTGGAACGCAACCCTAGGATCACCTGTTTTTCATCGAGCAGATCGGTCAACGCGATAGCCATTGGGTATAGAGAGAATTATTGGATTATCCGGCAAAGCCAGTTATCCAGTTAAATACGCCGCCGTGGCAACTGAAAACACAGCGCTAGCAGCAAACGAGGAGAGGACGGTCTCTCTGCAACGGAGCATTTACGACCCGGGCTATGTCAACGCAATGTCCCATTTTTATCGCGGTGAAATGGGCCGGATCATGGTCTGGCGGCAGCGGCTCGATGTGACAACAAACTGGGCAATCACCAGTAGCACCGCGATCATTACCATTGCATTTTCCACTCGTGAAGTGCCACACATCATTTTCTTCTTCAATCTCGCCATCGTCTGCGTATTGCTATGGATCGAAGCGCGTCGTTACCGTTTTTACGACGCCTTTCGCGCGCGCGTCCGGATGCTCGAAGCCCATTTCCTTGTCCCCATGGTGATGGAAAATCGCGAGATGCTCCAGGGCGAATGGAAAAAGCTCGTCTGCGAAGATTTGATATTGCCCAGCTTCAAGATCAGCAAGCTGGAAGCCATCGGGCGCCGGTTGAAACGCAATTACATCTTCATTTTCATTCTCATCCTGATGGCATGGGTAATGAAAATATTTTTGCACGCGAACGCGCCGATTGACGATTTTGTCTCGTTTTACCAGGCTTTGCGCATCGGACACATACCGTCCTGGTTGGTTGCGCTCATTTTTGGCGGCACATTTGTCGCCGTGATTTCCATCACGATCTACGTCAGCAAGAAATCGTCCGGCGAAATTTCCGAGTTCGGCACGCACCGTTCGCTGTGGCGGATTTAGAGCAGTGATCAGTGGACGGTAACTCATTCCGACGCGCATTGTTCTATGTCTGATCACCCAGCACAGATCAGCGATCACTTTGCGAAGCTTTGCAACATCGTCGCAAAGCTTCGCGCGCCCGGCGGCTGCCCCTGGGATCGCGAGCAAACACATGAATCGTTGGTGCCCGCCTTGATCGAAGAGGTATACGAAGTGGCCGGAGCAGTGCGTGCCAACGATACCTCAAATTTTCGCGAAGAACTGGGCGACTTGCTGCTGTTGGTGGTGATGCACGCCGAAATCGCAAGCGAGTCTAGGCGGTTCGACATCAACGGCGTGCTGAAGGATGTAACAGAGAAACTGGTCCGGCGTCACCCGCACGTTTTCGGCACGAGCGATGCGCGCGACAGTGGCGCAGTGTTGAAACAATGGGAATCGATCAAGCGCAGTGAGAAAACAGACAAACATTATCTTGGCGATTTGCCAGCCGCCCTCCCCGCCCTGGTACGCGCGCAAAAAGCGCAATCAAAGGTTGCCCGCGTCAATTTCGACTGGACCGAAGTGCGCGACGTAATCGCAAAGGTTGAAGAAGAAATTCGAGAATTAAAACAGGCCGTCCTCGAGCAAGATCGCAAATCGATCGAGGACGAAGTAGGCGATTTGCTCTTCGCAGTCGTTAATCTCTCACGGAAATGCAGACTCGATGCGGAAAGCGCGTTGCAACGCGCAACTCACAAATTCGTCGCCCGTTTCAATCGTTTGGAGGACGAACTGCAAAGGCAGGGAAAAAAACTGGGGGAGGTCGACCTTGCTGAGATGGACGCGATTTGGAATCAGATCAAAGAAGCGTCCCAACGCTGAAGTTTTCTGATTGGACATTCGATGTTGGGCGTTGAGCGTTGGGCGTTTGCTTCTCTCGCTTCTTTAGGGATATTTCCCGCCCCGATGAATCTTCTGATCAATTTGCTGTCTGTGTTTTTTGTTCTGGTGGCCCTGCTGATGGTGCTCGTCATCTTGATGCAACGCCCGAAGAGCGAAGGCTTGGGAGCGGCCTTTGGCGGAGCGGTCACTGAAAACATTTTCGGCGCGCAAACGACGAACGTGCTGGTGAAATTCACCACCTGGCTGGCGGGCATTTTCTTCGCGCTCACGTTCGGGTTGTCTGTTTTGTACGCGCATCGGGGTGCCGGCGGGGAGAGCGCCTTCCGTCGTGAGCTGATGAAACAGCAATCTGCTCCGGCAACTTCTCCAGCCCCACCTCAACCTCAAGCTTCGCCCGTTTCTTCTCCAGCGAGTTCGCCCGTTCAGGCGGCTCCTGCTTCTTCTCCAGCGCCCGCAGCGCAACCAACAGCAACGCCGTAAGGCTGGCGTTTCGCTGAAGCGGACGGAAAGGCGGCTCCGCAGCCGTCTTATTTTTCCTCGATTGCTCGCAAGCTGCCGCTCCCTGAGGAGTCCGCGGCAAAGTTCGCGGAATTGTTACTTCTTCGCCATACGGTTGTAACAATAGGTTTCTAAGCTCCACGGAGTTCACTTAACCGTGCCCCCAGGCAACTGAGAAATCATCACAACAAGGAGAAACGAATGTTCACCAAAAAAACCATCTTACGCGCAGCTGCAGCGAGCCTGGCTGCAGTTGTTTCACTGGCAGCACAGTCGGTCGGAGCTCAATCTGATGCCGAGCGGCTTCAAAAACTCGAACAGGCAGTTAACCAACTGCAAAAGCGAAATGCCGAGCTTGAACAGGAGGTTTCGGGTTTAAAGAAGCGCACCTCTTGGGCGCCGGTGGTTGGGGCGGAAGGCAAAGGCAGGGCGGAAGTAACCAGCGATGGAAAGACATACGTTGAGAAATTCGTGCCTGAGTTTCACGGCGGCGAAAAATGGAAATTGGCCCCGTGGATCACTGAATTGGAGCTCTTTGGTGACCTACGTCTGCGATACGAATACCGCGGTGGAAGACTGCCCGACCACTTTCAGTTCGGTCAGGATAACCAAAATGACTGGCAGGAGCGCGAGCGTGAACGCTATCGTTTGCGCATCGGATTACGCGGAACCGTTCTGGATGATTGGTTCTTCGGTGTTCGGTTGGAGACAAGCGCGAGCGCGCGTTCAACAAACGTGACTTACGGAGCCGACACATCAACGACCTCGCCCGGTGGCGGCGGACCATTCGCAAAGGGTGACGACGGTGTCTTTGTAGGCCAGGCGTATGGAGGTTACAAAGGCTTCCCCGGCTTTACGTTTACTGGGGGCCGAATGCCGGTCCCGTTCGTCAATACTCGAATGGTTTGGGATGACGATATCAATGTCGAAGGCTTGGCCCAACAGTGGAAACATACGTTCACCATTGGTGGCGGAGCAGCAGCGCCAGTCTCCTACAGCAAGGACGGGAAAAATGTAGCGCCGCCACCGCCATCGGAACCGTGGCTGAAAATCGACGTCTTCGCCAACTTCGGTCAGTTTGTCTATGACGATTCTAACCCGTCGAACCCAATTGGACCACCCCCGACGACGACGCAGCCAATAGTACCGGCGCACGGTACGCCGACCGGAGGCGGTGAGACTCAGCAGATCCCGCTTGCCAATGCATTCATGCTCGGCTGGCAGGTTGGAGCGAAGTTTGATTTTCCGCACATCGCGTACTTCCAGCTCGCACCAACTCTCTACAACTACACCGGCGATGGCAACACGTTTAATATCCATTACTCAGGCGATCCCGGTGGCAATCAAACGGGTATCAACAGTCTACTGGTTTTCGACCTCCCGGCCGAGGTCGGCTGGAAACTTTGGAAAATTCCTATGCGAGCCTTTGGGGATTTCGCCACGAACTTCGAAGCGGACGATCGCGCTACAGCAGCAGGCCATCCAGGAGGCGGCGGCCAGCGTTACGCTTATCAAGCTGGTCTCGGCATTGGTCAGCTAAAGAAGAAACACGATTGGCAAATCGAGGGCTACTGGCAACATCAGGAACAATTCTCGCTGGATCCGAACCTGATCGATTCGGACCTGTTCAACAGCCAGCTCAATCAACAAGGCGTCGTCGTGACAGCAGGATACATGCTGGCTGATGCAATACTCTTTAACGTCACCTGGTCGTATGCCTGGCGTATCAACGGCTCCTACGGCACCGGGGGACAAAATGGCGACATCACTATCAATCCAACCGATCAGTACCAATTATTCCAGGCGAATCTGAACTTTAAATTCTAACTTGGTTAGGTCGATCCAAGCCCGCCGCGGGAAATTCCCTCGGCGGGCTTTTTTTTGTGGATGAATTTCTCCGAAGGCTATGGCGACGCGCAGAACGTGCAATGTCTCTTCTTCAAAATCCAGCGTTCACGGCAACTAGTCCTTTCCCAATGCGTTAAAAGAGCCGCCGTGCCGACCGTTCCACATTTGGGTGCAACGGTCGCGTTTTTGCCACACAAACGTAACAGTAATTCTTTTGCCACATGGCTGCTTGGTTCCTAAGGTTGTTAGTGACCGGGAATGCAGGCGTCCACCTTTCCTCCCAGGGATTCGGCGCGAATTTTCGCCGCCCAGCAGCGTTTCTCGTTTGGGAAATCTCCGGAACAACTGCTGATGCCGAGACGTTATCGCACCGGCTGGATCTCCGACACGCACCTGGGCACGCGGGGATGCAACGCCACAGCGTTGCTAGATTTTCTTCGCGAAAACGACTTTGAGACGCTCTACGTTGTGGGCGATCTCATCGATATCTGGTCGCTACGCCGCGAAATTTATTGGCCGCAGCAACATAACGACGTCGTCCAAAAAATTTTGCGCAAGGCCCGCAAAGGCACCCGCGTGATTTACATTCCGGGAAATCACGACGAGTTGGTAACCAGCTTCGTTGGTGCTTACGGGAATATCGACATCAAGGAGAATGCCGTTCACGTAACAGCGTGTGGGGAGCGGATTTTGATCATTCACGGACACGAACTGGATACCGTAGTGCAAAACGTGAAGTGGCTGGCATTCGTCGGCGACGTTGGTTATCAATTTTTGCTCTCGCTAAATCCAGTGATCAATTTCGTCAGGCGTCGGTTCGGTCTCGGCTACTGGTCGCTGAGTGCCTATGCAAAACGGCGGGTGAAAGACGCCGTTAGCTTCATCGGAAAATTCGAAGCTGCTGTCGCACATTATGCGGAACGCTATCACGTGGATGCCGTTCTATGCGGGCACATCCATAGTCCGGCCATTCGGGAGTTCGGCAAAGTTACATATTACAACTGCGGTGACTGGGTGGAGAGCTGCTCGGCACTTGTTGAGGGCGAGGACGGCACCCTCTCGCTGGTCAATTACGATCCATTCGTGGCGAGCCATTCGGCGGCGAATCGAAGCCTCGATTCGATCCAACGCAAGGAGAGGATGCTGGCCGGCCCTTCCTCGTGAGCCGTTCGACCCTCAACTGTCCGAAATGGATCCTAAACGTCAGAGGTAGATGCTGAGACGTTTGATGTTTTCCTCCCTTTCAAGGCTCTAGGTGTTGTGCTTGCTAATCCCTGTGTACACCGCGCGTTGTTACTAGATCGTCACGCCCTTTTGACAATTCGTAACCTGACGGATTGCACGGACAGGCTTATTGAATGTTCACCTATGAATGTGATTACAGTGAGGAGAACAGTTTTCGTACGTGGAAATGAGAGATCGGGAACGCGCCGGTCGTTCCGCGAACTAACTCGCGCCTACTTTGCACGGGAAAACACCTTGGAGTTTGTCGCCGAGGCGCTGTTTTTCGCGATCATCGTGGCGATCTCGGCTTGGCCAATCCTTGCGGCCGCAGGCGCATTGCACGAATTTTTCCAACGCGCACTGATCTGAGTTGCCGAGGAGGATCAGCTTCTCCTCAAGACGATGCGAGGCGCCGAAGACGAC
>Ga0126380_10000888_pt1 | contig 10687 bp, 11 predicted proteins | sample PanSoiMetPlot_26_FD_92544 | JGI IMG/M metagenome (GOLD analysis project Ga0126380, IMG submission 92544) | Tropical forest soil microbial communities from Panama - MetaG Plot_26 | ecosystem: Environmental > Terrestrial > Soil > Tropical forest > Bulk soil | place: Panama | collected 2016-02-17
CGGCGTACACCTCCACCCGGTTGCAGGTGGAAAGCACCAGCGCCTCCGAGACGTGCTCGCCGCCGAGCAGCTCGTGCAGGACCTTCGCCAGATCCTCCGGGGCGACGCTCGCGCGCTCGAGCAGCCTGACCGGGGCGGTGCGGTAGGACAGGCCGACGACCAGAAGGCTCATCTCCCGCTCCTGCTCATACGAAGCCCTCCAGCCCGGAGGCGAACTGCGGCGACGCCGCCAGCCCCAGCGCCTTGCGCTGCTCGTGGAACGAGAGGATCTGCAGCTCCACCGCGAGGTCGACCTTGCGCACGTCCACGTTCGGGGGCGTCGTCAGGACGACCGGTGCGAAGTTGAGGATGCTGGTCACCCCGGCGGCGACGAGCCGGTCGCAGACCTCCTGCGCCGCCTGCGCCGGGGTGGCGATCACGCCGATGGACACGTCTTCGGAGCGCACCACCTGGTCCAGTTCGTCGATGTGCCGGACCACCAGTCCGGCGATCCGCCTGCCCACCCGGCCAGGGTCGGCGTCGAACAGCGCCGCGACCCGGAACCCCCGGGTGGCGAAGCCGGCGTACCCGGCCAGGGCGTGGCCGAGGTTGCCGACCCCGACCAGCGCGACCGCCCGGTGCCGGGTGAGCCCGAGGCCGCGAGAGATCCTCTCGACGAGCAACGCCACGTCGTAGCCGACCCCGCGGGTGCCGTAGGAGCCCAGATAGGAGAGATCCTTGCGCAGCTTGGCGGAGTTGACCCCGGCGACCGCGGCGAGCTCCTCAGACGAGACAGTCACCGTGCCCTGCTCGGAGAGCATGGTGAGCACTCGCAGGTAGAGCGCGAGCCGAGCGACAGTCGCCTCCGGGATCGGGCGCCGCTCCTCCCGGCCGTCCGGGGACCCGTCGGCACCCGGCTCCGCTCCGATACCCGGCTCGACCCCGGTGCCCGGCTGGAGCCTCGAGCCCGGCTCCGTCCCGGCACCTGGCTCGACCTCTGCTCCGGCACCCGGCTCGACCGTGGGATCCGGGCTCGCGCCGTCCATGATGGCGGAGCCGTCCATGCTCAGGGGGCGACCAGCGCCGCTGGACCGGACCCCGGCCACCCGTACGGCCCGGGCCCCGACCGCGCGAGCAGCCCGCACGGCCCGAGCTGCCCGCGGAGGGCGCTCGGGCCGGCCTTCCGAGGCATCGACCTGATCGGTCATCAAACTCCTGCCCGCCCCGGCCGGCGACCCGGGCGATGGCCGGCCGGCGCGCTGTGGTAGTGGCTCTGACTGTGACACCGTATCTGCTTGTGAATGCCTTCACAAATTCACTCATTGCCAGCCGGAACGCGGCGACCGAGCCGGGTGCACGCTGACAACGACACAACGACAACGACACAACGACACAACGCACGACGGCGCGGTACCGATGACAGGCCGAGCCCGATGAAGCCAGACGAGAACCACAGGAGGAGGACCGGCCCGCCCGTCGCCGCCAGGTACGGCAGCTCACTGCGCTCGTCGTTGCTGCTGACCGCCGAGCGCGGCGCCGCGGAGGTCCCAGCGCAAGAGGCGCTCGCCTACCTGGCGAGCGCGCGGCGCAGCCGGTCCTCTTCGACCCGCCAGTATCCGTGCTCGGCACCGTCGAGCAAGATCACTGGCACTCGGTCGCCATACTCGGCCCGCAGCTCGGGGTCGCCGTCGACGTCGACCTCGTCCCATCGGACACCCAGCTCGGCAGCCACCCGGCCGAGCACGGCGCGGGCATCGGCACACAGATGGCAGTCGACCCGGGTGAGCAGGCGCAGTCGGTGGTCGGCGGGCGGCACCGGGCGAGGGTACGCCGACGGGAGCGGCCACCGGCAGTACGGCCCGGCAGCAGGGTCACGTGGGCAACGGCAGGCCGGTGGTGGGCAGTGGCAGGCTGGGCACCGGGAGGGTGGGCACCGGGAGCGTCGGCACCGGGAGCGTCGGCACGGACGGCAGGGTCGGGGCCGGCAGGCCAGGGGTCGGCGGCGGCGGGACGCCACCGCCGCCGGTGGGCAGCGGCAACCCCCCGCCGGCGGGCGGCGATCCGGCACCAGCGGACGATCCGGCACCGCCGGACCCGGAACTGGACCCGGAACCGGGGCCGGACGGCCGCCCAGAGCCGGCTCCCGAGCCCGAGCTGCCCCCGCCGCCCGGCCCGGGCGAGGCCGGCGCGCTCGACGACCCGGGGCCACTGCCGGGCCCGCCCGGCACGGCGGCGCACGGGGTGCAGGGCCGTGGCCCGAGGTCGTCCACGGTGGTGGCGCCGAGGCAGGAGCAGGACAGCTGGGCCTGCAGGGTGGCGGCACGGTCGGCCACTCGGCGCAGCAGTCCGAGCGACTCCTGGGTCCGCTCCCGCGCCGGTCCCGGCAGCCGGTCCAGCAGCTCGCGGAGCACCGCCTGCTGGTCGGTGGTCCAGCCGGCGAGTTGGGCCAACGGATCGGCCCTGGCCTGCTGCACCGCCACCGTGGTGAGCAGCCCGGTGCCGGCGCGGGTCTGGGCGTCCATCGCCTCGAGGGTCGCGGGCACGTCCGCGCCGCCCCCCCGGCCGCGGTCGGCCAGCGCCCCGACCTCCTCCGCCCTGGTTCGGGCGAGCCTCAGGTGATCCCGGCCCTCCGCCTCCGGGCCAGCCGCGAGGACGTGCCTGAGCCACTCGGTGGCCCGCTTCACCGGGTACAGCACGTCGCCGGGCAGCGCGGACTGGCTGGCCACCGCGAGCCCGCCGGCCAGCAGCACCGCGGCGAGTGCGCCGGCCAGCACGTACCGCGGGCGGACCCGCCGCCGCCGCGGGGGGCCACCAGGCACCGCGCCCCCGGTCCCCGCCGGCTCGGCATCCGGCGGGACCGTGCCCCGTGGGGAGCCGGCTGCCCACTCGGCCGTGGCCGTCTCGACCAGGCGCTGACGCAGCCGGGTCCGGAACTCCGGCGTGGGGCGGGCGCTGCTGTCCTGGACCAGGCGAAGCCGCTCGACCACGGCGAGGAGTACAGCCGTCCGGGGGCCGGCCTCCGCGGCGGACGCACCCGGCGGGGGGTCGACGGCACGCGCGAACCGCTCGGCCCCCCGCGCGCGGCCCGGCAACCTCATGGCACGCTCCCTGCAACAGCCCGCGTGCGAGCACCCTCCTGGTACAACGGGCGGCACCGCCCGCCGGTGACGGCAGCGGTCATCGCAGCTCCTCGGGCAGGAGTTCGGCCAGCCGGCGGACCGCGCGGCGTTGCAGCGCCTTGACCGCGCCCTCGGTCCGGCCCATGACCTGCGCTGTCTCGGTCACCGACAGGCCGTTCAGGAACCGCAGCACGATGCACTCCTGCTGCTCCGCGGCGAGCTGGCGGACACAGCGGAGCAACTCGGCGTTGGTGGTCCGGCGCAGCACCTCCGGCTCCGGGCCGGCGGCCAGCTGGTCACCCTCCGGGATGTCCCCGGTCACCACTTCCCGCCGGTGCCGGGCCGACTTGAGGTGGTCGATCACCAGATTGCGTGCGATCGTGACGAACCACGCAGCCACGTCGCTGCCGCGGTAGCTGATCGATCCGATCCGGCGCAGCGCCCGCAGGAACGTCTCACTGGTCACGTCCTCGGCGAGCGCCCGGTCCCCGAGCCGATGCCAGACGTAGCGGAAGACCAGGTCGACGTAACGGTCGTAGAGCCTGCCGAACGCCTCCACGTCCCCGGCCTGGGCGGCCCTGACCAGCTGCCAGCTGTCCGCAGCCCCGGCGGTCCCCGTTTCTGCGGGGCCCGGCTCCCTGGGCGTCGAGGAACCGGCCGGTGGCCCGGCCCGCGCCGCCAGCCCTCCCGGGCGGGGCCCGGCACGCGTGGTGTGCCGGGACGCCAGCGCGGCGGCGACCGCAGCGCGCAGCGCACCCACGTCCACGTCCAGCGGAACCGCAACGGCATACCCGCTCATGGCGTCCTTCGACGCGGGCACGTCCCGGACCCGGCCCATCCCGGTCGCGCAGTCCCCGCTGTCCTGCCCATCCATGCCCCCGTTGCCGAGCGTCCGGTCGTGGCTCGGTAGCGTAAGGCAGGCGAGTCTCCGCCAACCTGCTTTGGCTACTAATACTTCAGCAACTGCTCCAACAAATGTGCGAGACTGCCGGCCCCTGGCAACGAAGCCAGGGCAAAGGCACGTGGAGGCTGCAGTGACCAACGTCGCGGACCTGGTGCGGCGGGCGGCCCGGCGCGACCCCGAGCACGCCGCGCTGCTGCACGGCTCCAGCCGGCTCAGCTGGGCGGACCTGGACACCGCGGTCGACCGTGCGGCGGCGGCGCTGGCCGGGCTCGGCCTGTCACCCGGCGGCCGGGTCGCCATCCAGCTCGGCAACACACCCGACTTCCCGGTCGTCTACTTCGGCGCGCTCCGTGCCGGCCTGGTCGTGGTGCCGGCCAACACCGGCTACACCGGGCCGGAGCTCAGCCACGTGCTGGCCGACTCCGGCGCGAGCGCGCTCGTCACGTCGTCGGTCGCGGCGATCGAGGCCACCGACCGGCTGCGCGCCGCCGCCCCGGCCTTGGCCCACGTCGTGGTCGCCGCGCCGTCCGGGCCGGATGGGACGGTCCCGTTGGGCAGCCTGCTCGACAGCGCACCGGCACCCCCACCGCAGCCTGCGGCCGGGGGTGAGGACCTGGCCGTGCTCCTCTACACCAGCGGCACCAGCGGTCGCCCGCGTGCGGCGATGCTCAGCCACCGGGCGCTGCTGGCCAACCTCGACCAATGCAGCCGGGTCACGCCGCCCTTGGTGCGGCCGGATGACATGCTGTTGCTGGTGCTGCCGCTGTTCCACGTGTACGGGCTGAACTCCGGCCTGGGCATGGTGGCCTGGGCCGGGGCGAGCGCGGTACTGGCCGACCGGTTCGACCCGGCGGACACGCTGGCGCTGATGACCAGGCACCGGGTGACCAACGTCCCCGGCGTGCCGGCGATGTACCACGCCTGGGCGGACCAGCCCGGGGTGCAGGACGGGTTCGCATCGGTGCGCCTGGCAATGTCCGGTGCCGCCCCGCTGCCGGTCGGGACACTGCGGCGGTTCGCCGAGCTGGGGGTGCAGATCTTCGAAGGGTACGGGCTGACCGAGACCGCGCCGGTGCTCACCTCGACGATGGTCGGCGGAGTAGCCAAGCCCGGCTCAGTGGGCCGGGCCATCCCAGGCGTCGAGCTGCGGCTGTGCGACGAGGACGGCGAGCAGGTCGAGGAGGACGACCCGGGCGAGATCGTGGTCCGCGGTCCGAACCTCTTCTCCGGCTACTGGCCGGACGGCGCGGAGGGGCCAGATCCGGCGGGCTGGTTCCGCACCGGGGACGTCGCGTACGCCGATGACGACGGCGACCTGCACCTGGTGGACCGGCGCAAGGAGCTGATCCTGGTCAACGGTTTCAACGTCTACCCCGCCGAGGTGGAGGCTGTCCTCGCGCAGCACCCGGCGGTGGCCGAGGTGGCAGTGATCGGGATGCCCGACCGGCACTCCGGCGAGACCGTGAAGGCCTACGTGGTGCTGCTGCCGAACCAGTCGCTGGCCGCCGACGCGCTGCTGGACTGGGCCGGTGGCTCGCTGGCCAAGTTCAAGCTGCCGACCGCGGTGGAGTTCGCCCGGGAGCTGCCGCGTTCGGCGAACGGCAAGGTCAGCAAGGCCAGGCTGCGGGAGGCCGCCGCCGGCTGAGCGGAAGTCTCGGGTGAACAGAAGTCTCGTTGCGGAAGCCCTATTCTCGTCTCCAGGGTGGGACCGCGCCGAGCAGAGGAAGGACCGCGTGCATCTGACCAGGCTCCGCTCCCGGGACGGCCGCAGGGCCCGCGCAGTGCTCGCCGGGACGGCCTCCGCCGCCGCCGCCGAGGTCGAGGCCGCGCTCACGGTGCCACCCGACCCCACGGCCGCCGCCTTCTTCGACGTCGACAACACCGTGATGATGGGTGCGTCGATCTACCACTTCGCCCGCGGGCTGGCTGCCCGGCGGTACTTCACCAGCCGGGACCTGGCCGCGTTCGCCTGGCAGCAGGTGAAGTTCCGGATCGGCGGCAAGGAGAGCGAGGAGGGGATGGTCGAGGCTCGCGAGGCGGCGCTGGCGTTCGTGGCCGGCAAGCCGGTCGAGGAGATCGTCACGCTCGGCGAGGACATCTACGACGACCTGATGGCGGAGCGGATCTGGTCCGGCACCCGGGCACTCGCCCAGATGCACCTCGACGCCGGGCAGCGGGTGTGGCTGGTCACCGCCACCCCGGTCGAGCTCGCCTCGATCATCGCCCGCCGGCTCGGCCTGACCGGCGCGCTCGGCACCGTGTCCGAGGTCCGGGATGGCCGGTACACCGGTCACCTGGTCGGCGAGCCGCTGCACGGCCCGGCGAAGGCGGAGGCGGTGCGTGCGCTGGCCGAGCGGGAGGGGCTCGACCTGCAGCGGTGTGCCGGGTACAGCGACTCGATCAACGACCTGCCGATGCTGTCGCTGGTCGGCCGCGCGGTGGCGGTCAACCCCGACGGCGCCCTGAAGATGGAGGCGCGCAGGCGCGGCTGGGAGGTCCGGGACTTCCGCACCGGCAGGAAGGCCGCCAAGATCGGTGTGCCGACCGCGCTCGGCGCCGGCGTCGTGGTCGGGGGCGTGCTGGCCGGGCTGGCCGCCCGCCGCCGGGCAGCCGCCCGCCGGCCGGCCCGGTGGCGGACCGCCGAGCGTCCGCCGGCCGGCCGGCTGACGATGGTCCGTCAGACCGCGGGCACGCCGCATGCCGGCCGAGCGGGCGGCACTCACCGGTTCGGCCGCCCCACCCGCTCCGGGACGAGGCCGCCCGGCCGGATCGGCCTGCGGAGATGATCTAGAGTCGCCCCGGGCAGCACCGCGGTGTCGATGCCGCGGGCGCTAGCGAAACACCGAGCGGCGCTGCAGCAGCAGCCGGTACAGCGCAGACTGGATCGTCTCCCGTACCTGGTCGGTGATGTTGAAGACCAGCATCGGGTCGTCGGCCGCGGCGGAGCCCAGCGCGGCGGTCTCGATCGGCTCGCCGAACTCGATCAGCCACTTCGACGGGAGCGGCACCGCGCCGAGCGGACCCAACCACGGGAACGTCGGGGTGAGCGGGAAGTACGGCAGGCCGAGCAGCCGGGCCAGCGTCTTGGCGTTGCCGAGCATCGGGTAGATCTCCTCGGCCCCGACGATCGAGCACGGCACGATCGGCACCCCGGTGCGCAGCGCGGCGCCGACGAACCCGCCGCGGCCGAAGCGCTGCAGCTTGTACCGGTCGCTGAACAGCTTGCCGACGCCCTTGAACCCCTCCGGCCAGACACCGACCAGTTCTCCGGCACCGAGCAGCCGCGCGGCATCCGAGCTGCACGCCAACGTGTGCCCGGCCTTGCGGGCGAGCGGGCCGAGCACCGGCAGCCGGAACACCAGGTCGGCGCCGAGCATCCGCAGGCACCGGTGGGCGGGGTGATGGTCGGCCAGTGCGACCGCGGTCATCAGCGAGTCCAGCGGCAGCGTCCCCGAGTGGTTCGCGACGACCAGCGCGCCGCCGGTGTCCGGGACGTTGTGCATGCCCTGCACCTCGACCCGGAACCAGCGCGAGTACAGCGGCCGGAGCGACGGCACGAGCACCTGCCTGGTGAGATCGGGATCGAAGCCGAACTCGTCGACCTCGTAGTCGCCGGCGACCCGGCGGCGCAGGAACGCCAGCCCGCCGGCCAGCGCTCGCTCCCAGTCCGGCCGGTGCCAGTCTGGCCGGGCCGCCGGCACCGCCTGCTCGGCTGGGGCAGCCGTGCTGCCGCTCGCCGACGGGCTCCGCCCGGCCGGCACGGCGCCGGTGTCCACTCTGGCCCACGCCGGCCCGGCCCGGTCCTGGCTGGCCCGGTCCTGGCTGGCCCGGTCCTGGCTGGCCCCGTCCTGGCTGGCCTGCCGGCCGGCGGCCGGGCCGGCAGGCGCGCCTGCATGCAGCCGGATGACGCGCGCGTCACCCACGGCCATCGCCTCCCATCCCGACCGGTCCCGCGCCCCCCGGCCTGGCCGAGTGGACCCTGGGCTGGGCGGCGACCCCGGCGGCCCTGCCGAACTGGTCCAGCAGGCCGAGCAGCGCCCGAGCGGACCGGTCGACCAGCGCGGGGTAGGTCGCCGGCCCGAAGCCGCGGGCGCGCACGAAGTCGGCGAGCGCCTCGCCGGTGGTGTACCGGGGCGTGTAGCCGAAGTCCTTGCGCAGCCTCGTGGTATCCACCACCCGGCCGAACTGCAGCAGCCGCTGCTGTTCGGGGGAGAAGTCGAGGCGCCCGGCCCGGCGCGCCACGCGCCCGGCCACCCGGACTGCCGGTGGCGCCACTGGAATGGCCACCCGGCCCGCCCGGCGCAAAGCCTGGGACAACAGCAGCACGCCACTCCCGCCCACGTTGACGGTGCCCGGGCGATCCTCGGTCGCGGCCAGCCGGAGCACCTCCAGCGCGTCGTCCTCGTGCAGCAGCTGGATCCGCGGGTCGTAACCCAGCACCGTCGGCACCACCGGCAGGCTGAAGTATCGGCTGAGCGTGCTGTCGATCCGGGGGCCGATGAAGTTCGTGAACCGGAGCACTGTCAGCGTCACGTCCGGCCGCCGCCGGCCGAAGCCCCGGACGTACCCCTCGACCTCCGCGGCGTCCTTCGCGTACCCGGACGGGGGGAGCGCCTTCGGCTCCATCTCCTCGGTGAACAACGCCGGGTCGCGCGGCGACGAACCGTACACCGCGGTGGTCGACTTCACCACCAGCCGGCGCACGCTCGCCGACTTCTGGCATGCGGCGAGCAGCTGCATGGTGCCGATGACGTTCATCTCTTTCATCGACGTCCGGCCACCGGCACCCCGCGGCGTCGCGGTGATGTTGACGTGCACCACCGTGTCGACATCGGCGCTCGTGATGACCTTGGCAATCAGCGGGTTGCGGATGTCGGCCCGGACGAATTCGGTCCGGCCGAGCAGCCGACCCAGATCGCGGCCCGGCACCACGGTGTCCACCCCGATGACGCGGCTGATCGCCGGATCGGCCGCGAGCCGGGCGGCCAGCCGGCTGCCGAGGTAGCGGCTCACTCCGGTGACGAGGACGACCGGGGCAGACACCATCCGCATGCTACCCGCGGTCTGTGTCTGTACCGAGACTTATTCGTTACGTCCAGTTACAGCCCAACGTCCAGTTACAGCCCGGCATCGCCAGGACAGCCCGACGCGCCTCAGGCGACCGGGCTGGGCGGGGCGTCGACCACCCCGAGCTTCGTCGTGGGCCGGGGGCTGTGCCGGTGCACCCGGGACAGCACGATGGGGTCGCCGGGCACGGCCCGCAGCACCTTGTCGGCCCGGCCGGAGTTCACCGCGATCGTGATCGCCCGGAACGCGTCCTCACACACCACCGTCCGCCCGTGTTGCACGTCGCCGAACGCGAGGGTGAACGGCACCTCCATGACCTTGCCGCTGCACCGGAGCTCCACCAGGTCGCCGAGCTGGATGCCGGCGGCTTCCAGGTCGGAACGGCGGACGTTCAGCGCCAGGTTGCCGAAGTGGTCGACCATCCTGATGCAGCCGTGCACGTGGTCGCCGTGCGGGTGCGGCGGGACCGCCTGGATCCCGTCCAGCGACTGCGGGTCGATCTCGGTGCCGACATCGGCGAACGGGACACCCCGCGCGATGTGCGCCGCGACCGGTGCGAACACGTCCCGGCCCCGGAACGAGTGGGCCGGCTTCGGCGCCCACAGGCCCGGGTTGGTCAGCTCGCGGACTTCGAGGATGCCGCGCGCCGCGGGCCAGGCCAGCGACGTCAGCCCGTTGTCCGGGCCGACGAACACCGACCCGTCCACGCAGCTCACCGCGACGCCACGGGACGCGGTGGGACGGAACGGGTCCACCAGGGCGAGGTGCACGGCCGGCACCGGCAGGTAGGGAATGGCCTCGGCCAGCATCGTCGCCCCGACCAGCACATCCTGCGGCTTGACCTGGTGGCAGACGTCGATGATCCGCACGTGCGGCGCGATCCGCGCCACCACGCCCTTGCACACCCCTACGAGGTGGTCTTCGAGGCCGTAGTCGGACATGAACGTGACCCAGTCCGACCTCGTTGTCGGCTCAGCCATCTGCTATCTGCTCACTTCTTGTTACGTCGCTGCACACGGGTGCGCTTGAGCAGCTTGCGGTGCTTCTTCTTCGCCATGCGCTTGCGGCGCTTCTTGATGACCGAGCCCATGAGGCCGAAGGGTACCTGTCGCCGGCAAACAGGCGGTCACCCGGCCTCGATGAAGGCATCGCGCAGGTAGTCGTGCACCGCCTTCTCCGGCACCCGGAACGAGCGGCCGACGCGCACCGCTGTCAGCTCGCCGGCGTGCACGAGCCGGTAGACGGTCATCTTGGAGACCCGCATCAGCCCAGCTACTTCGGCCACCGTCAGGAACTTGACCTGCGACAGCGGAGCATCGGTAGGCACCGGCTCCGGCGGTAGAGCGGACCGCCCGGATCTCGGCGTTGAGGACATACGCCACCAGACCTCTGGCACGCGTCGGGGCGCCGGCTTCCCCTCCGGCGGCGACGGCACGCACGTGCTCTCTGGAGGGTAACGGTGCGGATGTGACGGATGCGATCCCCCGGAGGGTGGGGGTCGCGGCGCGGGCGCTCACTCTGCGCGGAGCGCGACGACCGGGTCGAGTCGTCCGGCCCGGCGTGCCGGCGCCACGCCGAAGAACACACCGACCGCGGCGGAGACCCCGAACGCGAGCAG
>Ga0126380_10000891_pt1 | contig 10677 bp, 7 predicted proteins | sample PanSoiMetPlot_26_FD_92544 | JGI IMG/M metagenome (GOLD analysis project Ga0126380, IMG submission 92544) | Tropical forest soil microbial communities from Panama - MetaG Plot_26 | ecosystem: Environmental > Terrestrial > Soil > Tropical forest > Bulk soil | place: Panama | collected 2016-02-17
CGCGGCGCTGGCCATACCCGGGCCGAGCCGGGGCAGGGCCTCGGGGTGACGTGCGAGCGCGATCACGTCGTCTCCTCGCGCCAGCGCTTGCCCGGCGACCTGCAGGCCGGTGCGTCCTGTCGCTCCCACAACGGCGATCTTCATGGCTTCCGCTCCTGGAATACGCCCTACTGATGATTGTCACTATATATGACAATCATCAGTAGTGCCTATACTGGCCCGCGTGAGCGAGCATCAGCCGGCCCCCTACGCCGAGTCCCTGTCCTTCCTGGTGTCGCAGGTCGGTGCCCGCTCGGCGCAGATCTTCGCCGAGCGGCTGGCACCGCTGGGCGTGTCCCCGCGCGCGTTCGGGGTCTTGAGCAACCTCAGCAGCACCGGAGGCCAGACCCAGCAACAACTGGCGGACACGCTCGGGATCCACCGCAACAATATGGTGGGCCTGATCGACGAGCTGGAAGGGGCAGGCTGGGTGCGACGGCATCGCAGCCAGCGGGACAGGCGCGCGTTTGACGTGCGCCTGACCCGCGCCGGATCGGCCCTTGTCTCCCGCATCAACAACCTGATCCCCGTCCTGGACGCCGGCATCGGGCAGGGCCTGACCGGCAGCGAACAGCACGCGATGGTCGCATTGCTCCAGAAGATGGCCAGCACGCTGGACCTAAGCCCCGGGATACACCCGGGCCTGTCCGCCCCTCCCGCCCAGCCGTTCCGCACCCGGACCGCCCGGTGACCCACGCCCGCGCCCCGCTCGCTTGCCCGGCCGAGTCGGCAGGATGACACTGCACAACAGGGTGGCCATCATGCTGGCCATGTCCATTGCGCGACCTCGGGCATGTCCTCGCCGTACTCGCGAGTCCAGGCGCGGGCCCGCAGCCGGGCGTCGGCCATCCGCTGCCGCAGGCTGGCCGCGCGGGGCCCTAGGCCGGGCACCCGGTCGATCACGTCCATGACCAGGTGGTAACGGTCGAGGTCGTTGAGCATAACCATGTCGAATGGGGTGGTCGTGGTCCCTTTCTCTATGTAACCGCGGACATGCAGCTGCTCGTGGTTGCGCCGCCGGTAGGTGAGCCGGTGCACCAGCGACGGGTAGCCGTGGAAGGCGAAGATAACGGGCCTGTCCTCGGTGAACAGCGTGTTGTATTCGCTGTCAGGCAGCCCGTGCGGATGCACATAGTCGGGAACCAGCCGCATGAGATCGACGACGTTGACCACCCTGACCCGCAGGTCAGGTAGCTCGGCGCGCAGGATGGACGTGGCGGCCAGCGTTTCCAGCGTGGGGATGTCACCGGCACAGGCAAGCACCACGTCGGGCAGGGTGCCCGGTGCGGCGTCGGAGCTAGCCCACTCCCAGATGCCCGCGCCCCGGGCGCAGTGCAGCGCGGCGTCGTCCACTGACAGCCAGTCGGCCTGCAGTTGCTTGCCCGCGACAACGACGTTCACGTAGTGACGCGACCGCAGGCAATGGTCGTAGGTGGACAGCAGGGTGTTGGTATCGGGTGGCAGGTAGACCCGGATCACCTGGGGGCTCTTGTTCAGCACCACGTCGAGGAACCCGGGATCCTGGTGGGTGAACCCGTTGTGGTCCTGCCGCCAGACGTGGGAGGACAGCAGGTAGTTCAGGCTCGCCAGCGGCCGCCGCCACGGCACCTGGGTGCTGGATTCCAGCCACTTGGCGTGCTGGTTGAACATCGAGTCCACGATGTGGATGAACGCCTCGTAGCAGGTGAACGCGCCGTGCCTGCCGGTGAGCAGGTAGCCCTCGAGCAGGCCCTGGCAGATGTGCTCCGACAGCACCTCGATGATCCGGCCGCGCCGGTCGAGCCGGTCGTCGTGCTCGCCGATCCGTGCCTGCCAGTTCCGGCCGGTGACCTGAAGTATGTCGCCCAGCCGGTTGCTGACCAGCTCGTCCGGGGCAAACGTCAGGAAGTTCGACGGGTTGAGCCTGGTTACGTCGCGCAGCCACCCGCCGAGCACCCGTGTCGCCTCGTGGTGCATCGCGCCGGGCCGCTCGACGGGCACGCCGTAGTCTCGCCAGTCCGGCAGCCGCAGGTCGCGCAGCAGGCTGCCGCCGTTCGTCACCGGGTTAGCGCTCATCCGGCGGTTGCCGGCCGGTGCCAGCGCGAGCAGTTCAGGCACCGGCCGGCCGGTGCTGTCAAACAGTTCGTCCGGCCGGTAGGAGCGCAGCCATGCCTCCAGGGCCCGGCGGTGCTCGTCGTTGACTCGCGCGGCCGGCAGCGGCACCTGGTGCGCGCGGAACGTGCCTTCCACCTGCTGCCCGTCGACGACCGGCGGGCAGGTCCAGCCCTTGGGTGTGTGCAGGACGATCATCGGCCAGGCGGGCCGTGACTCATCGCCGTCCGCGCGCGCACGGCGGTGGATCTCGCCGATCTGGTTCACGCACGTCTCCAGGGTGGCTGCCATGGCCTGGTGCACCGAAGCCGGGTCGGTCCCGCTGACCAGGTGCGGTGTGTAGCCGTAGCCGCGCAGCAGGCTCAACAGCTCTTCGTCCGAGATCCGCGCGAGCAGCGTCGGGTTGGCGATCTTGTACTGGTTCAGGTGCAGTACCGGCAGCACCGCGCCGTCCCGGGCCGGGTTGAGAAACTTGTTGCAGTGCCAGCTCGTGGCCAGGGCACCCGTCTCAGCTTCGCCATCGCCCACCATGCACAGCACCAGCAGGTCGGGGTGATCAAACGCCGCACCGTAGGCGTGCAGCAGCGAGTAGCCCAGCTCGCCTCCTTCGTTGAACGAGCCCGGGGTCTCCGGCGCGCAGTGGCTCGGCACCCCGCCAGGGAACGAGAACTGGCGGAACAGCACGGCCATGCCCTCAGCATCCTGCGGGACGGCGCTGTAAACCTCCGAGTAGGTGCCCTCCAGCCAGGCGCAGGCGTTCGGTCCCGGCCCGCCGTGACCCGTGCCGACGACGTAGGCGACGTCCAGGTCCAGCGCCTTGATCAGCCGGTTGGCGTGAACGTGCAGCAGGTTGAGGCCCGGCACGGTACCGAAATGCCCGAGCAGCCGCGGCTTGATGTGCTCGGGGCGCAGCGGCTCCCGCAGCAGCGGGTTGCTCATCAGGTAGATCTGGCCCACCGCTAGGTAGTTCGCCGCCCGCCACCACGCATCGATCAGCCGCAGTTCCTCTCGGCTCAGCGGCCCGGGCGAATCGCCCAGCACGTACGGCGTGGGCGCGACCGTCTTGCCGCCACCGGCCGTTTCGAAGTCGGCGGCGGTGTCCCTGTCGACGTTCGTTGACTGACTCATGTGCCGCTCCTGCCCGTGGGCACCCGCCGTTACACGCTGGCGCGGCCGGAGAACCGGTGATCGAGCGCGGGACCGCAACAGAGCGAGTTACTCGCCAGTTACTCCTTGCCGTCCGGTTGATCAACGTGTTACCCGTGGATTGCGTGCCGATTTGCACGCGACGCTGGCGCATCACCACGCAACAAGGCTTGGAGGTACCCATGCGTATACCGAAATCGTTGCCGATTCTCGCGGTCGGCGGTCTGCTGCTGGCTGCGAGCCAGCTCGCCGCTACCGGCGTGAGCGCGCAGCCGTTCGGCTATGGCAAGCTCACGCCGGCGCAGAAGGCACACGTGTCCGGCCTGCTGTCCCTGGAACTCGGCGGGAGGGGCGTGCGAACCGCCGCGCCCGCACGAAGCTCGCTCACGACGGTGACCCCGCCCCCGTGTGATGTGAATCTGGGCAGCAACATCAAGGTCAACCAGAACTGCCTCAACGTCACAGACAGCGACCTGCAGGGCCGTGGTCAGGCGCAAAACGAGACCTATGTTGCGGTGGACCCGTTCAACTCCCGCAACATCGTCGCTGGCTATAACGACTACCGTCGCGGTGACTCGACGTGCGGCGTCTCCTACTCCACCAACGGTGGGGCGGCCTGGACCGACGCGACCCTCCCGAACGGCTTTGTCCGCGGCACCGCGTTCGGCGGAAAGCCGCGCCAGTACTTCCAGGCGAGCGGGGACCCGTCGGTGGCGTGGGACACCCGCGGCAACGCGTACTACACGTGCCTTGAGTTCAAGCGGGGCAATGGCGTCACCGAGGACGCCGACCAGTCGAGCGCCTTCTACCTGTACCGGTCCACCGGCACCAACGGCGCCTCGTGGAACTTCACCGGCCGGCCGGTGGCCGAGCACAACGATGTGGCGGGCGCGGGCAACTTCCTGCTCGACAAGCCCATCATGGCCGTGGACGACAGCACCACCAGCCCGTTCCGTGACCGGATCTACGTGGCCTACACGTCATTCGCCGACGACGGGACCGCCTACATCTACGAGGCGCATTCCGCCGACTACGGCGAGCACTTCAGCGCCCCGGTGTTGGTGAGCACCGACAGTTCGCTCTGCCCGCGCCCAGCTTCAAAGAAGCACCCGCTCGGCACCTGCGACAACAACCTGTTTGCGCAGCCGTTCACCGCGCCGGACGGCACCTTGTACGTCGTCTTCGACAACTTCAACAGCGCGCGCAGCGACGCGAGCGACAACCACAGTCAGGTGCTGGTGGCCCGGTCGGCCGACGGCGGGGCGTCGTTCTCCGCCCCGGTCAAGGCCGGCGACTTCTACGACCTGCCCGACTGCGCGACCTACCAGGGCGGTGCCGATGCTGGCAGCGCCTGCGTGCCGGAGAAGGGCAACACGGCGGCCTCCATCTTCCGCGCCGCCAACTACCCTTACGGCGCGGTCGACCCCAGCCACCCTGGCACGATCGCGGTAACCTACGGCTCCTACATCAACAGCAACTCCAACGAGGCGAACGGCTGCGTTCCGGCCGGGGTCAACAAAGACACCCTGCAGAACCTGTACACGGGCGTGAAGACACCGGGCGCGTGTCACAACGCGATCGTGCTGTCGGTGTCCCAAAACGGCGGGGCGAGCTTCACCGGCACCAGCCAGGATGTGCGGTCGCTCCCGGTGGCCGAGTCCACCGCCGCGCAGCGCAGCACCGACCAGTGGTTCCACGGCATGGCCTTCCGCGCGAACGGCAAGCTCGTGGTCGGCTCCTATGACCGCTCCTACGGCACCGACGAGACCACCGGCTTCTCCGATATCTCGGTGCTGACGTCGCCAAACCTCACGATGTTCACCACGAACCAGCGGGTGACCACCGCGAGCATGCCGCCCGCGACCGAGTTCAGCGGAACCTTCTTCGGCGACTACGCCCAGCTCGCGGTCGCGGGCAAGACCGCCTACCCGGTCTGGTCCGACACCCGGCCGCAGGACCTGTTCTTGTGCCCGGGCACCGGGACGCCGGGCAATCCGCCGCAAGTGTGCGGCGGCGCAGGGGTGAACTTCAGCCCCGCCAACGATCAGGACATCTTCACCGCGGCCGTGCCCGTGCCCTGAGATTCCAGAACGCGTCGACGGCAGCCGCCGCCCCGCCACGGAGGGCGGGGCGGCGGCTACCGCACCGCACTGGCCTGCTCACGGTCGCCGGCCTCCCGGCTCTCACCTGACCTGGGTAAGGGGCTGGGAGATATGCCGGTCGTACCAGAATTGCGCCTCGCGCCGCGACTCGCACGGCCAGGGATCCCAGGCCGCGCAGCGCGGGCTGGCACAGCCGATCCTGGTCTTTCCCTCCGGCGTCCGTTCTTCCACCGGCAGGTGCGCCGCGATGCGGCGCGGTCGGGCGTCGGTGGTTGCTTGCATGAGTCCACTCCTCCCCAGCAGCCCCCGGAAAGGCATGCTGGTCCTGGTTTGGCCCGCTAGGCGTCAACCGGCTGCTCCGGCGCGGGCGGACCTGCGCTGCCGGAAGGTCCGCCCCCGCCGGGGCCGTCATCGTCTAGGCATAGACCACGGGCCGCCCCGTATCACGGCGACACGCCGCGCGTCACCCGGGTGCGGGCGAGGTGCACCAGGGGGAGCCGAACCCCGGACGAACGAAAACGACCTTGCCCTCCGCAACCTGACCTGCGCGGGGTGCCGCGCCCGCTACCAGGGCTGCAGGCCAAGTTGCTTGCGCCCGGTGCCGTTGAGGTCGGCCGGGGTGGCGCGGCCCGCCCAGGTCGTTTCGTAGTCCTCGGCGGCGAAGTCGCTGGGGCTGGCGCCGGTAAGGAAGGCCTGACCGCACCCGCGCGCGTAGGCGGCGTTCTTCTCGCAGTAAGGCGCGGCCGGGATGTACATGACGTTGCCCCAGCCCTGCTGGCCGCTGACTTCGCCGACTGAGTGGATCACGTCGGCGTGCCACCACACGGTGTCGCCGGGTTGCACCGCCGGGATGGGCGTCAGCGCCGGGAGCAGCACCGAGTGGTACCGGCTGGTGATGGGCAGGGACTGTCCGTTGACCGCGCCACACAGGTCATCGCCGGCGACGTCGTCTTGCAGGGCGCGCAGCAGGATGTAGCCCATCGCGGCCGGGATCGGCACGGCGTGCAGGACGCCCTGGTCCGGCCGCATGTCCGATAGCGCGGTCCAGCCCTGGAAGGTGCGGAACGCCGAGCACATGACGGTCGAGGGGAACTCGTGCACATCGCTGCGGAACGCTCCGTCCCAGGGGTCGAACGCGGCCCAGTCGCCTGCGTAGACATGCCGGAACACCCGCTGGTAGGCCGGCAGCAGCCAGCGCTCGACCGAACCGGAGTCGGTGTGCGGAGACAGCCCGGCCGAGCTCGCGCCGGGCGGCCGGCGGCGGACCCGGTCGGGGTAGGCGGTGTCCCTGTCCGGGTCGAACCAGATCCGCCCCTCAGACTTGTGCTTCCAGAAGGAGTTCAGGAACCCCCGGACCGCGACCATGTTGTCGTCCTGCCGCGCCTCGATCTGCGGCTTGGACCAGTAGATGGGGTAAATCGATGGCTTTCCCGCGGCCAGGCCGCCGAAGACCCCGTCGTCGATGGCGCGGTACGTTTCCGCAAAACGGTTCCGTTCGGCGTAACTGGCAAGTTCCGCGTCCCAGCGCTCGGCGCGCTGCCGGGGGAACGTGCCTTGTACCACAACGCACCCGCGCCGGCGGATCGCCTCGACCACCTTCGCCGGCACGCGCCCGGCCGCGATGTCGCGGAACTGGGCCACCGGCCAGACCGGCCGCCCGGCCTCCCGGTCGGCGGCCACCGCGGTGGCTTCGGCCCGCATCGCCTCATTGACCTCGGCGAAGACGGCCGCAACGTCCCCGATCTGCCTGCGCAGCTCAGCCTTGACCGTGCGGATCGCCTGGCCAACATCCCCGGGCAGCGGCGAGGTGGAGAGCGCATCGGCCATGGCCGCCTCGCATTCTTCAGTCCGAATGAGGGATGCTGCCAGAGTAACCACGCCATTCGCGGACCGAGGGGCACCGGATGACCCGGTCATTAAGATTCGGCCTGGTTGGCACCGGCCACTGGGCGCGGATCACGCACGCGCCCGCGCTTGCCTCGACGGGCGGCATCGATTTCACCGCGGTCTGGGGCCGTAACGCCGGCGCCGCGGCGGAGCTGGCCGGAAGCTATCGCGCCACGGCCTACCACGACGTGTCCGAATTTCTGGCCAACGTCGACGCGGTCGCCTTCGCCGTGCCGCCGGAGGTGCAGGCCCCATTCGCCGTTCGCGCTGCCGAAGCGGGCAAGCACCTGCTGCTCGAAAAACCCATCGCGATCTCCGCGGCGGATGCGGATGCGCTGGTCGACGCGGTGGTGCAGGCCAACGTCGCGTCCGTTGTCTTCTTCACCGCCCGGTTTCAGGCCGACGTGCGGGCCTGGCTGGCCGAGGTCACGGCCACTGGCGGATGGGCCGGCGGGTGCGCGGTGTGGCTGGGATCCGCCCTGCGGGCGGGTAATCCGTTCAACACCCCCTGGCGCCGGGACAAGGGCGGGCTGTGGGACCTCGCCCCGCACCTGATCTCGCTGCTGTGGGCCAGCCTCGGCCCGGTGCGGTCGGTGACCGCGCAGGCAGGCCTCGCCGACGTCACGCATCTGATCCTGCATCACGAGCCGGGGGCGACCAGCACGGTGACGGTGACCCTGAACGCACCCGAGAGCGCGGGACTCGCCGACCTGTTTGTCTGGGGGGAGGCGGGCCGGTCAGCGGCTCCCGCCGAGACCGACGAGCCCGTGACGCCGCTGCGGACCGCCGTCACCGAGCTGGCGGCCAATGCCCGATCGGGGCAGACCGCTCACCCGTGCGACGTCCGGTTCGGCCGCGAGGTAGGACGCGTCCTGGCCGGCGCGCAACAACAGATCGACGCGCACCCATGAGCCGGGGTGCGGGCTGTCGTTAGCGCAGTGACCGGAACGCCGCGCGGACTTCTTCCGAAAAGAGCTGCGGCTCTTCCCAGGCGGCGAAGTGGCCGCCCTTGGCGGCTTCGTGGAAGTAGCTGAGGGTGGGGTAGCTCCACTCGACCCAGCTGCGCGGGGCGCGGAAGATCTCGCCGGGGAACGTGGTGAAGCCGACCGGGAGCTTGACCTGCGGCGGCGGCTGCCCGGCCGCCAGGGCTTGGGCTCGTCCGTTCTCCCAGTACGACCGGGCCGCCGAGGCCCCGGTGCCGGTCAGCCAGTACAGGGTGATGTTGTCGAGGATATGGTCGCGGGTGAGGTTCCCGGAGGGTTGCCCGTCGGTGAAGGCGCGGGAGATCTTGTAGTAGGCGTCGGTGTCGTGGTCGAGCATCCAGGCCGCCAGGGCAACCGGTGAATCCAGCAGGGCGTAGCCGATCGTCTGCGGCCGCGTGGCCTGCTCAAGGAAGTAGCCGAAGCCGCTGGCCCGGAATGTCTGGGTCTGCTCGGCCGCCGCGCGTTCCTGCTCGGTGTCCGTCGGCGGCATGGCGCCGCCCAGCGTCGTCACGAGCAGGTTCATGTGGATGCCGGCCAGCCCCTCGGGTGCCTGGCGGCCCAGCTGGTCGGTGACCGAGGCGCCCACGTCGCCGCCCTGGGCGACGTACCGGGTGTAGCCGAGGCGGCGCATCAGCTCCGCCCACGCCTGCGCGATGCGGCCGACGTTCCAGCCGATTTCGGCCGGCGCGGACGAGAAGCCGTAGCCGGGCAGGGACGGCAGCACCAGGTCGAACGCGTCCTCGGCAGCGCCGCCGTGCGCGGCCGGGTCGGTGAGCGGGCCGACGGCCTCGAGCAGCTCGATCACCGAGCCGGGCCAGCCGTGCGTCATGATCAGCGGCAACGCGCCCGGGTGCGGCGACTTGACGTGGATGAAGTGAACGTCTACACCGTCAATCCCGGTCGTGAACTGCGGCAGCGCGTTCAGCCTGGCCTCGCACGCGCGCCAGTCGTACTCGGCCGCCCAGTAGCGGGCAAGCTCCTGAATGGTCGCCAGCTGCACGCCCTGCGACCGATCGGCGACGAGCTCCTTGCCGGGCAAGCGCGTCGCGGCGATGCGCCGGCGCAGGTCGGCGATCGCTTCGTCGGGCATGTCGACCCGGAAGGAACGGATTTCAGTTTCGTTGGACATAAGCCCCCACTCCCTGGATTGGCTGACGACGACGGGCGGCCGGGCCGGTCGGCTCCGGCTGGGCGTTCCGGGACAACGACCCCCTCCCCGGCGCAGCGGAATAGGCTGTGCTGCCTCACGATTGCCGTCGGACGGACGCGTCGCGCCCGTGACATGCCTGGTCTGTACCCGGGATTTGCGTCGAGCAACGGTGCGGCGCGGACCGACCTAGCGCCAGGCCCCGCGACCTGGACCGGCCCGGAAAGAGCGGCCAGGAGCACCTGGCATTCCCAGGCCTAGCGAACCGGCCCGGCCCGGCACCTGTCGCGACTGCGCTCGCCGGGGCCTAACAAGACCGGCACGGGCGGCCAGCCGCGGCCAGCGCGGCCCGGTCCTCGTGCTCCCGCACGGCGGCGGGCTGGCTTGCCGCGCTCTCGTCCGGCGCGAGCCGGGTGCCGGTCAGATCCTGGCGGCGGACCCGGATGGTGGCGATCGCGATGAGCAGAGCGAGCAATCCGATTCCCGCCGCGAGCAGGAACCCGCGGGAGAACCCGGTGGCCAGCGCGTGCGCGGTCAGCTGGGCCGGCGATGCGGCCGGCTGGCGGCCAGCCGCGATGGCCGCGCTGGCATTCCTGAGGTTGTTGGCCACCGTGGTCCAGGCGATCGTGCCCAGCGCGGCCAGCCCGATCGCGCCGCCGACCTGCTGGCCGGTGTTGAGCAGGCTCGCGGCGACACCGGCGTCGTGATCGGCCACGTTATGCAGGGCGACGAGGGCCAGCGGGACGAACAGCAGGCCGAGCCCGGAGGAGGTCACCAGGATCGGGCCGAGCAGCTGGCCGGCGTATCCGGCGTGCTCGGTCAGCTGGGCGAACCAGAACATGCCGGCCGCGGCCGCGGCGGTGCCGGTCAGGATCAGCGGCCGCGGGCCGATCCGCGCCATCAGCTGCGACGCCAGCCCCGCCGCGACCACGATCCCGGCGGTGAACGGCAGGTAGGCGAGGCCCGACCGGACCGCGCTATAGCCGAGCACGGTCTGCGTGAAGAGCGTGAGGAAGAAAAACATGCCGAACATCGCGGTGCCGATGCACAGCATGATCAGGTAGGCCCCGGACCTGTTACGGTCGGCGAGTATCCGCATCGGCAGCAGCGGATGCGAGCTGCGCACCTCGATCAGCACGAACGAGACGATCAGGGCTGCGGCGGCGGCCAGCGACGCCAGCACCGGGGCGTCACCCCAGTGCGAGATGCCGTCCGGCCCGGTGGCCGCCTTGGTAAGGCCGTACACGAGCAGCGCGATGCCGGCGGTGCCGGTGACCGCGCC
>Ga0126380_10000893_pt1 | contig 10671 bp, 8 predicted proteins | sample PanSoiMetPlot_26_FD_92544 | JGI IMG/M metagenome (GOLD analysis project Ga0126380, IMG submission 92544) | Tropical forest soil microbial communities from Panama - MetaG Plot_26 | ecosystem: Environmental > Terrestrial > Soil > Tropical forest > Bulk soil | place: Panama | collected 2016-02-17
GCCCTGGCGGTAAACTTCAATACGATCTACGCCGTACGCAACGGCAACAGCGTTCGCTCGGCCGAAAAGCAAACCCCGATCACCCCGCTGGCGATCAGTCAGTTCCGAGCGCGGGGCCCGGAAGGTCGCGGCCGCATCAGCCTCGCCCAAGACCCTGCGGTGAGCCTGAAATACGCCGGCGAACTGATCGCCGCATTCATCGAGCAGGCCGGTGGCAGCGTCAGGGGTAAGATCTCAATTGGACACGTGCCCAAGGGCCTGGACCCGGTCTACGTTCACAACCAGTCGCGCACCCTTTCGGAGATCCTTGTCGAACTCCTCCGCGCCTCGAACAACTACATCGCCAACCAGGTCTTCTTGGAGATCGGTGGACGGCGCAAGGGCGGTCCCGTGAGCCTCGAGAAATCACTGCAGGTCGCGCGCGAGATGCTCGCCGCCCACGGCCTCGCCGAAGCCATCCATCTCGAGGAAGGCTCGGGCCTTAGCCGGGGTAACCGCTTCACGGCCCGCGGCTTCGCCAAGGTACTGGATCTTTTTGCCCCTCACGCCGACCTACTCCACGGTCATGATGGCGGCCCGAATAAGACCGGCTCCCTCGACGGCGTCCGTACGCTGGCCGGTTACTCCAGCACCTCCACGCACGGGCAGGTGCGCTTCGTGATCTCGCTACGAGGCAACAGCGACGCGATGCGCTTCCAGCTGCTCCGTGCCATCCAATCCGCGCTCTAGCCGAAGCACATTTGTCGCGCGATGGGACACGTCGATGCTAGCCAAGGGAGATAAACGATGACGGACACATCGAACCCATCCGAACTTTCACGGCGCAGTCTGCTGGCCGGACTGGCGGCCGCACCAATCGTCACAAGCACAACAGAACAAAGTTTTGCGCAGACCGTCGGACCGCGCTGGACGGCGCAACAGGCGCAGGCCGCGCTTAAGGATGCAAAGGGCACCAAGCTCGTGTTGCTCGGTACCGCGGCCGGTCCCGTGCCCGGTCGCTCGCGCGAAATGACTTCCCACGTGATGCTGAGCAATGGCTCGGCATACGTGCTTGATTGCGGCATGGGCGTCACCAATCAATTTGCGCGGACCGGCATTCCTTTCGACTCGCTGAAATCGATTTTCATCACGCATCATCACGCCGATCACAACATTGAATATGGACCGCTGCTGATCGTCGGCTGGATCCAAGGCCTACCACTTGACGTGCGCGCTTTCGGGCCGCCGCCTCTCAGGCAGATGACCGACGACTTCATGCGTGCCTATAAGCAAACGGTCGATTTCTGGGCCGAAGACTTCCACATGAAGCCACTCACATCTGTCGATGTGCAGGAAATTTCGGCAGCAGGTCCGGTTACGGAGGACGACAACGTCAAAGTCTCCGCGATCTTGGTAGAGCATCCGCCAGTGAAGCCAGCTTTGGCCTATCGCTTCGATTTTAAGGACCGTTCGATCGCATTTTCGGGCGACACCGCGCCGCTCGAGGCAGTCGCGAAAATGGCCAAGGGTGCGGACGTATTGGTGCACGAAACAATGTACGTGCCGGCGGTCGAAAATTACATCAAAGGCCAAATAGCCCAAGGACGGCCAGTGAAATTCGAAGCCTTCATGGAGCATATGAAAGCGGACCACACCCCGTCCGAAGATGTCGGTCGCATCGCTCAAGAAGCGGGCGTCAAAACGCTTGTGCTCTCGCACCTTACCCCGGCGATTGACAGCATCAGCGACGACACCTGGCGCGAGCCGGCGGCAAAATTTTTTAAGGGCGAGATCATCGTTGGCAAGGACCTGATGGTCGTCTGAATTGGTCAAAACAACGTAAGTTTATGTCGGCGTCCATATTAGCGCTTTGGTGCGATAAAGGTTTGATTCACGTCCTCCTTGCACCATCGACGGCCTGGACCATCACTCGCACTGCCGCACGCTGTGTAAGTCCGCCGTCGCGGATCAGAGTCCGCCATGTAAAAAAGCTCAATGCCAGGCGCAGCATCACGCGTTGCTTTGCATTAAGGCCTGCGCCCAGCACGTCGTGCCAGCCCGCGACAACGGGGCCAACTCGCAAGGCAACGATGTCCCGCGTTGGCGCGTGATACTCGGAATCGCGCATTACGCAGGCCATCAGCGAGGCATTGCGCTCGTACCAAGCGTAGATCCGCGACAGCGCGGCGGAGAGCCGCTCGGTGCGGTTGGCGATGCCGCGCCAAAGCGCGGCTTCTGGCAGCGGGTCGCGTTCGTGGACGAGCCCGGAGCACGCCATGACCAGGCTGCGCTCGTCGGGGAAGTGCGCATAGAGCGTGTGACGCTGCACACCGGCGCGCTCGGCAATCATGCTGAAGGTGGTCGCCGCCGGCCCAAGGCTCGAATGCAATTCGACAGCGGCCTCCACGATACGCTGGCGGGTCTCGGCCTGCTGTTCGGCACGTCTCTTTAGGGTGTAGGTCCGCGTCAAAATTTCACTGCACGACCCCGTGCATCCATATTGACATCCGCTAGATAATTTCAGTACACGCATATGTATAGTGAAATTCGGCGAATGTCCACCACCCGGGTCATCTGGAGAAGCGCAATGGAAACCAAGGTCGACGAAATTGCCGACGGCATTTACCGCCTCTCGACTTTCGTGCCGCAGATCGCCTCGCCGGCGGGCTTCACCTTCAACCAGTTCGTTATCCTCAGCGACGAGCCACTGATGTTCCACACCGGCCTGCGGAAAATGTTTCCGCTCAACCGCGAGGCGCTCGCCCGCCTTATGCCGCCCGAAAAACTACGCTGGATCGCGTTCGGCCATTACGAGGCTGACGAATGCGGTGCAATGAACGAGTGGTTGGCAATAGCGCCTAATGCCCAGGTCGCCCACGGGAACACCGGTTGCCTGGTATCGCTCAACGATATGGCTGACCGCGCGCCGCGTATCCTGGCCGACGGCGAGATGATCGAGCTCGGCGGCGGTAAGCGCGTGCGGTATATTGATACGCCGCATACGCCTCACGGATGGGACGCTGGCGTGATGTTCGAGGAGTCGTCACGCACGTTACTATGCGGCGATCTGTTTACGCAGCTCGGCAACGGGCCAGCGCTGACGCAGGGCGATATTGTCGGCCCGGCAATCGCTGCTGAGGATCTGTTCAAGTATTCCGCTCTCAGCCCGGAGATGGGCGCAACCATCGGCAACTTGGCGAAGTTCGAGCCGCGTAGGCTGGCGCTGATGCATGGCCCGTCTTTCTCGGGCGATGGAGCCGGCGCGCTGCGCGCCTTAGCGGAGAACTACGAGCGACGCACAATCGACCGCCGGATGGCGATTGCGGAGAGCCACGCAGCGTGAACTGCATGTGGTTTGCGTAAGCGCCTCTGTGCGGAGCTCGCTCTCACTTCGGGAAATGCTTTGCGTCTGGTCACGGCGCTTCGTGCTTTTTTGCTGCTCAACTGCCATTCACGACATAGCGAGCAATCAATATCAGTCCTACGACAACCACCGGGAGACCGACAACGATAAAGAACACGGAGGCCCCTATGCCGTCGTAATACCCCACCGTGGACCGGAATGTTGCGTATCTCGCCGCCGCAGCGGTGAGCAAAATCAGTAACAATACGCCGATAACCAAAGGCAGCATGTGGGACACTCAGCGTGAGCACAGACATCGTACCGGGTTGCGTCGATACAAGAGCATAAAATTGGCGTTAAGCAGAGGCAGCGCGTTACTGCCGTGCATGCGTCGCGGCGGTACCGATCACGATCTGATCGCATTACCGCGCTGTGTGGTCGATGCGCTTATTATGATCAGGGGAAATCTTTCCCGTTAATGCGTCGCGCATCCAATCGGCGACCTGCGGATAAAAGTCAGGCAGGCGACTGCCGAAAGTGTGTGTCTCATCCTCATAGACCCACATTTCCTTCGGGCGGTTCAACAATTCGAACATCCGTTCGGCATCCTCAAGCGGGCATAGTTCATCGAACTCGCCCATCGCTAGCAACGTTGGACACTTAATCTTTCCGGCGATCGGCTCTAGCGTCATCTGCGCCGCCATCGCGTCGAACTGATCCTCATCATGGATATTCGACATGTACTTGTAGTTCGCCCGATACGCAGGCTTCGAGTGCTTGAAGATAGTGTCCTTCTGCAAAAAAACGCCCATCGCGCCGACCAGAGCTTTGACCCTCGGATCTTGCGCCGCGACGCGGGGGCCCCAGTAACTCCCCATACTCCATCCGTACACACCAACTTTGCTGGCATCCAATTCTGGGATCGTTTCGATGAAATCGATGGCGGCTTTGCCGGCACGTTCGTAATTGTCGAGTGTGACCCAGTTCTCGCGAGTATTGCTTTCGCCCTGGCCGGGGCCGTCAATAGTTAGGGTCGCCAAGCCGCGGCGTCGGAAGTGGTTGTGATAAGGGCTCGGCATGTATTCCTTGATGGTGTCCATGCCGGGGATCACCAGCACGCAAGGCGATTTCGTGACACCCGGCACCATCTGCAGAATGCCAGGGATGGTCTTGCCGTTTTCGAAAGGAATTTCCACCCGACGCACGCTGGCGTCATCAAACAGTTCTGTGAACCGCTCGTAGCAATGCACCAGCCGTTTGTACAATTCAAGTTTACGCGGGGTGTTCGCATGAATGACGCCGCACGCTGGCCCGTAATACAGGGCCGCGCGGTAGTAAAACTCGGCCGCAGTCTCGCGGTGGCCTTTTGCCTCGGCTTCTTCAGCAAGCTTCTGTTCTTGCTCGGCGGTGCGCACCCACTGTTTAACAACCGCCGCTGGATGTTTGATTCGTTCCGTCGTCCGGCGCACGTCAGCAGGGCGAAAGCCCCATTCGACGAACATTACTGAGCGGAAGCCGAAGACATCGAGGACCTTGTAGAACTCCTCGTTGACCCATTTTTGCGCGTGCCGACTACGATCGTTCAAACCTGCCTCCTCGCCGAAAAAATGACGCCGATCCGATGATCGGCGCGCTTAAAATGTATGAGAGAGCGACTAACGCCCCTTCAGCCCTTTGGACTCGATGAATGCGCCCCAGTTTTTGATATCGCTCAGCACACGCGCTTGTAGCTCCGCTGCAGCTGCGTAATCGGCGGTAATATCGAGCACTTTCAGCCGATCATTTAGTTCGGGATCTCGTAGCGAGGCCTGAACTGCTTTTTGCAGTTTTGCCGTCACATCGTCCGGTATGCCCTTCGGTCCAAATACGGCGAACCAAAACCTCAAATCGACGTCAGCGTGCCTAATGCCAAGCTCATCAATGGTCGGGATCTCCGGCAGGGCCGGCGAGCGCGTCTTGCCTGTAACTGCCAGACATTTGATCTGTCTGCTATCGACCAGGGGTTTCGCCACTTGGCTCGACGGAACAGTAAGATCGACATGGCCTGCAATCAAATCGGCCATAGCTGGCCCACCACCGCGATACGGCACATCGATTGCATCGACATTGGCGCCATCGCGTACCACATCCCAGACCAATTGCGAGACTGACGTGACTCCGGCTGAGGCAAAGGTCAATTTTTTGGTTACGGTGTGGGATAGTGCAGCGAGCTCTTTCATAGTATTGGCCGGCACTGCATTGGCCACGCATATCGCCAATGGCGAAGTCGCGGCAAAAGCGATTGGCGTAAATTCGGTGCTCGGATCAAATTTCGGTTCGATATCTTTGAAGCCGGGGCGGATCACGACGGCGTTCTCGGCCATCATCAGCGTGTAGCCGTCGGGTGGCGCAGCCGCGACTCTCTGCCACGCGATGTAGCCGCTGGCGCCGGCTACATTTTCGACGTAAACCGTCTGACCGAGTTCTTTGCTCAGAGGACCCGCGAAGAGGCGGGCGAACGTATCGGTTGCCCCACCAGGCCCAAAGCCGACGACAAGACGGATTGACCGATTTGGATAGTTTTCTTCCGCCTGCGGATTCGAACCTGTCATCGCGATAAGAACGGCCGCGGCAACCAGTACAGATAACAATCGCCCCATTTCTATTTCCTCCTCTGCAAGAGGCGGTCCGCTTTTTTCCAGTTTACGGCAATAATTCTCGAAAGTAGCGATTGAGGTTATCGCCGATGGCCAATAGTGGGTATAGGCAAAGCCTTGCCATTGCCCAACACCCTAAGAGGACCAGTTTATGAGCCGCGGCCCGTGGATCGACCATTTCAGCGAAAACTTTCTTTGGTCAAACGCGACCCTAATCTTAAAAGGAATGGCGCCTTACGGCGTGGTCGCCCTCGAGGAGATTGACCGGGTCTGCGAGAAATTGCGCGCGCGGCAGAGCGAGCCAAATCGTGGAAAAACCTGGTTTGAGGAATGGCGCGCAATAGGCGATTTAATAGAGAAACGCGGTGAGGCGGCGCTCACGAAGGACCACAAGTCCACTGCCGGCGACTACTTCCTGCGCGCCGGCATCTACCACTACAATGCCGAGCGCTTCATCGTGCCTGGGTCGGGAAAAAAGGCGCAGGGAGAGCACGCCTATAAAGTATGGCACAAAGGGATCCGGCTCCGTTATCCAAATATTGAGTTCATCGAGGTGCCCTACGAAGGCACCACCTTGCCGGCCTTGTTCATGAAGGCGCAGACCCTTGAACCTGCCCCCACCGTGGTTGTGCTCAACGGAATGGATAATGCCAAAGAGATGAGCGTGTTTTTCTGCGGTCTCGAATTCGCTCGCCGCGGCTACAACACACTCTGTCTTGACGGACCTGGCATGGGCGAAACGCGCCGAATGCGCGACATGCCGAGCCGCCATGATTACGAAGTACCGGGCACCGCGGCTTTCGAACATCTACAAAGACGTTCGGACGTCGACCCCAAGCGCATCGCCATCATGGGGTACAGCTTCGGCGGTTATTATTCGGCGCGCGTCGCAGCGTTCGAGAAGCGCTATGCCGCTTGTATAGCGCTGTCAGCATTGCATTGGGACCTCGCGGGTTGGCAGCAAAAAATCAAGGAGGCTAACCAGAATGCGCCGAAATCGGTCGCACAATCCAACTTCCAGTGGCGCTGGGTTGCCGGGGCGAAAAACGAAGACGAGGGCATCGAAATAGCAAAGAAGTTTTCCCTTAAAGACATCGCCAAAAATATCGCCTGCCCCTTCCTGGTAACCCATGGCGGTAATGACCGCGTTGTGCCCGTCGAGAATGCGCAGAAGCTGTATGATGCTGTCGGCTCTTCCAACAAGACGATCAAAATATTCACCACCGAGGAAGGCGGCGCCGAACATGCTCATGTCGACAACCGACAGATCGGCATCGATTTTGCCGCCGATTGGCTCGAAGACAATATGTGATCGCGAATCACTGCCGCTCGATGCCGGCATCGTTGATGACTGCTGTCCAGCGTTCGAGGTCAGACTTAATCAAGCCACCAAAATCCCCTGGCTCATTGGCGACAGGTGTCATGCCCTGTTGGTTGAACAGGCCGGCGACCTCAGGATCGGCCACTGCCTTGCTAACCTCGTCGCGCAGCCTTTTGGCGACGGCAAGCGGCATGTCGGGCGGTGCGATTAGACCGAAATAGTTCGATACCACGAAATCTTTGTATCCGGCCTCAACCATCGTCGGCACGTCTGGTAATGCCTCTGTCCGCTTGGCGCTTGTCACTGCGAGGCCTATGACGTTACCGGCCTTAACTTGTCCAACCTGAACCGGCATAGCGTCAAACATGGCATCGATGTGCTCGCCGAGCAGGTCGTTGAGAGCTGCAGCTGCACCTTTATAAGGAGCATTGACGATCGTAATCCCGGCTCGAAGGCGCAATAGTTCAGCGGTCAGAGACAGCGAACTGCCCGCGCCGCCGCCCGAACCAAAAGTCACTTTGCCTGGATTTTTACGGCCGAAATCAACAAGCTCGTTGACGGTCTTGAAAGTAGCGCCCTTGCGGCCGACTAGAATGAATGGCCCTTCCGACACTTCCGTCACCGCTGTCATTTTCCGCAAATCGAACGGATAGTCCTTGTGGACCGCCTGATTCACGACCATGGCCGCCGAGATCATAAAAAGCGTGCGGCCGTCCGGCGCGGCATTCGTGAGTTCACGAAACACCGGCTCGAAGGCGCCACCGGTCTTGTTTTCCACATAGACGTTTGTGTGCAGGCTAGCGCTGAGCTTTTGTGCGATCAGCCTCGCTGTGACATCGGTGGCACCCCCGGCAGCAACACCAACCAGTATTCTTATCGGCTTACCGAGAAAATCCTGCGCATCTGCGGGCCGTTCCCGCGCACAACTCAGTATTAGGCAGACAAAGCAAGCAGCAAAACTTACGGTCCGCGAGCGCCGCATCGCTTCCTCCACCGTTACAGCTCGCCCGTTTGGGACTTTTACCGGCCGTCCACGATAACTCAGTGAAGGCCGACTATTGGTTGGTCTCTTCCAGCTTGCCGGGTCAAAAGAATAACTAACGGGTTTCCCACGGGTCAATTGTGACGTGGAATTGCAATGGCTCCGATAAAAACTCTTATCGGAGCCAAGCATATGTTCGCGTTTCAATTGAAAATGTCTGCTTTGCCCCCGAAAGCGGATATCTGCGACGCAACTGTGGGTGTCCGCGCTAGGGGCCAGACGCGGACATGACTGCAGTCTGGATGGCGGGTCGACGCTAGTGACCCATGCCAGGCATCGCAACGCCATTGAAAATTTCGGGATTGGCCGCACCTTCGACCGACAAAATACCGACGAGCCCACGCTCCATGCGCGCGATAGCATGATCGACAAGCGTGTAGTTTCCCGGAACGTCGAGTTTGAACTCTGTAATCACTGCACCTCCAGGTGGGACGGTGACTGTTTGGATACCCTGCAAGGCTGGAGCCTGCGTGCCACCGAACAAGTAGACTTTGTCGAAAATTTCGCCAATGACATGGAAAGAGGACGTAAAGCTCGGCCCTCCAACTCCAAAGAAGATGCGCACCGTGTCACCGACTTTGGCTTTCAGCTGGTGCAGCTTCGATATTGCGCCAACCGAACCGTTAAACACGAAATATTCCGGGCGCTCATTGAGTAGCTTTTCAACGCTGAATTCCTGGCTACCATGCTGCCCGAAGGGAGAGTCCGTATAGATTTCTCCCTGCATCACGTAGAACTCGTGATCGACGTGAGGCAGGCCTTCTTCGGGCTCTACCAAAATCAAACCGTACATTCCGTTTGCGATATGCTCGGCGACCATCGGTGTCGCGCAGTGATACACATAAAGCCCCGGCACGAGAGCTTTCCACGTCATCGATTTCTCTTTTCCGGGATCCACTTGCAGGACTGCGGCCCCTCCCCCCGGACCTGTTGCCGCATGGAAGTCAACAGAGTGGATCATGGAACTGTCGGCAGAGTTTTTTAAATGGATGTCAATGGTGTCGCCGACGCGCACCCGAATGAAGGGGCCAGGAACTTTGCCATTGAAGGTCCAGTAGCCAAACGTCGTGGCTTCGGCGAGCCGACCTTCGACTTCCACGCTCACAAGGTCGACACGGACGGTTTGTGGTTCTCGCTTTGCGATGGGAGGCGGGAGGTCCGTCGGCTCACGAGAGATATCCGCTTCCACCAGCGTTTGCGGTGGCGGACTGGGGGTGACGATGAATTGGCCCTCCATACCCGCCTGCTGGTGCCCTGGCACGCTGCAAAAATATTTAAAGTCACCGGACTTGGCGGCGCGGAACGCGACCGTCGTGCTTGCGCCTTTGCCGGTCACGCGTGGAGAGCGAGTGTCCTGATCGGGAAACACGATATCATGTTCAGCGCCCTCACCATTGATCAACGTAAGCTGGACGACCTGGCCTTCTGATGCGGTGAGCACCGGGTTGACTTTACCGTCAATTGCACCGCCGACACCCAAGTACACCATCCGTCCTTCAGCGATTCCAGAACGCAATGTGTAGCGCGCGTCGGCCACATACTCAGTTCTTGGGGCGGGAGCATTCTGCGGCGCTTGTGCGGAAGGTGCGTTTTGGGTTTGTTGTTGCGCTTGTTGCACTGGCGGGGCACCCGCCGGTTGACCTGCCTTCGCGCTTTCCAAAAAAGCAAGAATGTCTTGTCGATCATGGTCGGTCTTCAGGCCGGGAAAAGGCATCTTATTGCCCGGCACAACCTTTTGCGGGTCAGCCAGATAGGCGTCGAAAGTCTTCTCATCCCACGTGATGTTCGCTTGCTTCGTGGCAGGCGAATAATTGTAATTCGGCTCCGCGCCCGCCTTCCGACCAATGATCCCTGCGAGCGAAGGTCCGACCAAGTTCTTCCCTGGCTCCAACGAGTGACAGGCTTGGCACTTGCGGAACACCAGTCGGCCAGCGGTGGCGTCGCCGCCACTCGCGCTTGTCGGCTGGCTCGGCGCTTGCCCACTCGTCTGACTCAGGCTGCTCGGTGAGACCTGCGATTGACTCTGACTGCTTGGTGAAACCTGCGAAATCGTGTGATCGTGTTGGGAGCTCGATGGGACCGCCGCTTGAGGAGGTTTATCTGCGGGGGCGTTAGTGCTTGCTGGCTGGTCGGGTGCGGAGGGTCGCGGGGGATTTGGGCTTGCATTGCTCGTTCGATCAGATGGTAAAGGCGCCTGAGCGGGCGAGGTGCCCCCACTCTGAGCGGTCCGGTCAGTAGGCTTGGCAGTCTGAGCGGCCGCGGGGCCATTGCTCTGCGCCGGGGGAGCGGCATTGCGAGCACTTTGAGAAAGCGGGATTGCAACAAGAAACAGCGCCACGACGACGACGCC
>Ga0126380_10000894_pt1 | contig 10666 bp, 12 predicted proteins | sample PanSoiMetPlot_26_FD_92544 | JGI IMG/M metagenome (GOLD analysis project Ga0126380, IMG submission 92544) | Tropical forest soil microbial communities from Panama - MetaG Plot_26 | ecosystem: Environmental > Terrestrial > Soil > Tropical forest > Bulk soil | place: Panama | collected 2016-02-17
AGCTTGGGCGGCAGGTCCTGGTGCACGCCGCCCGGGCGAAAATATTTGGCGTGCATGCGGGCGCCGGAGGCACGCTCGTAGAACACCATCAGCTTCTCGCGTTCCTCAAACCCCCACAGCGGCGGCGTGAGCGCGCCGACATCCATCGCCTGGGTGGTGACGTTGAGGAGATGCGACAGCAGGCGGCCGATCTCGGCATAGAGCACGCGGATGAGCTGTCCGCGCCGCGGCACCTCAATGTCGAGGAGCTTTTCAACGGCGAGGCAGAACGCATGCTCCTGGTTCATCGGCGCGACGTAGTCGAGCCGGTCGAAATAGCCGACGTTCTGCAGATAGGTCTTGTGCTCGATCAGTTTTTCGGTGCCGCGATGCAGCAGGCCGATATGCGGGTCGACGCGCTCGACCACCTCGCCGTCCAGCTCCAGCACGAGGCGCAGCACGCCATGCGCCGCCGGGTGCTGCGGCCCGAAGTTGATCGTGAAGTTGCGGAGGCCGGTCGGTGCCGTCTGTGCGTCAGCCATGGCGCTCACTCCGCCTTGTGGGCCTTCTCGTCGCCGGGCAGCGGATAGTTCGGGCCCTCCCACGGGGAGAGGAAATCGAAGTTGCGGAATTCCTGGGCGAGGCGCACCGGGTCGTAGACGACGCGCTTCTGCTCGTCGTCCCAGCGCACCTCGACGAAGCCGGTGAGCGGAAAGTCCTTGCGCAGCGGGTGCCCCTGGAAGCCGTAGTCGGTGAGGATGCGGCGCAGGTCGGGATGGCCGGTAAACAGCACGCCATAGAGATCGTAGGCTTCGCGTTCGTACCAATCTGCACCGGGAAACACGTCGATGATGGACGGAACCGGCGTGGCCTCGTCGGTCTCGACCTTGACGCGGACGCGAACGTTCTGCTTGGGCGACAGCACGTGATAAACGACGTCGAAGCGGCGCTCGCGCGCCGGCCAGTCGACCGCCGTGACGTCAATGATGCTCCAGAACTGGCAGCGCGGATCGTCGCGCAGGAACGTGACGATCTTGACGATGTCCCGGGCCTCGCCGCGGATCGTCAGCTCGCCCACGGCAACGGCGTAGTCGGCGACGGAGCCGGGCAACGCTTTGACGATCGTGGCGCCGAGGTCGTGAAGCCGCTCGTCCATGCCCACTCCTTCAATCGACGACGAAGAGCCGGGCGCCCTTCGCAGTGCGGGACCGGTGTGCCTCGGCGCCGTCGGCGACCTGATAGCTCATGCCCGGCAGCAGCGTGAACGAGCGCCCGTCGGCCAGATCGGTGTTCAGCTCTCCATCGACACACAGGAGGATATGGCCCTTCTGGCACCAGTGGTCGGCAAGATACCCGGGCGAGTAGTCCACCATGCGGACACGAATGAGACCGAACTGCCGCGTCCGCCACATCGCCACGCCGGTTTCGCCCGGATGGGTGGTGGGCTCGACACCGGACCAGTCGGTGGTTCCGAACGGGATGTCGTCGATGCGCATCTGCGGACCTTCGTCAGCCCATTATCGCTCGATCGTGCCGGTGCGGCGGATCTTCTTCTGCAGCAGCAGCACGCCGTAGAGCAGCGCCTCGGCGGTGGGCGGGCAGCCCGGCACGTAGATATCGACCGGCACGATGCGGTCGCAGCCGCGCACCACCGAATAGGAATAGTGGTAGTAGCCGCCGCCGTTGGCGCAGGAGCCCATGGAAATGACGTAGCGCGGCTCTGGCATCTGGTCGTAGACCTTGCGCAGCGCCGGCGCCATCTTGTTGGTCAGCGTGCCGGCCACGATCATGACGTCGGACTGGCGCGGGCTGGCGCGCGGTGCGAAGCCGAAGCGCTCGGCGTCATAGCGCGGCATCGACATCTGCATCATCTCGACGGCGCAGCAGGCAAGTCCGAACGTCATCCACATGAGCGAGCCGGTGCGGGCCCAGTTGATAAGGTCGTCGGTAGCGGTGACGAGGAAGCCCTTATCGGCCAGCTCGTTGTTGAGGGTCACGAACGAGGCATCGTCGGCGCCGACCGGCCGGCCGGTGCGCGGGTCGAGGATGCCGGTTGCCGGAGGTGCGATCACGCTCATGGGCGGAGCCTCAATCCCATTCGAGCGCCCCCTTCCTCCATTCATAGATAAAGCCGATCGTCAGCACCGCAAGGAATACCATCATGGACCAGAAGCCGAACGCACCGACCTGGCCGAAGGCGACCGCCCAGGGAAACAGAAACGACACTTCCAGATCGAAAATGATGAACAGGATGGCGACGAGATAGAATCGCACATCAAATTTCATGCGCGCATCGTCGAAGGCATTAAAGCCGCATTCGTAGGCCGAAAGCTTCTCCGGGTCGGGCTGCTTGTAGGCGATCACGAACGGGGCGATCATCAGGGCCAGGCCGATCGCGGCCGCGACGCCGATGAACACGACCAGCGGCAGATAGTCCAGGAGCAGGCTCTGCATCACTTCCACTCCGGCGCGACGTAAGGCCTCACGTTGGGTCGCATTGCTGCGGCGAACCGCTATCCGCTTTGCCGGAAAATGCTCCGGGGCCCCCCGACATCGGAAGCCGAACGCTCCGATCGTTCGGGAAACCGCACACAGAAGTCCCGACGCAGTTCGGATTCGTTCCGAGGCGGGAATTGGGCAGGCTTTAGCGCAGTGCACAAGAGGTGGCAAGGCGGCGACCGGCGCATGGCAGGCCAGCGCCGGGTGGTCCGCTGCGCGGGCCGGCCGCTGCGCCGGCCCTCGGGCCGCAACGCTCGAGCCGAAACGCTTAGTCCTGCCCCCTCACCCGGACCTTGCTGGCGGTCGGGCCGGTGTCGCCCATGTGCTCGACGTAATAGACCTCGTCGCCGCGCTGGAGCGCGTCGAAGTCGCCCGACAGCATGCTGTTGCGGTGGAAGTACAGGAGGCCGCCTTCGTTGGTCATGAGAAAGCCGAAATCCTCCTCGGGCGTGAGCTCGGCCACCTGGCCGAGGAACTGGTTCTCGGCATCGTGATGCCCGTCCTTGGTGCGGCTGCGGTCCTCGCGCCGGGTCTTGAACTCGGCGAGCCGGTCCTCGGCAATGCGGAAGGCTTCGTGGATGGCGTTGTGCAGGTCGGGCGCCTGAAACTTGCGCTGAAGGTGGTCGGGCTCGTGGCTGACCACGATGTCCGGCCGGCCGGGAATCCCGAGTTCGATGTGCACCACGGGCGGAATGGTCCCGTTGCTGTTGGTGGCACGCTGGGCAACCCGCACGCGGCACGACACCAGCCGGTCGTACAGCTTCTCGAGCTTGGCCACCCGCGTGCGAATCTCGTCTTCGGCCCAGGCCGATCTGTCGATATTGTCGAAACCGATTTCGAGGGGAACCTGGAGGGCCATCGCGAACCTCGCTTATGTCCTTGATCGAAAACGCCGTTCAACGCGAATTGTTTCCACCGAGCGATTGCGCAATGGTACCGTAGTGCGCGGCACGAAGCTGACATGGCTGATATCGGGGGGAATTCATGCAACGCAAGGTGATGATCTCCTGCGCGGTTACCGGCTCGGCCGACACGCCAGGCCGCAACCCGGCAGTCCCGGTGACGCCGGAGCAGATCGCGGCATCGGCGATCGACGCCGCCAAAGCTGGCGCCGCCATCGTGCACGTCCATGTGCGCGACCCGCAGACCACCCGCCCCAGCATGGACCCTGCGCTCTATCGCGAGGTGGTCGACCGCATCCGGCAGAGCGGCACCGACGTGCTCATCAACCTCACCACCGGTCCGGGCGCACGCTACGCGCCGAGCCTCGACGATCCGCTCAAGCCCGGCCCGGGCACGACGCTGAAATCGCCCGAGGAACGCGTGCGCCACGTGGTCGAGCTCAGGCCCGACATCTGCAGCCTCGACATGGGCAGCATGAACATGGGCGGTTACGCGTTCATCAACACGCCCGCCATTCTCGAGGCCATGGCGATCAAGATCCGCGACGCCGGCGTGCTGCCCGAGCTGGAGGTGTTCGAGGCCGGCCACCTGCTCCTGTCCAAGCGCCTGATCGAGACCGGCCACGTCAAGGCGCCGAGCCTGTTCCAGATCTGCCTGGGGATTGCCTGGGCCCAGCCGGCAACGCCGGAAGCCATGACCTACATGCGCAGCCTGCTGCCGGCCGACTGCACCTGGTTCGCGTTCGGCATCTCGCTGCACCAGTTCCCAATGGTGGCGCAGGCCGTGCTGCTCGGCGGCCACCCGCGCGTCGGGCTCGAGGACAATCTCTATCTGGCCAGGGGCAAGCTGGCGCCGAGCAATGCCGCGCTGGTGGAGAAGGCCGCCAGGATCATCGAGGTCCTGGGCGACGAGGTGGCCACGCCGGCCGAGGCGCGGAAGATTCTCGGGCTGAACGGGGGGAACGTGTAGCCGCCCCCTGCCCGCCGGTGCTCGTCATTCCGACCTGATCTTGTTCGCCGCCTCGACGACGGCGGGCAGCGCATGTTCGTCGAGCGTCACGACGCCGTCGTGCTTCTCGCCGATCAGCCGCGGCTCGGCGCCGGAATTGTCGTACAACCACGCCTGGTCCGCCTGTTCCAGAAACCACGGCACCTGTTCGAGCGACCTGGTGTAGCGCTGGAGAATCTTGTCCTCGGGTACGGCGTGGCCACCTTTCTTCACCCGCAGGCGCACGCGTTCGACGTTGCGCTGGGGTGAGTCGAGCAGCACATAGATGAGGCGGATCTCGAAGCCGAGCGTCTTGGCCTTCTCCACCAGCCGCCGGTATTTGGGCGTGGAGAGAACGGTTTCCACGCCGACCGTCTGGTGGGCGGCGATCGAGGTCTCGAGCCAGGCCTCTATCCGCTGGACCGCCTGCAGATTGGCATCGTCGAGAGCAAACCTCTCGACGTCGTGAATGCGCTGCGCCAGGACATCAGGGTTGATGATCCAGACCGAGCGTCCGAACGCTTCGATGCCGGCGTGCTGATAGGTGCTGCTCTTGCCCGAACCGTTCGGGCCAGCGACGAACAGGAGGACGGGCGGCTCAGCGTTTGATGGCAACGTCGGGGACGCCTATGGCGCGCTTGTTGTCCTGGCGCGCTTTGGCGACATTCCGGCCGAACACGTACTGCAGATCCTGGCCGAAGGTGGCGCTGCCGAGGTCGAGCGTCCACAGCGTCTTCACCCGGCCGTCGGTGTCGCGGACGCGCTTCTTCGCGACCGGCGGCCGGCCCCGGCCTCCCGGTTTGGACTTCGACTTCAGGCTCGCGATGACGATCTTGGCCATGCGGTGCGGCAACTCCTGCACCCTATATAGCACTGCGCCGTGGGCTTTGAAACGATGCGCGCCAGCACGGCGGCGCAAACCCGCCACGCCGGTTAACATATCGCGACCGGTGACGCGCGGACGGCAGTCGGTGATTTGGCGGGAGCGGAGGAGCTTCAATTATCAAGCAAAATCAACGGGTGGAACAATGAAAGGGGCAAAATTCACCCCTCGAAAACGCTGCATAATCATCGCGATTGTTCCACCTGTGAGCCCAACAGGAGCTGTAATTTCTCCGTGCGCGCCGTGTCACCGGCTGCGCGACTGTGCTTGTTCCCCTGCCGCGCGGAAGGCTGCGTGTGCCTTATCGCGCGCGGCAGCGTAGCCGTGATTGCGCAGCGGCGGCCTCACGACGAGCGATTAGCGTCCACATCCAATCCTGCGTGCCGCCTGAAGATGCGGCCGACGCGGCGGCCATTGTCATCCATCACGTCGAAGTCGGGCCGACGAAGCTTCAACGGGATCTGCATCACTCTAGTGAGAGCGGCCTTACCGGTCATTCCATTCGTTCAAAATATGATTGCGAAGCTCAATGCCCTCGATGCGATCGGGTTGATCGTGCATCTCCGCGAGACGAGGAAGGTTGTTACGTAGGTAACAGCCCTTGAACCGCGTACCAACCGGTCCCCACCAATCCCGCGGAGAGGAAAGTCCCTCCCGAACAACAGGAGAAAGCGATGACCAACAAGAGCACAATCGAAACTTTGAGTGAAGCGGCACTCGACCTCGTCGCGGGCGGAATTTGGGACCGGCCGGAGTCGGATGCAGCGAACCAAAGACGCGCGGCCCAGAATGGCCAGGGTCACACCTTTGGTGCGTCACTTGCCGGCAATTTCCTCCCGGGGGAGGGATCACATGGGGGCGACATCCCGGTTTAATGCCATAGTAAGACCGACGCCGAGCGCTGGCGCGCTGTTCTAGATGCGCTCGAAAATCTCCCGCTCAACGGGGGAATGACAGTTCAACGCCAGCGTACGGCGCACGGGCTCAAGAAGGCGGGGGCCACGATCTGCGTCGAGAACGGCGCGACAGCGCCGCAGCTGATGGCCCTGTTCAACTGAAGCAACATCAAAGAGGCGCAGCCTTACATCGACGCGGCCGAGCGCAAGAAGATGGCGAAGATGGGTGCGCAGTTCATGCCGATGAGCAGCACAGAAGGGGTACAGGAAATTGTCCCACCTGCAAGGCCCGCATTGTCCCACCGCAAGTAAATCAGGGACTTGGGAGCAGGGTGGCGGGAGCGACGGGACTCGAACCCGCGGCCTCCGGCGTGACAGGCCGGCGCTCTAACCGACTGAGCTACGCCCCCGTGGCGTTGTGGTTGGTTTCGGACAACCCGAGACGGTCGGCAGGATGCGGACTTAAGGCTGCCCCCAGGCCAAGTCAAGCAGCGCCATCAACAGCGAATAGCGAACGGGAACGGGCCGCGGCCCATCGGCGAACCGCCGCCGCCTCAAGCGTCGAGCCGCAACCTCCTTTCCTGTTCGCCACTCGCCATCCGCCCTTCGCCGAGACGAGGAATCGCTCCCGCGAACCGCTTCAAACCCCCGCTCCACAGGCATTTCTTCCGCTCGACATGCAAGAAATCCCCAGTTTTCCGCCATCGACCATGAAAAAACCCCGAATTTCCTCGAAGAATCGATAGTCAGACCCGGCCCGAATCGTCTATTCGACGAGTGTGAATCGGGGCTTTCCCCAAACCAAACCGGAACGAGGAGGTCAGGAAAATGGCCAAGGCAGCAGCGGCGGGTAAACAGACGACGGTGACGATGCGCAATCTCGCGGCCAAGCTCGCGGAAGATCATGAGATGTCGCGCAAGCAGACGGAAGCAGTGCTGGGCGACCTGGTGACCAACATCACCAAGCACCTGAAGAAGGGCGACCGCATCCGCATTGGCGGTCTCGGTATTCTGCAGGTCCGCAAGCGCGCCGCCCGCATGGGCCGCAACCCGGCCACCGGCGAAGCGATCCAGATCAAGGCGAGCAAGAAGGTCGCCTTCCGCGCCGCCAAGGAGTTGAAGGAATCGATCTGACCGGCGACTGCGCCGTAGGACTTCGGATCAACTGCACTGATCCTTCAGTTGTCATGCACGGTCGAGCGTTCGCTGGAGCGGACGCTCGACCGGTATGCGAGTCTTGCTCATGGTCGCGCCGGTTCAGTGGTGATGCTGGCTGTGGTCGTGAGCAGGCGTTGAAGGCGTTTGTGCCGCGTCGTCCAATCGCGCTGTCTGTGCGTCCAGGTAAGCGATCAGGTCGGCGGCATCGCCTTCGGCAATGCCGAGTGCTGGCATGTGCACGGCGGGAAATTGGGCCGCCAGTGCCACCGCCACAGGGTCTTTCTGGGCCAGCATCCTGACCGGGTTGCGAATGAAGTTCGACAACCAGGCGCGGTCACGCCGCTGCGTGACGCCACGCAGGTCCGGCCCGACCCGGTCTCCCACGCCGATCGTATGGCAGGGTGCGCAGAGTTTGGTGTAAAGCGCCTCCCCCGGCCGGGCGCTCATGTGCAGGCCGCCATTGCTGGCCGGACTCGGACTGTTCGGCACCGCCGCGCGGACCTGATCGACCGATTTCGGATCCATGGCCTGGATCGTGATGGCGACGCGATCGAGGTCGTTGAACACGTTGTCGCGCTGCCATTGCCCGGTGGGCTCATTGCCGAGCACGATCTCGTTGCGGTGCTCGCTCAGGCTCGTGCTCCGCTCGCCGAGCTTGTAATTGATCGCCCGGATGTCCTCCGGCTTCCCAGTCACGAAGGTCCAGCCCGGGCCGGCGCTGAAAGCCTTGGCATATGCGTTGAGCCGCTCCGGGGTATCGTGCTCGGGATCGACCGTCATGGAGATGAAGAAGATATCGCGGCCGACCTTCTCGCCGAGCTTGTCTTCCACCTGCGCCAGTCGCGCCGTGGCGATCGGGCAGATGTCCTGACAGCTCGTGTAGATGAAGTTGATGACGACGATCTTGCCCTTGAGCAGATCGTCATAGAAGTGCAGCGTCTTTCCCTCTTGGGTCACGACCGGCAGATTGGGGAAGTAGCCCTCGCCCCACCGGCGGCCTTGCGCGTCAACCGACTGCGGGACGACCGTCGCCAGCGTCGCGAGCATGGTGATGCCCGCCAGAACATGTCGTTGCATTTTCTCGTCTCCAGGAAAATTGCCGAAGGGATGCCGGCGGCACCCCTCGGCTTGAGCGTCATCGGCTGCGGATTACGAGCACGGCTTCTTGGGGTCGAACGTGAACGGCTCCTCGCTGCCCCACTGCTCCGGTATGCCGGATTGCAGCAACTTGGCCGTGCGCGCTTTTTGCCGCTGGCATGCTTCCTGGATCATCTGCGCAGTCGCCGAACCTTTAGCGGCGGTGGCCGCGGTCGATAAAGCGCCTGCGGTCGGTGACGCCGTGGCTGTCGTGGTGCTGGTCTGAGCCGAAGCGGAGAGGCCGGCGACGGCAAAGAGTCCGGCCGCCGCGCTTCCGCAGATCATCAGCCTGCGAGGGATGTGCATCTGTTTCATCGTTTTCTCCTGAATCTCGAGGGCTTCAACCGCTAGGTCCGATCAAGCCGCGGTTCTCGGATCGCCTTCAGGCAGGATTTCCGGGTTCGTGAAGGTCACGCCGTCGGGCGAGGGGTTGGGTGTCGGCGTCACCATGGCCTGTGGCGAGCCCGTGACGCCGGTGAGGAACTGGATCCGCATGAGCAGGGCGAAGTCCTCGTGCACGGTGTTGTGGCAGTGGTTCACATAGGAGCCGCCATATTCCCCGAACTGCACCTGGAAGGTGACCTGGCCGCCGGCGCGCAGCCGCCAGACATCCTTTCGGACCAGCTTTTCGGTTGCCGGAATGGGATTGGAACCGCGGTTAATAGTCACGCCTTCCTCGAAGTGGAGATGGATCGGGTGATCCCACCCACCGCCGCCGTTGACGTAGGTCCAGTGCTCGATCTCGCCCGGCTTCGGCACCAACAGGCTGATGCGGTTGGCGTTCATCGAGTGAGCATCTCCCCCGTTGACCTTGACGGTCCACGGGAACACCGCGAATTCCGGACAATCGGGCGTGCACTGGCCGGTCGCCGGGTTGCGCGAATCGCCGTTGCCTGACCGCCCCCATTCGACGAGCCGCGTCCTCACTGGCGTGACGATCGGGATCTGCTGCGTCAGCACCGCCGGCACCTGGCTCGGATCCGGCGAGGTGGCAAACAGGGTGACGCCGGGCGCGTCCACGCTTGGCACCGAGCTGACCACGTGGAACTCCATGATCGCTCCTATCGTGGGATCGTCCGGGTCGCCGGCCAGGGCCTGCCCAAGGCTCAGGGTGTCGGTCGGCCCGCGCCCGTCATCACGCATCTGCAGCAAGTTCACCAGCTGGATGCGGTCACCGATCCGGAACTTGGAGAAATCGACGACGATGTCGTAGCGCTCCGCCGTGCCCTGGTGATCGAGCTGGGTCAGGGTGATCGGGTTGACCACCAGGTTGCCGTCATTGGCGATGAACTGGAACGGCACCGCTTTGGGATTTGGTCCGTTCACGTCGGCCAGCGCGAGCTGTATGAACCGCGACATTCCGGCGCTGAGGAGGCGGAACCGGTACTTGCGCGGCAGCACGTTCATGAACGGTGCATAGGCGAAGTTGACCAGCATCACGTCGCCGAGGAAGCCGTCGGTCGTGAAGATGTCGAAGAAGTACTGGCCGGCGTGGTCGAACGCCGCATCGGAGATGATGAGGTTGACGTCGAAATCGATGTTGCCCCAGCCCGCCGTCAGCTGGCTGCCGCTGGGCAGCCGCAGATTGACCCCGTCGTTGAGTACCTCGTTGCCCCGGTCCGGCCCGCTGTAGTAGTTGACCATGCCGAGATTGCCCTTGTAGACGTTCTCGGCAGTGAAGAAGAAGCGGTGATCATGGGCCCACATGGTGCCCTGGATCTCGCGGAAATCGCCCGCCACATTGACCAGGCCGCCATGGTCATCGGGTCCCGAGGCGCGCGGATCCGTCGCCTGGGTATTGATCTTGTCGCGCCGGGCGAGCGTGGTGCTCCAGCGATAATCGTAGAACGTGCCCGGGAAGTGGTGCGCATTGGCAGCGCCGTCGCTCTCGGCGCCATTGTGTGCATTGTGGAAGTGCAGCTGCGTCTCGTTGAGGCCGAAGCCCGATTGGTTGTCGGCACGCAGCACCGGAAGGTTCTGGTAGATGCGAGTGAGGATCGGCTCACCGTAGCGACCCTTGATCAGGAACGGCGGCAGGGTTCCCCGCGTGGTCCGGGCGGTGGCACTGGACTGCACGGTGCCGTAGGTCCACACACTGTTCGGATTCTGCGCCGGGAAATTGGGGTGGAACCGGGTGCCCGCCGCGACCTGCCCGATCGACATGACGTAGCCGACCTTGGGGAAGAACTCGTCCCAGCGCTGATGGGCAAAGACCTCCTGGAAC
>Ga0126380_10000896_pt1 | contig 10658 bp, 10 predicted proteins | sample PanSoiMetPlot_26_FD_92544 | JGI IMG/M metagenome (GOLD analysis project Ga0126380, IMG submission 92544) | Tropical forest soil microbial communities from Panama - MetaG Plot_26 | ecosystem: Environmental > Terrestrial > Soil > Tropical forest > Bulk soil | place: Panama | collected 2016-02-17
ATCGGGATGGGCGGAGTGCGGACCGGCCTGGACGCGCTCGAGCTGATGCTCGCGGGCGCCAGCACGGTGAGCGTGGGCACGGCGATATTCCACGATCCTTCCGCATGCCCGCGCATTGCCAGGGAACTGGAGGAAGAGCTGGCCAGCCGGGGGATCGAGCGGGCCGCCGACGTGGTCGGTCTTGCCCACGAACCGCGCCAGGTGGCAATCCACAGGCGGCAGCAAGGCGTCTTGTAATTGAGCACCTGCCAGGAGGAGGACCGTTGACCGAGCCTGCGCCGATCGCCGTCGCCCTCGACGCGCCCGACCTGGAAACCGCCGCCCGGTGGGCCGGGCTGGTAACGCCGCACGTCAGCACCGTCAAGGTCGGGCTGGAGCTGTACCTGCGCTACGGTCCGGGAATCGTGGCCTCGATTCGCGGGGCAAGCGGGGTCAAGGTCTTCCTTGACCTCAAGCTGCACGACATTCCCGCCACCGTGGCGGGCGCGGCCCGCGCGGTGGCCCGCCTGCACCCGGACGTGCTGACCGTGCACGCGGCTGGCGGGCCCGAGGTGATCCGTGCGGCCGTCGGGGCGGCGCCGTCGACGATGATCGCCGCGGTCACCCTGCTCACCTCGCTGAGCCCCGCCGACCTGGACCGGATCGGGATCACCGGGCCGCTGCCCGACGCGGTGCGGCGGCTGGCCGTGCTGGCCGTGGGGGCCGGGGCCCGCGGGCTGGTCTGCTCGCCCCGGGAGGTGGCCTCCGTCCGGGCCGAGGTGGGGCCGGACGTGACCCTGATAACCCCGGGGGTGCGCCCCGCGGGTGCCGCCGCGCACGACCAGGCACGGACCGCGACGCCGGAGGAGGCGCTGCGGGCCGGGGCCGACCTCCTGGTCATCGGGCGGCCCATCACGAGCGCGCCGGATCCCGGGGCGGCGGCCGCCGCTATAGCCGCCCCGCTGCGCCGGCTGGCGCCCGCCGCGGGATGAACCGCTTCACTCCGGCAGGCGGAATGAACCGCGTTGGGCGAACCCGCACCAACGCTGCGCCTACGGACGGTATACGATCGGGGAAAAAGCAGGCCGTCAGCAGGGCGGACCCGTCCCATCGGCCCGGGATCAGGGGACAGCGCGGGGTCGGGCGCTGCCCCTGACGATCGGGTAACCACCACAGTTAACTACCCTGAGTAACCAGTCGCTTTCGTGGAGTAGTACCAGTCAATTTATGGCGTGTTAAACGGGCATTCGCGTTGCCTTTGAGAGCCGAACTCGATACTTTCCCATGCCGAACCATTGTTTTCTATTCGAAACCCGAGGTGACACGGAGTGGCTCTTCCTCCCCTCACTCCCGACCAGCGCGCAGCCGCCCTGGAGAAGGCGGCTAAGGCACGCAAGGATCGTGCTGAGGTCAAGAACAACCTAAAGCGTGGCGCCATCACGCTCCCGGCGGTGCTCAAGCAGGGCCAGTCGGACGACACGGTGGGCAAGATGAAGGTCTCGGCGCTGCTTGAGGCCATGCCCGGGGTCGGCAAGGTGCGGGCGCGGCAGATCATGGAGCGGCTCGGCATCGCCGAATCACGCCGGGTTCGCGGCCTGGGTGCCAATCAGCGCACCGCGCTGGAGAACGAGTTCGGCGGTGATATCTGACCGAGCCTGACGACCCCGAGGGCAAGCGCGGGGAACTCGGTTCCACGGCCGATTCGCCCGTCCATCGCCTATGCGATGCCGCGCTTGTCCGTGGGGGATCCCACCCGGCCCGGCTGACAGTCCTTTCCGGCCCTTCCGGCGTTGGCAAGAGCACTGTCGTTGCGCGCTTGCGGGCGCAGCGCCCGGACATCTGGCTGTCGGTTTCGGTTACCACGCGGTCACCGCGGCCCGGTGAGGTGAACGGCCGCGAATACCATTTCGTGAGCGATGAGGCTTTCGACGCGATGGCCGCCCGCGGCGAGTTGCTGGAGTGGGCAAAGTTCGCCGGCCGGAAGTACGGCACCCCGAAAGCCCCCGTAGCCCAACGGGTCGCCGCCGGGGTGCCGACTCTGCTTGAGATCGACATTGCGGGGGCCAGGCAGGTACGCAGCAGCGTTCCCGGTGCGCTGCTGGTCTTCCTCGCCCCCCCGTCCCGCGAGGAACTGGCCCGCCGGCTCACCGGGCGGGGGACCGAGCCGCCGGACGTGATCGCGCGCCGCCTGGATATGGCGAGGCAAGAGATCGAAGCCGGCCGCGAGTTCGATATCACCCTGGTAAACACGTCGGTCAAGGACGTGTGCAGGCAACTGGTAACCTTGATGACGGCCTGACATGGCTACTGCGCCTGCAACTGGCGCGCAACGACGGAAGGAACCCGGTGGCAGGGATTACCACTGCGGACGGCATCACTAACCCGCCCATCGACGATCTGCTCGACGTCGTCGACAGTAAGTACCGCCTCGTGATCATGGCGGCGAAGCGGGCGCGGCAGATCAACGCCTACTACGCCCAGCTGGGCGAGGGCCTGCTGGAGTACGTGGGCCCGCTGGTCGAGACCAGGGTGCAGGAGAAGCCGCTGTCGATCGCGCTGCGCGAGATCCGTGAAGGGCTCCTGACCGCCGTGGAGACGGCGGAGCCCTGACCGGCTGAGACCCCATGCCGGCCCGCGTCATTCTCGGCGTGAGCGCCGGGATCGCCGCCTACAAGGCCTGCGAACTGCTGCGGCGGCTTACCGAAACCGGGCATCGGGTCCGGGTTGTGCCGACCCCGGACGCCCTGCGTTTTGTCGGCGCGGCAACGTGGGCCGCGCTCTCCGGCCAGCCGGTGACGACAACCCCCTGGGAAGACGTCCACGAGGTGCCGCACGTGCGCCTCGGCCAGGACGCCGACCTGGTCTTCGTCGCTCCGGCCACCGCCGACCTGCTCGCCCGCGCCGCGGCCGGGCGCGCGGACGACCTGCTCACCTCGGTCCTGCTGACCGCGCGCTGCCCGGTGGTATTCGCCCCGGCCATGCACACCGAGATGTGGGAACACCCCGCCACCCGGGCCAACGTGGCCACCCTGCGCGGCCGGGGCTGCCTGGTACTGGACCCGGCGGCGGGCCGGCTCACCGGCGCCGACACCGGCCCGGGGCGCCTGCCGGAACCTGCGGAACTCTGGCAGGTGGCGGTCCGCGTGCTGGCCCGGGGGACCGCCGGGATGGGGCAAGACCTGCGCGGCCGCACGGTGGTGGTGAGCGCCGGCGGGACCCGGGAGGAGATCGACCCGGTGCGCTTCATCGGCAACTGGTCGTCCGGGCGGCAGGGCTACGCGCTGGCCGAGGCGGCGGTCGCCAGGGGCGCGGCGGTGACCGTGGTGGCGGCCAACGTCGGCCTGGCCGATCCCGCCGGCGCGGCCGTGGTCCGGGTGACCTCGGCCTGCCAGATGCGCTCGGCGGTGCTGTCTGCCGCCTCGGACGCGGACGCGGTGGTCATGGCCGCTGCGGTGGCGGACTTCCGTCCCGCGTCCCGCGGCGAGCAGAAGCTCAAGAAGGCGGGCGGTGCCCCGCCGCCGCTGGAACTGGTCGAGAACCCCGACATCCTGCGGGAACTGGCGGCGCAGCGGCGCCCCGGCCAGATCCTTACCGGCTTCGCCGCAGAGACCGAGAACCTGGCGGAAAACGGCCGCGCGAAGCTCGCCGCCAAGGGCTGCGACCTGCTCGTCGTGAATCAGGTGGGCCCCGGGCTCGCCTTTGGCACCAGCGACAACGCCGCCCTGGTGCTCGCCGCCGACGGCACGGTCACCGAGGTCCCGCGCGGCCCCAAGGAGGCGCTGGCCGACGTGATCTGGGATCTCGTGGTAGCCCGGCTGTCCCCGCTGGCGAAGCCCACCGAGTTGGCCTAACTGCCGGAGTTCGCCAGCAGGTGCCCAGGTAGAATTCGGCGGACCCCCGCGCAACAGACGTCCGCGCAGCAGGGAAGGATCTCAGGTGGCCCGTCACCTCTTCACCTCCGAATCAGTTACGGAGGGCCATCCGGACAAGATGGCAGACCAGATCAGCGATGCCATTCTCGACTCGATGCTCAGGGATGACCCAGGCAGCCGTGTCGCCGTAGAGACCCTGATCACTACCGGCCAGGTGCACGTGGCCGGCGAGGTGACCACGGAGACCTACGTCGACATCCCCACCATCATCCGGGAGAAGATTCTGGAGATCGGCTACGACTCCTCCGCCAAGGGCTACGACGGCGCCTCGTGTGGGGTATCGGTCTCTATTGGCGCCCAGTCCCCGGACATCGCACAGGGTGTCATGGACGCGTTCGAATACCGGGAGGGCGAGGGATCGTCCGAGCTTGACCGGCAGGGCGCGGGCGACCAGGGCCTGATGTTCGGGTACGCCTGCCGCGAGACCCCCGAGCTTATGCCGTTGCCGATCATGCTGGCGCACCGGCTCGCGCGGCGGCTGTCCCAGGTGCGCCGCAGCGGTGACGTGCCCTACCTACGGCCCGATGGCAAGACGCAGGTGACCATCGAGTACGCCAAGGACGAGCCGGTCCGGCTGGACACCGTCGTGGTCTCGGCCCAGCACGCGCCGGACATCGACCTGAAGGAACTGCTCGCCCCGGACGTCCGCGACCACGTTGTGGACCCGGTGCTCGCGGGCCTCGACCTGGACACCTCCAGCTACCGGCTGCTGGTCAACCCGACCGGGCGGTTCGAGATCGGCGGCCCGATGGGCGACGCGGGCCTCACCGGCCGCAAGATCATCATCGATACCTACGGCGGCATGGCCAGGCACGGCGGCGGCGCGTTCTCCGGCAAGGACCCGTCCAAGGTGGACCGCAGCGCCGCCTACGCGATGCGCTGGGTCGCCAAGAACGTGGTTGCCGCGGGACTGGCCGACCGGTGCGAGGCGCAGGTTGCCTACGCCATCGGCAAGGCCAAGCCGGTCGGCCTGTTCGTGGAGTGCTTCGGCACCGAGAACGTGGATGTCGCGCGGATCCAGGACGCCGTGCTCGAAGTCTTCGACCTGCGCCCTGCGGCCATCGTCAAGGCCCTGGACCTGCTCAGGCCGATCTATGCGCAGACGGCTGCCTACGGTCACTTCGGCCGGGAGGAGCCCGACTTCTCCTGGGAGCGGACCGACCGCGTGGACGAACTCAGGTCCGCCGCAGGTCTCTGAGTCCTGGAGCGCATACGCGAGGGCTGAGGGCGGCCGGGAGTTAATCGCGGCACTGGCTCAACGCCGCTGCCGCGATCACGCGCCCCGCCCGCTGGGGTCGGCCCAGCGAGTTCGTGACGGTGGCGCTCGTCCTCGGCGGGGCCGGGCTCAGCCCACCCATTGCGCCCCAGGTCGCCGGGTCGGCGGCGCCGTTTGCCGGGGGCCGGCGGTGGCGGCGCAGGCGGGTTGGGCCGACGGATGGGTCTGGTAGGACAGGGAGCGTGGCTGGGCATCAGGAGCAGGCGGCGCCGAGCGCTACGGCCGCTCCCGCGCGGGGAGCGGGGCGGGCGGGCCGCGCTCGGGCGCCGCGCCGCCGTGCGCCAGCCGCGCAGCCCGTGGCGGCGCAATTGCCGGTTGCCCGGGTCCTGGTGGATGTGCCGCTGGCGCATCTCGACCGGCCGTTTGACTATCTGGTGCCGGAGCGGATGGCGGCGGCGGCGGTACCCGGGTGCCGGGTGCGGGTACGGTTCGCCGGGCAGCTGATCGGCGGGTTCCTGCTGGAGCGGGTGCTGACGAGCGAGCATCCTGGCCGGCTGGCGGCGCTGGAACGCGTCGTCTCGCCGGAGCGGGTCCTGACTCCGGAGATCGCGGCGCTGGCCAGGGAGGTGGCCGACCGGTACGCCGGCACCGCCGCCGACGTGCTCCGGCTGGCGATCCCGCCGCGGCACGCGGGGGCCGAAGCGCGGCCGGGCACGCCGGGCGCGCCGGGTTCGGTGGGGTCGTTGCCGGTGCGGCCGGAGGCGGGGCCGTGGGCGCGGTACCCGGCCGGGCCGGCCTTCCTGGCCGCGGTGGCCGACGGGCGGCCAGCGCGCGCGGTCTGGACGGCCCTGCCTGGCCGGGACTGGCCGGAGGAGGTCGCCCGCGCCGCGGGCACCGCGGCCGCCACCGGCCGGGGGGCGCTCATCGTGGTCCCGGACGCGCGGGACCTGGGCCTGGTCGACGCCGCCCTGGCCCGGGTGCTCGGGCCAGGTCAGCACGCCTGCCTGTCGGCCGGGCTGGGGCCCGCGGAACGGTACCGGCGCTGGCTCGCGGTGGCGCGCGGCGAGGTGCGGGTGGCAGCCGGCACCCGGGCGGCGATGTTCGCCCCCGTGGCCGACCTCGGCCTGGTCGTGGTCTGGGACGACGGTGACGACCTGCACGCCGAGCCGCGCGCGCCCTACCCGCACGCCAGGGAGGTGCTCGCGCTGCGCGCGCACCGGGCCCGCGCCGCCGCGCTCATCGGCGGGTTCGCCCGCACCGCCGAGGCGACCAGCCTGGTCGCGAGCGGCTGGGCGCACGCCGTGACCGCCGACCGGCCGACGGTGCGCCGGTTCGCGCCGGATGTCCGGGCCGCCGGTGACGACGCCGAACTGGCCAGGGACGAGGCGGCCAGGTCGGCCAGGGTGCCGAGCCTCGCGCTGCGGACCGCGCGGGCCGCGCTGGCCCGGGGACCGGTGCTGGTGCAGGTGCCCCGGCGCGGCTACCTGACCGCCGTGGCCTGCGAACGCTGCCGCGCGGCAGCCCGCTGCGCCGGGTGCGGCGGCCCGCTGGCGGTCGAGGCCAGCGACGCCCCGGCCCGCTGTCGCTGGTGCGGCCGCAGCGACGCGGAATGGCGCTGCGCGGCCTGCGGCCACGGCCGGGTGCGCGCCGTGGTGGCCGGATCCCGCCGCACCGCCGAAGAACTCGCCCGGGCCTTCCCCGGCACGCGGGTAGTGGTCTCCGGTGGCTCTGCCACGATCGGCTCGGTGCCGCCGGCTCCTGCGCTGGTGGTCGCCACACCCGGGGCCGAGCCGCTGGTGGACGGCGGTTACGCGGCGGCGGTGCTGCTCGACGGCTGGGTGCTGCTCGGCCGTCCCAGCCTGGCGGCGGCGCAGGAGGCGCTACGCCGGTGGATGAACGCCGCGGCCCTGGTCGTCCCCGGCAACGCGGGCGGATCGGTGATCCTCGTGGCCGAGGCGGCGCTGCCGGTGTCGCAGGCGCTGATCCGCTGGGACCCGGTCACCCACGCCGAACGGGAACTGGCCGAGCGGGAAGCCCTCGGCTTCCCGCCCGCCGTGCGGATGGCCGCCGTCACCGGGCCCGCCGAGGCGGTGGCGGGGTTCCTCGCCGAAACTGCGCTGCCGGCCGCGGCGGAGCTGATCGGCACGGTCCCCGCCGCCGGGGCCGGGGGGCCGGGGGAGGCAGGCCAGGACCGGGTCCAGGCACTGATCAGGATTCCCCGGCCCGGCGGGCTGGCGCTGGCGGCCGCGCTGCGGGCGGCCCAGGCGGCACGCGCCGCGCGCAAGGAGCCCGGGCAGGTCCGGGTGCACCTCGACCCGGCCGAGCTGATCTGAACCCGTAAGCCGTTGCGCGCCGGGTGCCCAGGCCAACCGGGCTGCCAGCAGGGCACCGGCGCTCTTACCCGCGCGACGTCGTAGGGTGCTGGGGTGGCCACCTCACGACGGAACCCGTGTTCGGAGCCCGGCACATCCGCGCCGCCGCCACGCTCCGGCGAGGGTGACACCGGCGGCAGCAGCGGCGCAGCCGCAGGTCCGGCGGGTGGCAGGCCAGCCGCCGGCCGCGCCGGAAGCCGGGGCGGGCCACCCAGACTGCCGCCGGTCAGGCTGGCACCCCGGGAGGAACTGGCCGCCGCGGCGCGGGTAGCGCCGCTGCTGCGCGCGGCCCGGCTGGTCGCCTCCTGGGCCGCGGCCGACCAGCGGCCCGGGACGGGGGAAGGGCTGACGCCCGCCGTCGCGGCGGCCGCGATGATCGAGCTCGAGCTGACCCCCGCGGAACTCGACGTCGCCTGGCGCGTCGCCGCCGGAACCGGCATGGTGGCCGTGCCGGGCCAGCGGGCCGCCCCGGGGCCGCGGGTGGACGTGCTGGCCAGCGGCGACGCCGGGGACGTGCTGACCATGTGGGAGGACGCCCTCCGGGTGATGCTCCACGCGGACGACCTGGACGGCATGGCGACCGCCCTGTACACGGTCGGCGCCCCGGTGAAAATGGATGCGCTGTTCGAGGCCTACGTGGCGGCGGCCGGCAGCCGGGACCGCCCCGGGCGCCCCCGCTCCGGCGGCGAGGACCTGGCCGCGGGCCTGTCCGCCGCGCTGGAGACCCTGGCCGACCTCGCCGTGGTCGAACTGGGGACCGACGACACCGCGGGCGGGCTGACCGTCACCTTGTCGCGGCTGGGGATCTGGGGCATGCACCGGCAGCTGGGCGCCCAGGGGTGGCACGTGCCGGTGCTGGGCAGCGGCGCCCGCGACGGTGCTGCCGCGCTGCTCACAACGCTGGCCAGTTGTGACGCGGAAGACGGTGAAGCGGAGATCGCTGCCTGGCTGGCGGCGCGGGTCCCGGCGCGGGCGGCGCGGGAACTGATCGACGCGGCCCGGCGCGGCACCCCCGGACTGCGCGGCGCCGGTTTCGCGGTGCTGGACCGGATCGGCGAGCAGGCCGTCCCGGCGGTGCGGGCCGCGCTTGACGACCCGATGCTGCGGGCGCACGCGGCGGTGTGGCTGCACGAGCACGGCGAGGAGGCCGAGCTCGGCCCCGGTGAGCGGGCCTGGCTGCTGGTGGACCTCGGGGCCGGGCTGCTGGAGGAGGCCGACCCCAGGGACGTGGTCGTCGAACTGCTTCCCGACCTGCCGCCCAAGGCCCAGGCAGACATGGTGGCCGGGCTGTGGGAGGTGGAGCATCCCGCGGTGACCGACCTGCTGACGGCGCTCAGCGAGCACCACCCGGACCCCGCCGTGGCCCGGGCCGCGCGCAAGGCCGCGTTCAAGGCGCGGTCCCCGTCGCCCGGGCCGCGCTGGACGCGTTCGTGAGCTGCGCGACCCCCTAGACTTGATCCGGCGGAGCCTCGCCGCCCCAGGCCGCCCGCCCGCCGCATCCGGCGGCCCACCCGAAGGGATGGTGCGCCATCAGCATCAAGCCGATCCGGCTGTTCAGCGATCCGGTGCTGCGCACCCCGGCTGACCCCGTCAAGGTCTTCGACGCCGAACTGCGCAGGCTGGTCAAGGACCTGACGGAAACCATGCTGGACGCGCCCGGCGTGGGGCTCGCGGCCCCCCAGATCGGGGTGAGCCTGCGCGTGTTCACCTACCACGTTGACGATCAGATCGGCCACTTGATCAACCCGACGCTGACCCTGTCCGGGGAAGAAGAGACCGACGACGAGGGCTGCCTGTCCTTCCCCGGCCTGGTCTTCCCGACCAAACGCGCCCACGGCACGGTCGCCAACGGCTTCAACATGCACGGGGAACCGGTCACCCTGGAGGGAACCGGGCAGCTCGCGCGCTGCATCCAGCACGAGACCGACCACCTGGATGGCGTGTTGTTCATCGACCGGCTGGACCCGGCGCAGCGCAAGCTGGCGATGAAAGAGATCCGCGAGTCCGACTGGTGGGGTGACGCCGTCCCCAAGGTGAAGATCTCCCCCCACCCCACCTGGGGCAAGGCGCTCTGATCGTGACTTCGTCACGTTGCCTTGGGCCGGCCAGCCCCGGCGGGCGACCCCCGGAACCCTGCTGAGCCATGCGCCTGGTCTTCGCCGGCACCCCGCAGGCGGCGGTGCCCTCCCTGGAGGAGTTGCTACGGTCCAAGCACGAGGTCGTGGCCGTGCTCACCCGGCCGGATGCCGCCGCTGGGCGGGGCCGGCACGTCGGCCCGAGCCCGGTCGCGCAGTGTGCGGCGGACGCCGGCATCGAGGTGCTCAAGCCGGCCTCTCCTCGCGAGCCGGCGTTCCTCGACCGGCTCGGCGCGCTCGCGCCCGACTGCTGCCCGGTCACCGCGTACGGTGCGCTGATCCCCAGGGCGGCGCTGGAGATACCCGCGCATGGGTGGGTGAACCTGCACTTCTCGCTGCTGCCCGCCTGGCGCGGTGCGGCGCCGGTGGCCCACGCCCTCTGGCACGGTGACGACATCACCGGGGCCACCACGTTCCGGCTCGTGAAGGAACTGGACGCCGGGCCGGTGTACGGGGTGATGACCGAGCCCATCGGCCCCGAGGAGACCGCGGGTGACCTGCTGGCCCGGCTCGCCACGGCCGGCGCCGCCCTGCTGGTCCAGACCCTCGACGGCATCGAGTCCGGCGACCTGCGCGCCGTCCCGCAGCCCGCCGAGGGCGTGAGCTACGCGCCCAAGCTGACCACCGAGGACGCGCGGGTGCGCTGGGACACCCCGGCGCTCGCCGTCGCGCGGCAGATCCGGGCCTGCACCCCCACGCCGGGGGCCTGGACCATGGTGGGGGACGCCAGGCTGAAGCTGTGGCCGGTCCGAGACGGCGCCGCCGCGCCGCCGGGCGACCCGCTCCGCCCCGGACAGCTGCGGGCCAGCAGGTCCGGTGTACTGGCCGGCACCGCCACCCACCCGGTGGAACTCGGCGACGTCCAGCAAGCAGGCAAGCGCCGGATGCCCGCCGCCGAGTGGGCCCGGGGCCTGCGGGCCGGCCCCGGGGACTCCGGCGCCACAGGCCTGGTCCTGCGCTGACATGCCCGCCCGCCGCGCCGCCGGACCGGCCCGCCCGCCTGCCCGCGATGCCGGGCGCCGCA
>Ga0126380_10000898_pt1 | contig 10647 bp, 9 predicted proteins | sample PanSoiMetPlot_26_FD_92544 | JGI IMG/M metagenome (GOLD analysis project Ga0126380, IMG submission 92544) | Tropical forest soil microbial communities from Panama - MetaG Plot_26 | ecosystem: Environmental > Terrestrial > Soil > Tropical forest > Bulk soil | place: Panama | collected 2016-02-17
CTCATCAGCAGGGTCAGCAAGAGTTGAGTCCATCATGCATTACGATCCGAATCGCCGGAGTACGCGATGACGATCGTCGATCGCAGCTTTGTGCTCGGCAAAGGCCGCACCGGATTCCTCCTCGTCCACGGTCTTGGCGGTACGCCAATCGAGCTCAAGTTCGTGGCGAAAGGGCTTGCGCGCCTGGGCTTCACCGTCCACTGCTGCCAGCTTGCTGGACATTGCGGCGATCATGCCGATCTGCTGGCGACCGGCTGGCCGGACTGGTGCGCCAGCGTGACGTCAGCGTTCGACCGCATGCGCGCCGAATGCGAGACTGTGATCGTCGGCGGCCTGTCGATGGGAGCGGTGCTGGCGCTGCATCTTGCGGCCGAGCGCCCGGACGAGACGGACGGGCTTGCGCTCTATGCGCCGACCTTCTGGTATGACGGTTGGGCGACCCCCTGGTACCGATTTCTTCTGCCATTTTTAATGCCGACCGCGTTCGGCCGTTTCCTGGTCGGCGTCACGTACCAGTTCGTCGAACGCGAGCCTTATGGCATCAAGGACCTGGCCATTCGTGCCGTTGTCGCCTCGGCCATGCAATGCGGCGATGCCACGCAGGCCGGCATTCTGGTGACGCCGGGCAAATCGCTGTGTCAGTTCGGCTTGTTGGCCAAGCGGGTGAGAAAAGAGCTGTCGGCGATCAAGACTCCCGCGCTCATCGTGCAAGCGCGCGAGGATGACGTCTCGAGCGTCAAGAACACCGAATATCTCCAGCGTCACCTTGGTGGCATCGTCAACGCGCTGATCCTCGACGACAGCTATCACATCGTCACAGTCGATCGGCAGCGCGACCTGCTGATCAAAAGCTCGGCGGCGTTCGCCCAGATGATCGCGGCCCGCCGTGACAGCACCGCGACGGTGCGTTCGATGCCAGAGGCGAGACCTGGAGCATGATCCCGAAAAAGGCTGGCCCGGACTTGATCCGGGCTGGGCACCGGTTTTCGGAAAAGCTCACTGGGCGCGGGGCAAATCCTTCAGCACCGGAACGGGCACCGAAAGCACGTTGGGACTTCCCCAGGCGGTCGAGACCCGGATCACGCCCGACGGGAACGGCAAGGTCGTCGTGAACAGGTTGCTGACGACCGCGACCGCCCGGCCGGCGCAATCGAGGACGGGCGCTCCCGAGGAGCCGTGATCGAGCACGAGGCGGTCGTTTCCGTCGTACATCTCGAGCAGCGCCATGCCAGCCACCCGGTCGCTCTCGCCGTATTGCACGAATCGGCCGCCGACAACGCGCATCTGGCCGCCGGGATAGGCGACGCTCACCACCGGCTCCTCGGGGACGAGCGGCTCCATGCGGAGCTGAAAGCCCTCTACGCCGGAATGCGCCGTCTGCAGTTCGAGCACCGCGAGCTTTTGCGTGTGGGAACCGGCGAGACGACGGATGCGCGCGGGGATCGACTGCCTGCTCTCCCCTTTCACAATCTCGAGGTGCTTCCACTGCTGGTCCGAGAGCTTCATCGCCGCGACGACGTGGTCCACGGTCACCACGATGGTCGGAGACAGGAACCAGCCGGAGCCCCTGATACCGAGCAGACCCGGCCGTTCCTCCTGCTCTTGCTCGTCGAAGTGCCGCATGATGCTCACCGTGGAGTGAGTCAGCGACGCTGCATCGATACATGCCGCCTCGACGCGAGAAGATGCCAGGACAAGAACAATGACAAGAATGGAAAACAGCCGCCGCCCCATGACGCCTCCAAGTGCACAACGCACACAGGTGCAGTCGGACCAGAAAGCGCCCCTGCAAGATGGAAATTATCCGGTGGGGAGCCGGAGACTGCGATCAAATTAGCAATATCCCCAACGTTCTGTCGGTGATCTTGTTCCTGCTCGCCAGAAAATTGCGACTGCGCGCCACGCTCGCAGCGTTATCGGTCGGGTGCCTGACGTAACGGCAGGCGCCACGATCGATTGTGTCGTCGCGCCGACATTCTGCACGCGCCGGTCACCGCCTGATCGATCGGCTGATTCGCGTGGGCCGCGGTTGGATTCTGCGCCGCACAAGGCGTCACACTGGATCGCCTATTGGGAATGTGTTCGATCGCCCCGCCGTGAAGCCGCGCCATGCGCGCGACCCGCCCGAGAGACGTCGTGATACGACCGCGAAAAAGCGCTGAGGCCAATCAGTGAGGCGAACTCCTTTGCGGCAACACGACCCGAAAAATGGTGCCGCTTGGATGAGCCGGCGACGCGGACAGTTGACCGCCGTGACGCTCAACGATCATCTGGCAAATCGCCAGGCCCAATCCCATGCCGCCTGGTTTCGTCGTCACAAACGCATCGAATACTTTGTCGATGTTTTCCGGGTCGATGCCCGGTCCCGTGTCCTCTACTTCCACGACAACAGCCTTGCCGCCATCGAGAACAGTTCTCACCGTCAGAACCCGCCGTTCGGCGTTGACAGAGGCCATGGCTTCGATCGCATTGTGCACCAGATTGATCATGACTTCCTGCAATTGACTCCTCTGGCCCAGGACATGTGGCGGCTTGGCTGCCAGGTCGGCGCGCGCCGTAATGCCATGATCGTTCAACTCTCCGCGCAGAATGCGCAATGCCACAAGCGCCGTTTCATTCACATCGACGATCTCACTCTCCCCCTTGGTCTTGTCGAACAGGGCACGAATGCCCTGCAACACCTGGGTCGTCCGGTGAACGTCGCTGTTCACGTCGTCCAAGGCTGAGAGCGCCACCGCAAGATCGGGCGGCTCGCGTTTGATCAGAGCCACTGCAGCTTCGGTGTTTGCCAGCATGGCTGCCAGGGGCTGCTTTATCTCATGCGAAATGAACCCCGCCATCGCCTCCAAGTTCATCAGCTTGTTGCGCCGCTCGCGTTGCAGCATCGCATTCGAGCGCGCCAGGCGCACGTAGAGCCGCGTCGTCTCTGCGAGCAGAACGATCAGAACGATGCTTGACGTCACGAGCGAAAACATGCGCCCGGCATAAAAACCAAGGCTGAAGCGGACGCTGGGAAGCAAGCCACTGAATGCCAGTTCCAACATCAACGCCAAGGTCACGACCATGAGCCACTGATCAAGCACGGACCGTCGGCGGTACGACAAAAGGGCAAGTGCAATCACGCAAATCAATATCGTGAACGCAACAAGAAAAGACGCCCACGGGCCAATAAATGTGTTGTCCACGATCAGGGGCGGCAGAAGCGCAACGCCGCCGGTGGCGAGCCATGCAAGGCCGCACACCAGGCCAACTACACCTGCGACGCTCCAGCCGATCGCCGGCAGCGTCGACGCATCTGAAAGGGACTTCGCGGGTCTTTCGTCCCTGAATACGGCGTACGCCAACAGGGCCATGGCGAAGCCGACATGCCAGAAGATGAAAAGCCACGACCCGGTCTGGGGACCGGCACCGAGAAGTCCGCCAGGCGAAAACGCGCCGGAGAACGTGAGCGCATGCGGGACGACGATCAGTGCCGTAAAAAGATATCCGATTGCCAGTGCCAAAAGTGCGCGGGCATGGAAGATCCAGAACTGCGCAAACAGCAGAACCGAGGTGACCAGGTCGGTGACGAAAACGACGGCATCCAGGGACGGAAAGAACGCATTGAGCTGCGCCAGCGGCATGCCTGCAAACGGGGCCACGGCTGCAAACCCGATGAGCAGAGCTGCCGCGACAGCGATCGCCGACCAGCTTTGCCCCGCCGTGGGCGGCACATCCACCAGCAATGTACCGCCGCTGCCTGTCTCACTGTGCGCCATGACTGCCAGGCCATGAAAAGCCGGCATGTCTGGCCAGACGCCGGCACTCCAACGCTACAGTAGTACCGCGAGGTTGTGCAGAGACAATCTCCGCTCCCGGCGCGACGCGGACCACCCTGACGATTACTGTTGGTCTCTGAGGGTAAGCGAACATCGATGACGAATTGCCAGCAGGCGGACGCAGACCCCCTTCACGACCGAGTGATCAGGAGAAAACTTGGCGACAACTACAAATTAACTCATAGCAATCTTCAATCCAGGGTCAGCCGGCTTCTGACGACTCGACGGCCAGTTGGAAAGGCGGAGTCAGTGACACAGCTTGTGCAGATCCTTTTGCTGCTACAGCGCGGTGCCGCGTCAGGGCAACGGATGCAGATCGCCCTGAAACGCGTCGCGCGAAGCCGCCAGCGATGTCGGCTCGCAGCCCAGCGCCGATCTGTCAACGGCAGAGAGACCGACGTCTGCTCGTTGGGGCGAAGCTGACACGCAGCAGGTGCGCGGGCGGACCTTCCGGCACGTCGGCAAAATGACTATCCTCGGATCGTCATTGGAGATCGGCCGTCGCTTACGACGCGGTGCGGGGAAAACGTGGCGACAGGCCAGGTACCAGACAAACCTCCCGTCTCGCTTTCAAACCTGCCGGCGACACGGCAGCAGCGCCGCATTGTTTTCGCTGTCGCATTGGTCCTCCTCGCGGCGTTCGCGATTACGGCGCCCTTCGCGAGTGTACAGCTGCCGGCCTTTGTCAGCTTCAATCCAACAGTGGAGGCGATGGTCTTCGTCAACGACCTCGTCACTGCTATTCTCTTGTTCTCACAATATTCGATAAGCCGCTCACGGGCCATTCTGGCGCTGGCGATCGGCTACCTTTATACGGCGCTCATCGTCATCCCGCATATCCTTGCCTTGCCGGGCGCGTTTACCGGCCTTCTTGGCGCCGGTCCGCAGACCAGCGCCTGGCTGTATTACTTCTGGACCGCCGGGACGCCGACAGCCGTGATCGTCTATGCGCTCTCGAGTGACGCGGATCGTACCAGCAGCGCCAGCGAAGGATCAGCACGATCCGCAATCGGCTGGAGCGTAGCGCTCGCAATTGGCCTGGTCGCCGCGCTTACCTGGCTCACAACGGCAGGACATCGGTTTCTTCCGCCTCTGATGTCCGGCGACCGCTATTCCTATGCAGTCGTCTATGTTGCAAACCCTTTGGCCATCTTGATCGCCGCGATTGCGCTCGCGTTGCTGTGGTCGCGGCGGCGTTCGGTTCTCGACTATTGGCTCTTACTTGTGATCTTTTCGCTGATCTTGAACTACGTCATTGCTGCCTTCTTTGCCACGCAACGCTACAGCCTGGGCTTCTACGCTTCGCGCGGGTTCACACTCTTCACGTCGATGCTCGTGCTCGGCCTGCTGCTGAAGGAGATGATGAACCTGTATACGCGCCTCGCCCGCTCCAACATGACGCTGGAGCGCGAACGAAACAACAGGCTGATGAGCCTGGAAGCAATGGCGGCTTCCATTGCACACGAGATAAGGCAGCCGCTCTCTGCCATGCGGTTGGACAGCGACACGGCGCTCGCATTCCTTGATACGACGCCACCTGATGTTCAGAAAGCTCGTTCGGCCTTGAACGACGTGGTCGGCAACAGCGATCGCGCCAACCAGGTGTTGCAGGACATTCGCGTCTTGTTTGGCCAAGCCGAGCAGGCGCGCGAGCCGATCGATGTGAACCAGACGGCTCTTGAGGCATTACGGGTTCTGCGCGGAGAGCTGAACGACCGCGGTATCAGGGTTCGGCTCGAGCTGGCAACCGAATTGCCGCTCGTCATGGGCCACAGGGGTCAACTGCGGGAAGTCTTCCTGAACCTGATCCACAATGCGGCCGAGGCAATGGATGGCATGGCCAACGGAGCCCGATCGCTGGAGCTGATCACGAAGCGTCACGCCGCTGATGCGATTGTCGCTGCAGTGAAAGACACGGGGCCGGGAATCGATCCCAAAAGGCTCAACGATGTCTTTGATGCGTTCGTCACGACGAAATCGCACGGAATGGGATTGGGGCTGTCCATTTGCCGAACGATCATCGAGCGCCATGGCGGTCAGCTGACTGCGTGTTCGGACGGGAAAAACGGCGCACTGTTCCAGTTCGTTCTCCCCGGCAAGCGCACGGATGAGGTGGCCGCTGGCAGAGAGGACTGATATTGTCCGCAGGGCTATCGCATTTGGCGCGGAAAGAGAACTGGCCCCACCCGATTGCAAAATGGCCAATCGGGGCAGCGGAGGCTGTTGCACGTCGCAGACATGCGGGAATGAACGCTGGTGGGGGAATCATGTTGCACAGATTGCTGCTGCTGGGATTGGTCGCGATCGGCATCAACGCGGTGGCCCCGGTGAGCGCGCCGGCTCAGCCGATCAACAGAACGCAAAACGCCGCGACGACCGTCCAAGAGGCCAACGCGCTCACCGCGCGAATTCGCGCCTACCATAGCGGGCCCGGGACCTGGCGGAGTGCGGGCCCGCCGCCGCCCGGCTATTGCGCCACCATGAGCGCCGGCGAGATAGTGTTGAAGGAGCTGGCGCGCCTGGCCAACGCTGCGGTCGCCAACCGCCAGACCGGCTTGGCGCTCAGCCTGGAACGGGTGGCCGACCGGCTCAGCGACGAGCTCGACGAGGAGGAGGCGATCAATCTCATGGCGGGCTTCAGCTACGCCGAATACCCCTGCCCGGCGGCGGCACCGGCCCCTGTTGCGCGCGCCAGCGTGCTCGGGCCAATCGACCGGAGCGCGCCTGCCTGCCGCCGGCAGGCGAATGGGCGATTGATGTCGTTCAACGCGCGGCGAATATTCATGTCGGATTGCCTGCGCTTGGGTATTTATTGACGATCGAAGCCCGTGTCGCGCCGGACTGGGGCCCGCGGCAGCAACCGATGCGCCATGACCCCGCCAGCTTTCTTGGTCCCCCTGCCTGAGACCTGCGCGCGCCTCGCCTCTCCGTGGCCAAACTGCCCCAAAGGACAATAGCGCGCCGCCAACGCCGCCTTCACCATCCCGATCACGGCACAGTCCCGTGGAAAGCGGGAGGAGCCGACTCTGACCGGGAGAACCCCGATGTCGACCGCAAGCAACTTTGCCCTGGCGCTGCCAACACTTCTCGCGACCGTATCGTTTTCTCCTTCGACCCACGCCGCCGATATCAGCGGTGCCTGGGCCAGCGACCCGTCGGTCTGCAGCAAGGTGTTCGTGAAGAACAACAACAGGGTTTCCTTCGCGCCGGATGCGGAGCTCTACGGCGGCGGGTTCATTGTCGAAGGGAACCGGGCAACCGGCACATTTCAGAAATGCAGCATCAAATCGATAAAGGATGACGGCACCAACGTCCATCTGATCGCGGCGTGCTCGGACGGCGTCATGGTTTCAGACCGGCAGTTGACCGTGAAGCTCGTCGGCAACAACCAAATCACGGTGAGTTCTACTGGACCGGTCAATATGGAAAATCCTTATGTTCGCTGCCCGCTATAGGGCAGCGTCGATCGATCGGCCAACTTCGGCAATTGGCGCAAACGCGACCTGCGATCATGTTCGCTTTTCCGCCGCTCATGCGGACGAAGCGGACATCACGCTTGCCCAATGGTCGTGATCTGCGAATACACGGCCTGATCCTCAGGCCAGTACTGCACCACGGTACAATAGCGCGCGGTCATTTTCCTCGATACGAATTTCGATGCAACTGCACGTCGCACGCAAAACCTGAAACGTGCATGGAGAAAGAGGGAGGCTGATTATGCGTACCATCGACACGACGATCGCTGCGATCTTTGCGGCGCTTCTTGTTGCGGCCGTCGCCGCGCCGGCATCGGCGCAAGTCACCCCGCAAAGAGAGGCAGCCATCGAAAGGTGCATCGCCCAGGCTCACCAACAGTGGCCGGGCGGAGATGAAGAGGCGCATCGGCAACGCGTCGCCGTCTACAAAGCCTGTATGACGGCGGCTGGCCAGAATCCATAGCCAGGACTGACGCTGGCTGGACTGGGGCGCCGCCGGTGCCGGCGGCGCCCGCTACGCAAACTTCCTCTCCGCATGTCGCGCTCCGTGGCGCCGCGAGACGTCCCGGCGCGCGGTTCCGGCATGCGGCTTCTCGACTCGAAAGTCGGGCGTCAACGGCATCGCCGCAACATGCGCTTACTGCCCCTAAGGACAATATCGCAGGGACGCGCCGCGAGTGAAGATCAATCGGGACGAGGTGAGATGCCGCCATCCGTTTCGATGGCAGCACGGTAGCTGTTCATTCGTCTCGCCAACGTTGAAAGCGATCAACATCGGGCGCCGGCTGCCGGCCCATCTCGGGCAGCCAACAATGGAGAACAGGTCCATGAGTATGACCAGGAACTTCTGCCTCGGTCTGCTCGCGCTGTCCGGCGCCGTGATGGCGGCGAACACACCGGCGGCCGCGCAGCAGCCGCAGCAGAAACCCAACATCCTCTTCATCATGGGCGACGACATCGGCTGGATGCAGCCGAGCATCTACCATCGCGGCCTGATGGTCGGGGAGACCCCCAACATCGACCGCATCGGCAACGAGGGCGCGATCTTCATGGACTACGTCGCCATGCAGAGCTGCACCTCCGGGCGCAATGCCTTCTTCACCGGCATGTATCCGGTGCGCACCGGCATGGTCCCGCCGCAACTGCCGGGCAGCCCCTCATACCTGCGGCCCGGCACGCCGGCGCTGGCCAAGTTCCTGCTCGATCTCGGCTACAACACCGGCGAGTTCGGCAAGAACCACCTGGGCGACCACACCGCGGCGCTGCCGACCGCGCACGGCTTCCAGGAATACTGGGGCTATCTCTATCACCTCGACGCCATGCAGCAGGTGAGCTTCCCCGACATCAACAAGAGCCCGACGGTGCAGGGCGTCGCGCCGCCGTGCAAGAACACCCCCATCCCCGGCGTGGCGGAAGTGCCCGGAGCGGTGGATCCCAAGACTACGACCTGCCTGACGCCGCCGCGCCCGGTCCTCTTTTGCAAGTCCTCCGACGGCTCGGAGAAAAACCAGACTTGCAGCGACGAGGGTCCGCTGACGCTGGAGCGCTCGAAGACGGTGGACGAGGAGATCTCCGCCAAGGTGGTCGACTTCCTGGACCGCAATGATCCCCGGCGGACCAACAAGCCGTTCTTCGTCTGGTACAACCCGGCGCGCATGCACATCGTGACCGTGCTGCCGCCGAAGTACGAGGCCATGGTCGGCGAGCAAGGCGGCAAGGACTGGGGCGTCAACGAAGCCGGCATGAAGCAGATGGACGACAACATCGGCCTCGTGCTCAAGAAGATCGACGACATGGGCCAGACCAACAACACCATCGTCGTCTTCACCACCGACAACGGCGCCGAGGCGATCTCCTTCCCGGACGGCGGCGTGACGCCGTTCAAGGGCCAGAAGGGCGAGGCCTGGGAAGGCGGGTATCGCGCTCCGATGGTGATCCGCTGGCCCGGCGTCATCCGGCCCGGCACGGTGAAGAACCAGCTGTTTGCCGCCCTTGACTGGCTGCCCACGCTGGTCGAGGCCGCCGGCGGGCCCAAGGGCGAGGGACTGAAGCAACAGCTCGAGGCCGGGCAGTACCCCGGCATCGTCAGGACCACGCTCGACGGCGTCAACCAGAGCGACTACCTGACCGGCAGGTCGGAAAAGTCGGCGCGCGACGTCTTCTTCTACTACTCGGGGGCGACGCCGTCGGCGGTGCGCTACAAGAACTGGAAGATGTACTACACCATGTCGCAGCCCGGGCCGGCCGGCTGGCTCATGCCGCTCATCCCGTTCCACTTCACCCTGGTGCAGAACATCAAGCGCGATCCGTTCGAGCAGAATGTCGGCATCGACCAGAAGTCCGCCATGAGCCTAGGCGGTGCGCTCGGCGCCCCAGCGACCGCCATGCAGTACGACTGGAACCTTCTGCCGATCGGCCAGCAGCTGTGGCTGAAACACCTCGAGACGTTCGAGAAGTTCCCGCCCCTGCAGCCTCCAGAGTCCTACAACCTTTCTCAGGTCATGGAGCAGGTCAAGAAGGCGGCCTCCTCTCACGCGAGCGACTAGCCGAACACGCGTAACACGACCACGCGGGCGCCGGCAACGGGCGCCCGCCACCAGACGACAGCAGATCGGATCACGCGACGGCGTTCGAGGTGAACGTACGCGTTCGTGATCGAGGCAATCGCATCTGAGACAGGAGAGGAAAATGCTCAACACAAGGAGTCGTTCGGTTCTGCTCGTGACGGCGTTCTCGGTTGGCGCCCTCGCGTTGGCGGCAGGCACGGCGGACGCCGCCAAAAAAAGCGGCCAACCCAGCAAACGAGACGCAATGATCGAACAATGCATCGCCAAGGCCCATGCCGAGGCGCCGGTCGTCGTTGCGGACGCCAGCGGAAATCGACGGACCGAGATCTACAAGAGCTGCATGACCCAGGCCGGGATGCGGCCTTGAAGGTCAAGGGCGAACCCGGCGTATCTTCCGGGATCGCATGGATGCGCACGAATGCGCGCAGCAATGTCATCCGCCCACACCGGGCGCCGTACCTGATGCACTGGTCAAGCGCTGCTCAGGAGGCGTGGAGCCTCCTGAGCTCCGCCCGGAAGGAGGCACGCCGTACGACTGCGTGATCATCGGCGCCGGCTCGATGTTCACCGAGAGGGAGGGGATTCATGCGCAAGTCGATCAGCCGCATCGGGCTGCTGTTCCTGATCGCCGGGACCGGCAGCGCCCGAGCCGACGTGGATACTCTGCTCGGATTTCAGCTCGATTTCTGGGACTACGTGACTTTCGCCTCCATGTCCACGATCGTCATGGCAGGCCTGGGGCTCGCCGTCTTCGTTCTCGGGCTTCCCGGCCGCATCGCCATTGCC
>Ga0126380_10000899_pt1 | contig 10633 bp, 10 predicted proteins | sample PanSoiMetPlot_26_FD_92544 | JGI IMG/M metagenome (GOLD analysis project Ga0126380, IMG submission 92544) | Tropical forest soil microbial communities from Panama - MetaG Plot_26 | ecosystem: Environmental > Terrestrial > Soil > Tropical forest > Bulk soil | place: Panama | collected 2016-02-17
TGAGGGAGCTAACCTCCGGCCAGCGGCTCAGGTCTAGACCCGATAGCGACAGTCCAGACTACGCTGCAGCCTTAGGCTTGGCAGGGCACGTTCTTTCCCTGGAAGGCGGCCACCTCCGCGCGACGATGGTGCCAGGCGAGAGTGGGGAGCGTGTCCCTGCCGAATGATCGTAGAGGAGCTTGGGGATGACACGATGGATCGGCGGCGCCGTGTTCGGTCCGGTGGCGGTGGAAGCCATGGGCCAGGCGTTCGATGAGGTATGGGCGGAGATCGCTGGGAACTTTGGCGCTAGTCTTGTGGAGGTAGAAGCCGCCAGACTGAGGCTCGCCGAAGCGGTGCTGTCCGTCGCTGCTGGGGGCAGCACGGATGTTGCGGTGTTGAAATGTGCCGCCCTTCGCTGGATGCTCATGGACTGCGGCGCGGGACTCCGATCGGCCGCATGAGGTGGGGCCGCGAACCGCGGTAATCCAAGTGCATATGCTTTTTTGGGCGGCTCGTCGGTCCTCACTTTCGACAGGCCGAAGGACCCACCAAAGGCGCCGCTGCTTCTCCCTCAACCCCCGCTCAAAAGATGCGCCACCGTTGCTGGCTCAACTCCAGCCCGGTTCTCGCGCCGTTGCTTCCAGTTGGGACCACTCCGACCAGGTCACCCGCGAAGCATGGCAGGCCGCGATCGCCACATCTGAGGTACGTCTCCGATGGGATCCCGACCACGCCCAACGGCAGGCCGGTGGTCCGGTGCGGCATTGGTTGCGTTCGGCGAGCGTGAATTGCTCGAAGTCCCGGCTTTGTTGCGACACTGAGATCCCACCTCGCCGAACCCGGGCTGGGCCATCTGACGATGCCTGTGGAACGCGTCTATCTTCCCGCCGATCCATCACTCGCGCGGCACTTGAAGCTCGATTGAGGTCGGGCACGAGTGGTAGGGCCGGGGCGAGCCGCAAGAGCTTATTGAGCCGATGTGGCTTCCCGGCGGGCACTTGCGCCGAAAGGTCGAATTCGGTCGACAGCAAACACAAAAATGCTGCCGCCCTTACCGGCGCTTGGGTTGGTGCCCCACCCAATCCGGTCGTAAGTTGTGCATACCTCTTGAGTACGCCCAAGCCCCCGGGGACCAGCCAAGCCGTCTCGGACTACAGTCAGAAGGCACCACTGGGAGTGATTGTGCCGAGCGCCAGACAAGGGACCCGCTTGGGTCGGCTACGGCGGTTCTACCGCCGACACCGGTCCGACAGGCGCCAGTGACTTGATGATCGTGGCGGCGACGTGCTCAGCCAGATGACGGTATCCCTCGTCGTTCATATGGAGACCGTCGCTTGAAAGGTCGAACTGCGCGCCGCGCTGCCGCTGAAGCGAATGCATAGCCTCAAACCGGTCAACGATAATGACCTGCTGTTCGCGCGCGACCGCATCGATAGCGGCGACCACGTCTTTGTAGAACGAGTCTTGCACGAGTGCGTTGCTGTACTGGGGATTGATCAGGATGACGTCGACATTCTGCTCTTTCAACCACACGAGCGTTTTCTTTAGGCAATTCTTAAAGCCGTCGATCGCCACGTGTCGCAACGCATCATTCGTGCCGACCTGCCAGATCACGAGGTCAGGCTTAGCGTCCTCCACCTCGCGCTTCATGCGATCGGCAGCCCCTTGTGCGACCTCGCCCGAGAGCCCATGGCCGATCACGTCGAATTCAGTGCCCATGAGCGCAGTTTCGAGGCTGGTCTCGAGCCGGGCGACATACGTTTTCGAGGGCGACGAAGCGCCGACACCGGCTGTCGACGAAGATCCAATGGCGAGAATTCGTGCGGTATGCATCGTCCGCAACGCGTGGCCGAGGTGCGGAAGCGTCATGACCGGGGACGCTTGCGTGGGTCCGAGCGGCGTAGCCACCGCGATGGGTTCACCACGAGCTGGTGCTGCTACCAGCGTCAGCAGAGCGATGGCCGCCCAAGTTGCAGCGCGTATTGAGCTCACGTGATGCTCCGGTCCAGGTGCGAAGAAGGCGTAATTGCTTCGCTCTTCTCTGAGAAGAGGACGAGCCGTCGCGGGTCAGCATGAGCGTGACAGAAAAGTACCGGTAGGAGGGCGCGCGTTTCATTTACCAAGGACGCAACGTCCAAGCCGAGCGCCAAGCAACAGTCCGGCGCCCAGTGGGACCGACCTCTCGCTAGCTCACGCCAAGCCACCCGCGGCCTTTTGGCGAACTGGGGAAACTTTGGACTCTTGGGCGAGTTTCGCGTCAGGGGGGCAGGACATAGCTCCAGGAGGTTCGTACGTGCGCAGCATCCGGTGGCTCGCGGTCCTCCCATTCATCGGTCTGATCATCGGACCATTCTTCGTCAACCGGCCGACACCCTTCGTTCTCGGCTTGCCATTTCTGCTCGCCTGGATCGTGGCGTGGATCCTGCTCACGTCGTTAATCATGGCCGTGATTTATTGGTTTGATCCCGCCAACCAGGAGGACGCGAATTGAACGTAGCGCTCCTCTTCATCGCGGCGGCGGCCCTGCTCGCACTCGGCGTGGGTTTTCTTGCCCGCCGCGGCAAAGACATGGATCTCGAGCAGTGGACGGTCGGCGGGCGCGGGTTTGGCGCGCTATTCGTCTTCCTTCTCATGGCGGGCGAGATTTACACGACCTTCACCTTTCTGGGGGGGAGCGGTTTCGCATACGGAAAGGGTGCCCCTGCCTATTACATTCTTTGTTATGGCACGCTTGCTTATGTGATCTCTTATTTCATGTTGCCGCCGATCTGGCGCTACGCCACGGAGAATGGCCTCTATTCGCAGTCTGATTTCTTCGTGCGCAAGTACGCGAGCTCCACGCTCGGGGTTGTTGTCTCGCTCGTCGGGATAGTTGCCCTGGTCCCGTATCTGGTGCTGCAGCTGAAGGGTCTTGGCATCATCGTGGAGATCGCTGCCTATGGGGCGATTTCGTCGACGCTCGCCATATGGATCGGCGCCGCCATCGTAGCCGCCTATGTCATGGTCTCCGGAGTGCACGGGTCGGCGTGGACCTCGGTCGCGAAAGACGCGATGATTCTGGTGATCGTGGTGTTCCTCGGGCTCTATTTGCCTTATCGCTATTACGGCGGGCTGGGACCGATGTTCGAAGCGATCGAGCAGGCCAAGCCCGGATTTACGGCGCTGTCGCCGCACGGCAATAGCCTGTGGTGGTTTGCATCGACGGTGCTGCTCACCGCACTTGGCTTCTACATGTGGCCGCACACCTTCGGCTCGATCTACACGGCGAAGGCAGCAAGAGTGATTCGCAAGAACGCGATCGTGCTGCCGCTCTATCAATTGATCCTGTTGTTCGTGTTCTTCGTCGGGTTCGCTGCCACCCTGCAGGTTCCTGGACTTTCCGGACCGGATATAGATCTTGCGCTGTTCAAGCTCTCGGCGAAGACGTTCGATCCCTGGTTTGTCGGTGTCATCGGGGCGACGGGCGTGCTTACAGCGTTGGTTCCCGGCTCCATGATCCTGATGGCAGCGGCGACCCTGCTGGCGAACAATCTCTACCGCGTTGCCGATGCTTCGGCCGATGACGTGCGCGTGTCGCGTCTCGCGAAGCTGCTAGTGCCAGTACTAGCGTTGATCGCCGTGGGCTTTACGTTGCGTGGCGGACAAACAATCGTGGCTCTCCTCCTGATGGGCTACAGCCTCGTGACGCAACTTTTCCCGGCCCTGGTTCTCAGCCTGGCGCGTCACAACGTTGCCACGCGCGAGGGTGCGGTAGCGGGAATCCTCGCCGGCGTTGCCACAGTCGTGGTCATCGGGTTGACCGGCGTGAGTATGAAGAGCCTGTTTCCTTGGCTTCCGGCCGCGGTCCAGGACATCAATGTCGGAATTATTGCGCTCGCCGTGAACTTCGCGGTGCTGATCGGGGTGAGCTTGGCGACGCGCCTGGCAGCAGAGGGAGCATCGAGCATCTTCGGCCAAGCGCGACATACGCAGCATTGAGGGCGACAGGATCCGTGGCGAATGACATCGTCCGAATCAAAAATGCACGCCACGGCCGGCGCAGATCACGGGCGATGTAACACCGTGCCGGCCCCAAGAATGCTGGCTTGACCGCGTTGTGGCACAGCTGACGCTTGAGAGCTGGCCCAGTCGTCTATCTTACTTATCCTCCCGCTCCAGATCTGCAACTTCCCCTCAGATCGGGCGTGCCGGATTGCGCCGCGTCTCGCGGCCCGAGACGGCGGCCAACGACTGACCTTTTGCGATGCTTGTATCCCCGGAAACAGCCAACGTCTTCAAGTGGTGCAAAAAGGTTTCTGTTGCAGGTGCTAGGAGACGAGGCCATGGTCGGCTTGAAGCCAAGTTTGTTGTTAGCAGGTTGCGGCGCAGTGGCTGTCGGGGTAATTGGCGGATGGGCGGTGCTGGCGTTGATGCCGACCAGCAAGTCCTCTTTTGAAGAACGTGAGGCGACGGTCTCAAGTCAGCCTCTCCCGATCTCGCAGCCTTCCGCCGATAAGGGTTCCACAGACCAACCTGCCATAGCTCAGCCTGCCATAGTTCAGCCTCCCCCTCCTGGACCTGCCAAGGAGGCGGCCCGTGACCGCAATGCGGCTGCTTCGGGGCCAACGGGGGTCTGGATCGATCACACTGGTCGCGGTGCGGTCGAGATCACCGAATGCGCGAGCGCCCTTTGCGGTCGCATCGTCTGGCTCAAGGATGCTGGGAACAAGAGCGTATGTGGCAAGCAAGTTATTGGCAGCGCAAGACGCAGCTCCGGCAGCACGTGGGACGGTGGCTGGATTTATGATCCCGACAGAGACACGCGTTACAGCGTCGAATTGAAGCTCCTCGACCCCAATAAGTTGCGGGTCATGGGCTATATGGGTAGCAAGTTGTTCAGCGAGACATACACCTGGAAGCGAGCCTCAGCCGACCTTGAGCGATGCGATGGCGTGCCGGCAGTTGCATCGCCAGCGCCAGCGCCGAACAATCCAAATCCATCCGGTACCGAGATCACAAAGTCTGAGCCGTCCGGCGACCCCCCGGAGACCAAACCTAAGGCTGGGAAGCCGACCATTGCGGATCTGGAGAAGTTTGCCCGTGAGATGGTGAAAGGGAAGGCCGGTGGTAAGGAATGCACGGTGAAGCTTCCCTACGTCGGCACTGTCAACATCCCGTGCCCGGGCTAAAGGCAAGGCGATCGCGGCTCACGGGTCCCATGCGGAAAAGCGACTGATTGGGAGTCTGACCCAACGCGCCTCGCATTTGATCCGCGGCCTTTTGCCCATTTCAACCGCTGCGGTGCATGGACGTACGCCGCCACAGGGCTGCTAAGACAATCATCGCGGCCAGTCCTTCGCAGCCCATTACCTTCATCGCCGTGATCGAGCCCAGCCTCTCGAACAGCAGGCCGGCATGCCAGTGACCGATCATCGAGGAGCCGATGAAGACCGAGAGCACGCCGGCGGCACGGCCGCGCATTTCCGGAGGAGCGAGGTTGTAGACAAGCGCATACTGGGTCGAAGAAAAGGCAGCTGTGGCAACACCAACCACCAGCAGGATGGCAACTGCACTTGCGATGGTAAGGTGTAATGCCAATCCAATCATTAGCACGAGACATGCTAGGGTCCCGAGATAATAGAAGCGGAAGAGCGTACGCCGAGTTGCCAACAGCCCGACCGTCATCCCACCTATCGTGCCTCCAAAGCCGTCGCAAGCCGACAAGGCGCCGACGAGAACAGGTGTGAGCACGAAATCCCTCTGGCCGATGACTGGAACCATGCCGATAAACGGCCAGCACCAAAGGTTGTAGACGAGGGTCACACCCATGATGATCTGGAAGGGTCGATCGAGAACAAGCTGCCGCGGTGGAATCAAGAAGCGTAATCCGCCACGAGCCGACGGGGCCACTATCGGTGCTTTGGAAGTGACGCCAACGCGCGCGGCGAGCACTAGGCTAATGACGTAACTCATGGCTATCAGCGCATAGATGCCGCTGATCCCGAGCCCCTGGTAGGTGGCACCACCGATCAGTGGGCCCAACGCGCGCGTTGCGTACATCGTCGAATTATCAAAGCCGAGCGCGGCTGGAACGCTTTCCGTCTTGACAGCATCGACCAGGAGACGGCGTCGCACGGGCATGTCGGTCGTCCAGAAGGCCCCAGACACCATCACAATCGCGGCGGCGGCGGCATAGGTCGCCGCTCCGATTGCCGTCACCACCACCATCGTTGCCGACGCCACGGCCATCATTGCGAAGCTCGCCACCAGCAGGCGCTTGCGATCGACGGCATCCGCCAGCGCTCCCATCAGGAACCCGAACAGCACATAAGGAACCATGCGCAGCACGGCCAGCAAAGCGACGAGCTGAGGAGATCGCGTAAGCTCAAAGGTGAAGATGGCGATGGCAACGAACTCAAGCCATCGCGCAACGCCCGTCAGGCCGCCAATGGCCCACAGCCGACGGTAGTCGGGAAGTGCGAATAGAGCGCGTGTGTCGGTGAGCTGAAGCAACGGCGTGGGATAGGTTTGGGACGGGTCGGCAGGATGGCGCCAGCTGTAGGGCCGAGTCCAGTGGCGGGCCATCCCCCATCTTTGCTGTCAACTGGCGCTATCGGCCCCCCATCAAGTATAGACGTCAGTCTTGACGGTCGTGATCCTCAACCCGCAAACCGCCAGAAACATTATTCGCGAGACGGTGCGGAAATGCCGGAAGGGATGCGCAGCCGGCATTACGATTGCACGAGAAGTCCGGCGCTGGCAGGTTTGGATGCGTCTTGATCGTCTCCACGTACTGGCTTGAGCCGCGCGGTGCTGGACGCCGTTGAAGATCATGTCGGCATTGGTCGGGTGTGTCGGGAAAGAAGCTCATAGCTGATGCTCGTCCTTCTGGCCGCGGTCCCACAAGCAGGAACCTGGCATCTTCCGGGCGCGAATGGAATTCGCATTGTGCCGCTGCCTACATGACTTCATGATGGGATCGCTGCCCGATTGGCAATGAACAAAGCCCCATAAACGCAGCAATGCTCAGCGCCGATGAAAGTACCAGCACACCTGCGCCAAACTTGTCGATGAGGATGCCGAACAGCAGTGGTGCCGCCGCCGTTGCTGCGCGCGTTGGCACACCCAATAGTCCAAGTCGATAGCCGTAGTTTTCCGGGCCAAAGATCGCGAGCGGCACGGTTCCGCGCGCGATCGTCAGAATGCCGCCGCCGGCACCATGCAGGATGGTGAACGGAACCGATCCAACGGCAGCTCCAAAGAAGCCAAGGACTGCGGCGCCAATGGGATGCAGCGCGACGGACAGGCGCGCCGATACCATCGGGTGGAAACGCCTCATGAAGCTTGCCTCGAGGATCCGGGCACCGACCTGAGAGGGACCGATGAGCGTGCCCGCCGCGACCGCCTGGACCGTGGTGGCGCCCGCTGTTTCAAGAAGCCGAGGCAAATGCACTGCCATGGCGGTCACCACCGTCCAGGACGCGGCAAAGGCCAACCCGAGCACGATCATGTGCCAATCGAGGGCAATGTGAGCTTTGGCGGTGTCACCGGCGGTCGCGACCCGCGTCGCCTTGGGGAGGAGCAGGTTGAGTGGCAGTCCCAGGATGATGTGGGTCGCCGCCCAGGCGAGGCAGGTCTCGCGCCAACCAAGTTCGCTGGCGCCCCATGCGGTAAGAGGCCAGCCGACCGTGCTCGCAAATCCAGCGAGCAAAGTAATGCCGGTGATGGCGGAACGAGCTTGCGGTCCGTAGATTCGGCCGAGTGCCGCAAAGGCCGTGTCGTATAGGCCTATCCCCATACCGAAACCGAGGATTACCCAGGCTAACCACAGCATCACATGCGAATGAGCAAAGGCGAGGATCGTGAGTCCGGCCGCAAGGACCACGTTGGAGACCGCCAGCACTTCGCGTCCACCGATTGCGTCCACTGTCCGGCCAACACGTGGTCCCACGAGCGCCGAGACCACCAGCGCGGCAGAGAATGCCGCGAAAAACCACGTGCTCGACATCTTGAGGTCTTCCGCGATGCGGTCGCCGAGGATTGCCGGCAGATAGAAGCTCGAGGCCCACGCGAGGGTCTGTGTCGTGCCGAGCACCAGGACAACAGCCACCCGATTGCGCTCCATCATGGCTGGATTACCAAATGGCTCCGGGGCACACCTGCGCTCACTCCGACCAGCGTGATATCAACTCGATGGCCATCCCGGTAACGGCGACGACCTTACACGGCCTTCCTGCTACCGCCATCAGCCTGCACGCGGCCCGATCGCCCGAGAAGTGATAAGGGCGAGACCCATCGGCATGGCAACAGATAGCTTGCCCGTCAAGTTGCGCAGGTGCCACGCGTGCTATTTTCGCTTCTCTTGGGCATCCCTGCTGACCATCCTGCGCTGTGTGTTTGCCGGTCCATCGCTCACAGCACCCTGACGCTCATCCGCGACATGGTGCGCGCCCAGCAGCGTAGAGCAGGGTAGGGGCACATTGCCTCCAGCTTGCGCTCAGGTCGGCCACTGGCGACGGATCGGATCGTTGCCGTCCCATCCGGCTGCGGCGACGCGGATCGCATTAAAGATACGCATCCGTGTGGGAGTCGCGTGCGCCATCTCAATGACCGTCCCAGGGTGGCCCTCGTTGCGAAAGTAGACGAAACGACCCCGCGGGCTGTCACCCTCCTGTCCCACCGTGTAGCCGGTAGCCAAGGCCCGTTGATAAATCTCGTCATAGTTCTCCGGCCAGCTCGACCAATGCTGCATGCCCTCATGCCCGGCGGCGAGGAAGTCGCGGTACATGCTAGGCGTGTTACAGCGCTGCTGGATGAGCTCGAGCTGCACGTCCCCAGAGTTGGCCAAAGCGATAGAGATGTGCACGTTGTCGTAGTGGCGACCACCGTATGTGAAGCATGTGACCGGTAGGCGGTCAGTATAAAACCAGGGGCCGATGCCACAGACCTCTACCCAGTGGCGCATTGCCGATTCGACGTCACGCACGACGATACCCACCTGACGCATGTCACCGAACAGCCGGCTCATTTGTGCTCCTCACCTTACCGCGCCTCACCGACACACTTCGCGGATTGGTGATGCCACCCGATAAGGGGGATCACCTCTAGATCTCGCATTGCGGCTTTGCTTCTCCACAGGGTTAGCTTATCCGCAAGACCGCCTTACCAACAAAATCGCGAGCCACCAGCTTGGCAGCTGTCGCGCCGACCGTGCTCCAATCCGCATCGATCGATACCAAGGTGCGAAGCCGCCCGTCGGCCAACAGTTTGAGCAGCCGGCAAAGCCCCTTGCTCGCCCTCTCGATCTGGATATCGCGCGTGAGATAGAACCCTTCGGCGCGGCCGTTGCCAGTCAGCATGAGGTCGCGGATCGCGAAATTTGTCTCCTGACCAGCGCTTACGCCGTAAAGAATAGCACGACCGTCGTCGTCGAGACGCCTCAGAAGGCGCCCGAGTGCGGGCCCGCCGACGCCATCGACAATGGCGCGGAATTTCGGAACCGCATCAATCCCCGTACCGTCGGATGAGACGATGGTTGCGTCGACACCCAACGATTTGGTCAGAGTTTCTTGGTCCTGACGCCGTAGGAGAGCAGTGACGTGGGCTCCCATGAGGCGCGCAAGCTGGCAGGCAAAATAACCAACACCGCCTGTGGCGCCCGTGACGAGGACTCGCGAGGCCAATAGGCGCTCGCAGCGCTCCAGCGCGTAGAGCGCCGTGAGACCTGCCACCGGCAGGGTCGCGGCAGCAGCGTCCGTCACACCATGGGGAATCTCGGCCATGTCCGTTGTCGGCAACGCGATGCGCTCAGCCCAGCCACGGACACGTCGCGAGAACCCGACCACCCGCGCACCGCTTCGGGGCCCACTGCCGTTCCGGGCCGCCGCCTCCACGATGCCAACCACATCCCACCCGATCATCGTGCCCGTTGCCTGTGTGGCAGCGCGCCTGACCTCGCCTCTATTGAGCGAGAACGCCTTGACGCGGACGAGCGCCTCGTCCGAGTCGGGACTGGGCTCGGGCACCTCGGCGATGGCGAGGCTGCCTGGCACCCCAGGCTTGGTGACTACGGCTTTCACGTACAATCTCCGCGTTTGATGCACAGGGGTATTAAGCCCGCATTCTTCCTACATTGTCGAGGGACCTCAGGTGATTGGGTCTAGTTGACGTTCCGCATATCTAGTGGACGCAGAACGCCAGCGGACTGTGCACGATCGAATGACGCTTGCCATGCGCGATATCACAAGACCGCTCGCTCGCCACGCCTCAACAGCCGATTTGATCTCTTGGTACCTGGCCCCGGCGCGTGCGGGCTCGATGGACCGTGGAAGAGATTAGCGCTGCGGTATTGCAGCACAGAGCGCACTTGGCAAACCGATCTCGTGGGAATGCCTGAGCCGAGCGAACTTCGATCATGTGATAGCCGGCACCAGGTGGTGCCGACCGAGCTCCCCCTCGCCGTTGCCACGTGGCAGCGGGTTGGCGCCGATTTTTCTGTGGACACCGATAGGGATCAACGAGCCCTCTTAAGCGTCTTCCATACTCAGCTCAGTCAAGTCATGCGTGGAATGCCAGCCTAATCACAACGGCGGCTTCGCCACAGCAAACGAGGAGCCGCACTCCGAGCTCAATCGGCTACTCACCATCCGCGAGACGAAGAAGATCCTCGGCA
>Ga0126380_10000900_pt1 | contig 10629 bp, 9 predicted proteins | sample PanSoiMetPlot_26_FD_92544 | JGI IMG/M metagenome (GOLD analysis project Ga0126380, IMG submission 92544) | Tropical forest soil microbial communities from Panama - MetaG Plot_26 | ecosystem: Environmental > Terrestrial > Soil > Tropical forest > Bulk soil | place: Panama | collected 2016-02-17
CGGGGCGAGAGTTGACGTGCCGCAAGTTGCGAGCGCAGCGCGACGCCGACCGGATCGTCGTTGGTTTTGCCCAACAAGGTTGCCTCGAGCCGATCGATCAGCGCGAGCTTTTCCACAGGCTGCAGCCCGGAGTGATCGGCGATATCATCGGCGGTCCGCACGAATTCGTAGAAGGCGAGAATGGGCGCTCGATGGCGCGGGTGAATCAAGCGCGAGGCCACAGGGAAATTCTCGTCCCGGTGACCCTTGCCCGAACGTGCGTCGGCGGGAGTAATCATCACCGTTCCGAGACGTTGGCCTGCAGGCGCCCCTTCCAGTTTCCGCCCTGTCCTCGCATATATTGGCGGGCGGAATCGAGCGTGAAGACAATATATTCGAGGGCAATCGCCGGTAGCGCGAGGCCCCACAAGGGCGAGAGCCGGTAAAGTCGCAGCGTCGGTTGAAAGGCGACAAACATCAGACCCCAGGCCGCGACTGCAATCACCCGCGCGGTCCCGCTGCCGAAAATCGCGACGAGCGGAGGGGCAAGATAACTCAATGCCATCGCCGCCACGGTTCCCGCGAGAACGAGAGGCGAATAGGAGAGTTGCGCATAGGCCGAGCGCACCACCATGCGACGTATATCGGCGACAGCCGGGTAGCGGCGGATGCTGCGCACGCGCTCGGTCAGTCCAAGCCAAATCGGTCCATGGGCCTTGAGCGTCCTCGCCAAGGCGCAGTCATCGATGAGCGCGCCGCGGATCGCCTCAATGCCGCCAGCCTTGCGCAGAACATCGGGCCGCACCAACATGCAGCCACCGGCAGCCGCCGCGAGAGACCTCTGTCTTCGATTAACCCAAACGAATGGATAGAGCATCTGGAAGAAGAAGACGAACGCCGGAATGGCGAGACGCTCGGCGAAGCTTTCACAGTGAAGCTTCACCATGAGCGATGCGAGCACGAGCGCGTTGCGCTCGGCGTGCGCAACTAGGCGGCTCACCGAATCGGGCGCGTGCACGATGTCGGCGTCGGTGAGCAGCACATAGGCCGGCGCCTGCGGTAGGGTAGCTGCGACATCGATCCCTTGCTTGATCGCCCAGAGCTTGCCTGTCCAACCCGCGGGCAAGCCGCGGCTTCTCACCACGCGCAGGTGCTCATCGCGATGCGCCACCCGGCCAGCAATGTCGGCCGTGCCATCGCTGCTATCATCGTCCACCAAGATGACGGTCCAGGGGCCTTGATAATCCTGCGCGAACAGCGATTCGATGCTCTCACCGATGCAGTCCGCCTCGTTGCGGGCAGGCACCACGGCCGCGACCGGCGGCCATGCTGATGGCTCCGCCGCCGCCCAATCATCGCGTTCACTGCAGCGCCAAAAGGCGCCGCGGGCCAATATGAGATAGAGCCAGACCGCAAGGGCCATCAAAGCGATCATTATCACGCGAGTAAAGCCTCCGCTCTGGCTCTGGGCTGGCCTGCACCGATCCGCGCCCCAATGGCACGCGGTTCGGCAAAAAAACAGTGCAACATATTCAATGAACCGCGATAGGAAAAGTTGGACGGTCGGGCAGCCCTTGCTAGATTATGGCCCAGCGCGCTCTGCCTGACGGGTAACCGGCGGGCGCTGACCACTTAGCAGGCGTTCGAACGCAAAGATCGTAAGTCTCGTCTTGCCGTACGCGCTGTGGGGGGCGGAACGCATGGCCAGCGTCGATCCTGTGAAGAAGAGGGGCGTTGACGCCGACGTGGTGTTTCAGGACCGACTCGGCGAGGTCGCCCGGGACACGGAAGCGCTGCTCGAGCGCCTGCTCGGCTCGAGTCCGATCGATGATGAACGGGCACGCCCAGCGCGGCTGCTCGAGGCGATGCGCTATGCGAGCCTCGGCGGCGGCAAGCGCTTGCGGCCATTCCTGGTGGTGGAATCCGCCGCACTGTTTCACGTTTCGCGACCAAGCTCGCTGCTGGTGGGCGCGGCGGTGGAATGCGTGCATTGCTACTCGCTGATTCACGACGATCTGCCCGCCATGGATAACGATGATCTGCGACGCGGCCGTCCAACCGCACACAAGGCGTTCGACGAAGCGACCGCTATTTTGGCAGGTGACGGCCTTCTCACGTTTGCCTTCGACATTCTTGCGCGCCCCGAGACGCATGGTGATGCCGAGGTGAGGCTCGAGCTCGTCTCGGCGCTGGCGCGCGCGGCCGGGTTAGGCGGTATGGTCGGCGGACAAATGCTTGACCTCGCGGCCGAAGGACGATTCGATGCTTCTGCGCCCGACCTCGGCGAGCAGGACGTCAAGACCTTGCAGGCTATGAAAACGGGCGCGCTGCTGCGCTTTGCGTGTGTCGCCGGTTCGATTTTGGGGAAGGCAGATCGAACCGAGAGGGCGGCGCTCGAGCGCTATGGTTCGGCGCTCGGCGAGGCGTTCCAGATCGCCGATGACATTCTTGACGTCGAAGGCGATCCGGCGACGGTCGGCAAAGCAACTGGCAAGGACGCGGCCGCCCACAAGGCGACACTTGTCGGCGTGCTCGGACCCGCAGCCGCTCGGCGGCGCCTGGAAAGTCTGGTCAGCGCAGCGCAGGCCGCGCTCGCCAGTTTCGGCAGCAATGCAGAGGTGCTCAAGGCAGCGGCGCGCTTCGTGGCCACACGAAGGACGTGAGAAACGCAGCGTCGCTGTCGAGAGGGCGTCTGGTACAGCTGGGTGGACTCGAACCACCGACCTCTTGGTCCACAGCCAAGCGCTCTAACCAACTGAGCTACAGCTGCACGCGTCGTGGACGCGGTCGCAACCTAGGAGCCCGATCCTGTTTTGACAAGGTGGTGCGCTCGCCCGCTCCCGCGCGGGCCGTCGCCGGAGCCCGCAATTTCAAAGAAAAGCCCGAGCGGGGAGCCCGGGCTTCGATCGCTACACCGTCCAATAGCGACGGCGGAACTTAGGCAACTTTCTTGAATACCTTACCGAAGCATTCCTTGACGGGTTCGGTAGAATCCGTAGCCACTTTCTGCGCGATCGCGGCGAGTTCCTTGGACTGAGCCGTCAACGCCTCGAACTGCTTGCGGGTATGCGCGGTGGAAAGTTCGACGATTTCCGAGAGCGACTTCACCGTCATCAGTTGGCTCGCGAAGTCGAACGCGGCGTTGGTGTTCGCGCGCGCGGCCTCGATCACCTTGAGACCGTAGTCGGAGGCGCCCTTCGTCGCCGCTGCGTAGGTGTCCTCGAGCACATCGGTTGCCTCCTCGGCGGCCGACTTCATCTTTTCGTAGGTTTCCTTCGCCTGCGAGACGCTCTTCTCGGCGATTTCGCGGAAGGCGGCGGGGATTTCCATTTTGGGAATCTCGAAGTTGGGCAGTTCGAATTTTGGCATCTCGAAAGCGGCTGGTGACGCCGCCTTGGATTTGGATTTGGACGGAGTGGTTTCGATCGCCTCGGTCATAGATTGATCCTTTGGAGGGGCAGCGTTGCTTCTTGCACGGACCTGCCCCGGCGCTGGTCCGTGCCTCATGGACAGCGGCTCGGTGGCCGCCGTCCTCAAGACCGCAAACGCCACCGCCGTCTGGAGCAACGATATAGTATCGCTTTTGGTGCAATGCAACAGAAATATTGCGCCGCACAATAAGTCTCGTTCGGATCAGCTCTTTTTCCGGCGAAACGCTGATCTAGCGCCGTCCGCTCAGCGGGGCGGCTCCGGGTCCTTTGTGGCCTTACTCGTGCTCTCGCCCAGGTCCTTGGCCTGCTCCGTGAGTGCCTGCATTTGCCGCCGGATGTAGTCCGCCTGAAGCCGCAGCACGTCCTGCATGTCCTTCGCCCGCACCAGATCTTGCGCAAACTCAAAAGCGCTCGCGATGTTATGCTCGGCAAAAGCCATTGCCTTTTCAGTGGCATCCCTAGCGCCTTTGCGGGCGGTCTCGGCGTGACCTTCGAATGCGCTCATGGCTTGATGCGCCGCCGAAATGAAGCCGTCGAAGGCCTGCCTCGCCTGCTCGACACTTTTTTCGGCAAGCGCCCGCATTTCAGGGGGAACCTCGAAACGATCGCTGACGGCCATGGTCATTTCCTCTTGTGGATCGGGGTTGCTACGCCTCACGCGAGGCGCGAACTGCTGAAGTAATAACGTCGCTGGTACCCGTCGGCTCCTGCGCGCGACAAAAAGGCCGCAGCTTTATCGAGCTGGCTGCCGCGACTGTAACAGGAATTGGAAAAAACCCCATGCGTATCGTCGACATCTGTGAATGCGCCGCCCCGGTGAAGTCCGACATGCGCAATTCGAGCTTCGATTTCTCCGAGATGACGACCTCGGTCGTGGCGGTCATCACGGACGTCGTGCGCGAGCACAGGCCGGTCGTCGGTTTCGCCTTCAACTCGACCGGGCGTTACGCTTGCGGTGCGGCCATGCGCGCGCGGTTCATCCCGCGTATCCTCAATGCCGATCCGCTATTACTGCTCGACGAGAACCAGGAGAATTTCGATCCGGCAAAAATTCTCGCCGTCATGATGCAACGGGAAAAATCGGGCGGGCACAGCGAGCGCTCGATCGGCATCGGGACGATCGAGGTCGCGGTCTGGGATGCAGTCGCCAAGATTGCCGGAAAACCGCTCCATCGCCTGTTGGCCGAGCGGTACAACGGCGGCAAGATTGCGAGCAAGGTCTTCTGTTATGTTGGCGGTGGCTGGTATGCACCGGGCCAGACCGTAAAAGATCTGCAAGACGAGATGCGCCGACATCTCGACAGCGGCTATACCATGGTGAAGATGAAGGTTGGAGGTCTGCCACTCGCCGAAGACGTGCGGCGGGTGGAAGCAGTCAAAGCGATGCTGCCGGCGCATGTGCAGCTGGCAGTCGATGCCAACTCAAAATTCGCCCGCGACGAGGCATTCGCCTACGCGCAGGCGCTGGCGCCATTCCGGCTGCGCTGGTTCGAAGAGCCTTGCGATCCGCTCGATTTTGCACTGCTCGCGGAAATTGCCGCCCGCTATGCGCCGCCGCTGGCGACCGGCGAAAATCTCTTTTCGATGCAAGACGTGGAAAATCTCGTGCGCTTCGGCGGCTTGCATCCGCAGCGCAACGATGTGATCCAGGTCGATCCGCCGCAGGCTTACGGCATCGTGCAATATGCACGCACGGTCGCCATGCTCGAAAGCCGCGGCTGGCCGCGCCGCACCTTGTTCCCGCACGGCGGCAATCAAATGGCTCTCGCCATCGCAGCCGGGTTCGGACTTGGCGGGGCGGAATCTTACCCCGGCGTATTCGGCGCCTTCGGCGGGTTTGCGGACGACGCGGAATTGGATGGAGGCTACCTCACGCTTTCCGACAGGCCAGGCATCGGATTTGAGGGTCAATCTGCGCTCTATTCCATCATGCTTGCGCTTGCGGCCTAAGACCCCGGCGAGGATAAAGCCGGGTGAGATGAGTAGGGTTCCAGTGCCGCATGACTTGCGTCATGCACAAGGCAACCGGATCGGCTATCCTGCACGGCAGGCCGTAACAGCGTTGCACGACCTCGGCCAAGGCGAGGTGATGGAGGAGAGATGATGCAGCGCGGGAGATGCAAACTCGTTCGCTGCATGCTGGCGCTGACAGCGTTGCTTGCGCTCCAGTTGCCCACATTTGCCGCGGAGCAAGTCGATCTCCTGCTGGTCCTGTCGTCGGATGTCTCGCGCAGCGTCGACCATCCGAAATTCCTGCTGCAGCGCGAAGGCTACGCGACTGCGATCTCGGACCCGCACGTGCTCGAGGCGATAAAATCCGGCCCGCATCAGCGCATCGCGGTTTGCTTTGTCGAATGGTCGGGGTTCGGCGCACAGAAACTCCTGATCGACTGGACGATCATCGACGGCCCCGAGCCAGCGCGTAAATTTGGCGACCAGCTCCTGGAATTGCCGCGTGCGTTCGCCGACCGTACCTCGATCAGCGGCGGCATCGAGTTCGCGGCTGCTCAGCTGGAGCGTGCGCCGTTCGAAACTGCGCGGCGTACTATCGACGTCTCCGGCGACGGCACCAACAATGCAGGCCGCGACGTGAAACTTGCCCGCGACGAAGCCGTCGCGAAGGGGATTGTCATCAACGGGCTTGTCATCCTAAGCGATCGGCCGGTGCCGTGGAATGCCGAGCACACCAACCCGCCTGGTGGCCTCGAAAAATATTACCAAGACAACGTCATTGGCGGTCCTGGCGCGTTCGTCCTCGTCGCCGAGAACTTCAACACGTTCGGCCGCGCTATCATCAAGAAACTCATCGCCGAGATCGCCCTGCTGTCGGGGGCGTCTCCTCGCACGCTGCGCTGAGAGATTGCAGGCTTCGCATCCGCAGGCTAGAAAATTACGCCGCCGCCGTCGTGGATTGCTCTGCGCTGCGTCGGCCCGTTTTCAAAGCAGGACAATGCATGCAAAAAGTCTATCCCGATCCCCGCGCCGCGCTTGCTGGGCTTCTGAAGGACGGCATGATGATCATGGCCGGAGGATTCGGGCTTTGCGGGATTCCCGAGCAGCTCATTCTGGCGATCCGCGACTCGGGCGTGAAGAACCTCACCGTCGTCTCCAACAATTGCGGTATCGACGGGGTCGGCCTCGGCATTCTGCTCGACAGCAGGCAGATAAAGAAGATGATCTCGTCCTATGTTGGCGAGAACAAGACGTTTGCGCAGCAATATCTCGCGGGTGAACTCGAGATTGAGTTCAATCCGCAGGGCACGTTGGCCGAGCGTATCCGCGCGGGTGGCGCCGGCATTCCGGCATTCTTCACGCGAACGGGGGCCGGGACTCAGATAGCGGAGGGCAAGGAGCAGCGCGAGTTCGACGGCGGGCGCTATGTCATGGAGCGCGGGCTCATCGCAGATCTCTCGATTGTGCATGCCTGGATGGGCGACACCGAGGGCAACCTCGTCTATCGCAAGACCGCGCGCAACTTCAATCCGATGATGGCCACCGCCGGCAAAATCACCGTCGCCGAAGTCGAGCATCTTGTGCAGCCAGGGGACATCAGTCCCGACCATATCATTACGTCAGGGATCTACGTGAAGCGCTTGGTACATGTGCCCAACGCAGTCAAGCACATCGAGCAGCGAACCGTACGTAAACGCGACGCGGCCCCGGCGGGTACCGGAGAGGAAGTGTAATGGCCTGGACACGCGAGCAGATGGCCGAACGCGCCGCCAAGGAGCTGCGCGATGGCTTCTACGTCAATCTCGGTATCGGCATCCCGACGCTGGTTTCGAATTACATCCCGTCGGGGGTGAGCGTGCAGCTGCAAAGCGAAAATGGCATGCTGGGCTTCGGTCCATTCCCGTACGAAGGCGAGGAGGATCCCGATCTCATCAATGCCGGCAAACAGACGGTCACCGAGATCCCAACGACCAGCTATTTCTCGTCCGCCGACAGCTTCGCCATGATCCGCGGCGGCCATATCGATCTATCGATCCTGGGCGCGATGCAGGTCGCCGAGAACGGTGATCTCGCCAACTGGATGATTCCGGGCAAGATGGTCAAGGGTATGGGCGGCGCCATGGACCTCGTCGCCGGCGTCAAGAAGGTCGTAGTGGTGATGGAGCATTCGGCCAAGAACGAACCCAAGCTCCTCAAGCGCTGTACCCTGCCGCTGACGGGGGCTGGCGTGGTCGACATGGTGATTACGGACCTCGGGGTCTTTACTGTTGATAAGAAGGGGGGCGGGGGGATGACCTTGATCGAGCTTGCACCGGGCGCCACACTCGACGAAATTCGCGCCAAGACTCAAGCCAGCTACCACATCGCCAACGTGCTGTAGCAGCGAGAGAAAACGTCGCTAAGGCGGCAGAAACGAAGACCGTGATCAGCGCCGACCCCGGTCACGAAAGCGTCACAGAGCAATCGCAGGTTCCTAAGCAACAGCTTGCAAGTTTCACTTCGATCTCCTCGGTTATGGCACGCTTCATCGTCGAACAGTGAGGAAGACGCGTCGTGACCGCAGCCGTTGGCATCAAGCGCCTTGGATTGGCTCTTGCGGCCGTGACGGTCGCCATGATCGCCGCGCTGGTGCTCTTGCCGTTTCTGATGCCGGCCGACGCTGTACGCAAAGCGGTGCAGGCCGAAATCCGCGCAGTCACAGGGCTCGATCCGGTGCTGCGGGGCGAAGCGTCGGTATCGCTGTTCCCGGCCGGCGCGGTTAGCTTCGACGATCTCATCCTCGGCGACAACCGCACCGGCGCACCCGCACTCGCGGCCGAGCATATGGTCGCACGTTTGCGCTTTTTTCCGCTTTTGGTCGGGCGCATCGAAATTGCCGACGTGTCGCTGGTGCGCCCGACGATCGCCGTCGTTTTCAACACGGACCGCAGTTCGAACTGGTCGGGGCACATCCAGACCTTGGCGCAAAACCTCAAAGCGGGCGCCGGACGATCGGCGTCGTTTTCCGAGATCCGGATCGCCGACGGAACTGTCATCCTGCGCGACGAGGCCTACGAAATCGTGGAGACGATCTCGAATTTGGAAATGGCCCTTGCTTGGCCCTCGATCTCCCGAAGCTTCGCCGCTACCGGCCGATTCGCGTGGCATGACGAGCCGATCGACGCCACAATCAGCCTCACCGATTTCGCTGCCGCGCTAGAGGGCGAGCGATCCGGCCTCAAGATCCGCCTTGCCGCAGCGCCTCTCCGCGTCGCATTCGATGGCTACATCAGCTACCGGCCCACGCTCAAGATGGAAGGTACTCTCGCCGCCGATACAGCATCCCTGCGCGACACGCTACGCTGGGCCGGACAGCAGCATCCGCCGGGTGGGGGCTTCGGCCGTTTTGCGCTCAAGGCGCAAACCAACGTGGTCGGCGGGACTGTCGCGCTTTCAAGCGTTAATATCGAGCTCGACGGGAATTCGGGCGAAGGCGTGCTGACCTTCGATGGACGGCAATCCTGGCAAGGAACGCTGGCCGCCGAGGGACTCGACCTGACGCCCTATGTCTCTACGGTGCGCTTTCTGGCAGGCGGAGAGCGCGGATGGGATAGCAAACCGATAGCACTCGATCTCCTCGAGGGCGTCCAGCTAGATCTCAGGCTGTCAGCGGCTCGCGTCAATCTCGCAAATGCCAAACTCGGGCGCACTGCAGTGGCAGCCAATCTGCGCGATGGCAAACTCACGGTCGCAGTGGGAGAGTCGCAGGCCTTCGGCGGCATGGTCAGGGGAACGTTCGGGCTCGCCAAATCGGCGGCTGGGGCCGATTTCAACGCGCAACTGCAATTCTCGGATGTAGATCTGGAGCAGTGCCTCGGTGAGATGTTCGGGATTCGCCGGCTTGAGGGCAGAGGCAACCTCGCGGTGGCGATCGACAGCTCCGGTCGCAGCGTCTACGACTTGACCAAAGCGTTGAACGGCACGGCCGGCCTCACCAGCCGCAAAGGCGCGATCGCGGGCTTTAACGTCGAACAACTGCTCAAGCGCATCGAGCGCCGACCGCTCTCGGGCAGCGGCGAGTTCCGCACCGGCAAAACGCCCTACGAAACACTCAGCGTCAATCTGCGCATCAGGCAAGGCGTAGCGAATGTCGAAGACGTGCGCATGGAGGGCGCCAGCGTAGGTCTTGCGCTGGCGGGCTCGGCATCCATTCCCGACCGCGACCTTGATCTGCGCGGGACCGCGAGCCTCCTCACAGTTTCCACGGCGGCCGCTGGTAGCCCGGCATTCGAGCTACCCTTCATGGTGCAGGGATCCTGGGATGATCCAATCATATTGCCGGACCCGCAAAGTCGACTCGAGCGCTCGGGCGCAGCACAGCCTATTTTGGACGCTGTGCGCAGCCGCGCGCTGCGCGAGCCGGTACGCTCCGTGATCGAGCGGCTGACCGGAGCGCCGCCTGCGCAGAATCCGGCAGCAACAGCTCCGGCGCTGGCAGGCAGTTCCGCACCGGCCGAAGGCGCCGGCGGTGAAGCAACACCCGAGGATGTCGGGCCCGTGCAAGGCACTCGTTAATCGCCGGCACTCCGCGTGTATGAGGAATCCCAATCAGCGCGCAGCAAGACCTGCTACGCCGCCACGCCCGACATCATGAAATTTCGTGAGCAATGAGGCGCAGACGATGCCGACGGCGACAAGGGCGATCAGGATCGTGCAGGCGGCGTTGATCTCCGGCTTCACGCCGAGGCGAACCTCCGAATAGATGCGGATCGGCAGTGTCGTCGCGCCGGGCCCCGTGGTGAAGCTCGCGACCACCAGATCGTCGAGCGACAAGGTGAAGGCAAGCATCCAACCGGAGGCGAGCGCTGGCGCGATGAGCGGTAACGTCACCGTCAAGAAAGTTTTCACCGGGGGACAGCCGAGATTCATCGCTGCTTCTTCGAGCGTCGTATCGAATGTCAGCAGCCGCGACTGCACGACGACCGTCACGAAGCAGGTGATCAAGGTGGTATGCGCGATGGCGATGGTCCAGAAGCCACGGTCGATGTCGATCGCCACGAACAACAACAACAGGGCGAGCCCAATGATGACCTCCGGCATGACCAGCGGCGCGTAGATCATCCCAGAAAACAGCACACGGCCGCGAAAGCGGTCGAAACGCACCAGTGCGATGGCCGCAAGCGTCCCGAGCACGGTTGCCGCGCTCGCCGACAAGAAGGCGATGCGCAGCGTCACCCAAGCGGATTCGAGCATAGCGCGATCGTCGATGAGCTCGGCATACCAGCGC
>Ga0126380_10000901_pt1 | contig 10623 bp, 9 predicted proteins | sample PanSoiMetPlot_26_FD_92544 | JGI IMG/M metagenome (GOLD analysis project Ga0126380, IMG submission 92544) | Tropical forest soil microbial communities from Panama - MetaG Plot_26 | ecosystem: Environmental > Terrestrial > Soil > Tropical forest > Bulk soil | place: Panama | collected 2016-02-17
GCCTGGTTCTGGCCGATCGGGCGGCCAAACACAATTCGCTCGCGCGCGTAGGCGGCGGCCTTGCGCAGGGCGGCGCGGCCAAGGCCGACGGCCTCCGCCGCGATCAGAATGCGCTCGGCATTCATGCCGTGCAGAATGTATTCAAAGCCCCTGCCCTCCTCGCCAATCCGATCTCCGACCGGCACCGGCAACGATTCGATGAACAGCTCGTTCGAGTCGACCGAGCTGCGGCCCATCTTGGCGATTTCACGCACGTCGACATGATTGCGATCAAGCGCGGTGTAGAACAAGCTTAAGCCTTCCGTTTTCCGCTTGACACGTTCCGCCGCCGTGGTGCGCGCGAGGATCAGCATTTTGCTCGCTACCTGTGCGGTCGAGATCCAGATCTTTTGGCCCGAAAGCAGATAATGGTCGCCGCGGCGCACCGCTTTTGTTTTCAGCTTAAGAGTATCGAGGCCGGCATCCGGCTCGGTGACGGCGAAGCACGCCTTGTCCTCGCCCGCGATCAGGGGCGGCAACATGCGCTTCTTCTGCTCATCGGTGCCGAATGTCACCACCGGACTGAGGCCGAAGATATTCATATGCAGCGCCGAGGCCCCCGAGAGGCCCGCGCCGGATTGCGCAACCGTTTGCATCATCACGGCTGCTTCCGTCACGCCAAGACCCGAACCGCCGTAGGCCTGCGGGATGGCGATGCCGAGCCAGCCTTGCTCGGCGAAAGCGCGGTGGAAATCGTGCGGGAAGCCGCCTTCGCGATCCCGTGCCAGCCAATATTCGTCGGGGAAGCGCGCGCAAATCTTCTCGATTGCCGCACGGATCGCCTGCTGTTCAGCCGAGAAGGAAAACTCCATGGCCCATCTTGCCCCGGCCGATCACGAAAATGTAGCCGTCCGCCACTGGTCCACTGCTTCAGCCTGCGGCATTCTAGAAAAACACAGGGACGACGGGAGACAAAACGCATGCAGACGCGCGCCGCGGTGGCCTGGCAGGCCGGCGAGCCGCTCGCTATCGAGACGATCGAGATCGAAGGTCCGAAGGCGGGCGAAGTGCTGGTTGAAATAAAGGCAACGGGGATCTGTCACACCGATGCGTACACGCTCTCCGGGGCAGATCCGGAGGGTCTGTTTCCCGCGATTCTGGGGCACGAAGGCGCAGGCATCGTTCGCGAGATCGGCGCCGGCGTGACGTCGCTCAAAGCCGGAGATCACGTTATTCCGCTGTACACTCCGGAATGCCGGCAATGCAAAACGTGCCTCTCGCGCCGATCAAATCTTTGCACCGCCATACGCGCCACCCAGGGCAAGGGCGTGATGCCGGATGGCACCAGCCGCTTTCGATGCGACGGCGATCCGGTCTTTCACTACATGGGCTGCTCGACTTTTTCGAATTTCACCGTGCTGCCGGAGATTGCGCTCGCCAGGGTTCGCGAAGACGCACCGTTCGACAAGATCTGTTACATCGGCTGCGGGGTGACGACAGGGGTGGGCGCCGTCATCAACACCGCCAAGGTCTGGCCAGGCGCGAACGTCGCCGTATTCGGCCTCGGCGGCATCGGTCTGAACGTAATCCAGGGCGCGTGCATGGTTGGCGCCGACAATATTGTCGGCGTCGACACCAATCCAGCCAAGCGTGCCATGGCCGAGAAATTCGGCATGACGCATTTCATCAATCCCGATGAGGTCGGCCGCGATAAGGTCGCGCAGGCGATCGTTGATCTGACCGCCGGCGGCGCCGACTTTTCGTTTGAGTGCATCGGCAACATCGGCACCATGCGGCAGGCACTTGAATGCTGCCACCGCGGGTGGGGCGAGAGCATCATCATCGGCGTGGCCGGAGCCGGCCAGGAAATCTCCACGCGCCCGTTCCAGCTGGTTACGGGACGGGTGTGGCGCGGTACGGCCTTCGGCGGCGCGCGGGGCCGCACGGATGTTCCCAAGATCGTCGATTGGTATATGGAAAGAAAAATCAACATCGACGACCTGATTACCCACACCATGCCGCTCGAAAAAATCAACGATGCCTTCGAGTTGATGCATGAAGGGAAATCGATTCGCAGCGTAGTGATCTATTGAAAAAGGCGACGCTTGCCCGAAAATACAATCCGCCTGAAACCGGAATCACCGAAGTCGCAATGAAGCGCGTCAGGAACACAAAACTGCTTTTGATTCCGGCGAGCGAACAAACCTCAGGCCATGCAACGACGGCCAATGCCAGGTTCTACAAGCAGGCGATTCAGGATTTTCTCGCCAGCGCCCCGCAAAAGGGCATGTAGATCGCATTATTAGCGAGGCCGCCGACCGAAGAGAAAGAAGCCCAGCGGCTCGCGACGGGCGTCGTCGAAGTCGGCGGCTACATCATCGTCCTCATCAACGAGCCTGCGTTCCGAGGTAGGGCGGTCCAAGTAGCGCGCTTCCGCGTCCCCGCTCCAGCGACGGCGCTCCGGCTGTCCCCTCTCGCGCGCCATCCGCTGCCCGGGAGATTTTTCGCAGAGCCTTCGCGAGCCGCCGTCGAACGGCTGGTAGGTGCAGTCGGAGGCGCGGAACGATCGGTAAGTGCTCGCGCAGGCCTGAATGTCGCAGCGATTGGTCGACGAACCCTGCGCGGTTTGTTGCGAAGTGTCAGCGCGGTTCGCGGCTTTCGTTGGATCGGATGCCTGCCGAGTGTTCTCCTCCCGCGCGGCAGCACCGGTTGTTTCGCGCAAAGATTTTTGCTGTGACGCCACGTTTGCGCCTGACGGTTGCGGCGATGGTTCCTGTGGTGGAGCAGCCTGCGTTTGATCCCGGGGAGCCACAGGCTGCGCAACCTTTGAGCCTGTCGTTTGCGCGATTGCCGGCTGCTGGGCAGGCGGCGACTGCGGTGGTGAAGCGGATTGTTGTGCTGCCTGCGCTGGGGGCTCAGGCTGTCGTGCGGGCGCGACCGGCGTTGTGCCAACAGATGGCTGCTCGGGCGTTCTCGATCCCGGTGCGGCCGGACTAGTTGTCTGAACCGGGTTGGAAGGTGCGTACTGCGCTTGCGAGTTGCCTGGTTCCGCCGTTCGTGACGCCTCTAACTTCTTCGGATAAATCGGGCTCAGAGCCTCGTTAGGACCTTCGATCTTGGGGGGCGGTGGGGCGCTCGCCTGAACGGTCGGCTTCGGTTGCGGCGCCGGCGAGGTCAGCCAATGCACTTCCAGCAAGACGGTGCTGATCGCAACCATCAACACCGTTAGGTACACAAGGAACTGCATGGCTAAAGCCCGCCTCTTTTGCCCTTTCTCGCTGGAAACAAACGCGGGGATCCGTCCCGCCGTTCCGTGCAACAGGCCGCAATCGCGAATCGGTGTTGGAACCTGCAGATGCAATCAGATCATGCACGCCTACTTCGTGCAGAGCCGACGTGGCCCATTGCTCGGCTGGTAGGTGCAATCAGACGGCGTGAAAGATCGATAAGCGGCGCTACAGGCATTGACGTTGCAACGCGCCGGCGGTTCAGGCGCGGCGGCCGGCAAGTCAGCAGTCGCCTGCGCGGCCGCGGCAGAAGAAACCGGAACCGGGCTTGAGCTTTGGTTTGAATTTTGACCCGGGCTTTCGCTCGCCGGCGAGCTCTGGCCTGGGCTTAGCCCCGGCGCAATGATCGGCGCCCCGATATTCGCTTTTGGCTGCGCGGACGTGGCAGGTGCAATCGGCTTTGCCACGTCTGTCGGCACCGCGGCTGCGGGCGGACTGGTCGATGCGTTTACGTTCGCCTTCGGTGTTACGGGCGCAGGGACGGCGCTTAGTCCGGCTTTGGTGTCCACCATGGGCGACATCGGGGCTGACAGCCAGTCGAGCCCCAAGAGCACGCTGCCAAGCGCAATTGCCAGCACGGCGCCATAAACTGAAAACCGCATCGCTCCGCCCTCGCCCGAACGATACCATGGCGGGCCCAGCACGAACCATCCGGCTGGTCGAGCTGTTCACGGCCATGACGACGCGGCAAGTCCCGTGCTACACAGCGCCGCCATGAACGGGTCTGTCGAGGCAATGCAAAAAACGCCGTCGCTCAAGGACTTCCGGCGCATCGTTGTGAAAGTCGGCTCCTCCTTGCTGGTCGATTCCTCCGCCGCAGGCCTCAAGCGCGAATGGCTCGCCTCGCTCGCGGCCGATATTGCCCGCCTGCACAACGAACAGCGCGATGTTCTGGTGGTGTCCTCGGGCGCGATTGCCCTGGGGCGCTCGGTGCTAAGGCTGCCCGCGGGAGCGCTGAAGCTGGAGGACAGTCAGGCTGCAGCGGCAGTAGGTCAGATTGCGCTCGCACGCGCATGGTCGGAGGCGCTTGGCACACACTCCCTCACCGCCGGGCAAGTCCTGGTCACGCTGGGCGATACCGAAGAGCGCCGCCGTTACCTCAATGCCCGTTCAACAATCGCCAAGCTTCTGGAGTGGCGCAGTGTTCCGGTGATCAACGAGAACGACACCGTCGCCACAAACGAAATCCGCTACGGCGACAACGACCGGCTTGCCGCGCGCGTCGCCGCCATGACAAGCGCCGATCTGTTGGTGCTGCTTTCCGATGTCGCTGGGCTTTACGACAGGCCTCCCGGCGCGGGAAGCGACGCGAAGCTTGTACCGATCGTCGCGCGCATCACTCCCGAAATCGAAGCGATGGCCGGCGTGTCCGGATCCGTGTTGTCGCGCGGCGGCATGCTCACCAAGATCGAGGCCGGCAAGATTGCGACTACGTCAGGGATCCACATGGTCATCGCGTCAGGGCGCATTCAGCATCCGCTGCGGGCCATTGGAGACGGGGCGGGCTGCACGTGGTTCTTGACCCCTGCCAATCCAGTCACCGCACGCAAGAAATGGATCGCCGGTTCGCTTGAGCCGCACGGCGCGCTGATCATCGATGCGGGCGCAGTAAAGGCATTGCGCGGCGGCAAGAGCTTGCTGCCGGCTGGCGTGATCAAGGTCGAGGGCGCGTTCGGCCGAGGCGATGCCGTGGTCGTGCGCGGTCCCGACGGCCACGAGATCGGCCGAGGCCTCGTCGCCTACGACGCCGATGACGCCGAAAAGATCAGAGGCCGCTCGTCAGCCGACGTGCTGCTGATCCTTGGCTATACGGGCCGCACCGAAATGATCCACCGGGACGATCTTGCGCTGGGTAGAGAATGACCGCCGGAACCTGAATTCCGGCTTCGCGTTATGCAACAGCGACACAACTAAAAAGGCGATTGACCGATCGCCCGTCAACCCCAGCCCACCGGAGGCTGGGGTTTTCGCATAGGACTAGGCCAATGGCCGATTGGGCCGCGAGTGCGGTTTCTGCTGCAATGCCGCCAGGTCGGCCGTTGGCCGAACTCGCTTTCAGTGGCCCCCGCGGGAGCGTGAACGCCTGGCGCCCCGTCTATTGGTCGGGGCCTTTCGCTTTGTTGGCCGAACCGGCAGAGGAAAAAACGTGCCGTCAGGGAATTCCAAATACCGGCTGAACACCTGGACCTGACCTTCCTGACCCCGTTTACCCTCGATCACGAATTTCGTGCCCACAGGAAACCGGCTGGGAAGACGCCCTGAAGCAAACGCCATGAATACCTCCTGCAACCCTCCAACCCTGCCATTGCAATGTGTACGTCGATTGTCCGTTTCATCCCCGGGTTTGTTATCCACGATATCCCCAGAGTCGAATCTGCCATGCATGAAGTTTGGCCACCTCGCGAAGGGGCCTCCGACATGGTAGGAAACGGCCTCCAGCACGGTTTTTCAGGGTTTTTGACGCCAGAATGAGCGCGCCGTTCAAAAGCATAGAGGGAACCGCCGACATCGCCAGCGCGATGCGCGACATCGGGCGCCGCGCCCGGGCGGCCGGACATGTGCTGGCCCTTGCCCCTGAGGAGCAGAAAAATCTTGCCCTGGAAGCCATGGCCGGGGCGGTGCGCGGACAGGTTTCCGCCATTCTGGCCGCAAATGCCGAGGATGCTGCTGAAGCGCGCGCTGGCGGGGTTACGGGAGCCTTTCTCGACCGCCTCTTGCTGGACCCGAAGCGGGTTGAGGCCATTGCGGCGGGGATCGACGCCGTACGGGCGCTTGCAGATCCTGTTGGCGGGGTTACGGAATCCTGGGCCCGACCCAACGGTATGCGAATCGAGCGGGTGCGCGTCCCCCTTGGGGTGATTGGAATCATCTACGAGAGCAGGCCGAACGTGACCGCTGACGCCGGCGTGCTTTGTGTGAAGGCTGGCAACGCCGCGATTCTACGGGGCGGGTCGGACAGTATTCGCTCCAGCCGGGCCATCCTGGCGGCCCTCACCGAGGGATTGCAGTCGGCCGGCCTGCCCGGCGCATCGATACAGCTTGTGCCAACCCGGGATCGGGCGGCTGTAGGCCTGATGCTGCAAGGTCTGGACGGAAATATCGACGTCATCGTGCCCCGCGGCGGAAAGAACCTGGTGGCTCGCGTCCAAACGGAAGCACGCGTGCCGGTATTCGCTCACCTTGAGGGCGTATGTCATGTTTTCGTACATCGCGCTGCCTCGCTCGAGATGGCCAAAAAAATTGTCCTGAACGCCAAAATGCGCCGCACGGGCGTGTGCGGCGCGGCGGAAACCCTGCTGGTGGATCGCGCCAGCATGGGAACGCACCTGAAGCCCCTAGTTGCCATGTTGATTGACGCCGGCTGCGAGATCCGCGGCGACCCCGCGACGTTAGCCGCAGACAATCGTGCCAAGCCTGCCTCCGAGGAGGATTGGGCCACCGAGTACCTCGATGCGATCATTGCTGTGAAGGTCGTGGATGATCTCTCTGCCGCAATTGCTCACATCGAGCGCTACGGGTCGCATCACACCGACGCAATCATAACCGATGACCGCGAGGCCGCTGAGAGGTTCCTGCGCGAAGTGGATTCGGCAATCGTGCTGCACAACGCTTCGACCCAATTCGCCGATGGCGGCGAATTCGGATTCGGTGCGGAGATCGGCATCGCCACCGGACGACTGCACGCGCGCGGGCCTGTCGGGGTCGACCAGCTCACCACCTTCAAATACCGAATCCACGGGAGCGGTCAGACGCGGCCGTGACATCCAAAAAAACCGCTGTTCCGGAGCGCCTGCTGCCCCTGCACGCGCCCGGCATGAGAATTGGTCTTTTTGGGGGGACATTCGATCCGCCGCACCAGGCGCATGTGGGAGCAACCCTGCTTGCGCTCAAGCGGCTGAAGCTTGATCGCGTGTGGTGGCTGGTGACTCCCGGCAATCCGCTCAAGAATACGAGCGGGCTTGCGCCGCTGCCAAAGCGAATCGCCGCCGCGCAAGCGATCACTCATCACCCGCGCATCGACGTGACGGGTCTCGAAGCTGTCATTAAGACGAGATATACTTACGATACGATATCTTGGTTGCTGGCCCGCTGCCCTCGAGTCCGATTCGTCTGGATTATGGGCGCGGATAACTTGCGGAGCTTTCATCGCTGGCAGAAATGGCGAAAGATAACCGAGTTGGTGCCTATCGTCGTCATCGACCGCTTGGGTCCCAGTCTTTACGCCGCCGCCAGCCCTGCCGGAAATGTACTCGCCCGGGCGCGCATCCCCGAACACGCGGCCGCGTCCCTCCCCAATCACAAACCGCCGGCGTGGACGTTCCTTCACGGTCTCAAGTCACCTTTATCCTCGACCGCCCTCCGTGCCCTGCGCAAACGGCGCGAAAATCCCGCCCACTCTCGCCGCAAGGCAAAAAACGGCCGCAAGTCTTCCAGCGCGAAAACGAGCGATAAAAAACGTGGAACAAAGTCCCGCAAATCGAGATTGGGAGCCAGAACCGGCAAAAACCGGGGTAGAAAGAAACGGACGAGGTAATTATGTTTCTTGAGACCCCCGGTTCGCACCGGGGTGAGTGCAACGCATAGAAAGGATCACAGACCCTGCTTACACCTGCACTCTCTCGGGCATCTCGTCGTACGCCCGAAACCGTCTCCCGGCACCCGACTGCCAAGGAGACGCTCCACACCGTCCTCGCGCGACTTGAAGATATGAAAGCGGAGGACAGCGTCGTCATCGATCTCACCGGAAAATCCTCTATCGGCGATTACATGGTCGTGACCAGCGGCCGGTCGCAGCGCCATGTCAGCGCTGTTGCCGAGCACCTCATCAAGGACATTGAAGGTGCGGGCAGTCCGCGCGTTCGTGTCGAAGGCATGAGGCAGGGCGACTGGGTCCTGATCGACGCCGGCGACGTGATTGTCCATATCTTCCGGCCTGAGGTTCGCGCCTTCTACAATCTCGAGAAGATGTGGTCGGGGGCGAGCAAGGACGCACGTCGGCAAGCCTGATACTGTTGCCGTGCGATGCGTATCCTTGTTGCCGCGATCGGCCGGCTGAAACAGGGCCCGGAGACCGAGCTGAGTGAGCGCTACCGCAAGCGCGCGGCGCAAACCGGCCGTCAGCTTGGATTGCGTGATATCGAAATCATTGAGATCCGGGAGAGTCGCGCGGCGGACGCTGCCAAGCGGATGCTCGAGGAGTCGATCGCGCTTGCCAACGTCATTCCCGAGAACGCGGCAGTAGTGCTGCTTGACAGCCTGGGCGAAAACCTCGACAGCCCCGCTCTCGCAACCCACCTTGCCAAGTGGCGCGCCGACAGTCGACCGGCAGCGGTCTTTGTGATCGGCGGCGCGGACGGGGTGGCGCCAAGCCTGCGGGAAAAGGCGGAATTAAGGATCTCGTTCGGCTCGGCGACCTGGCCGCATCAGCTGGTCAGGGTGATGCTGCTAGAGCAGGTTTATCGCGCAACGACGATTCTTACCGGGCATCCCTATCACCGGGCATGAAATTTGCCCTCCGCCTGCGTTACACCCCGATTTGGTCGCAATCCGCATCAATACCTTTCGCGAATGATTTGCCGCTGCAGCCCGCAGGCGTAACGTGAACCGATGATTTTGGGGGGATTCGGCCGTCTCAGCGTGTGCTTTGCGCTCGTCGCAGGGCTCGCGGTCATGTTGCCGTTCATGGCTGCGGCAAAAGACCGTCCTACTTTCGTCGCGCAGGCCGACACAGAAAAGCTCGATGCGCTCAAGCAGCGCGATGAAGAACTCAAGGCCGTCCGGGACAAGCAGCGCAAATCGGCCGAGAAGGAGGCTGCGCTCAGTCGCGAGATCGAACAGATCGGCACGGACCGGCGCAAGCTCAATCAGGACCTGATCGATACAGCCGGCCGCTTGCGGACCGTGGAATCCAAAATCTCCGCGACGCAGGACCGCCTGAAACCGCTTGACGAGAACGAGCACAGCATTCGCAAATCGCTCGCTGGACGTCGCGCCATCATTGGCGAAGTTCTTGCGGCCCTACAACGCATCGGTCGCCGTCCGCCTCCGGCGCTCATCGCCACCCCGGAAGATGCATTGCAGTCGGTGCGCACCGCCATGGTGCTTGGAGCGGTGTTGCCGCACATGCGTCACGAGGTCGAGGCGCTCGCCAATGATCTTTCTGAGTTGGTGGCTTTGCGCAAGAAGATCGACGCCGAGCGCGAGCAGCTGAGAGCCGAGATGGCCTCGCTCGATGGAGAGCGTGCACGCATGACGGCGCTGGTGGACGAACGACAGCGCCAGCTGGCTGACCGGGAAAGCGCGCTCGATGCAGAGCGGACGCGGGCCGGCGGGCTCGCGCGCGAGGTCGACAATCTGAAAGACCTGATCGCCAAGCTTGAACAGGGGCTCGATGCCAAAACCCGCGACACACGTGAGGCAGGCCGATCCGACAGCCGCCTGGCGCTTTCGGCATTTCGCGATCCAGCTCGGCTGGCGCCAGCCGTGGCTTTCGCCTCCTTACGCGGGCAAGTTCCGATTCCGGTTAATGGCGTCAAATTGAAGGAATTTGGCGCCCCGGACGGTAACGGGGGGCTCGAAAAAGGGCTTTCCATTGCAACACGCACGGGCGCCCAGGTCACGGCACCAGCCGATGGTTGGGTGGTCTATGCCGGGACTTTCCGTTCGTACGGCCAACTCTTGATCCTCAATGTCGGCGGCGGGTATCATGTCCTGCTCGCTGGGATGGAACGGATATCAGTCGATCTCGGGCAGTTCGTGCTGACCGGGGAACCGGTTGCGCTTATGGGGAGCGGCTCCCATATCGCCGCTATCCTCGCGACAGGTTCCAGCCAACCGGTGCTATACGTTGAGTTTAGAAAAGACGGGACTCCCGTCGATCCAGGCCCATGGTGGGCGGCTGGCGAAGTTGAAAAGGTTCGCGGATGATGCGCAAGACGTCTCTTATTCTTCTCGGAGCGGCGGCAGGAGCGGCACTAACCCTGTTCGCGGTCCAGCCTCGCGTGATGCTGGTTGGAGCGACGGCCAAGGCAGCGGCGGCCGATACATACCGGCAGCTGAATCTGTTTGGCGACGTTTTTGAGCGCGTCCGCGCCGATTACGTCGAAAAACCGGACGACGGCAAACTGATCGAAACTGCGATCAATGGCATGCTCGCCGGCCTCGATCCGCATTCCAGCTACATGGACGCGAAGAGCTTCCGTGACATGCAGGTGCAAACCCGCGGCGAATTCGGGGGCCTCGGCATTGAGGTCACCATGGAAGACGGGCTGATCAAGGTCGTCGCGCCGATCGATGACACGCCTGCCGCCAAAGCCGGCGTCATGGCCAACGACATCATAACCAAGCTCGACGATGA
>Ga0126380_10000902_pt1 | contig 10617 bp, 10 predicted proteins | sample PanSoiMetPlot_26_FD_92544 | JGI IMG/M metagenome (GOLD analysis project Ga0126380, IMG submission 92544) | Tropical forest soil microbial communities from Panama - MetaG Plot_26 | ecosystem: Environmental > Terrestrial > Soil > Tropical forest > Bulk soil | place: Panama | collected 2016-02-17
AGCGGCGCTTGCGGTTTTCCTGGCCTCCGATGAATCAGCCTATATCACCGGCCAGCCGCATCTCGTCGATGGCGGCTTAGCCTTATAGTGAGCAATTCCCGGCGCCTTTTTGCTTACCTGCGGTCTCACGTCGGGCTTGCTTTTCGGCTGGCGAAAGTCCGATGATTTGCCCTTGCGCGGGTGTTCCAGGCGCTCGCGGCAAGAGAAGAACAACAACGCGAAAGGCTGCCGGGGCAGCCGCGGGAGGACTGAATGGCTTCGGTCGCAATCCGCGACGTACGAAAGGCCTTTGGTGCAACAGCCGTTATCCATGGCGTCGACATCTCGATCCGCGATGGCGAGTTCGTAGTCCTGGTCGGACCCTCGGGGTGCGGCAAGTCGACCCTGCTGCGGATGATAGCAGGGCTGGAAAACATCACGGCCGGAGAAATCCGCATCGGCGAGCGCGTCGTCAACAACGTGCCGCCGAAAGAACGCGACGTAGCGATGGTTTTTCAAAACTACGCGCTCTATCCGCACATGACGGTGGCAGCCAATATGGCCTTCTCCATGAAGCTGCGGGGCGCGGCGCAAAAGGAGATCGACGAACGCGTCACTCGCGCTGCCGCAATCCTCGGCCTCTCTCAACTGCTCGAGCGATATCCGCGGCAGCTATCCGGAGGCCAGCGTCAACGCGTCGCCATGGGCCGCGCCATCGTGCGCGACCCCCAGGTTTTTCTATTCGACGAACCGCTGTCGAATCTTGACGCAAAGCTGCGCGTGCAGATGCGTACCGAAATCAAGGAGCTGCACCAGCGGCTGAAGACAACCACTATTTACGTGACCCACGACCAGATCGAAGCCATGACGATGGCCGACAAGATCGTCGTGATGCATGATGGCCGCGTCGAACAGATTGGCGCACCGCTCGAGCTTTATGATCGTCCCGACAATCTATTCGTCGCTGGCTTTATCGGATCGCCGGCCATGAATATGATCAAGGGACGCATCCGAGTGAATGGGAGCGCGTCCTTTGAAAATTCCTCCGGGGTCAGGTTTGTGCTGGGCGCCGCCCCGACTGGGAGCGACGGCCGCCCGATCGTTTACGGGGTAAGGCCCGAGCATTTTTTGCTCTCCGATGACGGCACGGAAGCTGAAGTTCAGGTTATCGAACCCACCGGTTCGGAGCTGCAAGTCGTCGCCAAGCTGGGCGGCGACGATGTCATCGCGGTGTTCCGCGAGCGTCACCAATTCAAGCCGGGCGACAAGATCCGGCTCAAGCCAGACCCGCGGCTAATTCATCTTTTTGACGAGACGACGGGTAAGCGTCTCAACATCCAATAAGCAAAGGGAGGAATAAGCATGAGCTACTTTACGCGTCGCGCGCTGATCAAAAGCGGTACGGCGGCCGCTGCAGCGGGTGCCCTCACCGGCCCTGCTCTTCTCGAATGGGCTAAGGCCTGGGCGCAAGCGGCGCCTTGGAAACCGGAGAAGGACGCGCAGCTTTCGATGCTGCGTTGGAAGTATTTCGTGCAGTCGGAGGATGACGCCTTCGTCAAGCTGATAGATGCTTTTACTCAGGCAACCGGCGTGAAAGTCACGATTGCCCGGGAATCGTACGAAGACATTCCGCCGAAGGCGTCGGTCGCCGCCAATACGGGCTCCGGCCCGGACCTGTTCTGGGGCCTGTTCTCGCTGCCGCACTTGTTCCCGCAGAAATGTGTCGACGTGACCGACGTCGCCGATTATCTCGGCAAGAAGTATGGCGGCTGGGTGCCGACCGCCGTCGCCTACGGCAAGAGCGGCAACAAGTGGATTGCGATTCCGATCTGCTTCGGCGGCAACATGCTCAACTACCGCAATTCGGCGCTCCAGAAAGCGGGGATGTCCAAGTTCCCGGCAACGACCGATGAGTTCCTCGAATTTGCCAAAGCGACCAAGCGCAACAACACGCCGGGCGGCATGGCGCTCGGACACGCTACTGGCGATGCCAATTGCTGGGTGCACTGGTGCCTGTGGGCGCACGGCGGCAACGTGGTCGACAAGAACGACAAGGTGATCCTCAATTCGCCGGAGACCGAGAAGGCGCTCACCTATGCCAAGCAGCTTTACGAGAACATGATCCCGGGCACGGCGGCGTGGAACGACGCGTTCAACAACAAGGCTTTTCTCGCCGGCGAGATTTCCTGGACCAATAACGGAATCTCGATTTACGCCGCGGCCAAGCGTGACGCGACCAAGAAGGAGATCGCCGAAGACATGGACCACGCGCTGTGGCCGGTCGGGCCGGTCGGCAAGCCCACCGAATTCCATGTGTGCTTCCCAACGCTGGCGATGACCTACACGAAGTATCCGCAGGCTTGTAAGGCGCTGATCGCCTATCTGCTGGAGGCGGATCAGTACAACAAGTGGCTGGAGGCATCGGTGGGCTATCTGACGCATCCGCTCAACGCCTACGACAGCAATCCGGTGTGGACGGTCGATCCCAAGAACACGATCTTCCGCGAAGCAGCGAAACGTACGCTCACCGCCGGCGGCCTTGGCTCGGTCGGCGAGAAGGCGGCGGCGGCGCTGGCCGATTTCATCGTCGTGGACATGTTTGCCAATGTCTGCACCGGCCGCGAGGACGCCAAAGGTGCAATCAAGATCGCCGAGCGGCAGGCGATGCGGCTCTATCGCTGAGTCGGAAGATTCATGGCCGGGCTCGTCCCGGCTATCCAAGTCTTCCTCGCCGCTTGTTGCAAAGAAAGCGCGTCATGCCTGCGACAAAAGCAGGCATGACGCCCTGAAAGATCACCTGATGACTGACGTCGCCTTAAAACCCCTACTACGAGAGCCCACCGCCTGGGATCGGCTCAAGGTCAACAGCGACTGGCTCGGCCTCTGGTTCATGTTGCCGGCTGCGGCGTTCCTGCTGCTTTTTCTCGCCTACCCGCTCGGCCTCGGCATCTGGCTTTCATTCACCGATGCCCGCATCGGCCGTAGTGGAAGTTTCGTGGGGCTGGAGAACTATGTATGGCTGTGGGACGATTCGGTGTTCTGGCTTTCGGTCTTCAACACACTGCTCTACACCAGCGTCGCGAGTGTGTTCAAGTTCGCCATCGGGCTCTACCTTGCCCTTCTCCTCAACCAGCACATGCCGTTCAAGGCCATCGTCCGCGCGATCGTGCTGATCCCATTCATCGTGCCGACTGTGCTGTCAGCCATCGCCTTCTGGTGGATTTTTGACAGCCAGTTCTCGGTCGTGTCCTGGTCCCTGCGAAAGCTTGGGCTGATCGCAACCAACATCGACTTCCTCGGCGATACCTGGAATGCGCGCTGGTCCGTGATCTTCGCGAACATCTGGCGAGGCGTACCTTTTGTCGCCATTACGCTGCTTGCCGGTCTGCAAACGGTGTCGCCGTCGCTTTACGAAGCGGCGACGATCGACGGCGCGAGCCGATGGCAGATTTTCCGGCATATCACGTATCCGCTGCTTACGCCTATCATCGCTGTGGTGATGACATTCTCGGTGCTTTTTACCTTCACCGACTTCCAGCTCATTTGGGTGCTGACGCGTGGCGGTCCGGCCAACGCCACGCATCTCATGGCCACGCTCGGCTATCAGCGCGCCATCGGCGGAGGCTATCTCGGCGAAGGTTCGGCGATCGCGACTGCAATGATCCCGTTCCTGCTGGCCGCGATCCTGATCTCCTGGTTCGGATTGCAGCGGCGCAAATGGCAACAAGGTGAAAGCAATGACTGACGCAGTTGCGCCCAAGGTTGCCGATCCGAGGACCGTGCTCCACGGGAGCTCGGCCATTGCCGATCACACCGAGGGCATGGGCTATCTGCAGACATTGCCGCGACGGCTCGTGACGCTTTATCTGCCGCTCTCGATCATTCTCGTGGTGCTGCTGTTCCCCTTCTACTGGATGGCGCTCACCGCCATCAAACCCGACGAGCAATTGCTCGATCTCGAACGTTTCAATCCATTCTGGACCTGGACTCCGACGCTCAAGCATTTCCAAAAGCTGCTATTTGAAACCCACTATCCGCTGTGGCTTTGGAACACGATGTTCGTCGCGGTCGGCGCGACCATTCTGTCCATCGTGTCCAGCGTGCTTGCCGCTTACGCAATCGTCCGCCTGCGCTACAAGGGCGCGCAATGGGTCGGAGGGGCGATCTTTCTCGCCTATCTGGTGCCGCCTTCGATCTTGTTCATTCCGCTGTCGTCGGTCGTGTTTCGATACGGGCTGTTCGACACACCGTTCGCATTGATCATGACCTATCCGACAATCCTGATTCCGTTCTCGACCTGGCTGTTGATGGGCTATTTCAAGACAATTCCCTTCGAGCTCGAGGAATGTGCGTTGATCGACGGCGCGAGTCGATGGCAGATCATGACCAAGATCGTGCTGCCGCTCGCAGTGCCGGGGCTGATTTCGGCTTTCATTTTCTGCTTCACGCTGTGCTGGAATGAATTCATCTACGCATTGACGTTTCTTTCCACCACTTCGCAAAAGACTGTGCCCGTCGCCATCGTCAACGAGTTCGTCGACGGCGACATCTACCGTTGGGGTTCGCTGATGGCTGGCGCGCTCGCAGGATCGTTGCCGCTCGTGATCCTCTATGCATTCTTCGTCGAGCACTATGTTTCGGCGATGACCGGCGCCGTGAAGGAATAGGTACCGCCGCAATACATGCCGAAGTTTTACTATTCGGCAGCCGGCTTTCGCTTGAGAGCGCGCAGTTTGCGTTCGCTCTGACGCAACGCTTCCTCGACCTGGCGTCGGTCGCTGATATCGACGAACGTAATGACGACGCCGTCGATTTTGTTGTCGACGGTCCGGTACGGACGCAAGCGCATGTCGTACCACTTGCCGGCCCGGCTTTTTACCTCGCGGCGGATGGGAGCAAGGTCCGAAAGCACCGCCCGCGTGTCCTTGATCAGACCGTCGTATTCCAGTTGATGCGCAAAGTCAGTAATAGGCCGACCCTCGTCAGCCGGGGTAACGCTGAACAGTTCGGTCGACCGTTCGGTGAATCGCTTTATGCGCAGGCTCGAATCGAGAAACAGCGTGCCGAAATCGGTTGCAGCCATCAGGTTCTGCAAATCGCTATGCGCGCGCGAGATTGCTTCAAGTTTCAGCTTCAGCTCGCTGTTGACAGTTTGCAGCTCCTCGTTGATCGACTGCAGCTCCTCCTTGCTGGTCTCGAGCTCTTCCGAAGTTGACCGATATTCTTCGTTGATCGACTGCAGCTCCTCATTGGCAGCACGTAATTCCTCGTTTGCCGCGTCTGATTCTTCGCGCACAGTTCGCAGCCGCGCTTGCGTCATTTCCAGTTCTTGAGTCAGGCGACGCACTGTCTCATCTGTCGCATGGTCTCCGGCAACCGCAAGATCTTTGTCGATCTCTTCGCCCTCGACGAACATGACGACAGCGTTTCGTGCCTCGCCGACCTCATCGGTGTCCGCAGCTTTCACCTGGATCAGGACTCGGTGCGGTGCGCCGTTGAAGCGCACCGGGATCGGCAAGCTCAATGTCGGCGCCTGTTGTTCGAAAATGCGGTGCAAAGCGGAACGCAGTTCGAATCGAAGTTCTGGCCGAACGAGGTCGACAACGTCTCCCGTCAGTGCGCCGCCCGATGGCTGCAAAAAACGCCCGGCATTGTCCGACAGGTGGATCACACGGTGAGCTTCGTCGACAATAATGCTTGGCGGAGCCAGTTTTTCGAGAGCGCGGCGATGAATCACAGCGTCAGTCAGCGCCCCCGCAGGAGATGGCATACGAAGCTGCGCGGTCTGCTCGCGCACGCGAATCGGGCCCAAGAGCCGTGGCAGCAGCCTGGGCTTTTCTCCCGCTTTCAGCGCCGACTGGTAGATGCGCGAATTGCGATCGATAGTCCGGAACAGCCCGGGCGGATGATCGGCACTTTCTGCGGACCCGAGAAACAGATATCCCCCAGGGTTGAGTGCATAGTTGAAGGTGCTGCACACCTGTTCCTGCAGCTCACGGTCGAGATAGATCAGCACGTTCCGGCATGAAATCAGATCGACCCGTGAAAAAGGCGGATCTTTCAACAGATCATGATGCGCGAACAGCAGAATGTCGCGCAATTCCTGCCGCACGCGGTAGCCCTCACCTTCACGTCTAAAGAAGCGGCGCAAGCGATCTTCGCTGACATCAGCTTCGATGACGGACGGATATCGCCCTTCGCGTGCCGTCGCGAGAGCGCGCGCGTCAAGATCCGATGCAAATACCTGGATCGATGGTTTCAGATCGTGTCGGCCCGCCTCTTCAAGGGCCAGTATGGCAATCGAATAAGCTTCCTCGCCGGTGGCGCAGCCACAAACCCAGATCCGCAAAGGCTCCGACATCTCCTCATGATCGAACAGTTGCGGCAAGACCAACTTTCTGAGGCTTTCATAGGCTTCGCTGTCGCGGAAGAAGGTGGTGACCGAGATCAGGAGATCGGCGAGGAGCGCTTGCGCTTCTTCAGGCTTTTCGCGGAGAATTTCATAGTAGTCGGAAATTTCGTAAGTTCGCGTGACCTGCATGCGCCGCGCGATTCGACGCAAAACCGTCGAACGCTTGTACTTCGAGAAGTCATGCCCGGTGCGGACACGCAAATGCGCGAGAACGCGACGAAGCAGTTCCTCATCGACTTTTGGCAGCTCGGCAATTGAGACAGAGCGCTTCAGTCGAATAAGGTCAACCAAGCGACTGCCGAGGTCGCGTACCGGCATGACAATATCGACGACTCCGGTTGCGATCGCGCTTCGCGGCATCGATGGGTATTCGGCTTCGGATGGTTCCTGCACCATGATGATGCCGCCGGATTCCTTGACCGCGCGCACACCGAGAACACCGTCCGACCCGGCGCCGCTCAGAATAATTGCGAAGCCATCGCCAAGCCTTTCGGCGACCGAACGGAAGAATTGATCAATCGGCGATCGCGCGCCGTGAGGCTCATCGAATGGAGTTGCCGAAATCTCATGATCCACCATCTCAAGCCGGCGGTCGGGCGGGATGACGTACACGTGGTTGGCTTCGATTTTCTGGCGATCTTGCACCTGGACGACCGGCATCTTCGTGCGCGTGGCCAAGATGTTCGCCAGTTCGCTGCGACGTTCGGGATCGAGGTGAACAATTACGACATACGCTGCGCCCGTGTCCGGAGGAATCGAGCCAAAAAACGTCTGCAAGGCGCGCACGCCGCCTGCTGACGCGCCCATCGCGACGATTACCGGCTCATCGCTAACTTCATTGTCGGCTTCATCGGCCATGGTGATGCGATTCCAGGGAAGTCGTGTCACCCGGCAGCATATCGGCCGAATGGCAATTTGCCCACCGCAAACCCGCACCGTGAAGTGGAACCTCAATAACTGCGGAACGTTGTGCTTGGATATCCCTAAAAAGGACACCATTTCCCATGGCCAATCGTGACATTCTGGCCATTGGTGCCTCAGCAGGCGGAGTTGAGGCGCTCTCGTTTCTCGCCAAGAATTTTCCTCGCGATTTTCCGGCAGCCATAGTCGTGACTATCCATCTTTCGACAGGAAGGTCGATCCTCGATGAGGTGCTCGGTCGCGCGGGATGTCTGCCGGTAGCTTTCGCTCAACGCCATCAAAACCTCAAAAAAGGGCACATCTACATCGCGCCTGTTGACCGGCATCTTATCCTCGAAGGCAACACTATCGTGCTCGGTCACGGACCACGCGAAAACAACGCCCGGCCGGCCATCGACCCTATGATGCGCTCTGCCTGATCACGTTGTACGGCTAGAGGCAATGCCCAAGCTCTTGACGAGTCTCGTGTCGCAGCCAGTGGGTATCCCGATGCCGATCCCGAAAAGCGTAGGATTCGAGGTCGAAATTGCCAAAGGAAGGCAGTCCTCCACCGACGATATGGACCAGATCGCCAAGAGATCGGCATTGGCGTGTCCCGACTGCCACGGCGTCATGTGGGAAATCGACGAAGGGGAACTTGTGCGCTATCGCTGCCACGTCGGGCACACTTATACGGCAGATCGAATGAACCTGGCACTCGATGAAAATCTGCGGCGCGCGCTTGGCAGTGCACTGCGTGCACTGGAGGAACGTCGGTCACTAGCTCGCAAGCTTGAAAAACAGGCCGAACAAAACGACCAGGCTCGCCTCGCCGCTTCGTGGGCGCGCCGCGGGGAAGAATACGAGAGGGAACTTGCCGTTATCAGGGATTCAGTTCGCCGCCTGGACGAAATAGCTGCACATAACAATATCAAGCAAGGCTGGTGACAGCTTGTCCATTGCCTGAGGTCGACGGAAGGAATCTAATGGTTTGACAGGCTCCTCTGAGGAGGCTGCGATGCCGCTTTTTTATTTCACCCTGAAGAACGGGAACAACACAATTCCCGATCGTGAAGGGGAAGAACTCGCCGATCTGAATGCGGCACGCGCGCATGCCACCGGCGTGGCGCGCGAATTGATGCGTAATCGGGGCGTTAAAGCGCGCACCTGGCGCTTGGAGGTTTGCGATGAATATTTGCAGCCGTCCTTTGAGCTGCTGTTCGCCTCCATCGACGACACGATTTCCCACCTGCCACCGGAATTCCGACAGTCGATTGAAATCGCATGCGGGAATACCGCTTCGCTCAAGGATACGATTTTCAGTATTCGAAACTCTTTGCTGGAGGTAAGGGAGACCTTGAATCGCGCGGACGAAATCGTGGCGCGTAGTACCCCGCTTGCCGCCAGTCAAACACGGGAGTGGGATGACCATGATCGCCTCCGTTGACACCCAGCGGTCCGGCGCCGCTTCAACTGAAGGACTGCGCAAGCACAATGCTTGTCTCTCCGCGCTGTCACCTGCCACGCTGTCGATGCTGAAACCGCACCTGACGGAAATAACGCTGTCCGAAGGGGCGATTTTATGGGACGCCAAAAGACCAGCTACTGATGTCTATTTTCCTATTTCCGGGTTGATATCGATTGTCCTTGCAATGCCCGACGGGGAATGTGTCGAGGTGGGAAGCGTCGCACGGGAAGCCGCGGCCGGGCTTGCCTTCGACGGCGATCAATCCGAATTGCTCACCAGAGGTGTCGTGCAGATTGGCGGCAAGTTTATTCGGATAACCCGTGCACAGCTAATGTCGGCTGCCGGTAAAAACCGTGAAATCGATCACTTGATCCGGTTTTGCCGGGACTGGATTCTTTTCCAGGCGCAGCAGATAGCGGCCTGCAACGCTGTTCACCCTGCAGATAAGCGATTTTGTCGCTGGATTTTTGAGTGCGGTCTGCGGATGGAGACAGACACGCTGCAATTGACGCAAGAAGCGATTGCCTCTGCGCTGGGAATCAGACGGACGACGGTCACGCTCATCGCGCAGACGCTCCAGGCACACGGATCAATTCATTACAGGAGAGGCAGGATTTCGATTTCGGATCGGACCGCGTTGCGATCGGCCGCATGCGAATGCTGCGACGTTCTCGGCGAGCGGCATTGGCCGTCAACCCGCTTGCGCGCGTTAAGCGTGCCCACGCAACCGTCCGGAGACACGCTTGAGACATCGGTTCCTGTGTCGCCGACTCGACGTTAGGACTAACAAAATGATCGTCATCCTGTCGTGACGGGAACGTCAGCCCGTTTGTGACGTTGCTATCGTGATCGCGCGAACGTTCCTTTATCTCCCGATCCAGAGGTTCGCGCGAGGAGGATGAGAGGCAACTAAAGGGCCGCGCACCCACGGGCGCGGCCCTTCGTTATCATTTACATCCCGCCTCCCGTACACAGGATCGTCGCAGCCGCTCCGAATCTCGCAGCTGACATGTCGGCGGGGAACTTTATTGGATCTCCCCCGTTTAAGCGCAGGCCTTTCGGGAGGTGCTTTCGCAACCTGCGTATTCCCATCAAGTAAGCCACGGGAGCCGCAGTCTTTTTTCCATGTTCAACGCACGAGGGACACCATGAATCGTATGAGTATCATGGCGATACTGATCGCATTGCTTTGCCTGCCTTTCCTTTCTTTCCAAGCCGATGCCTACCCTTCTCGACACCATCGCAGTCACGCCGGACATCATTACAAGCACTTCCATCGCAATCTGGCGTATCAGCGCTCAGGCGATTGTACTTTCACAAATGACGGTCGAAACATCTGCAATGGAAGCTACCAGGCTGGGGCATCGGTCCTCGACCCGGGAGGAAACAGGACCTTCGCCATGGCGGCGGACGCCGGATCCATAATCGGTTCGCGTCCTGCCGGCTGTCCCCATCGATATTGTGGCTGTGGCTTGCGCAAATATCTCGGCATCTCTGATGTGCGCCTGAACCTGGCGTCCAACTGGGCGCGACTGCTTCCGCGCGAAGGAGGGCCGCGTCCTGGACTCGCCGCCGTCAGACGGGGCCACGTCATGTACATCGAGGCCGCCGCGGGCAACGGACAGTGGCTCATCCGCGACTACAATTCTGGCGGCGGACTGTCCAGGATGCATGTGCGCGACGTGCGGGGCTATGCCGTTGTCAATCCGCGCGCACAATTGGCAAGCCGCTAAGTGGCTGAATGCGCCTTATAGCGCGTCAGGAGCGAAAGGGCATGCTGAAGATCATCTCCTCGAAGTCGCGTGAATGCTACGAGCACGCGGCGGAGGCCTCGTCGCGTGCAAAACAAACGGAACAG
>Ga0126380_10000903_pt1 | contig 10613 bp, 6 predicted proteins | sample PanSoiMetPlot_26_FD_92544 | JGI IMG/M metagenome (GOLD analysis project Ga0126380, IMG submission 92544) | Tropical forest soil microbial communities from Panama - MetaG Plot_26 | ecosystem: Environmental > Terrestrial > Soil > Tropical forest > Bulk soil | place: Panama | collected 2016-02-17
CGCAGCACCTGGTCCACCCCAGCCGGGCATCCTGAGCCCGACGGTGGGGCGGCCCGTGTCTGCGCTGACGATGATCCTGCAAGGCGGTCGTGCGGAAGGGGAGGCACCACCTGCGCGCCGACCTCGGCGATGGGGAGTGGACCCCCTGTGGGGCAGCGGTTCAAGTTGGAGGTACTGGGCCCCGATTACCGGGTGGTGGCCGCCTGGCCGGCGTCGCGGAAGGGGGAACGGCCGGCGGTGGTCCTTCGGCCCTAGGCTGTGGGCCCAGTTGGGGTCTCATTCACCCCTGTACGGGGGCCCCGTGGAAACGGCACACCAACCATGGCCGGGCCAAACCCCCAACGACTCAGCATGCCCGGCCAGGGACTGATTTCGATTCAGCCGGAGGGCGTCGGCGGACGGTAGTAGACACCAAGCCGGATGAGCCAGGCATGGAGGACCAGGGGCCCGGCGCGCAGCTGGCCGGCGTGTGTCACGGTCGGCTGGAAGGCGGCCAGCTCGCGCAGCGCCGCTGGGAACGGCGCCGCGGAGCTGCCTAGGAACAGCAGCTCGGCCGGCCGCCTGCTGGTGAGCTTGTGGCGGTCGCGCGCGGTCAGCACCGGCGCGTGGTGGCGCAGCTGGTTGAACCCGTCGTGGTACATCCCGACGGCGTACATGAGGTCGGGAGCGGGAGCGGGTGTCAGCCGCCACAGGAGCAGCTGCTCGCCGCGGTAGGTGGCCTGGCCGACGAACCCCGGCAAGGCGGTGGCGATCCGGTAACTGTCGATGGAAACCGTCGCGTTGCCGCCCAGCGCGGAGGAGTAGGCCGGGGGCCGGTACAGCGCGGTATTGGGCAGCCGCGGGTGGTCCGGGATGGGGGCGACCGTGAGTACCAGGACGGCACCGGCGCACGCGGCGAGCGCCAGCCCGGTGGCCGCCGCGGAGACCGCCCGGTTGCGAAGCCCGGCACCGGCGCGCGCCGCGGCCGCCGCGGCGATCACCGCTGCTGCCACGATGGCCCCGAACGGCAGCCAGCCGAACGACGGCGGATGCGGGCCGAACTCGTAACAGAGCGGGACGGCGAGCAGCACCGCGGCGGGGAGCCACCGCGCGAGCGGGCGGTGTGACAGCGGCCGGGCCAGTTCCGCGACCGTGACCGCGAACGCCAAGCAGGCTCCCGCCCACAGCGTGGAGGAGAACAGCGGCTGTTCCAGGGCCTGGATGGTGCCAGCGAACTGCAACAAAACGTAGACCGCTAGCTGCGCGGCGACCATGACCCCGATCAGCGGGCCTGGGGCCGCGATCGTGTGGCCGCGGCGGGCGACTGCGACCGCGAACGCGCCGAGCACGGCCGGAGGGACGAGCAAATAGGCCACGTACGGCGCCCACCGCCAATTCGCAGAGTGCCACATCGCTGTCTGCGAGGGCCGTGACAGGAAGCGGAACGCCTGCCAGGTGAGGCCGATGAAGTTGGCATGGCCGAGTACTAGCGCGGAAGCCACCACCAGCAGGCCGGTTACCGCCACCACGGCTCCGGCCAGCACCGCCAGGTCACCGGGCAGCCGGTCCCGGTCCCGCATCAGCCGCACGCCCACATAGCCGACCAGCGTCGCCGCCACCAGCGGCACCGCAATCCCGTGCGACCACACCGCCAATCCCAGCAGCACCCCCGCGGCGGCCAGCCACCCACGGCGCCACCGCTGCGCGGATGGCATCACCAGGCACGCCAGCGCCCCAAGACCGTAGGAGACCACCGCGGAATCCGGGTAGTCGGTGCCCCATGCGGTCACGATCACCGGCGAAGAAAGAACCACCAGGATGCCGGCCACTCCGGCGGGAGGGCCGTAGAGCCGGCGTAGCAGCAGGTACACGGGCACGACCGCGATCAGCGCGAACACGTACCGAGTGACGAAGAAGCCAGTCACGTCGCCGAAAGCCAGGTAGGCCAGCCGGGCCGGGACGAGGAAACCAACCCGGGCTCCCTCGCGCATCCGGGCGGTCTCGGCAAAGGCGGCGGCGTAGCGGGTGAACACATCGCGCGGGTCAACGACGAAACTGGTGTGCAGGGCCGGGTCGGGCACCACGCTCGGCGCCATCAACCGCAGCCGCAGGACCAAGGCGGCGGCAAGCGGAGACAGCGCCACCCCCAGCGCCTCCAGCCAGCGCCCCCACCCAGACCTCACCCACCCCGGCCGCACCCGCCCAGGCTGCGTCCACCCAGGCCGCGCGCGCACCGGCTGGCTCGCCGCGCCGGGCTGGTGGAAGTCGGCGTCAACGGGCCCGGCGGGATCGAAACCAGCACCCACGAGCCCCACTATCGCACCGCACCGAAGCCGCCCACGCCAGAAATCCCGATACACCGCCATGCCGCTTGGGGGACCAAGCTGCGGCCGTGCTGCCTGCGACAGCGGCGGCTTCGCCCTCGGCCGCGCGGCCATGACCATCAACGAGGGACTTACCGGCTACCGGGAATGCGCCCACCTCGCCGGTATGACAGTGGGCGTCGGCTGGCGCAGCACCAGGACCACGGTTGCCGCGGTGTGCCTCGAGGGTGCACGGCAGGAGCCGACCTGAACAACGGTGCACCTCGGTTGAACGCCACCCTGGCGTGTCAAGGACCCGGAGGAGCTAGCCGGGATCCTGCTTGGAAGGAGCACCTGAGATGTACGAAGGCCGAAGCAGCGGGCGGCAGCCGCGGAAGCTCTCGACGCAGGCGTTGGTCACGATGAGTGCACGGCACCCGTGGCGCACGATCGGCGCATGGGTGGCCGCCATCTTCGCCGCGGTGGTCGCGATCGGGGCGCTCCTGTCGCTGACGACCGAAGCCAATCCGACCAACAACCCGCAGTCCCAGCGCGCCAGCGACACGCTGGCTCGGGCCTTTCCATCGAGCGCCGCCGTCACCGACATTGTGGTCGTGCGCTCAGCCAGATACACGGTCGAAGCACCGCAGTTCCAGGCGCTCGTCCGAGGGGTCGCAGCGGACGTCCGGCAGGCCAGCGACGTCGTAAGCGTCCGCACCTATCTCGGCGCGCGTGATCCGTCGCTCATCACCAAGGACCGACATGCGACGATGGTGCAGTTCTCAGCCACCTCCAGCGACGGCATCGACGACGTCGTCGCCGCGGTCAGGCGGGCCGACGCGAGCCCCGCGTTCGCGGTCGCGGTCACCGGGCAGCGGACACTTGACAACGACTTCAACAAGCTCTCCGCGAGCGACCTGCAGCACGGCGAACTCCAGGTCGGCCTGCCGGCCGCGTTGATCATCCTGCTGCTCGTCTTCGGGACGATCGTCGCCGGTGTGGTTCCGCTGTTGATCACGCTGCCGTCGATCGTGATCGCTCTCGGCCTGGTCGCCGTCTTGTCGCAAATGTTCAGCCTCTCGATTTTCGTCGTCAACATGCTCACCGGGATGGGCCTCGCGCTAGCGATCGACTACTCGCTGTTCGTCATCTCGCGCTTCCGTGAGGAGCGAGGCCGAGGCCGCGACAAGCGCGGCGCGATCGCGACCTCCGCAGCCATCGCGAACCGCGCCGTGCTTTTCAGCGGAACGACATTCGTGATCGCGATGTTCGGGATGCTGATCGTGCCGAGCTCGATCATGCGCAGCCTCGCCGTGGGCGCCATCCTCGTGGGGATCGTCTCCGTCGCCGCCTCAGCGACGCTGCTGCCGGCGGTGCTGAGCCTGCTCGGCGACCGCGTCGACCGGCTGCGGATTCCGTTGATCGGCAGCCGCTCGCTTGAGTCCGCCAATCCCGAAGGCCGCTTCTGGGGCACGATCGTCCGCGCCGTGCTGCGCCGGCCCGGGCTGAGCCTCGCCCTGTCGGCCGCGGCGCTGCTCGCCGCGGCTGTGCCGATCTTCGGGATGCATATTGGCACGAGCGGCGTGACGGCGCTGCCCGACCGCCTCGAGTCACAGCAGGGCTTCGCCGCGCTTCAGCGCAACTTCCCGGAAGCTACATCTGACCCGGCCGAGATCGTCGTCGCCAGCGGCGCGGCGCACCCCGCTGCTGGTCAGGCCCTGATTCAGCTCCGCGCGCGGCTTGCCGCCGACGGGCGCTTCGGCCAGGGAAGTATCGAACGCTCAGCGGACGGCAGCGTGGCCCTGCTGTCGGTTCCGATCCATGGGGACCCGGTCGGCAGCGCCGCCATCTCCGCCGTGCGCGAGCTCCGGTCGACCATCGTGCCGGCTGCGTTCACGAACACCCAGGCCGAGGTGTTCGTCGGCGGTACAACATCCGAGACGATCGACTACTTCGACTCGGTGATCGGCCCGGCGCCGTGGGTAATCGCCTTGGTGCTCGGGCTAACCTTTCTTTTCCTAACCGCCGCCTTCCGTTCGCTCGTCATTGCCGGAACGGCGGTCGTGCTCAATCTGCTCTCCGTCGGTGCCGCCTACGGGCTGCTCGTGCTCGTCTTCCAGCACGGCTTCGGCGCCAGCCTGCTCGGCCTCAGCCAGGTGGGCACGATCGAGGCCTGGGTCCCGCTCTTCCTGTTCTCAGTCCTGTTCGGGCTCTCGATGGACTACCAGGTTTTCCTGCTCAGCCGCATCAGGGAGCGCTACGACCAAACCGGCGACACGGCCGAGGCGGTCACCTTCGGCGTGGCCTCGACCGCGCGGATCATTACCGGTGCCGCGTTGATCATCGTCGCCGTTTTCGTCGGCTTCGCCAGCGGCGAGCTGATCATGTTCCAGCAGATGGGCTTCGGGATCGCCGCCGCGCTCCTGATCGACGCGACCATCATCCGCCTGGTCCTGCTCCCGAGCGCGATGCGGCTGCTCGGGACCTGGAACTGGTACCTGCCCCGCTGGCTTGCCTGGCTGCCGCGGGTAGCGGCCGACGGTGACTTGGGACCCGCGCGCCCAGAACCTCATCCGGCCCTTGAGCGGGGCTAGGAGCGATGCCTGACTGGCCCCGTGGTCAGGGCACGGCGGCTGCGGGAATCGGGCTCCGTGCGGCGGGCGCCGCAAGAAGCTCTTGCAGCGGATCGGGTGCGGCGGCAAGCGGCGACCGCATCGCCCTCTGCCTGCCGCCGGCGGTTTCCGTCGTGGGCACGTTTAGGACCTGGGGCGTCACAGCTCCCAGTCGATCGGCGCGCGCGGATCAGGGGCATAGCAGCAGTACCGGCCGGTTCGGATCGTGGCGGCAAAATGCCGCCCCAGGGACGGGTGGGCGCGGGCGATGTTGGCCATCGCCGCGCGGATCGCCCTGGTCGCATTCAGCCGGGCGCGCTCGGCATGCGATGCGGCCCGGCGGTCGCGGCCGCCTAGCCCGACCGCCCGCGCCAGCTCGTCTACCAGGAAGTCCCGCTCGTGCCTTGCGCTGGCGGCACGGGCAGGGTCATTGATCCGCTCCGCCTCCTCCAGCTCAGCCCGGAGGTCATCCAGGCGGGCCTTGTAGCTGGCCTTGGCGGTGGCATCGAGCAACTCCCCGGCATCACCGAGATCGGGGCGCACCCCCAGCTCCGCCGCCACAGCGCTCCTGCCCACGGGCACTGCCGGTGCTGCCTGACTCTCAGCCGCTTCCAGGCCGGTGGCGTGGAATTCTCGCCCGGGACGGGCCAGCAGCCGGGCCAGGTGGTGCAGGCCCTTGGTGTCCTTGAGGCGCACGACCGAGCCCTCGTAGCAGACCGTCCAGTACTCACCCTCCCGGCGGAACACGTTGCTGGCGGCCGCGGCGGGCAAGCCCGCTGCCCGGGTCAGGCGGTATCCCAATGCGCTGCCGTGACGATCCGCCGGCACCAGCCCGCCAAGCCACGCCAGGGGCCCCGCGGTCCGGGAAGCGCAGCTGCCGTCCACGACCAGCGCGGGCTCGCCCAGGACAAGCCTCCTGATCAACAGGCCAGCTACCGCGAGGGCCCCGTCCGGCCACGCGCCGAACACCAGCGCCACGCCGCCTGCCCCCTCCATCAGCGCTTCGAATTCGTCAGCCGCTCCTTCGGCCGGGGACGGCGCCCCTTCTCCGCTGTCACCGCGAGCACAATCGTCGCAGCGCACGACGGCGACGCGGGCTGTCAACCACGCCGCCATCGGGTCACCCGCCCCATCCGGGAATGCGCCGTCCATCAGGAGGACCACCGGACTCTCCGCCAGTGGGCCGAAAGGTGATTCTGTGCCCGCCTGGGGCGCCGCAACGGCGCGCGTGTGATCGGCGATCGCCTCGCTGAGCCGGTCGTAGGCGGCGCTGATCCAGGCGCCGATGCCGCTTTGCCGGGCGGCGTGGAGGGCGGTTTCCGCGTCGTACAGGCGCTTGGCGGCCTCACTGATGGCTGCTTGCCTCCGGTCGTGGCCCGCAGCGGTGGCGACGCCGGTTTCGGTGATCATGGTCTCTCCCGGGGAGGGTGGTCACAATGCTCGTTGCCCGGTCAAGACTCTCGGAGCAACGCCAGCCTTGCCGCGGGCCGCGGAGATGGTTCTGAGCTGTCGTGACCGGCGTGCGCGGCGCGGGCGGCGCCGCTCGTCGGCTTCGAGCGCGTCATCGGGCCTCATGAACAATTCGGCGAACATCGGATGCATCGCGTCCTCCTCGGCTCACGGTAGGTGAAGGCCGTGGTCCGGCCGTGGGCCGCGGGCGGCCCGCCATCACCCTCGAGGCTGCCCCTGAGACGGTCGGCCTCGCATCGGGCGGAAGCCCTATTTCGCAAGTCCGCGGCGCCGCGGCCGCTAAGCCGTGCTTAGGGCCACGGCTGGCCAGGGTGGCCCGGCGGCCTCGGTCCTCAGCTCACCGCCTGCTGCACCAGTGCGGCGATCCTTGCCTCGCCGGCCGCGGTCAGCTCCGTCAGGGCGAAGGCGATCGGCCACATGGCGCCGTCGTCGAGGTGCGCCGCGTCGTTGAAGCCGAGCGTCGCATACCTGGTCTTGAACTTGCGCGCGGGCTGGAAAAAGCACACGATCTTGCCGTCCTTGGCGTAGGCGGGCATCCCGTACCAGGTGCGCGGCACAAGGACCGGCGCGCTCGCGGTGATCAGGGCATGCAGCCGCTCGGCCAGGGCCCGGTCCGGCCCGGTCATCTCGGCGATCTTCGCGAGCACCTCGCCGTCCCCCTCCGCCGTGCCCGCGCGCGGGCCGCGCCGCCCGGCCGGCTTCAGCTCTTGGGCACGGTCCTTCATCGCGGCCCGTTCCTCATCGGTGAATCCCTTGGATGCCCTGCCTGTGGTGCTGCTGGCGGGCTGCTCTGCGTCCTTCATTGAACGGTTCCTTCCTGGCGAGTCGTAGATTGCGTGGTTCGCATGGTTCGGCGCGGTGATGAACTGCGGCGATCCCATGTGATGGTGGCGCAGTTGTGTCGTGCCGCCCAGGTCAGAGCGGCGGGGCCTCCCACGCGAACCCGTTCGGGTCGGTGAAGGGCCCGGCGTCGCTGCCAATGACGATCCGGTGCGAGCCAGTGCCGTCCGGGGACACGCCGGCGTCTTTGGCGGCGGCACGGCGGCTGTAGAGCGCCAGCCTGACGGGCGATGACGGGGTGTCGAACTCGACGTATTTGCCGCCGAAGCTCTTCGCCACGGCCAGGCCGTGGTCGAGGTAGAACTGCCTGGTCGCTTTGACGTTCTCGACCCCGAGCAGCAGCACGAAGTCGTCGACCTCCCGGGTGGCCGGGCCGGTGTCCTTCTTCGACGACGTCGCGACCTTCCAGATCGCTCCGTCCGGGTCCTGGACGACACCGCCGTAGCCCCAGAACCCCTTCGCGGCTGGCTTGAGTATCGTCGCGCCGCCGGCGAGGGCGGTGCCGATGAGGCTGTCCACGGTGCTCGGCTGGGACACCACGAGCGACAGCATGAACCCGCGGAAGCCGGTCGTCGGTGCCTGCGAGGTGCGCAGGCGCACCTTGTCGCCCAGACCGAACGCGGCGGTGTAGAAGGCCTCAGCGGCCACGGGGTCGGGGACTTCGAGGGTGACGGATTCGATGTAGGTCATCGCAAACTCCTGCTAGTGAGGTGGGTTCGTCGTCTTGGTGAGGTGGGTTTGCCGTCCTGGTCGCGGCACCGCCTGCGGATATGACGGAGGCGCAGCGGGCGGCTGTCTACCTGAGCGGCGGTGCCGGCCGGGCATGGGTGCTCGGCCGCTAATCGCGATGGTGCTGGAGGAACCCGAGGACGTTGCCGTCGGTGTCCTCGACGATGGCGGCCAGTCCTCCTCCGCCGACGTCCTTGACGTCCTGCCGGGTTCGCCACCCGGCGTCGACGGCTTGGCTCAGGCTTGCCGCGGCGTCGTCGACGTGGCAGTAGCCGATAGGAGCGGTCATGCCATGGTTGTGGCCGTTCGGGTCGAGGCCGATCTCCTGGTCACCGACCCGGAAACCGACGTAGTAGGGCTCGTCGGCGTACGGCTCCACGCCCAGGACGGTCCCGTAGAGCGCCTTCGCTGCGGCCAGGTCACGGACGGGGACGATGATGGTCTTGACGCCGTGGGTCATGACTGCCTCCTCGTTGGAGTGGATCCAGTGGTGACAGCGTCTCCCTGGCCTGGCTGGACCCACATCCGTGCCGGGCACGGAACGCGCCACGGGTCCCACCACGTAGCGGTGGCGCCGTCGGCGAGGCAACCCGGGCGGGAGAATGGAACGCGTGTTGAGGCAGACGACGACGGCAGGCATCTCGGCTCGAGAGGCAGAGATCCTGACCCTGGTCGGAGAGCACCGCAGCAACGCCGAGATCGGTGCACAGCTGTTTATCTCGGTGCGCACGGTCGAGACCCACGTGTCCTCGTTGCTGCGCAAGCTTGGGGCCCCGGATCGTCGGGCGCTGGCCGACCTCGCTACCGAGCTTGCCCGGGCCGACCGGGCCAGCCGGGCGGTGGCCGGGCTCCCATCGCCGTTGAACCCGTTCATCGGCCGAGCCCGGGAGCGCACCGAACTGCGCGGCGCCGTTCGGGCGCACCGTCAGGTCACTGCCGTCGGACCCGGCGGTGTGGGCAAGACCCGGCTGGTGCTGGCCGTCGCCGCGGACCTGGCCGGCGACTTCGAGGACGGCGTGTGGTTCGTCGACCTCGTGCCGGTCACCGATCCGGCGATGGCCGGATCCGCGGTAGCGGCCGCGCTCGGTGTGGGCGAGCAACAGGGCCGTAGTATCGACGATTCGGTGCTCGCCGCCTTGGCCGAGCGCCGCGCACTGCTGGTGCTGGACAACTGTGAGCACCTCTCCGGCGGGGTGGCACCGTTCGTCGAGCGTCTGCTGGCGCGCTGCCCGTACGTGAGCGTGCTGACCACCAGCCGGGCTCGGTTCATGGTGCCCTTTGAGTGGGTCTACTCGGTTCCGCCCCTGTCACTCGAAGGACACGGCGGCGGCGACGTCGGTTCGTCGGATGCGGTTTCGCTGTTCTTCGACCGGGCTGCCGCGGTGGGCTGGAGTCTGGAGCCCGAGCACCTCGCCCAAGTTGCCGAGGTCTGCCGGAAGCTGGACGGGGTGGCGTTGGCGATCGAGCTCGCCGCGGCCCGCCTGCCCGCGCTCGGTCTCGACGGGCTCGTCGCGGGTCTGCCCGACCACTTGCGGCTCCTGGTCGGCGGATACCGTGCCGACGAGCGGCACCGCTCGGTGCGGGCCATGCTTGACTGGAGCCAGGCCCTGCTCAGCAGCGCCGACTCGACCGTGCTGCGGCGGGTCTCGATGTTCGTGTCGCCGTTCACCGCCACGGCCGCCGCCCAGGTGGCCGGGTTCTCGCCGCTGGAACCGGGCGAGGTCGTCGACGGGCTGGCCCGGCTCGCGGAGCAGAGCCTGCTGATCGTCGCCGCGTCGGCGGGTGGCACCCGGTACCGGGTACTGGAGACGATCCGCCAGTACGGGACCGAGCAGGTCACCGCGGCCGGTGAGCTCGCCGCGACGCGGGCTCACCATTTGCGCTGGTGCCTGGCCACCGCCACCGAGCTTGCCCACGACCCGTCGCCGGCCACCGGTGGCTGGCGGGCCAGTTTCGACGCGGTGGCCGATGACTGCCGGGCCGCACTGGGGTGGGCAGCCGAGCAACCCGACCGCCACTCGCAGGCACGCGACCTGGCCCTGTCGCTGGCTGGCCTGGCCTTCTCGCGCAACCTGGCCGGTGAGGCCCAAGGGCGCTACGAGCAGGCCGCCGCCCTCGCCGACGACCCGGCTGCCACGGCCACGGCTCTGCGGTGCGCGGCGAGTGTGGCCGCGTGCCGGATGCGCGGCGACGACGCCTACCGCCTCTGGCAGGCCGCCGCAGACGCCGCCCAGCGCGCCGGAGACACCGCGGCCGCGGCCCGCGACCTGGCCACGGCAACCATCACGTATTTCCGGATGTCCGGAGTCTTCGTTCGGCTGCCCCCGCCAGAACAGGCGACCGCACTGCTCACCCGAGCGCGCGAGCTGGCCGGTGACGACCCGGCAGGGCAGGCGGCGGTGGTCCTCGCCGAGTGCGGCGCTCTGGGCCACGCATTCTTCGCCAAACAAACCGGGCCCAAGATGGCCGCGTCGGAGGCGACCGCGCTCGCGAAGCACGCCGTGGAACTGGCCCGCCGGCTCGACGACCCGCTGGCGGAGTCCGCCGCCCTCCACGAGCTGACCGGGGCCCAGCGCCGGGCGGGCGACACCTTCGCCGCCGCCGCCACCGCACGTCGCCGCGTAGATCTGCTCCACTCCGTGCCCGCGAGCCCAGCCGCCGCGTTCGAGCTCATCGACGC
>Ga0126380_10000905_pt1 | contig 10602 bp, 9 predicted proteins | sample PanSoiMetPlot_26_FD_92544 | JGI IMG/M metagenome (GOLD analysis project Ga0126380, IMG submission 92544) | Tropical forest soil microbial communities from Panama - MetaG Plot_26 | ecosystem: Environmental > Terrestrial > Soil > Tropical forest > Bulk soil | place: Panama | collected 2016-02-17
CGCCCTTGGCGACGCCCTCCTCAAAGGCCTCGCGGACCGTAGTCGCGATCATGCCCTTGAGACGGCCGAGCTTCTCATAATCCGCGAGATTGATCTCGTTGTCGGCCGCGTAGTTCTCGTAGAGATGCGCCAAGGTGAAGGCGAGAAGCGGTAATGCATCCTGTCCGGACACGTCCTCAAGCAGGGCCTCGGTCAGCTGCGGATCGATCTTGAGCGGAGTCGGTTGGACGAGGCGCGCGGGACACTCGATGACGGCGCGGTAGGATCCCTCCAGCATCATGTCGAGCGTGAAGGTATCCTTCGGCAGATCGGCAAGCCGCGGTTCGTTCTGCAATTGCGGAAACGAATCCGAACGCATGACCAAAATCGCGAGGGCGCGTGGGTCGGCCTTCAGCGTATGCGTGAGGATTTCGATGAAGCGCCTCGCCTCGTCTCGGCCGTCTTCATTGAACAGTTCCTCGCCCTGGTCCACGGCCAGAACGATGGTCGGCGGTGGCGTCGCTTCGCCGGAGAGCCCCGGCACCTGCGCGATGTCGCGCAGCGCGGCGAAAATCTTGACGAGCCCGTCCTCCGCCTTGTCGATGAAGTCCTGGATCTCAGCGCGGCTGCGCGGCAAGCCGCGTTTGCGAATCTCGTCGGCGAAAGGCGCTTCGTTCATCGTTTGCTGCAGTGCCCGAACGAGACCGTACTTTCCGGAAATCGCCGCGCGCTCGGGCCGGATGGTCGGCAGCGGCAGCCAAGTTCGGTCGTCGCGCTTGAGGCGTGGCCAAAGTCCCGCGCGGAAGAAGGAGGATTTGCCGGAACCCGACGCGCCCAGGATGACCAACATGCGTTCGACGCCGGCGCGGACGAGACCGCGGATCTTGTCGAGGCCACGTACGATCTGAGCGTCGCGCCCGAAGAAGATCGCTGCGTCCTTCTCCTCAAGAAACGCGAATCCAGGATAGGGCCGGCGTCCCGCCTCGAAGGGAAAGCTCGACGGATCCAGGCCTCCACGCTTCAAACCTTCCCTGAGCCGCGTATAGGCGTCGGGGTCACCGGTCAGGTCAATCCACTGCTCATCATTCAGGTCAGGTGGCACCCGGGCCTTATCAATTCCAATCAGCGCGACGATAACTTTCTTACCCATCAGCCGCGCGGCGTCGATCTCCGCCTTACACCAAGGCGATGCAAGCCATTCTGCCGAGATGAGCGCCAGCACCATCTCGCAGCGTTGTGCCGCCTTCTGCAAAGCGTCTTTCCAGCGCTGGCCGGCCACAATGCCGCGCTCGGGGTCGAGATCAAGGAAGACGTCGTCCCAGCCATTTTTCGCGAGCCAGTCGCGGACCTCGATAGCTTTGTCGTTGTTGCGGCTTGAATGACTGATGAAAAGGCGCGCCATGGTACGTAGCCTCGTCGTCTGTCGCAATCATGCGACAACCCTCACGGGCAAGAATACAATCTATGTGCGCCGACGCCGAAAAAGGCCCGGGGTCGCACGCCAATATCGGCCTTCTCCTCTGCTCAGCGAGTCTTTCCGAGTTTGCCTTTCCCACAGCGTTCCCGCGCCACGCGGCAATCGAGACACCGCACAAACTTGGCGCAGAAAAGATCGGGCGCATGCTTCGGATCAGGCCGCAAAAATAAAATCATAATTGCTGATACTTCTATGTGAAGTACCTCACATTGCTTCGCGTCGGGCTACGCTAATTTTGCATCCGAACTGCCGTCATGATTTTCAGGCGTCGTTATGACGCGAAGCGGTATTGACGCAGTGTTGCGTTCAATGCGGCGGCGCGGTTGCCGCTCGTCGAGTGTGGCGTCTTTTGGAACCATGGAGAATGCGCTTCCTGCAGCGCGTGCCGCCAAAAGAGGAGTGACGCAGAGTGGCATGGCTATGTAATCCGCGAGGCAAATCATCGGGCGGGCCCCTCGGCGGATGTCACTGCCCAACCATCCGGATGCGATGAGGAGCAAGGGCGATGAGCATCAAGTTCGAAGACCTGCGTGACGATTACGCACATCTGTGGAGCACGATGTCGCTACGTCCCGGCTGGGGTCAGAAAGCGGAAGATGCAGCGAAAGGAATTTTCGCCAATAGGGACAGCTACCGCGCCGTCGAAAGCCTCACCGGCGTGCCATGGTTCGTCGTGGGACTTATTCATCAGATGGAATGCGACCTAAATTTCCATGAACACCTGCACAACGGTGATCCGCTCACATCCCGCACCTGCAACGAGCCGGTTGGTCGTCCCCTCAGCGGTCATCCGCCATTTCTCTGGTCGGACAGCGCTGCGGACGCGATACGCTATGACAAGCTCGATCAGGTGCCGCAATGGACCTGCGAGCGCGTGGCTTTTCAGCTGGAGAAATACAACGGATTTCGCTCGCGCACAGAGCATCACATTAACACACCCTATCTCTGGTCGGGCACCAATCTTTACGAACGCGGCAAATATATTCGCGACAACGTGTGGTCCGACACGCAAGCAAGTGAGCAGGTGGGCGCTATGCCCATTCTCCGGCAGCTCATGCAGCTGGATGCCTCCATTGCCGAGGTACTCAAGTCGGAAGCGCCCGCGCCGGCTGGCGCCGCCGGGCGAGATCCGGTGACACAACCTCCCGTGTCGGCGCCCGACGACGGATTCGATCTGCAGGAACTCCAGCGCCGCCTGCAGAAGCTTCCGCTCTATGGCGACGAGATCGATGGCATCTACGGACCGCACACGCGTAATGCCATCAAGGCGTTGCTTATCATACGACAAAGTTCTGATTGGATTGGCTGGCCTGCGGACAGGCTTGTCATTGCTGGCAAACAGGGGCTTTGTGAGCTCGACGGCATCGAAGTGGGTGACATTGACGGCATCGTCGGGCCGCAAACGCGATACGCATTCAGCGTCTACACGGCGCGTCGCCAAGGCGACAAGACGGTGGAGACTTGGCGGGACGAGGAGGAGAAGAAGCCCCCGATCGTGCCGCCTCCACCGAAAGCATCAAATTGGCCGAGACAGAGTGGCACTGCTACGTTCTACGGAGAAATGGGCGAGAACCAGACGAAGCTCGTCTTTCCCTATCCGATGCGTCTCGCTTGGGAGACGAGTACCGTTGTCAAATCGAGTTCCTGCCATGAGAAGGTCCACGATGCGGCACTTCGGGTCCTGACGCGCGTGCTCGAACACTATGGGCCCGACAAAATTCGACAACTCGGACTGGACCTGTTTGGCGGATGCCTGAATGTACGCAAGATGCGCGGCAGCACATCGTGGTCCATGCACTCCTGGGGCATTGCGTTCGATTTCGACCCGGACCGCAACCAGCTCAAATGGGGACGTGACAGGGCTGCGTTTGCCCGACCCGAATACGAGAAGTGGTTTGAACTGTGGGAGGAAGAAGGCGCGCTCTCACTTGGACGCTCGCGCAATTTCGATTGGATGCACGTCCAGTTCGCAACATTGTAGGCAACGCCGTTGGTCAACCATGCCGGTTGCCCGTGTGCGACAGGCGGACGACCTATGAAGGGAGGAGGCCATGCCGGGTCGTGATCCGCGGCGTCGCGTCGATTTGGCCGCGCGCCTTGCGCGAAAGGGGCCGCGCAAGCTTTTGGCAATAGATGGTGGCGGTATTCGTGGCGTTCTGTCGCTGCTCATTCTCGCCAGGATCGAAGCGCTTCTTATCAAGCAGAGCCAAAAGGCGGATTATCGTCTTGCCGACTATTTCGATTATGTAGCTGGCACCAGTACGGGCGGCATTATTGCGGCTGGCGTCGCACTCGGGATGTCGACGGCCGAAATCCTTGATTTCTATGCGAAGAACGGCGCCGCGATGTTCGACACGGCGAGCATCATCGAGCGCCTGCGGTATGAATACAATAGCGAGCCCCTCGCCAAGCAGCTCAAGAGCGTGTTTGGGGAGAAAACGACGCTCGGCGCTAAAGAGGTCGAGTGTCTTCTACTGCTCGTCATGCGCAACGCGACGACCGATTCGCCGTGGCCGATCTCCAACAATCCGTTCGCCAAGTATAACGACCCTGGCCATCCCGCCTGCAACACGAATCTAGCGCTCTGGCAGCTCGTGCGGGCGAGCACGGCCGCGCCGACGTACTTCCCCCCCGAAGTCATCATGTGCGGTGAGAGGCCGTTCATTTTCGTCGACGGCGGCGTGACCATGTACAACAATCCGACGTTCCAGATGTTTCTGATGGCGACGGTGGACCGCTACTGGATCAAGGCACCGCCGGACAATCGCGGATGGGAAACCGGCACGGACAAGATGCTCATCGTTTCCGTTGGGACAGGAACGAGTTCGGGCGAGAATTACAGCCTCAAGCCCGACGAAATGAACCTCCTGTTCAATGCCACGACCATTCCCTCTGCGCTGATGTACGCGGCCCTGAACGAACAGGATTTCTTATGCCGTGTGTTCGGCGAGTGCATCTCCGGTCATAGTCTTGACCGCGAGGTCGGCACAATGAGTCCTTCCACTGGGCCGCTACACCAGAAGCTGTTTCGTTATGCCCGCTACAATGCCGATCTGACCAAGGAGGGTCTGGCCGCACTCGGTTGTGGCGATATCGATCCGAAGGAGGTTCAACAACTGGACTCCATCAAAGCCATACCGTCGCTCGCACGGATCGGAGAAATGGTGGCGCGGCGCGAAATCGATCCATCACATTTCAATTTCGATGTCTTCCGACCATGATCGCCGGCCAGGGTCGCACAGCGCTGACCACCTCGGATGCGCCACGCAATGAAGCCGCGGACGCTCGTGCCACCAATAGGGTGGGACCGCCAAGAGCGTGACCTTATTCGCTCGGCAGCCCAAACAACCCACGAACATCCAGAATGATCGTTTTGGCGCCCCGCGCCTTTGCCCTGGCGATCATGTGCTCGGTCCCGCCTGGGCCATCGGCCTTGCCGCCGTCCCACAGCGCAATCAGGGTCGTGCGCTGCCGGCTGCGCGCCAGCGCGCTATGCAGCATCCAAAGATTATTTCGTTGCCAGATGTCGTAGTTCGGTTTGCCACGAAGCCAGCGCGGCAGCTCGACCGAGGTCGACAATATTCGCCGGTTTGGCTGTGCATAGATGCGATCGAAGCGCTCGATCCAACGCGGGCCGGCTGGCGCAACCGACTTCACGACGAACGGATCGCGCGGAATTCCGAGGAAAAGCTGCGTCGGAATGCCCAACTCGCCGCATACCTCGTGGAATAGAATGTCACCACCGCTTGCACCCCCAGCGATCCCCAGCGCAACACCGTCAGGCTGTTCTTTCTCGGTCGCCAGCGCATTCTTGATCGCCTCGCGGGCAACGGCCTCCTTGTCCCGGGGGAAGCGCGGCTTTTGCCGGTCGGGTGCATCGATCCGGTGCCCAGTGAACAAGACAACGGATGGCTCGTCGCCTACCTTAGCTTCTTGCGTGGGTGGCTCGAATTGCTTAAGCACCTCACTGACTACATCAGTCAAAATCCCGAGCCGTTGGTAAATCGCAAGCTCGGCGCGCGCGGAATCGCGCATGCGACCGGTCGCATCCGCTAGCGCCTTGCGGTAGAGGTTGGCCACGAACGCCGGCCTGTTGGGCGTAAGACATCGCAGGTCGGCCTCGCTGAGCACAGCCCAAGCGTCTTTTTTTTCCAAGCGCGCTAGCCTGTCCAAGGCAGCTCGCACCGAAACACTCACCGCAGCGGCAAGCTCGTTTGACTTACGCGTGCGCATCGCGAGTTCGCTTGCCGCCGCAGATTGGTCCGCAAACTGCTCCTCCCACACGTCCGCCTTGAGCTTCGCCAGCTCGACTTCGATCGTGTACATCGCCAGAGCGTTGACCCCTGAATAGAAATGATTCAGGTCTTCGGCAAAGCCCGCCTCATATCCTTTGCGCGCTTCGTCCAGCCAGGGCGAACGCAGCGCTACCGATCGCCGGTTGTCCAGGTCGAGTTGCTCCCTGTCCCAGTCCGCGCGCCAACGCGTTTTGGCGTTGCGTCCGAGCAGCGACTGCAGTTCGGCGCGCTGTTCAGGACTCGCGTCCATGGCGGCGACCAGAGCCCGCCGAACCGCCAGATCGGATTCCTCCAATTGCGCCAGGCGCTGATAGACCGTCGCGAGCTTTGTATTCGCTTCGAGTTCGTCATCACCCTCGATCTCGCGCAGCGTTTCCCATGTGATGCGCGCGCCCTCGTCGACTTTCAAGTCGAACTGGGCTCTGCCGACGATACGCAAACCCTCGCTCGCCCACTCGAAGCCAAGAGCTTCGTCAGCAAAGAGTTCGAGATCGCCTGTTGCGTTCGATGCTATGGCCCGTCGGACGTCTTCCGAAAAATCGGATGGCACCGTCAGAAACACAGACCGGGACTGAACCCGGAGCTGCGGCAGGAGCGTGAAGACTGGACTATCCTTCTGGTCGGCGTCTCGCGTCTGCCGTATCGCTTCGACGAGCCACGGTACCGCGGCTCCAGGATTTGTCCGATCGTAGGTGAGGTAACGCTCCCCCTGCAGATCGAAGACCGGATCGTCGGCCCGGCACCGGAGCAAGAACGTGCGTTTATCGCGCAACGCGTGCCGGATTCCGAGTTCGTAGAAGACATTCGCGTTGTGGATCGAGATGTCAGCGATGGCGAGATCGGCCGTCACCAACAGGCGGAACATGTCCTCGCGGATATTGCCGGCTTTCGCGATATCTTGTGTCGTGCGGCCCTCAAATCCGAGTTCCTTTAGAACTGGATCGACGAGATCCCGCTCCACCGAATCGAAGTCTATCGGATTGCCGTTGCGATCCGGCTTTACTCCAAACGGTCGAATGATGAATGCGCGCATGTTGTAGGTCCGCCCTGTTTGATAGAGCGCCGATGCACGCATTATGCGGACAACACTGGCCTACACAAGCTCCACCTTGGTCAAGCCAATTTGCGGCAGCACGGCATCACAACTCTTATTTGGACCAATCCGCCGATCACGAAGGCGATCACCCTAACGTCCGATATGAGGGCCTCAGGAAGTGCAAACACTCATTCACGATCGTGGTTATAACCCCTGATGATGCTTCGCTCTTTTATGCCTTCGAGCGGTGTCGGGCCGGGTGGCGAGTCTGTGCGGCTTGGCGATGCCGGACCAGCGTTCAACCGACCCTGGCCGATGGCTGGCAGTAGGACCTGGATCGGATAGGCACTCCGTGGCGATCAAGAATCTTTCCCCATTGTGACCTACCTCACACTTCGCAAGCGCCACCTGAAATTAAATGGTTATCGCAATCGCCATCTTCGCCCTGGTGACGATCTTATCCCAACTGGGTTGATCGTGGGTACTAACGACCACCGAGCCTCGGAGCTACGACCGATATCGTTCAGGGCGCCGGCTGCGTCTGGCTGTGACTCAAATGAACTGGATTACGCGCGACATCGAGACCGCCCGGATGACTTCGTTCGCTCAAGCTTCGTTGATCGAGCAAATCTTGAACATGCAAATCTTGAACATATTGCAATTCCCTAGCGATTGAGGAACAGAAGGTAGTGGCGAGCAGCAAGGTACGCTGCCGTGAGAAGAACCAAAGGAGTGTGCATATGGATCCATTGACTGCCCTTACTGTGATCTCAACTTCACTTCAGGTTGCCGGGACCGTCAAGGAATTGCTCGATAAGGGCGGTGTCACGCCGCAGTCATTAGAGACTGCGGTGCCGCAGATCGTGCCTCAGCTCGCCAGCCTGGGCGCTACTCTGTTCCCGAAAGTTGCACCCGAAATGCAAGCCGTGGCCGCAGCCTCGGCAACTTTCGACCCGAATGTAACGAAGTGGTTACAGGCGTCGTTGAACAAACTTCTCACGCCTAGCCCGAATCTAGTGGTGGACGGCGTCTATGGGCCGAAGACCCGGGACGCAGTCGAGGCCGCGCAAAAAAAGTTGGGCATCCCTGCCGATGGCTGGGCCGGCGACGTCACCCAAGGCGCCATCCAGGCTGCGCTAATCAAGCTGCCGCGGTAAATGGCTGCCGTTCAGCAACCGGGGCTCACAGAAAACGATAGGACCGATAACGCATTGCCATGACCGCCACGACTTTTGCCCCTCTTACTATGTCGTTCATTAAGGCTTTGTATTTTCACAATTTTCAAAATCGTGTCGTAGTCATGACGCGCTCGGAAGCGGGTATTTGAGTGCGCCCTTTGAGATGGTTCGGGCAGCCGCGTTGGCTTGAGGGCAAGCGCGGCAATCGATTACAGATTTGTTGGCGGTCCGACCGCGAAACGCTTAGAGGCTAATCCTTCTCCTTTAATGCGCTGTCGTTGGCTGCGATGAATGCCCGTATATCGTCCGCCATATCCAGAAGCTTAAGCCATTGTTCCTTGTACAAAGTGACCGGAAAGCGCCCCATGCCATAGACCGACAACGCTCCCTTCTCGCTCACCTTCATCCGGACGTTGCCGGAGGCTCCCCTTTTGAGGGTCGCGTTTTCCTTGCGCAGGCGCTCAAGCTCAACCTTCAGATCTTCATCGGCCATAAACCTTCTCCTCAACACGACAGTAAAAGCAGCCTTGCATATGTGCGGCCGTTCACGCCAGTCCCGCGTCGCGTGCTGCCAGTCACCTGTTCCAATTCTCACTTCGCTCCCGGTGCACCGCGATGCTCGTTGGATTGCGGAACCTTGATCCAGGCCGGGCAGGGACCGGATCGCTAGGTGCCGTCGACCCTCTTGGAAAGATGCCCTCGGCACCAAGCCGACAGCCGTGCTTCAAACACCGTAGGACCATCCTCAGTAACGTGTTCGTTGAGCAGGATGCCCACGCGGCTATCGCGCAGCAGTCGCGCCAGCGCCGCCTTGCGGTCGAGGAACAGGAGATTGCGCAGACCCTCGCCATCATGGGCGATCAGGTCGAAGACATAAAGGATCGCGGCACGCGCGGCTCATCTGCCAACGGCCCTTCGCAACGGGGACGGCGCCGTAGGGTGTATTTCCAAGGCTTTCCACACGAAAAAAGGATCGCCGAGGACAACGCCTGCGAGGTGGCTGAACCTATGTTGGTCGCGGCTTCGGTGGTGGCGGATGCTGCGGTGGACGGGATGTGCCGCAGTGATTGGCGCTCCTCGCGTTGAACACGACCGCCAGCTTACCCATCAGAGTGGTTGGGGCAGGGACTAGGAAACGAGAAACCATAAAGGCCTCAGACGTCATGGTCGCCGAATAATCCAGTCGCTGCGCCCAGGTTGAGTGCGCGCCCAAGTTACACGGGGTGGCAACCGCGCTGGCCAGCAGAATTTTGCACGATGCAGCCTGGAGGAATTATTTCACAAACGCGCAGAACGTTGTCGCGGTGCTTCGGCCGTTGGCCTCCATCGCGACTGACTGCCACCATCGATCAAGCGCTGCACGCCGACATGGGAGACGAACGCTCATCCCGGCGGAATATTTGATCCATCCAGCAAATCTATGTTCGGGCACGGCGATCAGCACTGGGATGTCGGCCTCAGCCGCCTTCTGAATCAACTCGATCAGACCCTTGCCCATGGCTTCCAGTTTTCCAAAGCGATTGATCACAACAAGATCCGCTCCTTCGTGGATAGCGGCCTCAATGATTTTAGCAATGCTTGCCAGTTGTCCGCAGTCAAGCCCGCATCCAGTGGGACCTAAATCCCGATCGTGGGTGACAGGAACGATCTCGCCACTCGAAAGCACGACGGTGCGTACGTTGTGGTCGTCGGATTGACCCATCCGGCTGTTAAGCTGTACGAGGCCGGCAGTGCGAACACCCGAGCGGCGAAGATCTTCGGTAAAGTCGAGGAGCAGACGATCGGGGTTGTCCCTCAACCCGTAGACGACCGCCGCAAAGTCACATTGGGCGTCGAACATTCAGCCCTCCGCCATGCCGCTATATCTCGGTAAATATATCGTATCGAGACAGTTGGGCAACTCCAGATTCCTTGGACGGATACGGGTGTGTTTCGCACTCCCCTGTGAGGGCGGCGGAGGACTACAGTGACGGTCATAGTTGTGGTATCGCTGCACGTCGTCGGCATAAGCGGCCTTTCTATCCGTACATCAAACGCGCCTAACCGTGCGCAGCTGTTTCGCTTCCGTCTTGAGCTTGACGATGGTCTCGGCGGCCGTTCGGTTCGTGACGTTGTGAGAATGAGGTGGAATAGATTGCGATGGTTCGCGAGAACGAGGTGCGCGAGGCCGAAGTTACCATCGAGCCCCCGGCAGCTACGGACGCCGGGCTCGTTTTCATCGGGCGCATCCGTACTCCCTGGACGTCCCGACTCGTGGCTCCGCGGCAGGGTCGCATTGACGGTCCAGTTTGCCGGATCGAGGTTTTCGAACCCTGGATACCGGCGCTGGCGGGTCTTGAGGCATATTTGCGGATCGAAGTACTCTACTGGCTGCATCTCTCGCGCCGGATCTTGTTCTCCAGAGTCCGGCCAACGATGGCGATGCCCGCGGCACGTTCTCGCTGCGATCCCCCGCCCGCCCCAATCCGATCGGTACCGCGGTTGCGCTGCTGCAACGAATTGACGGCGGCACGGTCTACGTGCGCGGCCTCGATTGCATCGACGAGACGCCGTTGCTCGACCTCAAGCCTGACCGAACGCTGTTCACACCAATCGCGCCGCCGCAGCCCGGAGATTTTCAGACCGGCGATGCGTGAA
>Ga0126380_10000906_pt1 | contig 10592 bp, 9 predicted proteins | sample PanSoiMetPlot_26_FD_92544 | JGI IMG/M metagenome (GOLD analysis project Ga0126380, IMG submission 92544) | Tropical forest soil microbial communities from Panama - MetaG Plot_26 | ecosystem: Environmental > Terrestrial > Soil > Tropical forest > Bulk soil | place: Panama | collected 2016-02-17
ACGGGCGCGCGCTCGTCGCGATCTGCGAGGGCCTGCCCGCGGAAGTCGAGGTCAGCACCGCCGACGTAGCCGCCGCGCTAACCCGCCGCAGAGCCGGGTACAGCCAGGGAGCGCGGATGAAATTCGAGCAGGATGAGGCGGAGATCACCGGGGGCGTGCGGCACGGCCTGACCCTGGGCGGGCCGGTCGCGATCCGCATCGGCAACACCGAATGGCCCAAGTGGGAAACGGTCATGTCGCCCGACCCGGTGCCCGCCGGGGCCCTCGATGACCTCGGCCGCGCCGCGCCGCTGACCCGGCCGCGGCCCGGTCACGCGGACCTCGCCGGGATGCAGAAGTACGGGCACCGCGATGCCCGTCCGGTGCTCGAACGGGCGAGCGCCCGCGAAACAGCCGCCCGGGTCGCGCTCGGCGAACTGGCCCGGCGGTACCTGCGCCAGGCGTTCGGCATCGAAATCGTGAGCCACGTCGTGGCGATCGGCCCGGTGTCCGCGCCGGACGGGGTCCTGCCCGGGCCGCAGGACGCGCCGCGGGTCGATGCGGACCCGGTGCGCTGCCTGGACCCGGCCGCGAGCGCGGCGATGCAGGCGGAGATCGACGCCGCGCGCAAGGACGGCGACACTCTGGGCGGGGTGGTCGAGGTGATCGGTTACGGCGTGCCGCCGGGCCTGGGCAGCCACGTGCACTGGGACCGCAGGCTCGACGCCCGGCTGGCCGCCGCGCTGATGAGCATCCATGCGATCAAGGGCGTCGAGGCGGGGGACGGGTTCGCGACCGCGCGCCGCCGCGGGTCGTGCGCGCACGACGAGATCGAAGGCTCCGGCGACGGAGTGCGGCGGCGGACCAACCGCGCGGGCGGGATCGAGGGCGGGATGACCACAGGCGAGCCGTTGCGGATGCGGGCGGCGATGAAACCGATATCCACGGTGCCCCGGGCGCTCGACACGGTGGACGTGCGCACCGGCGAGACGGCCAAGGCCATCAACCAGCGCAGCGACGTCACCGCGGTGCCCGCGGCGGGGGTGGTGGCCGAGGCCATGGTGGCGCTGGTCCTCGCGGACGCCGCCACCGAGAAGTTCGGCGGCGACTCGGTCGCCGAGGCCCGCCGCAACCTCCGCGGCTACCTGGACTCGCTGGTGATTCCGCAGGCGCCGGAACCTTCGGCCCAGCGCCGAGGACCAGCCCCCCACAGTGCAACCTGCGCGCCCCCGGCGCGACCAGGCGAGGTGCTTCCTGGCGCGCCTCCGGCACGACGTCCCGCGAGGGGGGCAGACAAATGACCACCCGGCCGGTGGCGGTGCTCATCGGCCCGCCCGGCGCGGGCAAGTCCACCGTCGGGCCGCTGCTCGCCGCGCTGCTCGGGGCGGAGTTCGCCGAGACCGACCAGATGGTCGAGGAGGTGGCGGGCAAGCCGGTCAGCGACATCTTCCTCACCGACGGCGAGCCCGCCTTCCGTGACCTGGAGCGGACCGCCGCGGCCCGGGCGCTGGCGCAGCACCCCGGGATCGTCGCGCTCGGCGGCGGGGCGGTGATGGACCTGCCGACCCGGGAACGGCTGGCCCGGCACCGCGTGGTGTACCTGCAGACCGGGTTCGCCGCCGCGGTGCGCCGCGTGGGCCTGGACACGCCCCGCCCGCTGCTGCTCGGCAACCCGCGCGCGCGGATGCGGGAACTGCTCGCCGAGCGGCTGCCGGTGTATGAGTCGCTGGCGCGGATCACCGTGGTCACCGACGACCGCGACCCGCAGGAGATCGCGGACGAGATCGCGGCCGCCGTCACCGCCCGGATCGCCGCTGCGGCGGGGGAGGGGGCGGGGACCGGCCCCGAGGACGGTGAGTGGGCAGGCGAGGAAGACGACGATGGCGACGCTTGACCAGCCCGCGGGAACCCAGTGAGTCACCCTCTGTGACGACGGGCCGTGTCACGCCGCAGCCGCCGGGCCGAACGCCGCATGAGGCGCCCCAGGCGCCGTTGCGGTGTCCCGGCGGCGAGGACCGCCTCCCGCCCCGCCCGATTGCGCGCCTCCGGCGCGACCATGCGAAGCGCCCGCGAGGGAGGCAGTGAACTGACCGCGACCAGGATCGACGTCGGCGGGGACCGCCCGTACCCGGTGGTGGTCGGCACCGCGGTGCTCGGCGAGCTGCCGGCGCTGGTGGGGGAGGCGGCGCGCACCGTGGTCGTCATCGGCCCGGACGGGCTTGAGGCCATCGCGCGCCCGGTGCGCCGGGCGCTGGAGTCGGCGGGCTACCTGGTGCACGCCGAGACGGTCCCGGCGGGCGAGGCAGCCAAACAGATCAGCGTGGCCGCGCGACTGTGGTCCCGGCTCGCCGCGCAGGGCGTCACCCGCAGCGACGCCATCGTCGGGGTGGGCGGCGGCGCGACCACCGACCTGGCCGGCTTCGTGGCCGCGACCTGGCTGCGCGGGGTCCGGCTGGTCCTGGTGCCCACCACGCTACTGGCGATCGCCGACGCGGCGGTCGGCGGCAAGACCGCGATCAACACCGCCGAGGGCAAGAACCTCGTCGGCGCGTTCTACCCGCCTGCCGGGGTGCTCGCCGACCTGGCCGTGCTCGAGTCCCTGCCCGCCGGCGACTACGCCAGCGGCCTGGCCGAGGTGATCAAGGCGGGCTTCATCGCCGACCCGGTCATCCTCGACCTGATCGAAGCGGACCCGGCCGGCGCGGTGGTCCCGCACGGCCGCCATGCCCGGGAGCTGGTCGAGCGGGCTGTGCGGATGAAGGCGGGGGTCGTCACCGGCGACTTCCAGGAGGCCGGGCGCCGGGAGATCCTCAACTACGGGCACACCCTCGGCCACGCCATCGAACGGGTGGAGGACTACCGGATCCGGCACGGCGAGGCGGTCTCGGTGGGCATGGTGTACGCGGCGGAGCTGGGCCGGCTGGCCGGCCGGCTGGACGCCGGCACGCTGCACCGGCACCGCCGGATCCTGGCCGGTGCCGGGCTGCCCACCACGTACCTGGCCAGCGCCTGGCCAGCCCTGCGGAAGGCGATGGCCGTGGACAAGAAGGCGCGCGGCGCGGTGCTGCGCTTCGTCGTGCTGGAGGGCCCGGCGCGCCCGGTCATCCTCGCCGATCCCCCCGAGGACCTGCTGGAACGGGCGTACGCGGAGGTGACGTCGCGGTGAGGCCAGTGCTGGTGCTCAACGGCCCGAACCTCGGCCGGCTCGGGTCCCGTGAGCCGGACGTGTACGGCACGGTGGACTTCGACGGCCTCACCGAGGCCTGCCGGGCGCTCGGCCGCACCCTGGGGCTGCACGTCGACGTCCGGCAGACCGACGACGAGGCCGAGCTCATCGGCTGGGTGCACGAGGCCATCGACCAGCGGCTGCCGGTGGTGCTGAACCCGGCCGCGTTCACGCACTACTCCTATGCGCTGCGTGACGCGCTGGCCATGCGCACGGCACCGCTGATCGAGGTGCACATCTCCAACCCGGCGGCCCGGGAGTCGTTCCGGCACAACTCGGTGGTGGCCGGGGTGGCGGACGGCACCATCGCGGGGTTCGGGCTGCTGTCCTACCGGCTCGCGCTGCGGGCCATCGCGGAGCTTGGCGCCCCGGCGCAGGACGCCGGCTGAGGCCGGCCGGCGGCGCCACCGCGGGATTGCGGTTACCGTCGACGCACCATGGACAAAACGATCCTGGCGGGGCGTGGCCTGGCAGCGGAAGGCGGGACTTGATGCGCATCGGGATGGGGCTGAACTACGCGGGCGGTTTTACCGAGACGGTCGAGGAACTCACCGACTACGAGAAGGCGGGGCTGGAGATCGTCTTCGTGCCGGAGGCGTACAGCTTCGACGCGGTCAGCCAGCTCGGGTTCATCGCCGCCAAGACCGAGCGGCTGCAGATCGCCTCGGGGATCTTCCAGCTCTATTCCCGCACGCCCGCGCTGACCGCGATGACCGCCGCCGGGCTCGACTACGTGTCGGGCGGCCGGTTCACCCTGGGCATCGGGGCGTCGGGGCCGCAGGTGATCGAGGGCTGGCACGGGGTGCCCTACGACGCGCCGGTGGGCCGCACGAGGGAGATCATCGAGATCTGCCGGATGGTGTGGCGCCGGGAGCGGCTGGTGTACGCGGGCAGGCACTACACGCTGCCGCTGCCCGCGGGGCAGGGCACCGGGCTGGGCAAGCCGCTCAAGCTGATCAACCACCCGGTGCGGGAGCGGATCCCGATCTTTGTGGCCGGCATGGGCCCGAAGAACGTCGAGATGATCGCCGAGCTGGCCGAGGGCTGGGAGCCGATCTTCTACTTCCCGGAGCGTGCCGCCGAGGTGTGGGACGGGCCGCTGGCGGCCGGCCGGGCCCGCCGGGATCCCTCGTTGCCACCGCTGGACGTGGTGGCGCAGGCGGGGCTGGCGATCGGCGAGGACGTGGCCGGCTACCTGGACCTGGCCCGCCCGATGCTGGCGCTGTACATCGGCGGCATGGGCCCGCACCGGGACAAGGGCAGCAACTTCTACTACGAGCTTGCGGTGCGGTACGGCTTCGGGGAGCTGGCCGCCAAGATCCAGGACGCCTACCTCGGGGGCCGGAAGGACGAGGCCGCCGCGCTGGTCCCCGCCGAACTGCTGGCCGGGACCTCGCTGGTCGGGCCGGAGGGATACGTGGCGGAGCGGATCGCCGCGCTCAGGGAGTCCGGGGTGACCACGCTGAACGTGACCCCGATCGCGGCCACCCACGCCGACCGGGTCCGGCTGATCGAAAAGGCCCGCGACCTGGCCGGCTGACCGGGGAGCGCGACCGCCGCGACGCCGGGCACCGTTACCAGCCGCACGTGCGCCTGCCCCCTGGTGGCTAGTCACCGCCCAGGGAGTGCCACTGACCGGCGGTGCCGGCGAGGCTGGCCGGGGTCAGCGGCATCGGGTGCAGGTGCCGTGCGTGGATGACCGCTAGCAGCTTGGTCAGTTGCCGGCCCAGGCCCGGGTCCCAATGTAGGAGCACGATCTCCCCGGGCTCCAGTCGCTTGCCGTTCCAGGTGCGGACGCCAGCGCTGCTGACGGTGGCGCTCCACCCCACCAGTACTTTCAGCCTGGCCCGGTAGGCTGCCGCCGCCACGGTGCGGTCGAAGGCACCATACGGTGGCCGGCCCATGACCGGGGCCCCACCGAGCCACCGCCCGAGTGCCAGGCGGGCCCGCGCCCACTGGAACGTCGCCTGGCTCAGGGACAGCTTGGTGAGGTTGGGGTGGGAGACCGTGTGGTCGGCGATCGTCCCGCCCACCTTGGCGAAGGCGCGCCAGTACGCCAGGTTCCGCTGGGCGGCCCGCTCGATGAGGAAGGCCGTGACCGGCAGATGGGTTCTGCGCATCGTGGCCAGGACCTGAGAACTGGGGGTCCAGCCGTCATCCACCGTGATGTAAACGGCCCGGCCGGCCGGGCTGGCGAAGGAGTAGAGCGGGACCTCGGGCAGGGTGGAAACGGTCACGCGCACGGTAGCCTGCTCGCCGTCCTGGGCGGTCAGCCGCAGCCGCGCCCGGCATACGTCCGGGCTCTTGGCCACGATGACCTCGTCCGGTGCCGGAAAGCGGAGCTGATTGGTCCCGCACAGCGGCCGGCGCGGCTGGTGGCGGAGCGGATCCGACGTCCGGATGAGCAGCCCGCCCGAGGTATGGCGGAGCAGTGTCACTCGCAGCCGCGGTGGGACGGTGACGGTCAGCTCCTGGTCACCCGGCACCGGGCCCTTCACCTGGACCGAGAGCTGGGTTTGCGTGCCTGGCGGCACCGGCACGCGCACCGTCCCGCGGCCGGGCGCGGCCCTGCTCAGCCGGTATTTCCCGCCCTCCGACACCACGAAGCGGCTGCGGGCCAGGACCTCGCGGCCCAGCGCGCCGCTCCCCGGGGCCAGCCGGATGGTCGCGGTGTTGGACGCCGCGGACAGCGTCCACGCGACCCTGGGCCTGGCCTGCGCCGCGGCATCGGCGCGCTGGCCCATCCACGCCACGACCAGGCCCAGCCCCACTAGCGTGCCCGCCGCGGCCAGGAAGCGGCCGTGCATTCCCCTCACGACACCTCAGGGTCACACGTTTGCCTGCCGAATCACATCCGCCACGCGGTACTGCGGTGCAGTTGGCAACAGGCGCCGGCGGCGGGTGAGCGTGGCCGCGGCCACGCTCACCCACCAGGGGCACCGGTCACACGGACTTCTGGTAGGCGCGGAACATCAGCACCGACAGCGCCGTGACCGCGATGGCGAGTACCGCCAGGCCGCCGCCCTGGACGGCCACCCGGGCCCAGTCGGGGTTCGCGCTCATCGCCGAGCGCCCCGCTTCCAGCGCCCAGTTGAGCGGGTTGCAGTTCGCCACGACGCGCATCCAGTGCGGCATCAGCGTCGCGGCCATGAACGCGGTGGACAGGAACGTGAGCGGGAGGAGCAGGAACGAGTTGATCCCGATGATCGTCTCCCGCTGCCGGGCCAGCATGCCGACCGTGTTGGAGAACGCGCTGAACACGATCGCGACCAGCACCGAGGTGACGATCAGCACCACCAGCCCGGCGATGCCGCCGGGGTAGTGCGCGCCGCCCACCCAGCCGAGCAGCACGATGATGATCGACTGCACCGCGATGATCAGGGACTGCATCACGGCCGAGGCGTTGATGATGGCCGACCGGTGCAGCGGCAGCACCAGGAAGCGGTCCATGATGCCCCGGTCGATCTCCTCCAGCACGGTCATGCCGCTCCACATGCTCGCCGACAGCGCGCTCATGATGACCACGCCCGGGACCAGGTAGTCCAGGTAGGACGCCGTCCCGAAGCCGGGCAGCTCGACCACCTTGCGGAACAGGGAGCCGAACAAGAACAGCCAGATCACCGGCTGGATCAGCATGATGACCAGGTAGGCGGGCTGGCGGGCGACCGCCCGGAGCTGCCGCCCGGTCATCCAGGTGGTGTGCGCGACGATCGTGGTCATTTCGGTCCTCCGGAGGTGGCAGGCGTGATGGCGGACTGGTCGGCTTCGGTGAACCGGCGGCCCGAGTACCGCAGGTACACGTCATCGAGCGAGGGGCGGGCGACGGTGGCGGCCCGGACGGTGACCCCGGCGCCTTCCAGCGCGGCGAGCACGGCCGGCAGGGCGGTCGCGCCCTCGTCGGCCCGGGTGCTTAGGCTGGTCCCCTCGACGCGCGTCTCGCGGACGCCGGGGACCCGCGCCAGCGCGGCGAGCGCGTGGTCCCGGGCCGTGTCGCTGGCCAGTTCGAGGTGCACGGCATCGCCGCGCAGCTCGCCCTTGAGCTCGTCGGGGGTGCCCGTGACCACTACCCGGCCGCGGTCCACGATTGCCAGGCGGCTGGCCAGGTGGTCCGCTTCCTCCAGGTAGTGGGTGGTAAGCAGGATCGTCAGGCCCTCGGCGGCGGCGAGCCGGCCGATCTCCTCCCACATGGCCGAGCGGGATTCCGGGTCGAGGCCCGCGGTGGGCTCGTCAAGGAACAGCACCTCCGGCCGGTTGACCAGGCCCATCGCCGCGTCGAGCCGGCGCCGCATGCCGCCCGAGTAGGCCCGCACCCGGCGGCCGGCCGCGTCGGCCAGCCCGAACCGGCCGAGCAGCTCATCCGTCCGCCGCGCCAGGTCCCGGCCGCGCAGGCCCTGGATCCGGCCGGACAGCATCACGTTCTCCCGTCCGGTGGCCGCCGGGTCTGCGCCGCTGAGCTGGGCGACGACCCCGATGAGGTGGCGCACCCTGGCGGGCTTGGCGCGCACGTCCAGGCCGGCCACCCTGGCCGTGCCCGAGTCCGCCTGGGCCAGCGTGGTGAGGATCTTGACGGCGGTGGACTTGCCCGCCCCGTTCGGGCCGAGCAGGGCGAAGACCGTCCCGGCCGGGACCGCGAAGCTGAGCCCGTCCAGGGCCCGGACTTCCTTGGGGTAGGTCTTGACGAGGTCGTGAGCCTCGATCGCGAGGGCCGCGCCCGCGGCCGCGCGGGCCGGCGCCGAGGCGGCGATTTCCGTGGTCATGCTGGCGTTTCTCCCTGGTGGTTGGGTGTGTGCACCGGTCCACGGGGAGCAGCCAAGTAGTCTTGGGAATGCTCACTCGATCTGGTCTCGCTCCCGCGGGACCGGTTCGGGGGTCACGGCCCCCGGCCAGGTGTTGCCGCACCGTGCCGGGGGCCGGCTGGTTGTCAGCCCGGCTTGGTCCCTCCTTCCGACGTGGCCGGAGGGATCTCCGGTAGCTGGGAGAAGTCGATGTCCCAGTCGGGTAGCTGACCGGTCTCGTAGAAACGCCGCCAGCCGTCCTGGCCCTCCAGGGTCCCCGCTTCGAGTTCGCTGGCCAGCTTCCGGACCCAGGCAAGCTCCGTCTCGCGCAAGGCCAGGTGGTACTCGCCCTCGATCAGCAGCAGCCGGGGCAGGCCGGCCTTGCCCGACGCGTCCAGCAGGACCCGCACCTCGGCGATCTCCTTCTCCAGGATCCGGATCCGGGTCTGCAGCAGCGTGACCACCTTGTCCGGATGCAGCACCGGCAGCAGCGACAGCGCCGCCTCGAACTGCGGGTACTCCTTGACCGGCTCGGCAATGAGCTGCGACATCCAGGCGTCAAGCTTGACCCGGCCGCTCTCGGTCAGCCGGTACACGGTGCGCTCGGGCCGCCGTCCCTCGCGGCGCGCCTCCACCGCCTCGATGAAGCCGTGCTTGGCGAGGCTGTCCACGACCGTGTACAGCGAGCCGTAGTTCAGCTTGATGCTGTGCTCCTTGCCGCGCTCGCGCATGGTCGTGGCCATCTCGTAGGGATGCATCGGCCGCTCCCAGAGGCAGGCGAGCACGGCAAGCGCCAGCGGGTTCGAGATCGACCGCCGCCGGTCGGCCATCGCGCGCTCCTTGGCTTGCCTGCTCGTTAACGTATATCCGAGTCCGAGTATACGACGGCGAGCATCCGTGAGCAAGTACTAGCTGGCCCTTGTCGTCTCGCTTGATCGGGCAGCCGGGATTTGGCCCGGCTGCCGGTCAGCCCCGATCCAGCAGAATGGGTTCATGCCCGAATCCCATGTCCTGCGGCGGAACCACTTGCGGGGGGCGGTCGCCGCCAGCGGCGCGGACGCCGCGCTCATCACCTCGCTGGTCAACGTCCGCTACCTCACCGGCCTGGCCAGCTCCAACGCGGCATTGCTGCTGCCCGCCGACGGGCCGCCGGTACTCGCCACAGACTCCAGGTACGCGCTCGCCGCGGAACGCGACTGCCCCGACCTGGAGCTGCTGGTCGTGCGCCCGGTGGAGACGGCGCTCGCCGAACTGGCCGTCGCCCGGGGGCTCGGCCGGCTGGCGTTCGAGGCACAGGAGATGACCGTGGAGCGGCACACGGCGCTCGCCGCCGCCGAAGGCCTGGCCCTGCTGGTGCCGCTCGGGCACGCGGTCGAACAACTCCGGGTGACCAAGGACGAGGATGAGCTCGCCCTGCTGGCCCGGGCGTGCGAGATCACCGGGCAGGTCTTCGACCAGGCGGTGACCCAGATCCGGGCCGGGATGACCGAGCGCGACCTGGCGGTGCTGATCGAGCGCGCCATGGTCGACGCCGGCGCGGAGAAACCGGCCTTCGACACGATCGTGGCCAGCGGGCCCAACGGGGCCATTCCGCACCACGCGCCCGGCGGCCGGCGCTTCGAGCCGGGCGACATGATCACGGTCGACTGCGGCGCCCGGTGCGGCGGCTACCACGCCGACATGACAAGGACCATCGTGCTCGGCCAGCCCGCCGAATGGCAGCGCGATGTTTACGCCCTGGTGGCTAAGGCACAGCGGGCCGGAATCGAGGCGGCCGTGCCCGGCGCCGCCGTCGATAAGGTGGACGCGGCCGCGCGGGACATCATCGCGGCGGCGGGCCACGACGAGCACTTCGGCCACGGCCTCGGCCACGGGGTGGGGCTGGCGATCCACGAGGCGCCGATATTGGGGGTGGCGAAGCCGGGTACACTCGGGGACCGGGTTCCCATTACCGTCGAGCCGGGTGTCTACCTGCCTGGATTGGGCGGTGTCAGGATTGAGGACACCCTGGTGGTTCGTTCCGGGGCAGCATCCGCGGCGTCCCGTGACCTGCTCACCACGACCCAGACCGTGACCCCCGGGGAGCTGCTCGTCCTCGAACCCTGAGTCCGGCCCCCGGTAACCAGGAGAGATAACACACGTGGCCACCACCAACGACCTCAAGAACGGCATGACGCTGAAGCTCGACGGCCAGCTCTGGAGCGTGGTGGATTTCCAGCACGTCAAGCCCGGCAAGGGTGGCGCGTTCGTGCGGACCAAGCTCAAGAACGTCCTGTCCGGCAAGGTGGTGGACCGCACCTTCAACGCGGGGGTCAAGGTCGACGTGGCCACCGTGGACCGGCGGGATATGCAGTACCTGTACCGCGAGGGTGACGACTTCGTGTTCATGGACACCCAGGACTACGACCAGCCACGGATCCCCGCGGACACGGTCGGCAGCGCCGCGAACTACCTGCTGGAGGACCAGACCGCGGTGGTGGCGTTCAACGAAGGGAACCCGCTGTACGTGGAACTGCCCGCCGCGGTGGAGCTGACCGTCAAGCAGACCGACCCCGGTGTCCAGGGCGACCGGTCCACCGGCGGGACCAAACCGGCGACCCTGCAGACGGGTG
>Ga0126380_10000907_pt1 | contig 10584 bp, 9 predicted proteins | sample PanSoiMetPlot_26_FD_92544 | JGI IMG/M metagenome (GOLD analysis project Ga0126380, IMG submission 92544) | Tropical forest soil microbial communities from Panama - MetaG Plot_26 | ecosystem: Environmental > Terrestrial > Soil > Tropical forest > Bulk soil | place: Panama | collected 2016-02-17
AAATCTTGCGGATAACATTCCGCTGGCGAAGCTCGCCGAGCTCGCTCGCCTGAGCCAGTATCACTTCTGCCGCGCCTTCAAGCAGTCGTTCGGCGTGCCTCCCCATCGGTATCACACCAGCCGCCGCGTCGAGCGGGCGAAGGCGCTGCTGGCGAAGCCCGACTGCTCGGTGACCGAAATCGGCATGACCTTGGGGTTCAGCGAAACGAGCTCGTTCACAACGGTGTTCCGCAAGGCCACGGGCTTGACGCCGACGGGCTATCGCCAGGGCTTGGCTTAGCCTCGCGACCGGGCGTCAGCCGCGCGAACCGGCGCTCCTCGGACTTCGCTAAGGGCCGAGCTGGCATCGGCTCGGCCCGGACAATCCACGCCAGAAGAAAGACGCCATGGCCCCGGCCGTGCCGACACCTCGTCGGCAGACGCACGTGGGAAACGGGCACTCGTGGCCCGATTCCTGAATGGAGTCTCTTATGTTTCGGCAACATGCCATCAATCGGCCGCAAGCTCTCCTCGGCCTGCATGGCACGATCATTGCAGCGCTGCGGGCACTGACGCGGAACCTGGTGGATCCCTACCGGCCCGAGCGTCATTACATGCGTGGCCCGGGACCGAAATGTCGCGAGAAGGCGGCTTTGGCGCTTCAGGCGCAGCATCAGGAGAGATTGCCGCCGTTCTCATGGATCGGCGGCACCAACATGAAAGAACACTATGCCCATTCCCCGATCAGCCTCGCCGGCTCCGTGCCGGGAATGCGGGCTAGGGTCGGAGCGCCTCGTTCAGGTTTTCGCCTTTCAATCGGCGCAGTCATGAGGAGCCTGTGAAGATGTTGACCGCCCTCGTTCTCGTGTGTTCGCTGGTCCTGACACCCAACCTTCGGGACTGCAGCCGCGACAACGCCGTGCACGTCCTGCAAGTGCCGGAGGAATTCGCACTGCCGGTGACGTGCGCCCTGCGTGGTCAGGCCTTCCTCGCCGAAACGTCCGTTGGCCAAGAGCTCGCCACTGACGAGGCGGTCAAGGTGATGTGCGTGCGGCATGTTCCGGTCGGGCGCCAGGTTGGTTGAACCTGTCGATCGCGCCCTCGCCTCTCACCAAGCAGCAAGAACGACAAAGTCACGCAGGGGCAAACAAGCCTCTCGGCCCGAGGCGGGCCATTCTGACGCCCATCCAGAGGACTTGCCTCGGTGAAGCAGGACGTCCGCATCACCGCCATTACAGGAGGATTCGAGTGATGAAAGTCAAGGAAGCCGCCACGTCGCGCATCGCTCCGCTTCATGCGCGGACCGATCTCAAGTCCGATGCCGTACCGGACATCGCCGGCGCCCTCAACGTGCTGCTGGCGGACATGTTTGCGCTGTACCTGAAGACGAAGAACTTCCACTGGCACATGTCGGGACCGCATTTCCGCGACTATCACCTTCTCCTCGACGAGCAGAGCGAGCAGATCTTCGCCACGACGGATGACATCGCGGAGCGCGTGCGCAAGATCGGCGGCACCACGCTGCACTCGATCGGCCAGATCAGCCGCTTGCAGCGCATCCTCGACAACGATGCGGATTTTGTCACGCCCCTCGACATGCTCGCCGAGCTGCGCGAAGACAACAGACAGCTCGTGGCAAGCTTGCGCGAGACCCATTCGGTCTGCGACGAGCATGGCGACGTCGCCAGCGCGAGCCTGATCGAGAACTGGATCGACGAGGCCGAACGGCGGGCGTGGTTCCTGTTCGAATCGACACGCACGCGCGGCGAATAGGCCCGCCCTCCCTGGTGGCTCATTGTCTCTCACCGCGGCACAGCGATTGCGGCCGCCGGACCGCCGAGGGCAAGCTTGTGCCGCTTGTGGAAGAGTGGTGCGGGGCGTTCCCTGGCTGGTATCTCTGCTATCGAACCAGCGTTGCACCTGAGACCGTGCGCGCCTTCGTCGATTTTCTGCGACGCCAGAACGCCCGCTGACGCCTCATGTGCGCGAGTCCGGAATGACAGGCTTCCACGTGCGCTAGCCGGCCGACCGGGGCAACGTGCCGATCGCCGTCGATTGGCGAGGACGACGATGCCGATCCGCAGGCTCCGCATCAGTCGCGACCCCCATGGCCGCATCTGGCCGCATCGCCGGTTGCATGAGAGGCGCACCGATGCGGTTCGGCGTCAGGGCAGCGACCATGCTGGGGGCATTTTCTCTGTCGTGTACGGATTCTGTCGAGCCAAAACAACGTCGCTGCGCAACGTTGATGATCCGGTTCACGAGAGTCGAAAAGTCGTAGCCGGCGGTTTTGGCCGCCATAACGTAGGAGGACCCCATCCCGAGCGCCGCCATGGAGTTTATCTCGAGCACATAGGGTCGCCCGGACGCATCGATGCGGATGTCCACGCGCGCATAGTCGCGACATCGACAGTTGCGGAACGTCGCCACGGAGATTTCCCGCAATTTCGCGGCAAGCACCTCGTCGACTGGCGCCGGGCAGATCTTCTGCGGCTCTGTGGCGGCGCGATGGGCCTTGTCTTCCCACGTAATGATGCGCGTCTCGCGATCGCCGAAGTCCTGCTCGAGCAGCGGCAGGACCTCCGGTTCTTCGTTGCCGAGCAGCGCCACACAGATCTCCCGGCCCTCGATGTACTCTTCCACCAGGGCGTCCTGCGCATAGCGCCCCTCTACTGCTTCCACGGCCGCTGCCAAATGGGCCGGGTGGTGCACCAGCTGCAGGCCGAAACTGGTCGATTCATGGCGCGGCTTCACGACCACCGGGAAGTGCAGATCGGAGATATCCGTGCCGTGCCGACTCCCCACCTGGAAATTCGGCGTCGGAATACCGGCGTCGCGAAGCAATTTCTTGGTGATCACCTTGTCCAAAGCCAGCGCGTGGCCCAGAGGACTCGAGCCCGTATATGGAACGCCGGCGAGTTCGAGCATCGCCGGTATGTGGGTATAACGGCACTCACCCTGGATGCCGTATGCCATGTTGAATACCATCCCGGTGGGGCTGCCGTCGGGGTCGGGAGGCATGAACTGCTCGAGCGTCGCCAGCAGAGTCTTGTCGCCCTCGCATAACATCGTCTCATGACCGCCGTCGCGCAGCGCGGTCACGACGTTCTGGACCGTCTTGACCCCGTATCGCTCCGGACAAGGTTGACCGAACCGATTGACGATTCCCGAATGGTCATGGTTCCGTACGACGGCGATGCGCATAGTGTGACGCCCTCCCACAATGTTTCCCTCAGATCACCGGCACGCTCGTGATGTCGACCTCAGCGGCGTTCTCGACCGGTACGTGCGCGGCCCGCGCGGGTTGCCTGGCCAGCGGGTTTGCCCCCTGGAACAGGCGAAAAGCCAGATGCTTGTTGATCAGGAGAATGCATCCGGCCTGTGCCAACAGCATTTCTGGAAAACGTAGGAAGAACTCCACGACGCCGGGCAACGCCATCAATCCGACGATGACGACGGCCGCCAACACGGTCGTGATGGTGCGCCAAGCGGCCGCGCGGATACCGGTCTGATCGAGCAGCTTGGCAAAGCTTTCACACGTCAGACACAGCGCGACGACCGGAAACAACGCCACTTCACGCAACCACGCGATATCCCACCAATTGCCGGCCATCAGCGGCATGAAGAGCAGCGCCGCCGCCAGGCTCAGCAGCACGGCCTTCCGCGCATAATTGTGATCTGTCCTGAGCATCGGGCGCAACACGACGATGACGAGGAGCGCCAGCAGCAGCAACCCCAAGCTGATCGGAATGCCGATGATGCGAAAAGCCATGGCGAGCAGGATGGGTCTGAACAGGCCGAGCACGAGGAGCCCGAAGGTCAGGCGGAAGATCACGACCACCAGCGCACCAAACGGGACGAGCAGCACATCTTCGGCCACCCTGCGGAGCGCCGGGGAGAGGTCGGCCAGAGAGAAAAAGTTTGCTGAGAACTCGGAAGTCGGGAAAATCGGCATCTTGGCCGATGCCACGCAGAGAGGCAGCGCAAACAGGGCCACGAGCAGCCAATCGGTTTTGACCGCGGTTTCGGTCGGAGCCTTCGTCATGTTTCTTTGCCTCTCTTTCATTGAAGCACTTCGGCCGTGCCATCGCGTCGAGGATCGGCGGCCCCCGACACGCGGCCGTCAGGGAGGAACTGCAGAGCTTGCACGGAGCCCATCGCGAAATTGAGACGCGATTTGATGATGGGCTCGCGGCCCGACATCCGCAGTTCGTCGAGCAACCGGTCGGAGGCGGCGGGACGTTCAATCCACACCTTGCGGCTACGCAAACCATGGACCCGCGGAGCCGCGACCGCGGCGGCAATGTCAAGGCCATGATCGATAATGCCGCTGATGACCTGAATGATGGCCGAGATGATCCGCCGGCTGCCTGCGGCACCTACGGCCAGAATCGGTCGGTCGGAATCGGTGCCGCCCTGCATGACCAGGGTCGGCGAGATGTTCGATCTGGGACGGCACCCTCCTCGCAGGGCATACGGATGAGGCTTGCGAGGGCAGGTGCAGAGATAGTTGTTGTAGAGGAAGCCAAGATCGCGGTGCGCCACTTTCGCGCCGAACACGGACTGGATCGACTGCGTCAGCAGGACGATGTTGCCGTACCGATCGCACGCCGCGAGATGAGTCGTGTCGCCGGGCTCTTCGGCCGCTTCCTTGGCGAACACCGCCTCGCTGCCGGCAACATCCCGGGCAAGCCGCCGTGCATAGGCCTCGCTCAGGAGATCCTCCACACACAGCGCGGGATCGTTCGGCGAGAACGGATGCAGATCCCGTTCGCGAAAGACCGTCGAAGTGGCGAGCGCGACCGCCTTGCGCCAGCCCTCGACGGACGACGTCAGGCCGGCTCGTGCCAGTTCGGCGAGAACGTTGAGCGCCGACAACAGCTGGACCCCGCCGCCCGGCGCCGGAACCGTCAGCACCCGGAAGCCTCGGTAGCTCGTCGAAATTGCCGCACGCTCGAGCGGTGGCCCGCATGCGGCGAGATCCCGTTGCGAAATCAGTCCGCCGTGGGCTTGCATGTCGTCCACGATTTGCCGGGCCATGTTTCCTCGATAGAACTCATCTGCTCCGAGTTCCGCGAGTCGCCGCAGGGTCATGGCCAATTCCGGTTGCCGGAAGGTGAACCCCACGGGAGGCGCGCGCCCCTTGTGGAGGAACAACTGGCCGCCGGCGGAAACGCCGAGGTCGTCGGCGACCCAGCGCGCTTGCCGGTGCTGCAGCTCGGTTATTGCAAACCCCTCTTCGGCGATCCTGATGGCCGGCGCCAGCACGCTCTGTCGGTCCAGGCTTCCATACGTTCGCTGCACCCAGTCCAAGGTCGCCGGCGTCGTGGGAACCGTGGAGGAACGGTGCCCGCTCCGCTGTTCGTTGCGGCCGATCGTTTCGATCGAAGCGGCCATGGGCGCAGACGAATGTCCGTCGACCACCGTCGTGCGCCCATCAGCATGATGAACAAGCATGACCGTCTGGCCGCCGAGACCGGACGCGCTTGGCTCGCACACACAAAGCGCCCATGCTGCCGCAACCGCCGCATCGAACGCATTGCCGCCTGCGCGCAAGATCTCGAGCCCGGCATCGGTGGCGAGCGGAAAGGCCGTGGTGACGGCCTCGGCGAGGCCGTGCTGAAGAGCCCTCTCGCGTGCGATCAGATCCTCGCCGCCTGCCAGCACCGTGATGTCCCTCTCAGCAGTCGGGCAGATCGTCCAACCAATAGGCACCGTCGACATACGGTCGGCAAAAAATCTTGCCGATCTTTTCGGGGTTCTTGTTTTGATGGTACCGCATGTAGATGCGCTGGTCGGCGTCGATGTCGAGGATCTCGATCTTCCCGGTGTAGTGCGACATGATGTACTTGAACGTCTTTTCGATTCCGCTCAGACGTTGATTGACGCCACGGGCAATCTCGATTCCCCGTCGCAGTGGGACCTGAAAGTGAGAGGCGGCTTTGACCGGCCTTCCCTGGAACAGGTAGTAGGGGCGCACGCCGATTTCGTGACATTTGTGGAACGTCGCCGCCAGCACGTCGGGATCGTCATTGACCTTGGCGAGGAGCACCGATTGGTTGAGGAATTGGACGCCCGCGGCGCGCAGCTTCCGGATGACGCGCTCCGATTCTTCGGAGATCTCGCCGACATGGTCGAAGTGCGCCACGATCACCGGAGTCTTTCCAGCGTCGAGGATTCGTTGAAACAGAGCCGGCAGGCTTGGATCCTCGAAACGCTTCGGCGCAAAGGCGACGGTCTTGGTCCCGAAGCGAAGCGAACTCAGATGCGGGATCGGCAGCAGATGGTCGAGGATCTTGTGCAGCTTGTGGGTGCTGAGCACGAACGGATCGCCACCCGACATTAGGACGTTCGTCATCTCCGGGTGACGACTGATGTAATCTGCTACGGCTGCGTAGTCCGGTGCAACCTCATCCGAATCGTTGCCGACGATGCGCTTGCGGAAGCAATATCGACAATAGGAAGCACAGCGATCCGTCACCAGCAACAATCCGGTCTCCCGATACTTGTGCTGCAGGCCGGGCACTACGGTGTTGTCCTGTTCGCCGCTCGTGTCCAAACTTCCGGGGCTGTCGAACTCCTGCAACGACGGCTCGACGATGTATTTGAGCTGGTCGTAGTAGCCGCTTTTGCTGATCTGATCGCGATAAAAGCCAGTGACATGATAACGCGTGATGTCCTTGTCGCGCAGTTCTTCTTCCGTGACCAAGCGAGTCGCTTCGAGGAAATTCATGGCGAACGGCTTCTTATGGAAACCTTCGTTTTCGAGACCGTCGACGGATTGCGTCTGCACAACCATGTAGGGTTCCTTCTTGTGTGCGATCCAGGCCCCAGCCGCCACGTACCCCGGTGGATGCCGCACACAATTGGGATATTCCCCCCGCGGGGATTTTTTACGGGATGTTTATACCCGCCAGGAGCATGTCGTGTGATGCTTATGTCAGAAAACACACACGAATTCCAAAGAGTGAAAGGTAGGCGACGGTCCCTATATAATGACAAACATATTCCACATTGAGATCACAATCAATTATGACAAACATATTCCATATTGAGATCACAATAAGTTCGGTATTGCCGGTGCAGAAAACAGCAAACGTATATTACGCGTCATTATGATATATGCTTATCATCAATCCGATTGAGCGACGTGCTCGCGCAGGCGCGGATGCAGGGCGACGCGATCGCCATTGCGCACTGTGACGTCAATCTCGGACCATCCTGGCTGACGACGACGTTCAATCCAAGTGCGCGTCTTCAGCCAGATCTTTTCCGAGCGCCGCGGCACGCCCCCGATCAAGTCCGAGCCCAGGCTTGCCCGGCGTCTTGCTCTCGTGCGGCTTCCTCGATTTCATTTCCCGCACGCGGCCGCTAAGCGACAGGAAATTTCCTTCCACTATACTCGTGTGGGACCCGGCCGCCGTACGGCATCGTTCAGGAGACACATCCCGCATGACCTACGATCTCATCCTGCGCGGCGGGCGCGTGATCGATCCCTCGCAGACACTCGATACGGTGACCGATGTGGCCTTCGCGGGCGGCAGGGTGGCCCGCCTCGGCGCCGACCTGAAGGGTGACGGCACGACCGAGGTCTGCGATGTCTCGGGCGCGATCGTCACCCCCGGGCTGATCGATCTGCACACCCATGTCTACTGGGGCGGCACGTCGCTCGGCATCGATGCCGAGGAGTTCTGCCGCGCCTCCGGCGTGACCACTGCGGTCGATACCGGCAGCGCCGGGCCTGGCAACTTTGCCGGCTTCCGCAAGCATGTGATCGAGCGCAGCGAGGTGCGCATCCTCGCCTATCTGCACGTCTCGTTCGCCGGCATCTATGCCTTCTCGCCGCGCGTCATGGTGGGCGAAAGCGAAGAACTTCGCCTGATGGCGCCGCTCGATGCGGTGGCCGTCGCCGATGCCAACCGCGACATCGTCGTCGGCATCAAGGTGCGGGTCGGCGCGCGCGCCTCGGGACGCTCCGGGACGGTACCGCTCGACATCGCCCTGCAGGTCGCCGAGGAGGTCGGTATCCCGCTGATGGCGCATATCGACGAGCCGCCGCCCAGCTATGAGGAGGTGCTCGCGCGCCTGCGGCCGGGTGACGTTCTCACCCACGCGTTCCGGCCGTTCCCCAACTGCCCGGCCACGGCGCAAGGGACGGTCAAGAAGGCGGTGACAGAGGCGCGCCAGCGCGGCGTTCTGTTCGACATCGGCCACGGCAAGGGCTCGTTCGCCTTCAAGACCGCGCGCGCCATGCTGGCCAACGGCTTCTATCCGGACACGATCTCCTCCGACGTGCACACCCTGTGCATCAATGGGCCGGCCTTCGACCAGGTCACCACGATGTCGAAGTTCCTGTGCCTCGGCATGCCTCTGGGCGACGTGATCGCCGCCTCCACCGTCAATGCGGCATTTGCCCTGAAGCGGCCCGAACTCGGCAGCCTGAAACCGGGCAGCGTCGGGGATGCCACCATCCTGTCGATCAAGGACGGGCGTTTCGACTACGTCGACGTGGTCGGCGAGCACCTGACGGGGGAGCGCCGGATCCGGTCCGAGGGCGTCGTGATCGGGGGGCGCTGGTGGCATCCGAAAGGTTGAGTCCCGCGCGTCGGCGGGGATAGGATCGTCCATGCAATGAAGTCCAGGCTGGCATGCCGTTTGCTGGGAGGCTTGCCAAGGCAACGACCCGCCGACGCCGCAGCCGCCAGGCCCGGGCTCCAGGCCGCATTCTCGCCGGGCAGGCACCAGACGGAAGCCAAGGAATGGGCCTTCTGGTGCGAGTTTGGGCTCCAGTGAAATCAGGGGGATCAGGTCATGGATCGCAGGACATTTCTCAAGGCCGCTGCCGGTGCCAGCACCCTTGGCATCACAGAAAAGTTATCCGCCCCCGCGCTCGCGCAAGGCGCCGCCGCCAGGACGCTGCGGTTTGTGCCGCAAGCCAACCTGGCGAATTTCGACCCGATCTGGGGAACGCAATATGTCGTCCGCAACGCCTCCGCCATGGTGTGGGACACCCTGTACGGCTTCGACGACAAGCTCAAATCGCAACGCCAGATGGCGGAGTCCGAAGAAGTCTCGTCCGACGGCCTCACCTGGACGTTCCGCCTGCGGCCCGGCCTGAAATTCCATGACGGCGAGCCGGTGCTGGCCAGGGATGCGGTGGCGAGCCTCGCCCGCTGGGCGGTGCGCGACCCCATGGGTCAGATGCTGATCGCCATCCAGCAGGAGCTCACCGCGATCGACGACCGCACCTTCAAATGGGTGCTGAAGAAGCCTTACCCCAAGATGCTGCTGGCGCTTGGCAAGAACAACACGCCGGTCGCCTTCATCATGCCGGAACGGATCGCCAAGACCGACCCGTTCAAGCAGATCTCCGAATATGTCGGCAGCGGGCCGATGCGCTTCGTCAAGAGCGAGTGGGTGCCCGGCGCCAAGGCGGTGTTCGAGAAGGTCGCCGACTACATGCCGCGCCAGGAGCCGGCGTCATGGCTCGCCGGCGGCAAGCAGATCCTGGTGGATCGCATCGAATGGGTGGTGATCCCCGATCCGGCCACGGCCGCGGCGGCGCTGCAGAATGGCGAAGTCGACTGGTGGGAGACGCCGATCCCGGACCTCGTCCCGGTGCTGCGGAAGAACCGCAACGTGCTGGTGGACATCGCTGACCCGCTCGGCAACATCGGCAGCTTCCGCATGAACCACCTCTATCCGCCGTTCAACGACGTGCGGGCGCGGCGTGCGGTCCTGACGGCGATGAGCCAGGAAGACTACATGCGCGCCCTGGTGGGCGACGACAACAGCCTGTGGAAGCCGTTGCCGGGATTCTTCACGCCCGGCACGCCGCTCTACACCGAAGAGGGCGGCGAGATCCTGAAGGGCCCGCGCAACCTCGATGCCGCCAAGAAGCTGCTGGCGCAAAGCGGGTATTCGGGCGAGCCGGTCACCTGCCTGGTGGCGCAGGACCAGTCGATCACCAAGGCGCAGGGCGACGTCACCGCCGATCTGCTCAAGCGTCTCGGCATGAATGTCGATTTCGCGGCCATCGACTGGGGCACGGTGGGGGCGCGGCGCGCACAGAAGACGCCGCCCGGCCAGGGCGGCTGGCAGATGTTCCACACCTGGCACGCCGGTGCCGACTGCATCAGCCCCGCCCCCTACAACGCGATCCGCGCCAATGGCGAGAAGGCTTGGTTCGGCTGGCCCGACATCCCCCAGGTCGAAGCGGAGATCGCATCCTGGTTTGAAGCAGAGAGCCTCGAGGAGGAGAAGGTCGCGATCGCCCGCGTCAACAAGGCCGCGCTCGAACAAGTGGTCTACGCCCCGACCGGCTTCTTCCTGAGCTACCAGGCCTGGCGCAAGAACATCACCGGCATCGTCAAAGGACCCCTGCCGTTCTTCTGGGGCGTCGCCAAGACCGCGTAGCCGCAGGCGGCGCCATGTTCGCCTATGTGGTCCGCCGCATCCTCGCGACCATCCCGGTGATGGCGGTGGTGGCGCTGTTTGTGTTCAGCCTGCTCTACATCGCGCCGGGCGACCCGGCAGCCGTGATCGCCGGCGACCAGGCGACGCCAGCGGACGTGGAGCGCATCCGGGCGAGTCTGGGGCTCGACC